>Ga0222622_10000936_pt1 | contig 11605 bp, 17 predicted proteins | sample PLM2_5_b1metaG_FD_177335 | JGI IMG/M metagenome (GOLD analysis project Ga0222622, IMG submission 177335) | Groundwater sediment microbial communities from an aquifer in East River, Colorado, USA - PLM2_5_b1 | ecosystem: Environmental > Terrestrial > Soil > Riparian zone | place: USA: East... | reverse complement strand
CCGCGGAGGCCTCGGCCTCGCCGGTCCTCCAGCCCAGCGTGCAGCAGGTGAAGACGGCATTCGCCGACTTGCAGACGGCGGCAAGCGGTGTGACCGCCGACAACTTCAAACAGAAGGCGCCGTCCATCGCCTCGGCGATGAGGCAGGTCGTCACCGCGACGCAGGCGCTCTCTTCGGCTCTGACCCAGCTTCCCTGGGAGCTAACGGAAGCGCCCCTGCCCGCGGGCCGCGAGATGACACGGACACGTGCCCGTGCCCTCGCGAACGTGTAAGGGCATGGCGATTGGCTGGCAGTTAATCTGTCAGCGCCAGGAGCACCAGTCTGTTCGACGTCGACGTTCTCGTTGACCGCCAGTGCCCCCTGATTGACCACGTAGCTTTGGACCGCCGGTTGCGGGCGAGGGTGCGTAGGTCGCGACGCAGGTGTCGGCAAGAGTCGACTTCGCCCACCCCTGGGGTTTTAGGTTTAGGGCTTATGGTGGTCCAGGCGGGGCCTCCATCGCTGAACAGCGCGTCATCGAGGCTGTCAGCGTGAACTCGGCGGCTGGCTCGTTCAGGGCGAGGTGACCAGGAGGCAAAGGTGACCATGGGCGGTGGCCTCTGCGGGCCAAGGGGCGAATGCTCGGTGGCAGCGGGCTGGCTCCGAGATCATCGGAGAGTAGCTGATACGCATGGTGACCGCGAGCGGTGAGCTGCTTCCCCTCGCAGTCGCGATCGCAATCAGCATCACAACGATCATCACGACGGTACTCATGTTGTTGTCGCCGAAGGCGAAGAGTAGGACCGTGGGTCTACTGGTGGGGTGCGTGGTCGGAGTCGGAGGCGCAGTTGCACTCTTCGCGTTGCTAGCTGGCCTGTTGCCGACGCAAGATTCCGGCGGGTCGTCACCGGCTGCCGCTGTGATCAAGATGGTGGTCGGTGTGCTCCTTGTGGTGTTGGCGCTGAGACAATGGCGAGGGCGGCATGCGAGAGACGACCGGGCTGAGTTGCCGAAATGGATGGCGGAAGTTGACTCGATGATGCCAGGCAAGGCGCTCGTGATCGGCCTGCTGTTGTCGGCGGTGGTTCCGAAGAACCTGTTGCTTGCTCTTTCGGCCGGTCTCATCGTCGGAGAGGCCGGGCTCAGCGGCGGTCAGGCGGCAGCCGTCATCGTATTGTTCACGGCGATCGCCACTTCGACCGTGGCGGTACCGGTTGTCGCCCACCTCGTGGCGCCGGCGCGAATGCGCGGCCCGTTCGAGGGACTACGGGAGTGGCTGGTGGAGAACAATGTGACGATCATGGTCGTGGTTCTGCTCGTGATCGGAGTTGTCATCATCGGCAATAGCATCGCTAGCCTCTGACTCGACAAGACGAACGAAGCAGCCCGACGACCCTGATCATGAATGTCCCAGCGCGGATCCAATCATGTCCGGCCCCGGCGCAGGTCCACCGGCGGCTTTGGTTGTCTCGGCCACCATCGGTGCCCATGTCGTCCAGGTGGTGGGTCGGTTTGCTAAACCCCTACGGCCCGCGGCTAGGACCCGTTCGAGCAACACATGGGCGCGACCTCCTACCCGATGTTGCCGTTGTCACCCACGCAGGGTCCGTCGGCTTACGAGGCTGCCCGCATTGGTGAATCGCCGGGACGGGCGCAACCCGGGCTGTCGAAGACGTTTAGCTCGCAAAGACGGTGGCCCAGTCGTTCTTGATACTCACCACGGTCCACCCATCGGCCTCAGCTCGACTGAGGGCCTGCTCGGCCCCAACCTGGTAGTCGAACTTCCGCTCTGCGTCGTCATGCAGGAGGAGGAGCCGCAGGGTTGGCCGGTCGGGGTGGTGGGTGAACTCAAGCATGGCGGAGTCCCCGTTAGAGTTTCTCGCTGCGAGCAGCGGGCGTCCTCGGACTCGGTTCCAGATCCGGACCGGCTCTTCCGGGCCGTCGTCGAGGTAGTCGGCCTCGGGCTTGTGGGTGATGGTGCCGCCATGGTCGTCGCTGGTGTAGGCGAAGGTGCTGCTGCTTCCGATGACTCGCTCGCGGTGATGCCGTACATGTCCTGGCTGATGGGCCGCATGAAGTCACGACCGCCGCCGGAGGCGATGTAGCAGTCGATCTGTCTTTGCCACAGGTCCGGGCCACGAAGTCGATGATCGCCTGCTTGGCCGGCCCATCACGCCAACTCGACAGCTCCTCGGTCATGTCTTGTCCTCCTTGCTCGCCAGACCCACGATCACAACACCGCACGCCACCGGCAGGGTCATCACCCGTGCGGGGTGATGACCCTGCCGGTGGGCTGCGGAGAGGCTGACCACATCATGATCGTTTGGGCTTGAGAGGGGTAGGGCGGATGAGCAGCCTGCCCTGACAAGGGCCGCTGACGATCCAAATTGACCAGGGCGCTCAGCGGCCGCGCGAATCAGCGGCGACCCGACTGCGGCGATCGAGCAGTCGGCGCCCTTGAACTTGCAGGAGCGGCGCCTCAGTAGATGGCCGAGCCGAGAACCACTTCGCTCGTCCGTGATCGGACTCGGTCTTAGGGATCCGTGGTGGCGCGGCGAGGCCGCTCAGCGAAGCGAGGACACGTAGCCATCATGCTGGGCCCCACCCGCAAGCTGGTCCGCACCCTCAACCCACGGGCCCGGGACCACCGCCTTGCAGGTGTCACTCCGGGGCCGGCAGGTCGACTTAGCCGACGCTAACCGGGCCAGCGTCGTGCTGAGTCGACTCCAAATGATCAAGCGCGGCCGGCCTTGGACAGTCGATAAGCGCATCGCCGCGTTCTGCACACCCCGCACACACTGTTCGCCTATATAGATAGGCGCGCGGATCGGTTGCTCATTGTCATCCACCTCACGGCTCCTCATGGCTTGAACTGGTTGGCGTTAGGCAAGTCGTGGGTGTCGCACACCGATCACAAGGGTGAGGTTTCGCTGCGGTTTACCGACACCGAGCCCCGACCGTAGAGTCGGGCAATGTCCGTTGGACAAAAGACGCGGGTCGGTCGGCTGAAGATCCGTGTGGACCGATTGATCTACACGACGATCACCCTGATGTCTGTGCTGATCGTCTACGACGGTTGGGAGCAGTTGCGCTTCCGGAGCGTCGTGGTCGTCATGCTGGGGCCAATTCTGGCCATATTTTTGAGCCATGTCTTCGGTGCGGCGCTCGGAACGCGCGTCGCTTTGGGTCGTCCGCTGACCCGGCGCGAACGCCGGGCCGTCTTCGTCGAAGAGTGCCGATTCCTGCTGGTCGCGGTCCCGCCGCTGGCCATCTTGGTGGTGCTGACCATCGCCGATGTCTCGTACACACGGATCATCCAGGTGATCGTCTTGACCGGTGTTCTCTCGCTCGGCGTATGGGGCGGTGTAGCAGGACGGCGAGCCGGGGTGACCGGATGGGCGCTGGCGCTCCCGATCGCCTATGGCCTGTTGCTCGGGGGCATCATCTTGGTGCTCCAGGCGTTGCTCCAGCCCGGGCATCAGCCCTTCCGTCCATAACGGGGTCGGATCCGGGGCAGAAGGACTCCGCACCGTGGGACTCTACCCAGCTCTAGCTGCGGCCCGAGGGCCCCTATCACCGAGGCATGATTTACAAGATCGTCGGGCCTAGCTGCAGACATCTTGTGCGGATAGCCCTTTACCGCTCGGTCGGCGACGACTTCGGCTGGCTCCTCCTATTTCCGGGAACAACCATCTGGCCACCGGGAAAAGGCGTTCGCATGTCGCGTTCAATATGGATTGGTTAGGCGTCCGGTAAGGCAAGTCGTTCTGCTCGCTTGGTCGATCGTGGGTTGGCCTCAGATCGGCCGGATTCGGTGAGGCGCCGCCGTTGTACTTGATCTTGGGACGCAGACTTTCCGGGGCGTACGGGAGTCACAATGGTGAAACACGCGGAACCCGACAAATGACAATTGGCGCAAGCAGATCCCTTTGTCACATGCCATTTGACGGCCGGCGAGGGCCGGTTCAGAATGGCCCGAGGGCCGGCCAGCTGATCATCGTTGCGGTGACACCAAGGAGCGCGCCAAGCTTGACCCCAGCGCTCCGCAGCTGAGCAGGCGAAGCAGCCCGAGGTCAACAAAGGCGAACCAGGCCGCCACCGGCGGCCCGCCGCAGCAGAACCAGATCGGTGTCACGATTGCCAAGATCATCACGGTGATCATTAGCAGCCACCCAAGCAGTGCGAGAAATAATCTTGCCTGGCAGCTGATGCCCGTCGGAGGTCGAGTGTGGCCGGCCAAGCTCACCGCAGTGGCGCTGGCGAGCACCACCTGCAGCGACTGCATCTCTGGCGAAGCTTCCTCCCAGTGTTGATCATCTTTATGTGACGACGGTCGGCCGTCAACGGTGACAAGCCGTGATCAGCCACAGGTGGTCGTATGCTCTTGGCAACAGGGGTAGCGCCACCGTGGAGTGCGAGAGCAAGAAGCCCAGGGCCACTTAATGGAGTCGGGAATCTATATGCGCGACGGATCGTCCACGCCCGCGGACACGAAATCGGCTGGCCCGTCGCCGTTGCGTCTACGGGTGGGCGTGTTTCTCATCCTCTTGTGGATTGTGCCGTTCTGGCTGTTGGCGGAGCCCATCGCGCATTCCCTCAGCGGGCTTAGTAACCCTCCATCAGTTGTTGCTGTCACGACAGCTATCGTCGTCGTGCAGACCATCCTCGGGCTGCTTGGGTTCTGGGTCGCCGGAGCGGCAGTCAAGTCGATCATCAAGGGCTCCACGATGAGGCATGCCCTCGGGGCCATCTGGTCCATGCTCATTCACGGGGATCTCCGAGGTCAGGGCGACGTCGTCGATGATCCGAATGAAGAGCAACCACCACGCGAGGACGCCTAGCTGCTTTGCTGTCGCGGACCGCCTGCCGTACCCGAATGCCATACAGCCCGCGAGCTTGGCCGTGGTTGCCGGCGGCTACGTGAAATCCGTGCAGCAGTGTGCTCGGCCACGCCTCCGCAGTGGATGCACGCAACGACGCGTTGACGTCGGGTTATCGGCGCCCGGCCGCGCCAAGCGGCCCGCGGCGAAGCGAGCTCGGCGTGCGGTGCTGGCTCCGGGGCTGTGACTCTGGGGAACTGTGAGTACGGGTCGTCGCGGGCAAGGAAAGCGCGCTCGACCGCCTCGTGCGGTATTTGGTACTTGGGCCAGGCGGTCGACCAATTCGACCACGACCCCCAGGCAGGGCGATCGCTTTTACGACATCGGTGACGCGGTCAAGTTTTCCGCTGGTTGAGAGGCGAAGAGGTTGAGCCCGAGCCGCTCGGCCAGGTACTTCGTGACGAGTTGGCCGCGCACGCTGTTTCCGGCGGCATCGAGCGGAGGCGAGTAGGTCGCCAGGCCGCCCTTGCCGGGCGACACGGTCACGATACCGCCGCTGACACCGCTCTTGCCCGGCATCCCGATCTCGTACAGCCAGTCGCCCGACAACTCATAAAGGCCGGCGGTGGCCATGACAGCCAGCACCCGCCGGCACACCCCCGCGACAATGACCCGCTCGCCAGTCATCGGATTCACTCCGCCATCGGCCAGCGTGGCAGCCATCACCGCGAGGTCGTGGGCGGTCACGTCCAGGGAGCACTGCCGGGTATAGACGTCGGTGGCCTCGTCGGGGTCGAAGTAGAGCCGCTCGTAGCTCGCCAGGAGATGGGCGATGCCATGGTTGCGCATATTTGTGGCCGACTCAGACTCGTAGACATCCTTGCTCAAGGTGAGCTCGCGGCCGGCGAAGCGTGAAAGCCCGTCTCGGATCCTCTCCCATTTCTCGTCCCCCGTGTCGCCGGGAATGAGGCTCGTGGTCGCGATTGCACCCGCATTGACCAGCGGGTTCATCGTCCTGTCCTTATTCAACTCGACGGCCATCAGCGAGTTGAACGGGAATCCTGTGCTGTTGACGCCCAGCCGATGTCGCGCCGCCTCATACCCGATCGCCTCGCAGACCAGCGCGAAGACGAATGGCTTGGAGACGCTCTGGATTGAGAACGCGGTCTCCACGTCACCGATCTCGAAGAACCGGCCCCTGGCCCCGACCACGCAGATCCCGAACAGCCCGGGCGATGCGCTCGCCAGCGCGGGGATGTAGTCCGCGACGGCACCGTCGCCGTTGGACCGATAGCGCTCGTACGCCTCGGTGATGGCATCCCTTACCTGCTCGGTCTGTGGAAGCTCACCGGTGGACACCAGCGAGGGCGCCGTCGCCTCGTCGAACGGGAGACTCTCGTACATGGAAAGCTTGGTCATGAGATCCCTACTGGTCCTTGACTCTGGGCAGCCTACGACAGACGGAACCTGTCACGCCGATTGCACGGTCCGGAGCCCTGGCGCGTGAACGTCAATCCGCCTAGCGGCTCGCGAGGTTCGCAGCCGCCCTCTCGGGCTCAGGGATTCTGGCACGTCGAGCGGCACACACAGAACTGCGTCAGGCCTGGCGCCGGAGGGGGTCGCCCGGTCTCGACTTGGGTGACAGTCGACACTATGGACATGAGTGAGATTAGCGTGCGGGTGCTGGACGAGTCTGACTGGTCGCTGTACCGCGACATTCGCTTGCGCGCCCTCACCGAATCTCCTCGCTCGTTCACCGCGACCTTGGCCGATGAAGCCGACCGTGACGAACAGTTCTGGCGTGATCGGATGACGCGGTCGTACCGGCTACTGGCCGAGCGAGGCGAGCTACCGCAGGGAATCGTCAGCCTGGGACCTGACGAGCAGGACCCCGCGCAGGCCGAGGTCTTCGGCTTGTATGTCGTCCCAGAGGCACGCAGCACCGGCGTTTCTTGGCGACTCGTCGAGGCCGCGGCGGACCTGGCAATCCAGGCCGGCTACACACAGTTGTACTACTGGGTGGGAACCGATAACGCCCGTGCGATCGGCTTCGGAAAGAACTTCGGATTCCTCACCACCGACCGCCGCCGCCCGGCACACCCCTCCGACTTCCACCAGGGCGAGGACGAGATCGCGATGGTGTTGGGGCTGGAGCCCGACACCACGTCGGCACCGAACCCGACAAGCGGGAAGGCAGCCACCCGCGAAGGACCCATCAGCTGAGACCCGACTGGACAGCACGCGCCGCCCGCGAAGGGTGTGTATCGACGGCCGAATGGTCGGCATCCGGATCGACCGGGGATGTTCTATGGCGTCGCCTTCAGAGCTGCCCGACCGCTGACGCTCCTCCCAGATCGGTCGGAGCTGTCTGTTCGGGTGTCTCAAGTGCGTGGGGGCCGGCTCCTTGCGGCGATGGGCTCTCGGGGAGTGCCGCGGAGCGTCGAGTTGTGCTCTTACAGCTCGGTGGGCGTTGCGGTGGATCTTGTCGGTTCCGATGAGGTCGAGAATGCCGTCCGCGCTTAGGGTGGTGCTGACGCCGGGTTTCACGCCGGCCAGCCTCGGGGTGATGCCCGACGCTTTGGTGAGGTTGACAACATCGCCCAGTTCCGCGGTGTCATCGTTGCTGTCAAGCTGGTTTGATGGTGACCGTTGATAGGTGAACTGCCTCTGACTAGGTGCGCCGCGAGGGAATCGAACCCCCAACCCGCTGATTAAGAGTCAGCTGCTCTGCCAGTTGAGCTAGCGGCGCGCGAGGAGCAACAGTATCAGGATCCTTCACCTTCAAGTACGGCCATTGCGGCGTTGTGCCCGCCGAGTCCGCTCACCGCGCCGCCTCGTTGCGCCCCGGAGCCGCACAACAAAAGGCCGGGATAACCGGTTGCCACACCCCACCGCTCGGCGGCGGTCATAGCTGACGCGTCATCGGCCAACCACGGCCAGGCAAGATCACCATGGAAAATGTGGCCGCCAGGCATCCCGAGTTCGGCTTCGATGTCGAGGGGTGTCATCACCTCGATGCATGGCTCGCCACGGCGATCGCGGGCGAGGCACGGCTCCAGCGGTTCAGCGAGCACCGTCCGAAGAGAGCGCAGCGCCGCATCTTTCGCCCGCTCCCGCGAGCCGGCTGGATCCGTCGTGAACAGGCTCGCCGGTGCATGCATTCCGAACAGCGTAAGAGTGTGGTAGCCCGCAGCGCGCAACTCCGGATCAAGGATCGAGCCGTCGGTCAGGGTGTGGCAATAGACCTCGCACGGCACGGGATCCGGGATCTGACCGGCCAGCGCGTCCTCGTACGCCTCCTGCAGCCTGGCATAGCCCTGGCCGAGATGCAGTGTGCCGGCGAAGCCGGTAGCTGGCTCCATCCCGGAACGGAAACGAGGGAGCCGCCGCATCACGATGTTGATCTTGATCTGGCTGCCGACCGGCGGTTGGCACGGCTCTCCGAGCAGCCGCTGCAGCGTTGCTGGCGCGCAGTTCACCAAGATCGTGTCAGCGCTGATCGACTGCCCATCGGCCAGGCACACCGTAGCTCCGCCACCGGGGAATGGCTTGATGGCATCAACAGGGCAGCACGTCTCGATAGGAACTTTCGCCTCTTGGGCCACCCGGACCAGCTCAGCGGTCACAGTTCCCATGCCACCGAGCGGCACCTTCCACTCACCACTGCCGTTGCCGATCATGTGATAGAGGAAGCAGCGGTTTTGCCGCAGCGATGGATCGTGCGCGGAGGCGAAGGTGCCGATCAGGGCGTCAGTCAGCACCAGACCCCGTACGGTGTCGTCAGCGAACTTTGACTCGATGAACTGGCCGAGCGGCCGCTCGACAACTGACGACCAGAGCTCCTGAGCGACTTGAGCATGCAGCTCTGCGGCGCGGGGGAGCGGCTCAGTCAACGTCGGCTCTATCACCGCTGCCAGTTCCCGCAGTCCGGCCTCGAACGCCAACCACGCCTGGTATTCGCGATCATCGCCCGTCAGGGCCCGAAACGACTCGCGGGTGAGCCGTCCCTCCTGACGCTCGATGAGCAGGCCGCCCGCGCCGACCGGCGTGTAGGACCGGACCTGACGCGAACGCAGTTCCAGTCGCAGTCCCAGCTCGTCGATGATCGAAGTCGGCAGCAACGAAACCAGATAGGAGAAGCGGGAGAGGCGGGCCGCTACTCCTTCGAACACTTCACTGCTCGCGACCGCCCCGCCGAGCTCGCTGCGCGCTTCGAGGACGCGTACCCGATGTCCGGCGCGGGCCAGATAGGTGGCGGCAACCAGCCCGTTATGCCCGCCGCCAATGACGACAATCTCGGAGTGAGTACGCGTCATCGACTTCCGCTACCGAGTTGGCGCGACGGCACTCTATACAGGCCACGGCGTGCATTGGACCGGCGGACCCTCGCGAGTCGTTGCTTCCTGAGCTTGTCGATCTCGGGATGGATCAGCGGTGGCAGTTCGCGCCCCAGAGCAAGCTCGAGGAGGTGGTCAGCGAGCGCAGGATTCCTAGCCAGGATCGGGCCATGGGGGTAGGTGCCGATAACCGTGCCGGCAACCGCGCCTTCAGTGCCGTCATTGCAGTTGCCGACGCCGATTTCCACCGTGGCAAGCGGCTTCACGCCGGGCCCGAGTCGGGTGTAGCCGCCATGGTTCTCAAAACCGGTCAACCACTGCTCCTGACCGTCTCGGCCGTTCCAGCGGCTGATGATCTCACCAACCGCGCGCACCGGACCACGGGTGGTGGTGACGTCAAGTAGTCCGAGGCCGGAAATCACCTCGTCCTTGTAACCGACAGTGAAGCTCCTGCCCACGATCTGGTAACCGGCACACACCGCGAGGACGGCGGCGCCGCGCTCGACCGCCCGATGGAGCCCGCCATCGGCCCTGAGGCCGCGTACGGCCGAGATTTGCGCGGCATCCTCGCCGCCACCCAACAGATAAATATGGCCTGTCTCGGGCAACGTGTCACCCGGTTCCACAACCGTCAATACCGGCTCGTACCCTCGCCAAGCCAGGCGTTTGATCAGCACCGTGGCATTGCCGCGGTCGCCGTAAAGGCCGAGCAGCGACTGGTAGATCAGAACCACCTCGACGCGTTTGCCAGCGACTGGATTGCTCACCTTAGACCCTGCCCATCCTGCGTAGCCGTTGGAAGGGTGTGTACGTGGCGACCACGTCCACTGGTTCCGGATGGCCCGTGAGTGCGTCGGCGAGATCGGGTATGCAGCGATAGTCGACCTCCGCGTACCTGAGACGTACCGCTAGGTCCAGCGCGCGTCGACCGGTCGCAATCACCGAGCGGCCCGCAAGGCTCTCATACTCCACGTCCCAGAGCCAGGACACGTCGCGACCATCAGCCGCGGCGGAGTCGATCGCCAGCACAACTGTCTGGGACTGCGCCAGCGGCAAAGCCTCGGCCCATCCAGCTGGGTTCTTGGCCAGTAGCAGGCGCGCCGTGGTGTTTCCGAACTGTGCCGTGGCAAAACGACCGGCGGGCGAGGTGACGGTACGCATGCCCGTTAGCGCGGTTCGAGCGTCGACGCCCATCAGTTCGGCGGCCGCAAGCGCACATGCGGCGTTGCTGATGTTGAACGTCCCGGGCACGCTGAGTTGCGGATCCCAGACCTGGCGTGCCGGGTCGACGATAGTGCCACTCTCCACCCGGAAATCCCCCTTCGGCTGCGCGAGCCCGCAGCCTGTGCAATACCAGTCACCTCCGTGACCTGAGATCTGGTCAGGCTGGGTGCGGACCAAGTTGGCATCGCATTTCGGACACAGCGAGGAGTCCTGGGTCCACGTTGTTGCTGTGTCTACCCAGATGACCTGCTTGGCGGCCAGCGCCGCCCAAACGATCAGCGGCTCGTCTGCGTTCGCGACGACGATGGGCCCGGCCGGACCCGCATCAGCCAGCGCTTTGCGCCAGCTGCGGCCAAGACCCTTGATCTCGTGATGCCGATCGAGCTGGTCGCGGCTGAAGTTCAGGAGCACCAACACCTCGGGCTGGCCCAGCCGAATCATGTCACCGACCACCCGCTCGTCGGTCTCCAAGATTGCGATCTCAGCTTGAGGGTGCCCACTGAGTGCCGAGGCGAGGCCGTGATGCAAGTTGGCACCGTCTGCGTTGTGGACCAGGCGATTTGCATCATAGTTGAGAGATTCGCGCAACGCCGCTGCCAAGAAGTGTGTAGTCGTGGTCTTGCCATTCGTGCCGGACACCAGGGCGATTCGCTTTCCAGCGAGCAGCTTGCCCAATGCGCTGGGGTCGAGCTTGAGCATCACTTTGCCTCGGATCGAGGCGCCGGTACCGCGCCCGGAGATCCGGGATGCGGCTCCGGCCAGGCGTCCGGCCAGCGTGGCCGCAGTCAGGCGGGCAGTCGACGTCGACATGGCGCTAGTGGGCGTGGGACGGGTAGTAGGTCATCGAACCTCCGCGACGATCGTTCCCCGATTCCTGGTCCTGCCCCCTGATAGGGCGTACGCGCATCGCGCGTGGAATCCGCCTACTTCGTCGTCACTCGCAGACGAACAACGTGTCTGCTCGCTTCTCCTCAGCACGGCGGCGCGATTCCCGACGCTCACGCCCCGAGGGTGAGTGACGGGACTCGAACCCGCGACATCCTGGACCACAACCAGGTGCTCTACCAGCTGAGCTACACCCACCATGCAAGAGGCCCGATCATGCGTCGCGGACCACACTGCGCAGCGTGAAGTGTACCGGGCGGCGTCTTGTCGGGGGTAATCAGTTCTCGCTCGGGACGGCCCCAGTCAGCGCGCCCTGATGGCGATCGGCGATCTCCTTCGACGCCGCGCTGTCCGGGCCA
>Ga0222622_10000934_pt1 | contig 11613 bp, 13 predicted proteins | sample PLM2_5_b1metaG_FD_177335 | JGI IMG/M metagenome (GOLD analysis project Ga0222622, IMG submission 177335) | Groundwater sediment microbial communities from an aquifer in East River, Colorado, USA - PLM2_5_b1 | ecosystem: Environmental > Terrestrial > Soil > Riparian zone | place: USA: East... | reverse complement strand
TTAACTCTTAGAGATATTGACGAAAAACATATTCATTTTGATCTTGAATTTTTAAAACCATTCAAGGCAAAAGCTAAGGACAACTGGTTATTTGAGCATTGGGGTAATGGTAACGAAACAAAAGTAACCTGGCAAAACAGTGGTGGTCTTCCCTGGCCAATGGCAAGTTTGATGGGGCCGAAGATCGTCAAGGATCTTAATGTACAATTTGTAACAGGGTTGAACAATTTGAAAAAACTTTGTGAGGGCTGATCGCAGTATGAACTCAAAAATTACTGGTAGCCGATATGTTTTAGCAGTAAACAACTTAGCGACCTCTGCGGATTTCTATAAAAACAAATTAGGTTTTCAGACATTATGGGAAGAAGGTGGTTGGCATTTTCTTATTCGTGATGATATCAAAATAATGTTGGGAGAATGTCCTGATGATAAACCAGCTTCTGAGATCAATAGTCATTCTTATTTTGCCTACCTGGAAGTTGATAATATAGATATGTTGTATAAAGAATACCAGTCAAAAGGCGTAGAGGTCTTGAGCAGTATTGAAAACAAACCCTGGGGCCAAAGAGAGTTTTCTATTCGCACTATTGACGGGCACAGAATTACCTTTGGTGAGGAAGTATTGAATACGAATTAAGATTGCTTCTTTATCCAATTCACTTTCCTTTCTTTCAAATAATCAATCATGAAATCAAAACATTTTTTGTGCTTGCCAACAAGTTCCGGTGGAAATACTCCTTTCTCTGAAAAAAGATCTTGTGCAATTAGATTTACAGCTGCGGTACAAGTATAGCCTGTTGTACGAGCCATTGAAGAAATTTTAGTTTCATGATCATAAAAATCGAGCAGGTTCCATTCTATAGTTTTTTGTTCGCCACCTTTTTTACCGATCAGTTTTACTTTCATCACAGTTAACTCTTCTTCTTCTAAACCAAGCTTCCATTCATTGAACAAAATTTGAGATGTGACTTTTATCGGGGCAATTTTTGTTCCATTAATATCAATTGGTGTTTCACTAAAAAAGCCACTTTCTTTTAATGATATAATGATATCAACATGCCCGGGATACCGCATCGTTTTTTCCTTTTGATTTTGAATATGCGGCATTGTGTATAATAATGACCGAAGACCATCGGTGTTAAACGCTTCCAGTGTTCCGAGATCTTCAAAATGTATCCATTCCACTTCACTCAAAGCTGGTCTTACAATAATATGTCCATTCTCCATTAATCTTGCTGGTCTTGTATATTCTTCAATAACATCAGCCGGAGAAAACGGTGCTTTATATTGAAAAGGTTTCTTTCTCACTTTAGGTAACCCGCCAACATAAATTTCTAATGAATCAATTTTTATTTCTTCATTGTGATGACCAATTATAAAATTGCTCATGCCCGGTGCTACTCCGCAATCAGTGATCACTGTCACTCCTTTTTCCTTTGCAAGCTTGTCAAGTTGTAAAACATCTTCTGGAAAAAAAGAAATGTCAACGATATTTTTTCGGCAGTTAATTGCAGCTTCCAGTGTTTTGTATCCCATAAATCCAGGGACTGCAGTCACTACGATATCGAATGAAAAAAGTAATTGGGCGTACGATGAATAATCTCTGAGATCTGCTTGTTGTGTTTCAATTCGTGGGTTTCTTTTTTTCAGCAATTCGAGATTAGCATTGCTCACATCAAAAGCAGTAACATGATGACGAGAAGCAAGATCCATGGCGATAGCGCTACCAACCATTCCTGATCCAAGAACCGCAACTTTCATATAGCAAAATTTTGATACAACAAAGATGCAATAATTGTTGGTCTTCGATTTAAAACCACGGAGGCACATAGACACAGGGTAACACAGGGATAACTCCGTGACTCTTTGTGAACCTGGTGTCTCTGTGGTTAATTCTATTTAGCAAGTTTCGGGTTGATTTGGCTTTTGCTTGTAAATAGTTTTGTGCTAAATTGAAAACAATGACAGATTACGAACGCATAAAAAAAGCAATTGAATTCATTCAGGCTAATTTTCAGCAGCAACCCGATCTTGATGCTGTGGCAAAAGAAGTTTATTTAAGTCCATTTCATTTTCAGCGATTGTTTAAAGAGTGGGCAGGAGTAAGTCCCAAAAAGTTTTTACAATACATCAGCTTGCAACATGCAAAAAAACTTTTGCATCAGCATACTGTAAGTGACACTGCTTATGAAACTGGTTTATCAGGTTCAAGTCGTTTGCATGATCTATTCATCAGTATTGAGGGCATGACTCCGGGTGAATATAAAAATGGTGGCGAACAATTGCAGATCAACTACAGTTTTGCTGAAACTCCATTTGGAAATATTATAGTTGCTTCAACAACAAAAGGCATTTGTCATCTTGCATTTGCCGATAATGAAAATGAAGCGTTGCAACAATTGCAGTTACAATTTCCAAATGCAACGTTTCGACAAGTAGTTGATACCATCCAGCAAAATGCTTTATTCATCTTTACACAAGACTGGAAAGATCTTTCAAAAATCAAATTGCATTTAAAAGGAACTCCATTTCAAATAAAAGTATGGGAAGCATTGCTAAAAATTCCGATGGGTGATGTATCAACCTATTCGGGTATTGCACATACAATTAAAAACCCAAATGCATCAAGAGCTGTGGGCACCGCTATTGGTGATAACCCGGTTGCATTTTTAATCCCTTGCCATAGGGTAATACGTTCAACAGGAGACTTTGGACAATATCATTGGGGAAGTATAAGAAAAACTGCAATGATCGGGTGGGAGGTTGCAAAGACAAATCCTGAAAATTAATTATGCAAAAAGCTTCACTATAAATTACAGGTACAAATTTCCAATGGTCATCAATATTGATCTATACAAAGAGTTGAGTATATTTATGAGTTAGTGGCCATTTTAAACGTCTATGCAAAAGATTTTAATTAGCCTTTTAATCGTCTCAATTTTAGGGTTGGCAATTGACTGCTCACATAATAGGGACTCAAGTAATCTTAAAAGTTGGATTGGAAAATATGGTTACGGAGAAGAGCCAATCAAAGCAATTGCAGGTTACAACATGATGATGATCTGGGAACTTTCAATAAATAACAAAAATGACACCTGCCAGGGGATTTTAGAAGTTAACGGGCAGCAGACCTACATCAAACTCCTTACCGATATTTCTGGGGATACAAATTCTATTGCGCTTACATATAATAAACTAATTGAAGGTTCTGATGAAAACCTAAAAAAAGGTGATACACTATTTCTTTTATTAAAAGAAGGCAACAAAATAAAGACCAAGTGGATGTCTTTGAAACCAAGATTGCCAGAGAATCCACCAATGGAATGTCGATGCTTTGAATTGGAACAAAAAAACGGCCACTAACATTGCATTGCCAAAATGCCGGCGGCAGAACAGATTATTTCAGCTTTTGAATTTCTATTGTATTTTAGCAAGCCGGCGTAAATAAATAAAGTTACGTCGCGGCCGGGCTGTAGGAATTCTATTCCCGGCACTTCAGCAATGCGTGAACGTTGCAGGTAACGGTATGAGACACTCAATCCTTTTCAAATAGGTGGATAAATTACAAATGATATCTAATCTAAGCTTCCCAACTAAATTGCATCAAGATTCAGCCGAACTAATAAGAGATTATTTCCTGGCAATTCCCAATGTGGACACTGTTTTGGTTGTCAATTCTTGTGCAAGAGGAAAGGCAGTACCCGAAAGTGATCTTGACTTTGCCATATTGGTAAAACCCGGTACAACACCTGCTGAGATAAAAAACATTGAGCATGCCTGGCGGATGTACTCGGAAAAACAGGCGACTTTTTTAAAGTATAAGCAATCAAGTCAGTTCGCACATCTGCATCTGGATATCATTGATGGGAATTACAAACCAACAAATATTGAAAAGGGCGAACCGATCGATTATTTTGAAATTGAGATCGGAAATCAAATTTGTTATTCTGCACCCATGAATAATGCAGGCTTTTATTTTCAGGAGTTGCAAAACAAATGGCTTCCGTACTACACTGAAGAATTGCGCTTGCAGAGACTTCAAACGACAAAAGATGCTTGTAGCTATGACTTAGACCATATTCCATTTTTTATTAAAAGAGAACTTTATTTTCAAGCGTTTGATATATTATGTAAAGCGTTTCAGGAATACCTGCAAGTTCTTTTTATTGCAAACAAAACTTACCCAATAGCCTATAACAAATGGATCAAGGAACAAGTTGTAAAATGGTTGAACAAACCAGATCTGTATCCAAAACTTTCACCGATCTTGTCAATCAGTAATATTGAAAGCAATGAGATCAACGACAAGGCAAAAGATCTTCGCAAGCTTTTAAACAACCTGGCATAACGAAGTAAGATCAAGCTTTCATATATGAGGTCTCGCAGTTATTATTTATAAAAATTTCTTCTTGCGAAGATTCCTTCGAAACAAAAAACCGCATATATTTAAGAGTTGTTTGCCATAAGACCGTTCACAAGACAAAAAGATTGGATATAAACTTTAAAACAAAAACGATCATGGCAAACTCAAAAACTATTGTACTCATTCACGGCAATTTTGTAAACAACAACAGTTGGACAGAATGGAAACGTTACTACGAACAAAAAGGCTATAAAGTTCATACACCTGCAAACCCCGGACACGAAGGTATTCCCGCTGAGCTAAGAGCAAAGGTTCATCCCGACCTTGTTAAAACCGGGTTTATAGATATTGTAAATAAAATCGCTGAATTAATTGATGGATTACCAGAAAAGCCATTGATCATTGGTCACTCTATGGCAGGGGCGGCTGTAATGAAATTAGTAGAAATGGGAAAAGCATCAGCGGGAGTAAGCATTGACGGAGCGCCGCCGAAAAACGTTTTTCCACCGTTTCAAACACTTAAAATTGCATTACCCGCATTTGGATTTTTTTCTTTTAAAAAATATTTTATGGGTAGTCGTAAGTGGTACAGTAATGCATTTTTCAATACGATACCTGGAACAGAAAAAGAAAAAGCATTTGAAAAATTCGCGGTACCTGAAAGTTATAAGGTCAGTCGTCAATTAGTTTTAAATTCTTTTGCAAACATAGATTTTAAGAAACCTCACGTCCCGATCCTGTTTGTTGGTGGCGGCAGCGATCATATTTTCCCGCCCAGTCTTACACAAACTATAGCCGGCAGGTATAAGGATGCAAATAGCCGGGTTGATGTAAAAATATTCGATGGCAAAAGTCATTTCATTTGCGGGGAACCAGGTTGGGAAAAAGTAGCTGATCATATATTAGGTTGGTATGAATCTCTATAAAACCGTATGCAATATATTTTATTGACGAATGGAATATTCAAATAAAATTATTGAAGATATAATGCCGAAATTCAGGTCGGCGATGGGAGCAGATCATGATAAATATAAAAACCATGTATACCGCGTTTTTTTGAACTGCCTCTTAATTGATAGCGAAAAAAATAATGAGGAAAAGTATGCCATTGCTTCTGTATTCCATGATATAGGTATTTGGACCGATCATACCTTTGACTACTTAGATCCCTCAATTGAGCAAGCTAAAATTTACTTAACAGAAACAAATAAAACAGGTTGGATAGATGAAATTTCTATCATGATATACTGGCACCATAAAATGAGTAAATATCAAGGCCCTCACGAGGTAATTGTAGAAAACTTCAGGAAAGCAGATTGGATAGACGTGTCATTATCATTACTGACTTTTAAAGTTGATAAGAAAAAAATAAATGAAAACAGGAGAAGGTTTCCAAACTCAGGATTTCATATGTTCCTTATTAAAGAGACCATAAAAAATTTATTCAAGCATCCTTTGAATCCCCTTCCCATATTTAAAAAATAAACCTGCACACATTACGATAGTACTTCTCCCGTTACATGTAGCAACTTTACCTGTGACATAAAACCCCAATATTTATTAATAGTGGAGAATTATCCTCATCTTATAAGAAAAGGAATGTGTGCAAGTCAAAAAACAGTCAGCATTAAAATGAGGCTAAATTTTTGCTCTGCAAACTTCACACTAATCGACCCTACGGATGTTAGCTAAAACAGCGATGATCATTGATGATGATGAAGACCTTGGCCGTCTATTAATTCCGATGCTCGAAGCAAGGAAGATATTGGCTTTGCCCGTCTATTCGTTACACGAAGCTGAAGAATACCTCAGTTATATGAAGCCTACTGTTATTTTTCTCGACAATAGTTTTCCGGATGGATTGGGTATAAACTTTATTCGCAATATTCATCTCGCAGATGAAGCGATAAAAATTATTATGATGACAGCCGAATCAGCGAAATGGATAGAAGAAAAAGCAAAGGCGGAAGGTGTCAACTACTTTCTCAGAAAACCATTCAGCATGGAGGCGATCAATACTATTCTCGATAAGCTCAAACTTGGCAGAAATAGATGATGCTTTTACTCATTCAAAAAATTGCGTCTTCACCGGGTCATGCCAGAAAAATTTTTCAATTTTAAATATGTTTGTGAGCAGGCCCCGTGATATGAAGTAAAAACTTTCATACGATGGTGTCTCGCAGTTATTTTTTTTATCGAAATCTCTTCTTGCGAAGATCCGGATCGGACATAAGCTGGTATAAATTTCCTTTGATTACTAATAGGAATTTATAACGGGGTAGACTATATTGGTGGGTTAATATCCAAGCTATGAGACTATTAAGATTGAGCCTTTTATTCTTATTATTACCAGCTATTGCTTTTGGACAAAGCCAGACTTTTGAAGTTTTTGGAACTATCAAAGGAGAATATAACAGTAAAATGTATTTTTTCTATGACAGTAATTACAAACAAAAGGACAGTATCTGCGCTGAAATAAAAGATGGCAGATTCTATTTTAAAGCCACTGCGCACTTACCTATTCAAGCAAGGTTTCACTTAGATCAACACTCATACATTTCGGATGTTTACATAGAAAGTAAGAAGACTTATCTAACCTGTGCCAATAAGATAGATATCTATGGTAATGACAAGGACACCATGAATATGTTTTTCATAACAAAGGTAGTCGGATCTAAATCTGAGACTTTAAAGAGAGAATTTGAAAATTTTCTGGCTGTTCTTAAAGCATCAGGTAAATCAGAAGAAGAGAAGAGCCAGGAGTATAATGAAAAGTTGTATGATTTTATTCGTAAACATCCTAAAAACAAAGTAAGCCCTTACCTTTTAGGTAAGGCTTCTATGCTTCGCTATTCACAAGTCAGTGCATTGAATGATTTAATTGATTCTTCCTTATATAGGACATTTGAAGGGAAGGGTGTTGCAAAGCTGCTCAACAGTTTGGATAAAACGAAAAATAAGTCTATCGGTACTGCATTTTTAGATGTGCCCTTAAATGACACTTCAAGAACAATGGTGAGTACAAAAGACTTTAGAGGCAAAATCATACTTGTAGATTTCTGGGCGTCCTGGTGCAAACCCTGTAGAGAAGCAAATCCTGGCTTAAAAGCGCTTTATAGTAATTTAAAAGATAAGAACTTTGAAATAATCGGCATTTCCTGGGATATGGATTGGGCAAAATGGAAACAGGCAATTATAAAAGACGGTTTGCCCTGGAAACAAGTAGTTGACGAAAAGGGAAAGTATGGTGATCTAGGTAGTTACTATGATCTTGAATCGATTCCATATAATATTTTAATTGACAAAGAAGGCAAAATCTTAGGAGTCAATTTATCGTCAAAGGAGATTGAGGAAATTGTATCTAAGGACTTGTGAATAAGCCTGCATATAACAGACACTTTGTAAAAGTGAGGCGATAGCGCTAATTTCATCAATAAACATTAATCAACGGTAGCACAAAGGAGAAGCTACTGATTTCCAAATATCCCACCTTCACATGCGTTTCTCTGTTAGATCTTTTCCAGTTGTTCCAATGTCATTTCATTCTTCACATTCCCTGTATTCAATGTAGTTCCCGGTTCAAACAAAACCACATGCACTTCTTCTTTTGCATTGGGTCGATGCTCAACACCGCGGGGCACAATAATAAATTCACCTTCATTAATTGTTATCGTCTTATCACGAAACTCCATATCAAAATTTCCTTTTACAACATAAAATAATTCATCTTCATTATCATGATGATGCCAGACAAATGGACCTTTGAACTTTACAAGTTTTACCATTTGCCCATTAAGCTCGCCGGCAATTTTTGGACTGTAATGCTCTGTGAACTGCGAGAATTTCTCGGTAAGGTTTACTTTTTCCATAAAAATTTATTGAATTGAAATTTTATCGGCAGTTTCTTTTGCCTTTGTCCGCAATTGATGCATGTCTGCATTCAGGTCATCGTGCACCAATGCAACACCCATACGGCGGTAGGGTCTTGTCGTTGGTTTTCCGAATATCCTGATATCGGTATTGGGCTCTTCCAATGCCTGCTCTAATCCATTTATTGTAAAGTTTTCTGCAGTTTTATTTGCCAATATAACCGCACTTACCCCGGCCCGTTCAAGATAAATATGAGGTATCGGCAAACCAAGAATGGCTCTTGCATGCAATTCAAACTCGGAAAAATTTTGTGTGCCCGCTAAGGTCACCATTCCTGTATCATGCGGCCTCGGACTTAATTCAGAAAAATAAACACCGTTATGCGTTAAGAAAAACTCAACTCCCCAAATTCCTTCGCCAGTCAATGCATCGGTTACTTTCTTCGCCATTTCGCAAGCTGCCTCAAAATCATCATTGCTTATTGCAACAGGTTGCCAGCTTTCCTGGTAATCTCCTCGTTCTTGCCTATGCCCGATGGGTGGGCAAAATAATGTGTTGCCATTCACCTGTGTCACCGTAAGCAACGTTATCTCTGTATGGAAAGAAATAAATTCTTCAATGATCACTTCTTTCAGATCGCCTCTTGAATTATTGATAGCATAATCCCATACTTGTTGCTGATCATTATCATTTTTCAATATGCTTTGTCCTTTACCTGAAGAAGACATTAATGGTTTGACCACACAGGGCAACCGAATTTCATTTACAGCATTAATAAATTCTTCAAAAGTAGTAGCGTAAAAATATTTTGCAGTTTTTAATCCCAATTCTTTACTTGCGAGATCGCGGATAAGTTTTCGGTTCATGGTAAAGTTGGCTGCTCTTGCACTGGGAATTACTTTGAAGTTCTGTTTTTCATATTCATAAAATCGTTCCGTCCTTATTGCTTCAATTTCCGGAACGATCAGATCAGGCTGATGTTTTGAAACAATTGAATCCAATTGTTCGCCATTGAGCATATCAAGCACTTCAAAATCATCAGCCACTTGCATAGCAGGTGCTCCCGCATAACTGTCTGTAGCGATCACTGTTTGTCCCAATCTTTTTAAAGCGATGACTAATTCTTTTCCAAGTTCCCCACTTCCGAGCAATAATATTTTTTTATGCATGCTGCAAAGTAATTTATTTACTAAATAAAAAATCCCGCCGTGGCGGGATTACTAACCCAGTAAAAAAGTTTTTTCAATAGAAGAATTGTTCTTTAACAATTTTCCCATCTTTTACTTCATACACTGCGATCTCATCCATTTTCTGGCGACCCATGCCTTTCATGGTACAGTCCATTCCCATCGCAACACTGAAAAATCTTCCGCCAACAGCTGGTGCTGCTGAATAGCCACCATGCATTTCCTCTACCATTTCAGAAAATTGCTTTCCTTTTTCTTTAATGGCAGGCAATCCTTCTGCCGATTGCATCCCCTGTGAACCGGGAGGTTCAATACTCACAGCATTGTCGGCAAATAATTCATTCTGGATCTGTTCCCACTGACCAGTTTGAGCCAGCTCGTTAAATCTGTTGGCCACTTCCTGTGTGGTCATTACTGCTTCTAGTGTAGACATAAACTTTGGTTTAAAAGTTAAAAAGGACAGAGAAGCTACGAATATTTTATAGCCGGAAGAATTAAATAATTATGAACCCCGAAATTTGTGGGATGAGTGTAGCTTTAGTCATGGTAAATAAATTTTTAGCTTGAGATTCCAGTCATTAATTTTTTGTTGCTGTATTGCCGGATGTGCCGTTAGCAACAATCCCCAGCGTAAAGAAATAAAACAACTTCAAAAAGGTAATATTAAAGACGATACCAGTTTTGTGTATTCCTTGCCATTTGAAAGCGATAAATCTCACCTGATCGTACAAGGCTATTTCGGGGTATTTTCTCATAAAGAAAGGGCCGCACTTGATTTCAAAATGAAAAGAGGAACAAATATTCTTGCCGTAAGAGATGGTGTAGTAACAAGAGTAAAAGAAGATGGCTCCAAAGGTGGGTGGAACAAAAAATACCGCAGCCAGGGAAATAATATTGTAATTCAACACAGCGATAACTCAAGAAGCGGTTACTGGCATTTACAAAAAGATGGCGCCTTAGTAAAAGTTGGTGATACTGTCCGGCAGGGACAAATAATAGGGTTAAGCGGAAAAACAGGTTATGCCGCATTACCGCATTTACATTTTATAGTTTGGAAAAGTGATAGTCGTGGCTGGCAGCAAGTGGCAACAAGATTTCAAACTTCAAAAGGAATAAAATATTTACGACCCTGGAAATGGTATAAAAGCAAAAAAACAGATGACGCTTTTTGATCAGGTTATATTAACAATCCAAGGTTACTTCTTCTTCCTTTAATACCTGGTTGCCGATCTTTATTATTTCAATTACCAATACATCGAAATCATTTATTGTCGTGCGATGATTAACATTGGCAACCCGCAAACAATATTTGCCGTGTAACTTAGTATATGACGGCGCAGCAATTCCGCTTTCCTGTAACCTCATCAATATTTCTTTATTTAGTTTGTCCAGGTCAAGATCATTTTTTCCCGGGTTAAACCGAAAACAAACAATGTTTGTAGCGGTCGGCGCTGCCAATTCCAATTCCTCGTTTTGTTCTACCAGATCCGTCAAATACTTTGCTTGTGTTATGTTTTGCCTGATAAGCCTTGCAAACTTTTCAATGCCATGCTCCTTTAAACTCATCCAAATTTTTAGCGCTTTAAAATTTCTTGATAGTTCAAAACCAAAATTCGATGTCAGTTCCGGCCCGGCCGCAATTCCTCTTTCATTATTTGAGATATAATCGGGTTGCAATGCAAATGTTTTGCGATGCGCATCAGCATCTTTAACCAGGACCACCCCTGCTTCATAAGGGATCGACATCCATTTATGCAGATCAAACGCTATGCTGTCTGCAAACTCTAAACAATCCAATTGCTCTTCATATTCGGGCAGCAATTTTAATAAAGCGCCAAATGCACCATCAATATGCATCCACAAATTCTCCTTACAGCAGATCCAAAATATTTTATCCAATGGATCAATGGCGCCGGTATTTACCGTTCCAACATTTGCCACTACACAAAATGGAATGTTGCCGTCCTTTTTATCTTCTTCGATAAGTTCCTGCAGGTGTACAGTATCCATTTCATATTTATCATTCACCTTAACTTTTCTTACTCCTTCACTTCCTATTCCTATTATTTCTGCCGCTTTCTGAATACAGCTATGTGTTTCAGTGGAAGCATAGATGAACATCTTATTCTGTTCATTGATCCCCGATCTTCTAATTGAACTATTTACAGAATTCCTTGCAACAATTAATGCATT
>Ga0222622_10000932_pt1 | contig 11627 bp, 10 predicted proteins | sample PLM2_5_b1metaG_FD_177335 | JGI IMG/M metagenome (GOLD analysis project Ga0222622, IMG submission 177335) | Groundwater sediment microbial communities from an aquifer in East River, Colorado, USA - PLM2_5_b1 | ecosystem: Environmental > Terrestrial > Soil > Riparian zone | place: USA: East... | reverse complement strand
AATAATGATATAAGCATTGGCTGGCCCTTACGCTTCATAAAAGCGTCATTAAATTTTAATACAGGGTTAGGATATAGCAAATCGATACAGTTCATTAATACGATAAAAAATAATATCTACAATGCTAATATTAGACCGAGTGTTGAAATATCAAAAAGCTTTAAAGATAAATTTGACCTTACACTTAATGGAGGGGTTACTTACAACAAAGCAAAATATTCTTTGGAATCATCACTTAATAATAATTATCTGACACAGGATTATGGTATTGATGCTGGCTGGCAATTACCAAAGAATTTTTACCTGTCTACCGATTTTACCTATACTATAAGTAGCAAGCGTTCTGAAGGTTTTAACGCAAAAGTTCCTTTATGGAATGCATCATTCAGCAAATTGTTCTTAAAATATAACCGTGGCGAACTGAAGATCAGTGTTCATGACCTGCTGGATGAAAACGAGGCAATAGTTCGTTATACCAATTCAAATTATATAGAGGATCAGAGTAACCGTGTGTTGAAACGATTCTATTTACTCAGCTTTACATATAGCTTAAATAAGATGAGTGCTAACGCAGGAGGCCCGGGGGGAAAAGGCAATGTGATCATCAGGAGATAGTTCTTCTACTATAATAATTTACCAGCCCATGTAAAAGCATGGGCTTTTTTATTTGATTTTTCTTGCAACATATCTTAATGCTGATTAAATTCACGATAGAATTCACTTAACCACTACACAACTATAACTAGCATGCTTAGAATTGCCTTATGCCTGGCGATTTACTTCTTGCCGTTTGGTAATGCGGTTTATTCACAGGGATTTTCTCAACAACAAGCCAAGGCGTTAGTGCAAACCATTCAGCAAAAACATTATAGTCCGCGTACGATCGATGATGAATTTTCACAGTTTCTTTTTGACCAATTCTTAGAAGGCCTGGATCCCGAAAAATTATTTTTTACCGCCGCTGATTTAAATGGTTTGTCTTCATTCCGGAAAATACTTGATGATGAGCTTAATGGAAAATCATGGACATTTATTAACAAAATAATTCCTCTGTATAAGTCAAGATTGTTGCAGGCTGACTCCATCATTAATGAACTTACCTTAAAACCGTTTGATTTTTCTGCAAATGAATTTTTTTCAACAGTGGCAGATACTTCATGGGCAGCAAATGAAAAAGAGAAAAGAAACAAATGGTATCAGGCTCTTAAATATGAAACCCTTGAAGGATTAGCGGATATCGCCGCAATACAATCCAGCCAGTCAGGATCTATAAATAAAAAAGAAGTATTGTCAAAGGAAGCTCAGACAAGGCTAATGATCAAATCGAGACACCTTCGTCAAATCAAGAGTATTCTTCAAACTGCAGATGGTTTTGAAAATTATGTTCAGACCGTGTATCTCGATGCGGTAGCCACTACTTTCGATCCACACACAAATTATTTTCCCGAAACAGAAAAACAAAATTTTGAATCTTCTCTTAGCAAGGATGGTTATTATTTCGGTTTTGCTTTGGGCGAGAATGAAAAAGGGGAACCTGCCATTATACATCTTTACCCCGGCGGTCCTGCATGGAAAACAGGAGAACTTAACCAGGATGATGTTTTACTGCAAATGAAATGGGAAGGAAAAGAGCCAATTGACCTTGTTGGGGCCGAAGCCGCAGAAGTGTCTTCATTATTGGATGCTTCTAATAATGACTTACTTTATTTAACTATTAAGAAAACAAATGGACAGGTAAAAACAGTACAACTAAGAAAAGAAAAAATGGAAGGAGGCGATGAGGATATCGTAAAAAGTTTTTTACTGAATGGCAGTAAAAAGATCGGTTATATCTCATTGCCCGGTTTTTATACTGAATGGGAGAATGAAGGCGGAAGCAGTTGTGCTAATGATGTAGCGAAGGAAATTGTAAAGTTGAAAAAAGAAAATATCAATGGGCTGGTTCTTGATCTCAGGTTTAATGGAGGTGGTTCAGTTTCCGAAGCTCTTGACATGGCAGGAATATTTATTGAAGAAGGTCCACTTTGTCTTGCAAAAGGAAGAGATGGAAAAATTATTACATTGAAAGACGCTAATAGGGGAACTATTTATGATGGGCCACTTCTTGTACTTGTAAACGGGCAAAGTGCATCGGCATCAGAATTGGTTGCTGCTGTGCTGCAGGATTATAACAGGGCGTTTATTGCAGGAACGGCAACGTACGGGAAAGCAACTAGTCAGCAGATCTTTCCATTGCAAAGCGGAAGTACAGTAATAACAAATGAAAAAGGATATGCCAAAATTACTACAGGAAAAATATACAGAGTAACAGGAAGAGCCTCACAAAAAGGTGGAGTGATACCTGACATGCTGATACCTGATATATTTGATGGATTAACCTACCGGGAAAAAGATATGCCGGCTGCACTCATAGAGGATACCGTTAAGAGAAATTCATATTACAAACCACTGAATCCATTGCCTGTTTCAATACTTGGTGTTAAAAGCATTCAGAGGATCAATACCGATAAAAATTTTAAGCAGATCCTTACACTTCAAAAGGTCATTACTGAAGAATCATCTCATTCCACACCCGTTTCACTGAAATGGGACGAGATAGAAAAACAATTGAAAGAAGATGTACCAAAAGAAATGCAAAAGTCAGGGGAACAAGAAATGAAAGTATCCTCTTATAAGGCAGAAAATCACGCATATGATAAAAAGCGTATAGGGAGTGACGAATTCTTTTCGCTTGTTAACAGCAGGTGGCTTCAAAAACTAGAACAGGATTTTATCCTTGAAGAATCTTTCAGGATATTGATTGATTATATTTCAATAACCAATATTAAAAACTAAACAACATGAGAAAAGGAAATCATAGTTACTTGTTTTTGATCATTGTTTTTATACTATTACCAGCATTAAAAAGTATTGCACAAGATCTTTCCAATGCCGGCTCATATATGACTTATATAGGGGATAAGGAAAGAGAAGTGACAAAGAAATACCTGAACTATGTAAGTGCAGCTTCGCACGGAAAAAGTTTACGGAAAGTGGACAAGCTTCGTGAGCAATTAATAAATACTATTTATGAAACACGCATTGCAGTACAAGGAGTTCCTCCTTTTAAAGGCGATAAATCGCTTCGTGAAGCATCAGTTACGTACTTACAACTTAGTTACAGGGTCTTTAATGAGGATTATGGAAAGATCGTGAATATGGAAGAAATAGCCGAGCAATCATATGATGCGATGGAAGCTTACTTAATGGCACAAAAACTTGCCACTGAAAAATTGGATGAAGCAGGAAAAAAAAGAAATCAAACAGGAAAAGAATTTGCAGCAAAAAATAATATCAATCTTGTTGACCTGGGAGATATAATGGATCAGAAAGTAAAAACATCTACCAGGGTTACTGATTATTATAATAAAATATATCTTTTATTTTTTAAATCCTATAGACAAGAGTCCTACCTGATCGAAGCTCTCAATAAAGGAAATATAATTTCAATTGAGCAAAACAAAAACTCTCTTTTAAAATATGCAACTGATGGACTGGAAAAGCTGGATACAATGGATGCTTTCGATTCGGATGCATCCCTTAAAGCAGCTTGTCAAAGAGCACTCCAGTTTTATAAAAGTGAAGCAGGTGACGTAACAGGAATGACTGATTTTCTCTTAAAGAAAGAGAGCTTTGATAAACTTCAGAAATCATTTAACAGCAAGCCGGCGGCAAAGCGAACCCAGGCAGATGTTGATGAGTATAACAAATCAATAAATGAAATGAACCAGGCGGGCAATGCATATAATAAACTAAACAATGAGGTGAACAAAAAAAGAACAAATATCCTGGATGGTTGGAATGATACTGTTAAAAAATATTGGGACAATCATATGCCATATGCTAAATGACTTTCTAACTGGAAGATAAATTAGTCAAGCACCTCATAGATCGTAACGGGGTGTGATTTATTTTTCAAATTCACTTCACCCACTTTATTGCAATTGAAAGATTCTTTTACTTTTTCATAGGAAGATTCATTAATAAGGATCTGTCCTTCCTTCGCTATAGTTTGTAATCGCTGAGCAACATTAACAACATCGCCTATCACTGTATAATCAAGGCGTTTCAAATTTGCAGAGCCGATATTGCCGGAGATCATTTCGCCGCTATTAATGCCAATGGAAACTTTAGGGGTAAAGAAAATATTTCCCGATTCATTTGGCAGCTCTGATACTTTTTTTCTTACAGCCAGGCAAGCATCCATTGCTCTGTCTAAATGATAATCGCCACGAAAGACAGCCATTACTGCATCGCCCATGAATTTATCAATATACCCTCCCTGGGCAATTATTTCTTTTACCATTACATCGAAATATTTGTTCAGGAGTTTTACCACTGTGTCGGGAGATTCTTTTTCACTGATAGTGGTAAAGCTGCAAATATCAAGAAAAGCAACTGTCGCTACTACCGTTTCATTTACCATCAATGATGATTCAAACTCACGGCCACCCATAAAGTTCAGCACGGTTTCATCCACATACATTTTAAGTATGTTATTTTCTTTAATGGCTTTCATTGTCTCCCTCATCTGTTGAACGTGGCTTAGGGTCTTTTCCATTGTCAACTCCAGGTCCTCGAAATTCACGGGTTTGGTTACAAAATCAAAAGCGCCACGATTCATGGCTGTGCGAATATTTTCCATATCGCCATAAGCAGAAACAATAACCGCTTTTAATAAAGTTTTTTGTTCATTGATCTTTGAAAGTAGGGTTAACCCATCCATTTCGGGCATGTTGATATCACTTAGCACGATATCTACATCTTCATTCAGTTCCAATTGCTCCAATGCATGTTTGCCATTAATAGCAAATAAAAACTCATACTTGTGCTCACGAATTTTTTGCCTGAACTTTTGCTTGATCAGGACTTCGAGATCCGTTTCATCATCTACCACTAATATTTTTGCCATTAGTGTATTGCTTTTAGTTTTTCTTTTAGCAGGCTAAACTCAAGAGGTTTTGTCAAAAAATCATCTGCACCTAATTTCATAGCAGTATTATAGTTTTCTGCATCGCCATAAGCTGTTATCATCATTACCATCGGCGGCGGTAACTTGTGCTTTTCTTTGATATGCCTGAGTAATTCCAAACCACTCATGCCCGGCATATTGATATCTGAAAGTATCAATACGGCCTCATGACTAAGATCATTCAGGTATTTCAATGCATCTTCGCCGGAATAGGCAAAAGCAAACTCCATTTCTTTGTTGCGGATCTCTTTTCTGAACCTCTGTTCGAAAAGAACCTGTACATCTTTTTCGTCGTCTACTACTAAAATTTTCATTCGATGAATTTATGATTTATACTGGTAAAATAACACTAAACCCGGTAGATTCTCCTTCTTTTGTTTCAACCTTTATCTCTCCTCCATGACCCTTGGTTACAATATCGTAACTCAATGATAAACCAAGCCCTGTTCCCTGGCCTGTTGGCTTTGTGGTAAAGAAGGGTTGAAAAATTTTATCTATAGCTTTTTGTGAAATGCCCGTCCCGTTGTCTTTTACTTCCACTATAACTTTATTATCGATCTTTTTTGTACTTACAGTTACGGTGGGCTCATATCCTACCGGGTGTAATTTCTTTTTTTCCATTACCGCATAAAAGGCATTTGTAATCAGATTTAAAATTACCCGGCCAATGTCCTGTGAAATGATTTTTATTAACCCAATGTTCTCATCATAATCGGTTTTGAGCGCTGCATTAAATGATTTGTCTTTTGCCCGCAAGCCATGATAAGCCAGCCTTAAATATTCATCAGCCAAAACATTTATATCGGTTGGCTCCTTTTTATTGTTGCTTGTTCTTGAATGCTGTAACATGCTTTTCACAATACCGTCGGCCCGCTTGCCATGAAGGTTAATTTTTTCTAAACTCATTTTTACCTCATTGGCTATTGCTTTCGCTTCGTTCGTATTTCCTTTTTCCAGTTGTTCTGTCATTTCATCGAGCAGCTCATTACTTACTTCTGAAAAATTATTTACAAAATTCAACGGATTCTGAATTTCATGAGCAATACCGGCGGTCAGCTCACCAAGGCTTGCCATTTTTTCAGATTGTATAAGTTGTGCCTGTGTGGCTTTTAATTCTTCTAATGTTTGTGTAAGTGCTTTATTTGCATCTTCGATCACCAATGATTTTTTTTGAAGATCTTCAATACTTTCCTGCAGCATTACAGACAAAGTATTTCTATCTTTTTCGATCCGCTCAAGCTTGAACTGGATCATTGACAGGTTCTTGTCTGCTTCTTTTATAGTTTTAAGAAGAGATTCTTTTTCAGCATCACTTATGCCGGAAGAATTTTTTATAAAATCCGATATCGTTTGTAGCTGAGGACTCATTTTTCCGTTAATGTAGCCAGTGAGCAAGTCATATTATGAAACTCGTGTTGGCCCGAATCTACTCTTCCAATTTCGCCATAACAAAAGAAACCTGCAAGTGGCGCATTCCAAATATTTTTTATTTTATCTATTTCTTCACTTACGTAAGGCCCTAAAGTGATTTGCCGGCCGGCACAGGAAAATAGAATGATGGCATCGGGTTCAGGCTGCTCTTTTTTATAGTTATTAAATTCATTTAAAGTCGCTTCAATTACTTCAAATCCGGGCAACAAACATAACTTAACTTTTGAGCCCTCGGGTAAACTACCCGCAAAAATTATTGAACGGTCTCCCGGGTTCGCCTGCATAGGTGTACGCATTACCGGATGTTTACCTTCCCTTATTAACTGTACCTGGAAATTACTACTGATCATAAAATTCATTCCATTATTTGTATCAAGATCTTTTAGGCCCGCATATCGCGAAACAAAATCCAATGCCGGTTCGTTGTCGATAGTGTAAACAACATTGCCATTACTTTTTGTAATTATCCTGTCCATGCCCACGGGTTTCCATCCACCAACTGCCACTCCACTCAAACTGATCTTTTCTTCATCAAATATCAATGTAAGTAATCCATAATCGAAAAATTTATCATTGGTGAACACGTAAGTTCTTTCCATTTTCAAAGAATCTGCAGCCAGCCCGCCGATAATGGTAGTGCCTTTTCCACAGGCAGATTCAATTCCTGCAATAATTTCATCACCGTCAACAGCTAGCCCACCCGATATAACAAGAAATGCAGGGTTTTTAAATTTCTTAAGTGCTGATCTGCCGATCTGTTCTGCAATTTCTTTTATAGTTCCTTCATCAGTGCCTTTGATCGCTAACTGAAAGTATGCAGGATCAATATCAATTAATAAGAGAACAATTGACTGCGATTCAATTTCCCCATCGGTGAAATTGTCCCCAGTAGAAGCACCGAAAATTTGAATTCCTTTTTTTGATAATAATTCAGTGACTCCGTTTCTTTCGTTATCATTTGCCACCAAAAAAACAGCTAATGTTGGTTGAAATCCATCAGCCATACTTTTTTCCAAAGCCTGCTTTATTTCTTCTGTAGTTTTTCCTTTGATTGATTTTGCTTTCATCTTGGTGGTTTATTAATGGAGTTAAATTAATGATTTTAAAAATAATGTGAAGAGATTTGATTTTTTGGATCAGGAAAACTTCTTTTTATACACAAGCACAATATTTACTGAACCAATAAGTTTAAAAAAGTAGTTCTTGCCGCAACTAGCTGTTTTAATCTATAACTTAAAACATGTGTGTATGAAAACGACGACTTTTGGCAACCATCTTCACCCCGCACTTGAGCAACTCCACAGAAACACTTGTTTATGGATCGGTCATATGAATTCAGGCCATGCAGATCATCTTGCAGGACAAACTTTTCAATGTCCAGAAGAGGGTTCTCTTAGTAAGATCCAGGTTTATTCAATTGCTGTTTCGCATCCGGGTAAATTGATCCTCACCTTGCATGAATTTGACAAACAAAGAAAAAACTGGGGACAAGTTCTTTCATCTGCAGAGATAGAAGTAGATGAAAATGATGCAGAGAACTGGATACAATTTCCACTGCAAACCGTGCACTTACACAAGGATAACACGTATGGATTCAGACTTAAAAGTCCTGACACCCTGGTAGCAATTGGTGAAGCAGCATGGTCAAGCAAAAGCCCGTTTGTTTACGGTGAAGAATGGAATACAAATAATATTGAGAACAAGGATCATTATTATCGTTATTTCAGTCTCGCATTTAAAGTGGAGCTGAGAGCCTAACCTGGATAAACTTGAAATAAAAAGGCGACATGTTATTGTCGCCTTTGAATAATATTGTTTGTCTACTTAATTCCTGATATTAATTCTCATACCACCTGGACCCCCGCCATTCTGCATCATTTCCTGCATCATCTTTTCTCTTTCTTTTGCAAATTCTTCGGGAGTTGCTTTTTTCCCTTTCGATGGTTCTTTGATCTTTGCAACATCAACCTTTGGAGAAATTTCAATTGCTTTATAAGAAGTTCTTCCATTATTGACATCTATTTCCAAAATGGTTCCCGGCAACTGTCCCTGGTACATGTCAGGGCCAAATGATCCGGGAATTTCATTGGTAAACCATGCTACAATATTTAAAGTATCCATCACTTTTTCTCTTTTTGCTTCACCATTATCCATTGTCATCCGAAAACTTTCCTGCATACGTTGTGATGTTGCTTTCATGCAATTGTGACCCAATATTGCTTTGGATTCACCAGCCACTTTCCAATTGAGTTTTCTGATACTATCTGTAATAATATAATTTTTCTCAGCCAATTCCCGCTGCTCCACTTTTTTTGAGTCGGTTACATTGTGAAAGACAATATCATTGCTGCCCGGCATTCTAATTACCATTCGCATACCGCCGCCAGCATCACCAAATGCCGTTTCATCGCTTTGCCCATCATCTTCTACCGGCTGCCACAAACTTTTTCCTTCAGTAAAAAACAGTTCAAACTTATCTTTTCTTTCTTTTGGTATCATATTTTGAAAGGCAGGATTATCATCATTGATCCTGATCTGCATCTGCATTGTTCTTTCGTATAAGATCTTACCTTCTTTTACTTGTGCAAGAATGGGAATAGCTATAAGCATAGCTGAAGCAATCAATAAGCGTTTCATAAATAAATTAATGTTTTGGCAAAGCTAATTCCGGTGTTGACGGGTACAAGTTAAGCTACCTTGGTTTAAGGTTAATAAAGGTTAACAGCTTTTTTAACCACGTTATCTAATGGCTAAATTTGTTTTTCAAATGAACAGGTCCGGAAAAATATCTGCGAGGAATCCTAAACTCAATTCGCACAACGAATGGCAATTGTTATTAATGGCAATTCCCATTCTCATTATTGCCGGCTTCCAGGTTTTCTGGCTTAGTGAAAATTACTCCAAAGAAAAAAAGAATCTCGAGTTTCGCAGTAATGTTGTGTTTAAGGAAACAGTAAGAAAACTTCAGGCAAAAAAGCTGAATCTTGATAAAGTGTTTAATGATTCAACCGGTAAGATAAGGGTTGAAGTAATGAATGGGGAAGCAATGACAGGATTTCCCGGCCATCCTGAAGATGAGATCGCTAATGCAATAAATAATGTAACGATTCGGGTAAATGATTCATTGCGAAATGCGGGGATCGTTTTGGAAAACAGGCCAAATGTTATTATAAGAAATAAAGAGCTACCCGGCGACTCCATGAGACATAGAAAAGGGAACATGATCATTTCAATGAACGAATCCTTTTCAAGGGCAGGGGATTCATCCAAAGATGTTATGTTTGAACGCAAAGGTCCGCCCGGAGAAATTTTTCGTTTCTTATATAATGTTGATTCATTACAGGATTCATTGCGTGTAAAGGAAATTGATTCGGCGTGTCAGGTAGCTTTCGATAAAGAAGGATTGAATGTCCCAATATTGATCACAAAAGATACCAGCCAGGTTCATCGTGAAAGGATCCCACGGGAAGAAGAAAGAGCACTTAACAAGATCACCATCGGTTTTGCGCATCCGGTCACTTATGAGTTAACTCTTGGCAACTCTTTTGGCTATTTGATCAAAAAACTTACTTCGCCAATTCTATTTTCATTATTTCTTGTAGGAGTTACTGTTTTTTCATTTGGTTTACTTTACCGGAACCTGCAACGCCAGCGAAAGCTTACTGAAATAAAGAATGAATTTATCAGTAATATCACACATGAATTAAAAACGCCGATCGCTACAGTTGGCGTGGCTATAGAAGCATTAAGAAATTTTAATGCGATCAACGACCCCCATCGAACCAAAGAATATTTAGATATTTCGCAGAACGAATTGCAGCGTCTTTCACTGCTTGTAGATAAAGTACTGAAGCTTTCCATGTTTGAGAAAAAGGAAATTGAACTGAAATATGAATTGCTTGATCTGAAAGATGTGGTAGATGAAGTGGTTTCCTCAATGCGATTGCAGATCGAAAAACATCATGCGACTGTTTCTATAAATACGGAAGGTGATACCCATTTACAAGCAGACAGGTTACATTTACTTAGTGTTGTTTTTAATTTACTTGATAATGCATTAAAATATGGTAATGGTAACACTGCCATAAAATTTGAATTGAAAGGGAAGGAAAACGAAGTGGAATTATCTGTCGCAGATAACGGAATTGGAATTTCACAGGAATATAAAGACAAAGTGTTTGAAAAATTTTTCCGTGTGCCGTTAGGAAACACACATAATACAAAAGGCTATGGGTTAGGCTTAAGCTATGTAGCACATGTTATTCAAAGACATAAAGGAAAAATAGAAGTGGAAAGTCAACCGGGCCTGGGTTCTAAATTTATTATTACTTTGCCTAAAGTAGTATAACTATTCACAAGCGAACATGAGCAAAACAAAAGTTTTATACGTAGAGGATGAAGTATTTCTTGGCAAGATCGTTAAGGAAAGTCTTGAAAGCCGTGGCTTTGAAGTGATAATGGAAAGTGATGGGGCAAAGGCAACAGGTGTATTTAAAAAATCGGAACCCGATATCTGTGTACTAGATGTAATGCTTCCGAATAAAGATGGCTTTACCATTGCTGATGAAATAAGGGATCTGAATGAAGAAGTGCCTATCATCTTTCTTACCGCAAAAACACAAACCGAAGATGTAGTGAAAGGCTTTTCACTTGGTGGCAATGATTATATCCGCAAGCCCTTTAGCATGGAAGAACTGATCGTAAGAATTCAAAATGCTCTTCGCAATAAAACAGAAGCGCCTAAAAAAATTACCGGTGATAGTGTAACAATGGGTAAATACACTTTTCAACTCAACCGCCAGGTATTAAATGATGGCAAAGAAGATCGCAAGCTTTCATACCGTGAAAGTGAACTTTTGAAAGTATTATATGAGAATCGTGATAAGATCATTGATCGAAAAGACATCCTTAATCTTCTTTGGGGCAATGATAATTTCTTCAACAGTCGTAATCTTGATGTTTACATCACCAAGCTTCGCGGTTATTTAAAAGAAGATCCTTCTTTGGAAATTATTACAATTAAAGGGATAGGATATCGATTTGTAGTGTCATGACTTGCTCCTGGTCAGGCATTTTAAATCTGTTCTCAATAATGTATCTTTCCTGAAACATTACAAAATGAAATTTTTTTCGTGGCAATTGTTGAGAAAAGAATTTCATATAGAATAATTTATTTTTAAAACAT
>Ga0222622_10000930_pt1 | contig 11635 bp, 6 predicted proteins | sample PLM2_5_b1metaG_FD_177335 | JGI IMG/M metagenome (GOLD analysis project Ga0222622, IMG submission 177335) | Groundwater sediment microbial communities from an aquifer in East River, Colorado, USA - PLM2_5_b1 | ecosystem: Environmental > Terrestrial > Soil > Riparian zone | place: USA: East River... | reverse complement strand
GAAGATCGGCGTGTAGTCGCTGCCGTTGCGCTGGAGAATCCAGCCGGTGAGGCGCTGAAAGAGGAAGCCGCCCAGTGCGCCGAAGAATGCGGCGATCCCGACTACCGAGCCTACCACATGTCTGGGAAACATGTCGCTCGACAAGGTATAGATGTTCGCCGACCACCACTGGTGGGCCGCGGCCGCGACACCGACGATCAGGACCGCCGTCCAGAGACTCGCGGCCCGCGGCGCGAACATCGTCGGCACGATGAGCAGCGCCGGAATGAGCAACGTCGTCTTCCGGCCCGCGTTCACCGACCACCCGCGCGCGATGAATGCGCCTCCGAGCCATCCACCGAACACCGACCCGACGTCGGCGATGAGGTAGATCACGATCAGAGGAAGCGCGACGCCTGACAGCTTCACCCCAAAGCGCGTGTCGAGAAATTTCGGCAGCCAGTACAGATAGAACCACCAGACGGGATCGGTCATGAACTTCCCGATCGCGAACGCCCACGTCTGACGGTGGGAGAGGAGCCCGCGCCAGCGGATCGGCTTCACCGGCTCGGGCGCGTCGCTCTGGATGTGGGCCAGCTCGGCGGGCGACACGCGCGGATGCTCCTGGGGGCGCCGGTAGACGGCGAGCCAGAAAAGGAGCCAGATGAATCCAAGCGCGCCAGTCGCGATAAAGGCGGCACGCCATCCCCAGGTAAGCGCGATCCACGGCACGACGAGGGGCGTGATGATCGCGCCGACGTTCGTGCCGGCGTTGAAGATTCCCGTCGCGAACGAGCGCTCCTTCGTCGGGAACCACTCGGCGACGGTCTTGATCGCGCCGGGGAAGTTCCCCGACTCGCCAAGGCCGAGCGCGAAGCGCGCCGCGCTGAAGCTCGCCACACCGCTCGCCAGGGCGTGACTCATCGCGGCGATGCTCCACACGACGACCGAGTACGCGAATCCCTTGCGCGTACCGATGCGGTCCATCACGCGGCCCATCACCAGGAATCCGAGCCCGTACGCCGCCGAAAACCAGGATACAATGGCCGCGAAGTCCGTCTCCGACCAGCTGAGCTCACGCTGAAGCAACGGCGCGAGAATGCCGAGCGCCTGGCGGTCGATGTAGTTGATCGTCGTCGCGAAGAAGAGCAGCGCACAGATCGTCCAGCGGTAGCGCCCAACGCGCTTGGCGCTGGCGATGAGCCGATTGCCTTCCGGCCGCCCCGCTTGCAGCGCACGGTTCTCGTCGGGCAACGACGTCACGAGGAGCTCTGGAGAAGTCGGTCCACTTCCTCGACCGACACGCGGTTGAAATCACCAGGAATGGTGAGCTTGAGCGCACTCGCCGCCGTGGCGAACGCGATCGCGTCTGCCGAGGGGCGACCGGTGAGACTCGCGAAAATCAACGCCGCGGCGAAGCTGTCACCACCACCGACACGGTCCACGACTCGCACCTGATAGCGACGGCTGAAGTGCGCTTTCTTGCCATCCGCATCGAACAGAGCCGCGCGCCATCCGTGCTCGCTCGAGGAGAGCGCTTCGCGGTGTGTGATGGCGACCTGCCGGCAGCCGAGCTTTGCGTGGACTCGTTCGGCAATCACGTCGAGCTTCGGACCGCCCGATGATGCATCGTCGACACGGATGCCGAGCACCACTTCGACCGAGCCCGGATTCCCGATGATGACGTCGGACGCGGCGGCGAGTGGCCGGATCAGCGGAGCGGGCTCGCGTCCAGTCCACAGCGCGGGACGGTAGTTGAGATCGAGGCTGACCGTCACCCCGAGCGCGCGCGCCGCCGTTGCCGCATCCTGCGCGGCGCGCGCCGGAGCGTCGCCTAACGCTGGAGTGATCCCGGAGAGATGCAGCCAGTCGGCGCCACGCAGCAGCGAGCGCCAGTCGATCGCCGCGGGGTCGAGCTGGCTGAACGCCGAAGGTGCACGATCGTAGACGACGCGTGGTGGTCGGACATCGAATCCGGATTCGACGAAGTAGATGCCGAGCCGTGAGCCGCCGCGGAGAATGCTATCCACGCCGACGCCCTCCGCGCGCAGCGCACCGAGCGCCGCATCGCCAATCGGGTTCGCTGGCAGGCGCGTCACGTACTCGCTACGCACGCCGAAATGGGCAAGGCTCACGGCGACGTTCGCCTCACTCCCCCCGAAGTAGGTGCGGAGCTCCGGTGACTGGAACAAACGCTCCTGCCCCGGCGGGGAGAGCCGCAGCATGATCTCGCCAAAACTGACGACTCGCTTCACCGCGCGCCTCCGGCCGTCCGATTGCGCGCCTGCTCGACGCTCGCAACTATCCGTCGCGCGCGCTCGGTGAGCGTCGCGAATTCACCTGCCGCGACGAGCTTCGCGTCCACGAGCGCGCTTCCAACGCCGACCGCGACCGCGCCAGCCCGCAACCAGTCGCCGACGTTCTCCGGCGTCACACCACCGGTCGGCATCAGCCGCAGGAAGGGCATCGGCGCGAGCACGCCCTTCAGGAACGCGACGCCCAGCACCTCCGCTGGTGAGATCTTCACGATGTCGGCACCCGCCTCGTGCGCATCGAGGATCTCCGTCGGCGAGAATGCTCCCGGCATGGCGGGGACGCCGAGCCGATGCGCCTCTTCGATGACAGCGCGACGGAAGACGGGGCTGACGACGTAGCGCGCCCCCGCATCGACGGCACGGCGCGCTGACTGCGCGTCGAGCACAGAGCCGATACCCACCAGCACGTCGTCGCCGAACACGCGCCGCGTCTCGCCTACCAGCCCGACCGCGCCGGGCGTCGTCATCGTCAGCTCGATGGCGCGGATTCCGCCGGCGCGTATCGCCTCGATGGCGCGGATCGCTCCCGCGGCGTCGTTGAGTCGCACGACGGCGATCGCGCCGCAGGCGATGATCTCGTCGACGAGCGCCTGCCGCGTCTCACTCCGCACCGCCGCCTGCGTCCTCGTCATACCGCGACCTCCGCGAGATGCGCCTCGAGCGCGGCCGGCACGCCGTCGCGCACCATGCGTGTCAGGTTCTCCGCCACGGCGTTCGCGAATCCGGGAACGCGGCGCAGATCGGTTCCCCACAGCGATTCGTCGCCACATGCTGCGTCCACCAGTCGCGCGAGCGCAGGGTCCGAATCGCCGCCGCTGCGCGACCAGAGCGCCCGCAATGTAGTGCTCTGGTCGTCCGCCGGGACGCGCTGGCCGACGCGTCTTCGCTCCTCGTGAACATCGCCGCGCATGAAGAGCAGGTACGCCGCGAAACCGAAAGCGAGCGACGCCGGCGCGCGCCCGGTGAGCGAGGCGTAACGCGCGATCGTCGGCACGATGCGGACGCGCATCTTCATCGTCCCTTGCAGCGTGATATCGATCAGCGCGTGTCGAATGTAGGGATTTGCGAAGCGGTCGAGCACTTCGCGCGCGAACTGCTCGGCGCCAGGCGCGTCGGTGCTCGGCACGATCTCATCGAGCAGCGCGCGGCGCATGTAGCGTCCTACTGTCTCGTGCTCCACCGCCTGGCGCACCGTTTCGCAGCCACACAAGAGCGCGAGCGGCACTGAGATCGTGTGCGTGCCGTTGAGGAGGCGCACTTTGCGCTCGCGATATGGAGTGATGTCATCGGCGACGACGATCCCCGCGTCGGCACCGGTCAAGCCGAGAGTGGCGAGCGCTTTGATACTCGCTGCGGTCTTCGGTTGCTCGATGGCGAACAGGCGGTAGACCTCCGCCGTCGTCAGCATCGCGTCCTCGTAGCCTAACGCGTCGCCGAGCGCCGCGGCGTCCACTTCGTCCGGCGCGCCGGGTACGATCCGGTCGACGAGCGTGTTGCAGAAGTGTACGTCCTGCTCGATCCACCGCTCCAGCGCGGGACCGAGCCGCCAGCGACGTACGTGCGCGAGCACGATCTCACGTAGCCGGTCGCCGTTGTTTTCGATCAGTTCGCAGGGCAGGACGACGACCCCGTGGGCGCGGTCGTACTCGAATGCCTGGGCGCGCTCGGCGAGAAAGCGCGCCAGCTTCGCGGGAAAGGAGCGCGGTGGCACGTCGTCGACCTTGTCGCTCTCGTCGAGCGTGATGCCGACTTCGGTCGTGTTCGAGACGACCAGGCGCAACTCCGGGCTCCGCGCGAGTGCGAGCACCTCGTTCCACTCGCTCTGCGCGGAGAGCGCGCGGCTCAACGATGCGACGATGCGCCGCTCTTCGTGTCGCTGGCCGCCGACGACGCCGCGCGCGACAAGCGTGTATAGGCCATCCTGAGCGTTGATCTGCGCATCACGTCCGCTACCCGTCGAGCCGACGGCGACGATGCGCCCCGCGAACAGTCCCTTCCGGTTCGCCTCGTCGATGAAGAAGCCGACGAAGCCGCGCAGGAAAGCACCCGTCCCGAACTGCGCCACCCGCTCGGGGAGACCGAACAGCGCAGGTGGGGGCGCCAGTACGTCGCGCCTCACCGGTGCGCCGCGCACGAGCTCTCTTGTCAGCGTCGGACGGGGCATCTAGCGCGTGGCGGAGGTCATCGTGCGGCTCGCTGGCGCGCGCTCTTTGGCGCGGCGGCGCGTGTTGGCGCAGCGCCGAACTTGTAGGTTTCCTTCACGAGATCGTAAGCGAGTGCGCGCGCCATCTCGCGGGCGTCGCTCATGTCCACGATGTGCCGTGCGACGAGGCCGCCGAGGAAGTTGGCGTCCATGCGACGGGCGAGGTCGTGGCGGGCCGGAATGGAGCAGAACGCGCGCGTGTCGTCGTTGAAACCGGCCGTGTTGTAGATCCCTGCTGTCTCGGTGGTCTGCGCGCGGAAACGACGCATCCCCTCGGGCGAATCGTGAAACCACCACGGCGGGCCGAGGCGCACGGCCGGGTAGTGGCCGGCGAGCGGCGCGAGCTCCCGTGCGTAGGTGGACTCGTCGAGCGTGAAGAGCACGAGCGTTAGGCGCGGGTCGTTGCCGTACGCCTGGAGCAGCGCGCGCAGGTTCCGCGTGTACTCGGTCGCGACCGGGATGTCGGCGCCCTTGTCGGCGCCGAAGCGGCGAAAGACGCTGTCGTTGTGGTCACGCAGCGATCCGGGATGGAGCTGCATGACCAAGCCGTCTTCCGTCGACATGCGCGCCATCTCGATCAGCATGTGCGCCTCGAAGAGGCGTTGGTCGTTGGCGGTCGCCTCGCCGCGCCGGGCGCGCTGGAACAGCTGCTCGGCGTGACCTGCTGGCAGGCGCTCGGTGAACGGCTCGACGACGGCGTGATCGGTGGCCGTGGCGCCCATCGAACGGAAGAATGCGCGCCGACTCTCGAGCGCACGGACGAAGCCGGCGAAGTCGCCGATCTCGTTTCCACCTACGCGTTGCAACGCTTGAATCTCTTCACGCCACCCCGGGCTTGCGATGCGGAACGCCGCATCCGGACGGAAGGTCGGGACGACACGCCCACCCCACCTGGAGTCGCGAATCCTTGCGTGGTGCTCGAGCGTGTCGCTCGCCTTGTCGGTCGTGGCGAGCACCTCGATGTGAAAGCGGTCGAAGAGTGCACGAGGCAGGAATTCGGGCGTGGCGAGCTTCGAGAGGATCTCGCCGTAGACGGCTTGCGCGCTCGCGGCGTTGAGCTTGTCGCGGATGCCGAATACCTCGTACAACTCGGCGTCGAGCCAGAGGCCGGTCGGCGTGCCGCGAAACAAATGATAGTGCTCGCCAAAAAGCTGCCAGATCTTTCGCGGGTCTCGCTCCACCGCTGAGCCGTCGCGCGTCTGAATGCCAAGCGATTCCATCGGCACCCCGCGCGAGTAGAGCATCCGGAAGATGTAGTGATCCGGGATCAGCAGCAGCGCGGTCGGTTCTGGGAATCGCTCGTTGTCGGCGAGCAGGCGGGGCTCGACGTGACCGTGGGGGCAGAGCAGCGGCAGCGTGCGCGTTTCCTCGTAGAGGGTGCGCGCCGCACGGCGGATGGCAGGGTCCGAATCGAAATAGCGATCAACGTGCAGCCGGTTTCGCGCAGAGTTTCCCCCGCCGACGCGCTTCTTGTTATTTCGGCCGCTCCGCTGCCTGTGGCTGCGTGGAGGTTGGCGCGCCGGAGTGCTCATCGTACCCGTCGAGAGATGAAGCGAGCATGCACTGTCCCGTTGACGAACAATATCGGGGCGCGCCGTGTGCTTGACTATGCTCTCGCGACATGTGGCTCGGCCAGGGCGGCGGGGAGCCGCGGGGCGTCTTCGGCGGTCGTCAGAACGCTGGAACTATCGGGCCGGTGCCAACCTTGTGTGGGCCGGTAACCTCGAGCGCCGGACCGCCGGACGTGAGATCCCACGCCTTGTACATCCCGAAGCACAGCGCACCGAGGGTGATCACCGCACCATAAATGCCGCCGAAGGCGAAGATCGTCAGCAGCGGCAGCGTGAACAGCATCACGATCGCGACGCCGATTCGCCCGACAAGTTTTCCATGTCCGAGCTTTGTCGCACTCGAGTTCGACCCCGCACGCCTGCCTGGCGACTGGGAAGCGGCCTCGATCGAGTCGGCCCAATCGGCCGGATGCCCGGCGTTGGCAACGGCGATCTCGGACTCTGGCACCGTTCCCGATTCCTCGGCCTGTCGTGCGGCCAGCGCCGCGCGCGCCGAATCGTCGTGCGCTCCTCGCGTGGAGTCGGCAACCCACTTCGTCTGTATCTTGACCACGTCGCGCACAACGAGCGCCATCGAGCCGAGTCCGATCGCGAAGTACGTGAGCAGCGCTGCCAGGATCTGATAGTGGCGGCCGGGATAACCGCCATTCGCCTTGCTGATCGCGGTACCCACTGCCCAGCCGATGCCGATCGCCATCAGAATGCGACCGACGGCGCCGATGCTGAGCAGGATCGCGGCGAGAACTACAGCGCCGCCCAGCGCGGCTGCCCCTCCCCAGACGACGGCGCGCACGAAGGCCGCCGACCCGGTGCCGCGCGCGATCTGCGCTTCGTAGCCGCCCTTGCACTTGGCGCACACGGGGCGCGTGTTCATCGCGTAGTAATGCGGCCGCAGCGGCGCTCGGCAGTCGGAGCACCACATGGCGCGCCCCGGGCCACCGGTGTCGTCGGGAGGCGGAATGTTCGGGAGCGCCGGCCGCGCGTACGGATCGAAGGCCGGCTTGCTGTGCCCTGCGGGTGTCTGCGGGTCGTTAGGCATGTCGGCGGAGTCGATGAGAGTGGAATCGCGCGCCCACAGTGCTGGAGTCAGCGCTCTCGAGGGCAGTCTAGAGACGGTCCGCCTGTCCGATCGGCAACGAGGAACCACTGCCTGACTGCGGACGAGGAACGAAGGACCCGCCGACGCCTATGGCGTCGAGCTCAGCGTGGGACGTGGGACGTGGAAGGCTCCGACACTAGAACGAGGAACGAGGGAGCTCGTCTCGCATCACACCAGACAAGGGACGTGGGAAGAACAAGGGACGTGGGAACTGACTGACTACCGACAAATGACAGGGGACGAGAGACCGGCAGTGCGCCAGTCCCACGTTTCTCGTCGCAGTGTCATAGCCCGAGTGGCGCGTTAACCGCCGCATAGCCCGAGTGGCGCGCTAATCACTTCATATCGGTGTTGCTCACGAACGCCAAACGCTTTGAGTCCGGCGACCACGATGGCACGTTGATCGTCCCTTGCCCCCCGTACACGTAGGCGAGCACACGCGCCGGTCCGCCAGCGATCGGCATCAGGCGGATGTAGACGTGCTTGTAGAACGGATGGTCGGAGGGGTCGACCTCCTTCGTAAAGGAGATGAAGGCGACCCACTTACCGTCGGGGGAGATGTGCGGGAACCAATTGTTGTAGCCGTCGCTCGTGAGCTGCTCCGGGCCGCTTCCGTCCGGCTTCATCCGCCAGATCTGCATCGTTCCGTCGCGTACCGAATTGAAGTAGATGTAACGCCCGTCCGGCGTGTATTCCGGCCCGTCGTCGAGCCCGGGCGTCGTCGTCAGGCGCGTCTCCTCTCCGCCACCGACTGGAATCCGGTAGATGTCGAACTCTCCATCGCGTTGTCCGACGTAGACGAGATACTTGTCGTCGGCCGACCAGCCGTGCAGGTAGGAAGGCCCACGCGCCGTGACGCGCTTCGGCGTACCGCCGCGTAGCGGCACAGTGTACACGATCGAGTGACCGCTGTCGGCCGCGCTGCCACTACTGATCGCGATCGTCCGTCCGTCGAAGGAGAGGACATGATCGTTGTTGTTGTTTGTCACTGAGCCGGTGTTGATCACACGCGGCGCTCCCGTCGATAGGTCGAAGCGGTATAGTCGCCCGTTGCTGTTGTAGATCAGCGCCCGTCCGTCGCGCGTCCAGTTCGGCGCCTGCAGCGACACCGGCGCGCGATAGAGGATCTTCCGGTCGCCGCTCGCGACGTCCACGGTCTCGAGGTTGCTCCCGATGTAGTCCCGGTACGCAACGAAGTCAGCCTTCGTCGGCACGGTGATCCGCACGTCGCGGAAGACGCCGCGCTCGACGATGGTGTCGTTGTGCGCGCAGACGAACAGTCCGACATAGACCGTGTCGCCGAGCTGGACGTCGTCGACCCGAGTAGTCGTCAGCGTGTCGCCGAAGCGTGCGACCGACATGATGAAGCTGCCGCCACGCCGCTCGAGCTGGATGACGTCGGTGCTGCTCGCCGGCGAACGCGATTCTTCGGTCATCGCTCCGCTCGTCCGGCGGAACTGGAGCGCCGCGAGGCCGTCGCCATGAACCGCCGCGGTGACGTGCGGTGAGCCGGTGGCGAGACGCGATCTCACGGACCAGCCGACCTTCCGGTGCGGATCGACTCCCTTGCCGAGCAGCTGCGCGCGCGTCGTCAGGATGAAGTCGCCAGTCATCCGTTTCCAGACGAAATGGAAGTCGTCGTGGTCGCCCCACATGTTCTGGCCCGAGCCGGCGATCGTGTAGAGCTGCCGCGCGGCACCGTATGCGGCCGAGCCTCGCCGGCTCACCGTGCCGACGTCCGTCTGTCCGTCGAAGACGCCGATCGATTTCTGCTGGGCCGTGGCGCGGGCTACGGGTGACATGGCAGCGAGCAGGAGAAGCGACAGGAGGAGTGAGCGGGAGTTCGGCATAGTTGAAGCGGTGCAGGAATCGTGGTGACCGTACCAGTGAATAGCATTCCCCGCCTTCGGGCGCGAGCCCATTGAAGGTTGGGCATTGCGACAACACTTTCCCGGCCCGGCGCGTACCTCGTCACGTCTGCCGCCTCGACCCATTCCAACCAGGACGCCGTGAAATCCCCTGCCCTGCTCCCGACCGTTCTCGCGACGGCATTACTCGCCGCCGTCCCCCTCAGTGGGCAATCCACCTCGCGTCCGTCAGCGAGAGCATCACTCGACTCGGCGACGCTCGCCGCGTTCCGCTGGCGGCCGGTCGGGCCGGCGAACATGGGCGGCCGCATTGGCGACGTCGCGGGGATTCCCAGTCCGTCGAAGACGTTCTACGTCGCGACCGTCGCCGGCGGGATCTACAAGACGACGAATGCGGGAACCACGTTCAAGCCTGTCTTCGACGACCAACGCGTCGTCTCGATGGGGGCGCTGGCGATCGCGCCCTCCGACACGAACGTGGTCTACGCCGGCACGGGTGAGCAGAACTCGCGCAACTCGATCTCGCCGGGCGGCGGAATCTTCAAGACCACCGACGGCGGCAAGACGTGGCAATTCATCGGGCTCGCCGAGACGCAGCAGATCGGGCGCATCGTCGTCCACCCTAACGATCCGAATACGGCGTGGGTTGCCGCGCTCGGGCACGCATGGGGCCCGAGCAGGGAGCGCGGCCTGTACAAGACGACCGACGGCGGCAAGAACTGGCGCCTCGTCAAGTTCATCGACGAGCACACCGGCTTCGTCGACGTCGTGATCCACCCGACGAATCCGAACGTGCTCTGGGCGTCGAGCTACCAGCGCGTCCGCGGTCCGTACTTCCTGAAGAGCGGCGGGCCGGGCTCGGCGCTCTGGACGACGACCGACGGTGGCGAGACGTGGCGCGAGGTAAAGGGCGGGGGATTCCCGGAGACGACGAAGGGACGCATCGGCCTCGCGGTATCTCGAAGCACTCCCGACGTGATCTACGCGCTCGTCGAAGCGGACTCGCTGCGCGGCAAGGACGCCGCGTCGCGGACGCCGCAGCCGGCGAGCGACTCGCTCAACCCGCGGGCGCGCCGCACGCAGCGGCTGCTGAGCGGCCTCTATCGCTCGGCGGACGGCGGCAAGACGTGGCGCTGGATGAACGACCGCGACGTGCGCCCGTTCTACTACTCGCAGGTGCGCGTCGATCCGAAGAACGCCGACCGTGTCTACTGGTCGTCGACGCCCGTCCAGTTCTCCGACGACGCCGGCAAGACCGCGCGCACGGCGACGAATGGCATCCACGTCGACCACCACGCGATGTGGATCGACCCGAACGATCCCGAGCACTTCATCGTCGGCAACGACGGCGGCGTGTCGCAGACGTGGGACCGTGGCGGCAACTACGACTTCCTGGACGTTCTGGCGATCAGTCAGCCGTACGAGGTGAGCTACAACATGGCCGTCCCGTACCGCGTCTGCGTCGGACTTCAGGACAACGGCTCGTGGTGCGGGCCGAGTCGCACGCGCAGTGGCACGATCGCGAACGACGACTGGATCACGGTCGGCGGCGGCGACGGCTTTTACACGGCGCAGGACCTGAGCGATCCGAACACCGTCTACTCCGAGTCGCAGGGCGGCAACATCGGCCGTTATGATCTGCGGACGGGCGAGCGGACGACCATCGCGAAGCCGACGTGGCGGCCCCGCTACGTGCAGTTCGAGGATTCTATCCTCATCGAGCGCGGCGATACCACGCACCCGGCGACGAAGGCGCAGCAGCAGCGTGTCGCCCAGCTGCGCGGGCGCCAGCGCGAGGACAGCGCGGCGCTCAACCTTCGCTTCAACTGGAACACGCCCTTCTTCCTTTCGCCGCACTCTCAGACGACGCTCTACGTCGGCGGAAACCGCGTGCTGAAGAGCACGAATCGCGGCGACAGCTTTGTGCCGATCTCGCCCGATCTCTCCAGGCAGCAGCGCGCGAAGATCGCCTACAGCACGGACTCGACGGGCGGTATCACGCTCGACGCGACGGGCGCCGAGACGTACGGCACGATCGTGGCGCTCGCCGAGTCGCCGATCAGGCCCGGCATCCTCTTCGCCGGGACCGACGACGGCAACGTGTGGCTCACGCGCAACGACGGCGCAACGTGGGAGGACCTGTCGAAGCGCTTCCCCGGCGCGCCGGTCGAGTCGTATCTCGCCCGTATCGAGCCGTCACACTTCGACAGCAACACTGTCTACGTCGCGTTCGACAATCACCGGAACAACGACTTCACACCGTACGTGTACGTCAGCAGCGACTTCGGCAAATCGTTCCGATCGATCGCCGCCGGTCTGCCCACGGGCGGTCCGGATTTCGTGCACGTGATCCGCGAGGATCCGATCAACCGCGACCTGCTGTTCGTCGGGACCGACGTCGCGGCGTACGTCTCGCGCGACCGGGGGCAGCGCTGGCAGAAGTTCATGACCGGGCTCGGGACGGTGCCCGTGCACGATCTGCAGATCCATCCGCGCGACCACGAGCTGATCGCCGCGACGCACGGGCGCTCGGTCTGGATCGTCGACATCGCGCCGCTCGAGCAGTTAAGCGACAGCGTGCTGACGGCGAACGCCTATCT
>Ga0222622_10000922_pt1 | contig 11676 bp, 9 predicted proteins | sample PLM2_5_b1metaG_FD_177335 | JGI IMG/M metagenome (GOLD analysis project Ga0222622, IMG submission 177335) | Groundwater sediment microbial communities from an aquifer in East River, Colorado, USA - PLM2_5_b1 | ecosystem: Environmental > Terrestrial > Soil > Riparian zone | place: USA: East River... | reverse complement strand
CAAAAGATATGCCAGTGCAAATGGCTTTCTCTTCTTCGGGAGGCAGTTCAACTTCCCCATCGCGCTCGAAGGCGCTCTCAAAATGAAGGAGATTACGTATCTATTTGCCGAAGGGCATCCGAGCGCTGAACTCAAGCACGGAATCATCGCGCTGATTCGTTCTGATTTGCCCTCTGTCTTTATCGCGCCTGATGACTCGGTATTTTCAAAAAATCTGAACAACATCGAACAAGTCAAAGCTCGCAAGGGTCCCATTATCGCGCTAACAAGCGGAAAGTGTGCGAAGCATCTCAAAGGGATCGCTAACGACGTCGTGGTGTTGCCGGAAGCGCCCGACTACGTGATGCCCATCCTGAATGTCGTCCCGCTTCAGCTCCTCGCATATCATCTGGCCGTTGAACTGGGCCGCGACGTTGATAAACCACGCAATCTCGCCAAGAGCGTAACCGTGGAGTGATTGGTGGCTTCCTGAGGACATCGCGCGCATACGTTTCGCGCCAACGGCGCAGCGTTCATTCGAAGCCTGGGGCACACGCCTCAGGATTCGTCGACACGAAAACGAAATGACGCTGAAAGCGCCAGTCATTTTTGGGCACCAGTTCGTTTGATGAATGCGCTGAAGTGACTCGCGCTTTCAGCGCTTTATCTAACACCAATCGATTTCCTGTAGCGATGCCCACGCTGACATGAGACAGCGCCGTTGGCGCTAACCAGTACGCCGCTGGAAATAAAGCCCGTTTGCAGTAAACTGGCCGGTCGGTAATCCTTTTCCCCCGGTGCAACACAACGAAGAATACGTGCTCAGAGTCCTCGAGGACGGAGGACTTGTCACGCGACATCAGACAGACAGCGCGCGCTCGCGTCTAAACGGTGAGCTTGGCGTGGTCGATGTTTTGATCGAAGACGGAATTCTGTCGGACGCGGAAGTCTCACGCACGCTCGCCGCGCAAGCGCACATGGATTGGATCGACATCTCTTCCATGGTGATTCCGCCGCAAGTCATCAGCCAGATCCGCGGAGAAGATGCGCGCCGCTTCAAAGTGATTCCAGTCAGTTTCGGCGAAACCGGCCTCGTGGTCGCAGTGGGCAACCCGCTCGACATCGATACGATGGACAGCCTCAGTTTTCTGCTCCAACGCGAATTGGAACTAGTTTGCACGAGCCCAAAGAAAATTCGTGAGGCCTTGATCAAATACTACGGCACGGCCGATGAAGCAGCGGACGTCCTGCAGAAAAAAATTGGAGAAGACATCGATCTCGGCCTCGAATTTGGCGACGGCGCGGAAGCGGCTGCAGTCGACGAAGCAGATGCACCGATTGTCCGGCTCGTATCTATGTTGCTGATCGAGGCGCACCGTGCCGGCGCGAGCGATATTCATCTGGAACCGCTAGATAAAAAATTTCGGGTCCGATTCCGGATTGACGGCGTGCTGCAGGAAATGCAAGCGCCACCGAAGCGTCTGCAATCCGCCATTCTCAGCCGGCTCAAGATCATGACCGGCTCGATGAGTATCGCAGAGAAACGCCTGCCACAGGACGGTCGCATCCAGGTAAAAATCAAGAAGAAGCCGATCGATCTTCGCGTCTCGACCATGCCCACCAATCACGGCGAGAGCATCGTCATGCGCATACTGGATAAATCCAGCCTGAAGCTGGGCTTGCCGGAGCTTGGATTTCTTTCCGACGACCAGGAAACCTTTGAGCGCCTGCTCAAACTACCTGATGGCATTCTGCTCGTTACCGGACCTACTGGATCCGGCAAGACGACCACGCTTTACGCCTGTCTCAATTACATCAACAAACCAGACCGCAAGATCATTACTGTAGAGGAACCGATCGAATATCAGATGACTGGGATCAACCAGGTCCAGGTAAACTCGGAAATCGGCATGACATTTCCAGCTGCCTTGCGTTCCATGCTGCGCCAGGCGCCGAACATCATCATGATAGGTGAAATCCGCGATCTCGAGACTGCGAGCATCGCCACGAACGCCAGCCTGACCGGGCACCTCGTGTTCAGCACGCTGCACACCAATGACGCACCCTCGGCCGTGGCACGCTTGATTGATCTCGGTGTTCAGCCGTTTCTTGTTGCGTCTTCAGTCCGTGCGGTCATGGCGCAAAGGCTCATCAGGCGCCTCTGTAACAATTGCAAACAACCGGGCGAACTCACCGACACCGAATTGCGCGCGCTAGGAATTGAGGCCGGCCGTCTGTCTGAAGCGCAGGTAATGAAGCCAGTTGGATGCGAACAGTGTCGTCACATTGGCTACAAAGGACGAATGGGCATATTCGAGAATTTCATAATCGACGATGAAGTGCGCCACATGATCAACAAACGCACCTCGACCTTTGTCCTCCGGCAGCGAGCCCGTGAACTGGGCATGCGGACATTGCGCGAAGACGGCGTGCGCAAGGTGCTGGCCGGTCTCACTTCTGCGGAGGAAGTCATCTCCATCACTGTCGGAGACGTGAGCTGATGACCGCGACAAGTTTTCAATTGGGTAGCGCACGCGTCTCGCGTGCTTGTTTCGGCGTCACGCCGAAACAATCTTTCCTTTGTGTTCCGGCCGCACTGAACAGACGCGATTCCAAAGAAAAATTCGCGATCGCGAGGACGCGCTCGTCAGCACCCGAGACGGGTGCGCTACCCCGGACACGCGAAACATGACCCATAAACAGCTTACAGAATTTTTCGTCGAACAGCGCGTACTGCAGCCTTCGCAAGCGGAGGACGTTGTGAGCGAAGTAGAGCTGAACGGGAAGACGGTCGCGCAAGCGATGATCGATGGTGGCTTTATCGACGAGCCCGACTTTTATCAAACAATCGCTAACGGCCTTGGCACGGACTTCGTCGAGCTGACGGAACGCGAGATCGCGCCGGAAATTTTGCGTTTCATTCCCAGTGGGCTCGCTCGCTTGCACGGTGCTCTTCCAATTGAAATGAGCGCAACCACCTTACGGGTCGCGCTTGCTGATCCATTTGATCTTCATACCGCGGAAGACCTTCGTTTCGCGCTCGGTAAAGACATTCAGGTCGTGGTTTCGCCGCCTGAGCAAATCGAGGAGCTGATCAAGCAATATTACGGAACCGACACGACGAGCATGGAGGACGTTCTCAAGCAGCTCGGCGAAGCTGGCGAGCTTCTGCAATTGCGGGAAGGAGACGGCGAAGCTGCAGCTGAAGCGGAGGCGCACACGACACCCATAATTCGCTTCGTTGATCTTATCCTTTACCAGGCAATCCAGGACCGCGCGAGCGACATTCACTTCGAGCCCTTCGAAAACGAATTCAAAATCCGCTACCGCGTCGACGGGGCCCTTTACGAAATGTCACCGCCACCCCGTCATCTTGCCCTGCCGGTGATTTCGCGCGTCAAGGTGATGGCCAATATGAATATCGCGGAAAGGCGACTTCCGCAGGATGGCCGCATCCAGAAGCAGATCGCCGGACGTAATGTTGATCTTCGCGTTTCAACGTTACCAACCCAATTCGGAGAGAGCCTGGTGCTGCGAGTGCTTGATCGCAGCATCGTCAATCTTGACCTCGAGGCGCTCGGGATGCCTGATTACATTTACAATTTTCTGCTCGAAATGATCGAGCGACCGAACGGGATCTTTATCGCGACCGGACCAACGGGCTCCGGAAAAACAACCACCCTTTACTCCTGCTTGCGGAAGATCAACACAATCGATTCGAAGCTGATTACCGCAGAGGACCCCGTTGAATACGATTTGGAAGGTATCGTGCAAGTGCCGGTGAACGACGGCATCGGTCTGACGTTTGCGCGAGCCTTGCGGTCGTTTCTGCGCCAGGACCCGGATCGAATTATGGTAGGCGAGACACGCGACCTTGAGACGGCGCAGATTGCCATTCAGGCATCTCTTACCGGTCATTTGGTCTTCACGACCTTGCACACGAACGATGCGCCTGGTGCAATCACGCGTTTAATCGACATGGGCGTGGAACCATTCCTGATTTCCTCGACACTGGAGGCCGTGCTCGGTCAGCGCTTGCTGCGCAGTATCTGTCGCCAATGCCGCGCCGCTTATCAGCCAAGTGACACGTTACTCGCGGAACTGGGGATATCGCGGGCGGATATTGGCGAGAAACAATTCTTTTACGGCAAAGGATGTGACGCCTGTAACAATACGGGCTACAAAGGACGCAAAGGGATTTACGAGCTTCTCAAAATCACCGATCCGCTTCGTGAATTGATCAATGAGCGCGCGCCCACGGTCACTTTGAAACAAAAGGCGGTCGAGCTCGGAATGGTGACGCTGCGTCAGGACGGCTTGCGCAGCATCTTCGCTGGCGACACTACGATCGAGGAAGTACTGCGCTATACGTAATGGAATTTAGCGATTCAACGACTTAGAGATTTACCCGGTCAAAATGGAATCCACGAACCCAGCTTGCTTTAATCACTAAACCATTAAATCATTAACCCGCTAAATCCCCTCATGGCCCGCTTTAACTACGTAGCTCTCGATACTCGGGGACAGGAGGCGACCGGCTTGGTCGAAGCCCCTTCCAGCAATGCGGCAATCAGTCAATTGCGTCAGGCTGGCTATTTCCCGACGAGCGTTATCGAAGAGGCGATAAGCGGTCCGGACGGCAAGGAAGCTCGCCAGCGCGCAGCGAAGATGGCGCGCGTGACGAAACCGCGCGCGAAAAAAGGCATCGTTCTTTTCCAGCGCAAGAAAGTTAAGTCAAAAGTCCTGATGATCTTCACTCGCCAACTGGCAACGCTGATTGATTCCGGATTGCCGTTGCTAAGAAGCTTGAACGTCTTGTCGAAACAGGAGCGCGACAAGGTGTTGAAAAGAACGATCAATAAGGTCGCGGACTCTGTGCAAAGCGGTAGCACATTTTCTGACGCGCTGGCGCTCCACCCCCGGATCTTTAACGACTTATACGTAAACATGGTCAAAGCCGGCGAAGTGGGCGGCGTACTTGAGCTTGTGCTCAACAGGCTTTCGGAATTTCAGGAGAAGGCCGCGAAGATCAAAAACAAAGTCGTGGCGGCAATGGTCTATCCAGGCATCGTGATGACAATGGCTGTGGGCATCATGGGTTTTCTCCTGGTTTTCATTGTGCCGAAGTTCGAAACGATTTTCCACGACTTGCTTGGCGACAAACCGCTCCCGCCCGTCACTAGGTTTGTTATCGCAGCAAGTGACTTCCTGAAGAACCATGGCCTGATTGTTCTTGGCATCGTCGTAGCAGTCGTAACCCTTTACAAATTCCTTGGCCGTACACGGGGCGGGCGATTCGTCATTGACAGCTTCAAACTGCGTATGCCGCTTTTTGGCAATTTGAATCGCAAAACGGCGATCTCAAGGTTCGCGCGCACGCTTGGAACACTGGTCACAAGCGGTGTTCCGATTCTGCAGGCATTAAACATCACTCGCGAAACCGCAGGTAATTCTTCCATTGCTCGCGCAATCTCCCAAGTGCACGACAGCGTGAAGGAAGGCGAATCGATCGTGCAACCGCTGGAAGCCAGCCGCGTTTTTCCGCCAATGGTGGTCAGCATGGTCGATGTGGGCGAGGAAACCGGTAAGCTGCCAGAAATGCTTTTGAAAATCGCCGACGTCTATGATGACGAGGTCGATAACGCTGTGGCCGCAATCACCTCGATGCTGGAGCCAATCATGATTGTGTTCCTCGCGCTCATTGTCGGCACGATTGTGCTCGCTCTGTTCACACCACTCATCAGCATTATCACCGGCTTACAACAACAATAAGCGGCTTCGCAGAAATGACGAAGCACGAATGACGAACGATGAATCTTGTAGAGGCGTTTGCGTCAAACGCCTAGCCAATAGGTTCGGCGCTTGGCACAAGCGCCGCTACAACGCATTCACTCTCATAGAGCTGGTCGTCGTCTTCGCACTGATCCTTGTGCTTACCGGCTTGGTGCTGAGCACAGCTGGCTATGCCCGAAAAAAAGGCGCCCGCGCCCGCGCCGAAACCGAAATCGCCGCTATGTCTGCTGCCTGCGAAAGTTACAAGGCGGATAACGGAATTTATCCCCGAGAGGCGAGTTCGACCGACATGCTTGATGCCAAGGTGTCTGGAGATCCCAGCGCTTATCAGTCAGCCAGTCTTTACCTTTACAAGCAGTTAAGTGGCGATAGTACCGCGATCCGGACCCCAACTGGAAAAAGCTATATGACCTTCAAGCCGAACATGCTCCTCCCTACCGGAGGTATAGGAACTGTAACTGCAATTGTTGATCCCTTTGGAAACAGCTACGGCTATTCGACGGCAAATCAGGCTAATTCAAACAACGGCTACAATCCCACTTTCGATCTTTGGAGTACGTCTGGACTAACTACCAACCCCGGGAACCCTGATACCATCACCCCGCAGTGGATCAAAAACTGGTAGGGCGCGTCTGGCTATTCGCAATCCCGCCACTGTTGGCAGCGCGAAAATAGCGACGCGAGGACGCGTGCGCACTCCGAAAGCTTCGCGAAACAGAAGAACGTGTTTTTTAGATTTCGCACGAAGTGCTTTGGAGTGCGATGCGTCTTCGCATCGCTTTCAACATCTCAAAAGCACAGCGCGGGTGAGCGTCTCGTACAAATCCGCGACCCGCAAACCGCAATTCCCTCGTCAGCCTTCGCTCGTGTGCACTACGACCTCCACACGACGATTGGGGCTTTGTTCTTCAATTGAGCCACTTTGCGACGCTCGGAATTTCGTTGCGCCGTAACCGTGCGCTTCGATCTGCGCCGGGTTAATGTGCATCATCTCGACGAGGTATCGCTTGACGCTGTCAGCCCGGCGCTGACTCAGCTCGAGATTGTATTCGAAGGTGCCGAACGAGTCCGTATAGCCTTCCACTCTGAACGTCGCTTTTGGGTTGCGCTGGATAAGAGTGCCGAGTTTTTGCAGTTGATTGATCGCGCTGGATTGCAGCAGGTCGCTGTCGTACTCGAAAATCTGATCATCGGGCAGGCGCAATTTTGTGCCTGATCCGAGCGGACCTTTTTGCGCCAGCAGTTGATCTAGATCGCTAAAGCCGGGAGCGCGCCCTTTATTTGGGCCGGCGCTATCGCCGGGTAATTTACTCGTGAAGGTGTTTGGCCGTTTGATTGCGGTACTCGTGGCAAGCTCCGTTCCGCTCAGAGCGGGCTGCGGGCGGCCTGAAGTCGAGCTGTTGTTAAGCAGGGATTGTTCGTGCAGCGCGGTTGGATCGTTTGAGAGACTCTGCGCGGTGGAGCGGTCGATCTCATTAAGCACGGAATTGACTTCCGGTTGCTCCACTTTGGGTTGATCAGGCAAAACGTCCCGCATCTCGTCCGGTAGCGCGGCGCTCGCCTGAATGTCCTGTAACAATTTGTCGAATGACTTCTTCTCGTCCGGCAATTGCATGTCAGTGTTGTCAGGGTTCGGTTTCGCCGCCTGAGTTGTTTGATCTGCGCTGCTCTTGTCGAGGTTCGATTCGGTGATGCTCCTGAGCTTGAACGTGGGCGTCTGCTCGTTTTGGGCGACCGCCGCTTCCGCAGGCGCGAAACGCGTGCGATAAAAATAGGCGCAGAGGCCGAAGTGTATTGCCAGGGAAACAATCAATCCGAACCAGATCCAGTTGCGTTCTCTGGTGCCCGCAAGCAGACCTTCGGTCTCGAACTGATCCAAACCATCGAACTCAGAGACCCTCATGCGACTGCAAACATATCACATTTCAATATGGAAGACAGCCAACTTGGCTGTCCCGGCCGGCAGGCTTCCAGCCTGGCGGTTCGCGCGTTCAACAGGCAAGATGCCTGTCTGCCGAGACAGGCTGGAAGCCTATCTTCCTTTACCACCACTTCGCGTCTTTTCGACGAAAGCTCTGGCCGCACGGCGGATTTCTTCCGACACGCGCGCCTCCGGCGAAACAAACTTCGGCGTAAACCACGGAAATAGTCCAATCAAATCGTGCGTAACCAGAATTTGCCCATCGCAATGTTCGCCCGAACCGATGCCAATAGTAGGGATGCCGATTGCATTTGTGATCTGCTTCGCGACGTCGGCGAGCACAATCTCCAAGACCACAGAAAATGCGCCGGCTTTTTCCACCGCGCGCGCATCAGCAAGCAGAGCTTCGGCCTCTGATTGTGTCCGGCCCTTAATTCTATAGCCACCCTCCTTCCGCACGCTTTGAGGCAGCATGCCGATGTGAGCCATGAAAGAAATGCCTGTTTGCGTGATCGCTTCGATTTGTGCGACATGGCTGACGCCGCCTTCAAGCTTCACCCCTTGCGCGCCGGCATCAACGAATTTTCTCGCAGTCTCAACGGCCTGCTCCGGGGTGTTGTAAGTGTGAATCGGCATGTCCGCGACGAGCAGCGCGTGTTTAACCCCGCGCGCCACCGCACGCGTGTGATGCAACATCTCTTCCAACGTTACGGGCGTTGTGTCCTCGTACCCAAGCACGACCATGCCTACCGAGTCGCCCACAAGGATAATGTCGATGCCGCTTTCGTCCAGCAATCGTGCGGTGGGATAATCGTAGGCCGTCAGCGCAGTGATTTTCTCACCACGTTGCTTCATTTGGCGAAAATCCTTCATCGACCTGCTCGGAAGATCAGCCGCCGATTTGAGAACGCAAGCTTGCTCGGAAAAGCGGTGCGAGGACGCCCCGCACTCCAAAAGCTGGCGCGAAACAAAATTCGGCTCCTTAGGATTTCGCACGAAGTGCTTTGGAGTGCGCAGCGTCCTCGCGTCGCTTTTCGCGCCGGGCAGCTGCCCGCTTCGAGATTACCAACTTTCGGCGAAGCGAATTACCTCTCCAGACTTCCCCAGTTCCCTCAGCGACTCGCTGACAGTTTTTTTCTGGCCCTGCAAAATGAGGTCTGGCCGGATATCGGCCAGAGGTTGAAGAACAAACTTTCTCACGTGCATGCGCGGGTGTGGCAGCTGCAGCCTCTCATTTTTAATGTTGCGATCGCCGCAATAGAGCAGGTCGATGTCAATCGTTCGTGAAACATTCTTCGCATGATCGCGCCTGCGACCTAACCCTTCCTCGATTCGACTGAGTTGCTCGAGCAAATTCGCGGGATCACCTTCGTAATTAAATTCAACGACTGCGTTTAGAAATTTTTCTGCACCTCGTTCGCAATCGACCGGGTCTGTCTCGTAAATTGGCGAACAAAGAAGCGGCGGCTTCACAGTTGAGAGACCGAGAATTGCCTTTCGTGCTGCGCGCAAATTGCCGAGGCGATCGCCGAGATTCGATCCAAGGCCGACTGCGGTTCTCATTGTTGTAGCCGCGAACGTTGATCGCGGCAGCCGGAGTCATCGACCCCGGCTACGGATCTACAGTCCCAGCACATCCTGCATGGTGTAAAAACCCGCTGGTTTGCCCATGATCCACTTCACTGCCCGCAACGCTCCGCGAGCAAAAATCTCGCGACTACTTGCACGATGCGTGAGTTCGAGGCGCTCGCTAACACCGCTAAAGGTTACTGTGTGCTCCCCTACAACATCGCCTTCGCGAATCGATTGAATCGGTATTTCATTCTTGCTCTTTTGGCTCGCTTTCAAAATCTCAGCGAGAGTTTTGGCCGTGCCGCTCGGCGCATCCTTTTTCATTTTGTGATGTGTTTCGATGATCTCGGGATTAAAGTCCGGAACGAGTAATTCGGCAGCTTTGCGCGTCAGCCAAAAAAGCACATTGACTCCAACGCTGAAATTCGATGCGAAAACAATCGGCACAGATCGCGCCGCCTGTTCGATTGTTTGGCGTTGTTCTTGTGAATGTCCAGTCGTCCCAATGACTAGCGGCTTATTATGACGTGACGCAGTGCGGCATATTTCGTCGATCGCGCCGGCGTGGCTGAAGTCGATCGCCGCATCGCAATTTTTCATCGCGGGCTCGATTGGATCACCCAGATCGCATTGCGCGACGATATCGATTTCTGGGTCCTCGCTGGCAAGATCGACCACCGTTTTCCCCATGCGGCCAGCCGCGCCCACTAGCAACACGCGCACGGGCGACTTCTTTATCAAGGTAGAACCCTCACCGTATCCTCTCCCTTTTGAAGGGAGAGGCGATCTGCGCCTGTATCTCGAAAGTCGTTCCCGTCACACATTGCGCAGTGGGTCAGTCGGCCTCTCCCCTCGAGGGGAGAGGATTGCCTGCCGCGCCGGAGCGCAGCGTAGGCGGGAGGTGAGGGGGGTTCATTTGTTTCGCTCAAATTCCTCGAGCGTTTTGCGCAATCGCTCCTGGTTCGCCTCGCTCATCTCGCACAACGGCAGACGAACTTCGCCCGACATCGCGCCTCGCCAGCCGAGCGCCGTCTTCACAGGAACCGGATTTGGCTCGATGAACAAATCTTTAAACAACGGCAACAATCTTCGATGCAATTTCGACGCCGATTTCAAGTCTCCTGATTCACAGGTGCGCACCAGCGCACATACCTCGGAAGGGAACAAATTCGAAGCCACGCTTACTACGCCAGCCGCGCCTACCGCCATGAACGGCAACGTGAGTGAATCGTCTCCACTCAAAATCGTGAAGGATTCTGGCAAACGCCAGCGCAAATCGCTGACGCGCTCCACGCTTCCGCTCGCTTCCTTAATCGAGACAATATTGCGGCACTGTTTTGCCAAACGCGCCACGGTTTCCGGCATGACGTCCACGCTGCAACGTCCGGGGATGTTATAAAGTATGATTGGGAGCGACGTTGCATCGGCGATTGCCTTGAAATGCCGGAAGAGCCCTTCCTGGCTTGGCTTATTGTAATAGGGCGCTACAAGTAGTGCGCCGTCGACACCGAGTTTTTCGGCCACCTTCGTGTCGGTCACCGCGTGTTGGGTAGCATTTGAACCTGTCCCCGCAAGCACGACACAACGTTTATTCGCCGTCGCAACCGTTAACCGGATTACCTCTTCACGCTCATCGTGAGAAAGCGTTGGCGATTCGCCCGTGGTTCCGACCGCGACAATTCCTGTGATGCCAGCAGCAATTTGCGTTTCGATAAGTTTTTCAAAGGCAGCAACGTCAATGCCGCCATTGCGAAATGGCGTGACCAATGCGGTGAACGTGCCGCGAAACATCGGGAAATTGTAGCGACGCCTCTTTAAGTTGTCACGACAGGTAACATCAAATGTCAAACGTTCCGTCGAACACGAAGTCCGCAAGACCGGTAAGCGTAACATTGCGAAACCGATTGTCGCTCTTTTCAAATCCGACCTGCAGCTCATCTCCACCCCGTGCAATTACCGTGATTGGCCCATTCGTGTTTTCGAGAGTCGCGAAAATGAGCGCACTTGCGACTACGCCGGTGCCGCATGCGAGCGTTTCGTCTTCCACGCCGCGTTCATAAGTGCGGACAGCAATTTTCTTCGGGCCCAGCTTCTTGATGAAATTTACGTTTGCACCTTTCGGCGAAAACACTTTGTGACGGCGAACGGCTGAACCTTCCTTGCAGACATTAACATCGTCGAATCCTGGAACGGGAATGACAACGTGGGGCACACCGCTATTGATGAAGTGAACGATTTTGCTTTCCTCGCCCACCGGGAGCTCGATGTTTAATCGTAAATCGGTTGGCTCAGTCATCTGCAGCGTCACGAGTCCATTCACCAACTCGGCCGCAATCACGCCTGCAGGCGTTTCAAATGAAATTCTTTTCTGCGCGCCAGCAACCTGGTTTGCAAAACGGGCAAAACAACGG
>Ga0222622_10000921_pt1 | contig 11684 bp, 10 predicted proteins | sample PLM2_5_b1metaG_FD_177335 | JGI IMG/M metagenome (GOLD analysis project Ga0222622, IMG submission 177335) | Groundwater sediment microbial communities from an aquifer in East River, Colorado, USA - PLM2_5_b1 | ecosystem: Environmental > Terrestrial > Soil > Riparian zone | place: USA: East... | reverse complement strand
CGAGACCTGGACGGAATGGTGCGCGGCCTGCCGCGGCGCCGGCGAAGTCCGCGACTCGCACGAGATGCGGCTTCGGGTACCTGCTGGTGTGCGCGAAGGCGCCACCTTCCGGTTCGGCATTGCTCCTCCGGGCGCCCCTCAGACCCTGGTCGAAGTCCGGATTACAATTCGCTGACGGAGCACGCGGCGCGGGATCGATCGTGACCGTTCGGCGTCCTCGTCTTTTTCAATGCGTGCGCACCTTCGCTTGCTCGGCATCCTGCAACTGGTGTGGGGAGCCATCGGTTTTCTCCTCGGCGTGTCGATGCTGCTGCTGGCGTTGGGGGCGATCGCGATAGGCGCTGGGTCGGGATCCGACCGCATGGCGGCGGGCATCACCGCCGCAGCCTTTGCGGTCTTTGCCCTCGCGCTTCTCGCCGGCGGAGGCGCCAATGCCTGGGCGGGCCGCGAGCTGCGCCGGAACAACCCGCGGGGGCGGGTCGCCGTCCTATGGCTGGGTGCGTTGAACTTGTTCATCCTGCCGTTTGGGACGGCACTGGGTATCTACGCGTTCTGGGTCCTGCTGCACAATCGAACGCGCGCCGCTTTCGTCGCGCGAAATTGAGGGGCACACGCGCCGATGGGTTCATCAGGGAAAACTACGAGCGGGTTCGACGAAAATCTTGCCGGCGCGCTGTGTTACGGCCTCGGGTGGGTAAGCGGCCTGGTATTTTTCGCCACCGAGCCGGAGAACAGCTTTGTCCGGTTCCACGCCATGCAGTCGATGCTGGTGTTCGGCACCGCCTGTGTCGCGTTCATGGTGTGCCTGGCGATCCCGTTCCTCGGCTGGATTTTGTCGATCTTTGTCTTCTACGGCTCTGCGGCGCTGTGGTTGATCCTGATGTTCAAGGCGTATCAGGGGGAACGCTTCAAGCTCCCTGTGGCGGGGGACATTGCTGAGCAGAGGATCTAATCTAAGAGCGCTTCGAGGGGCTTCGCCCCTCGAACTCCCCGACACGCTCTCTCGCGAGCCGCTTCGTCGGCTCGCTCCGTTCGCGTGGCTCGCTTCGCTGCGCTCACTCGCGCGGCGCCCTGCTTGTCCATCGCAGTGCCTCCCGACCGGCGAACCGCGAACCCGCGAACCGCGAACTGAAGTAGTTACCCGATTTGAGTAAGCGGGATGGCTGTTTTCTTGTAGCTCGCGATCGACAACTGCGCAGCGAGCTGGCGGGCGGCGTTGCGGAACGCCTCGGACGCGGGCGACTGCGGTTCTGCGATCGTGATCGGCACCCCGGTGTCGCCACCCGTCCGGATCGGCTCGTAGAGCGGAATGCGACCGAGGAACGGGATGGTGAGCTCGGTGGCGAGTTTTTCTCCTCCACCCTTGCCGAAGATATCGCTCTCGTGCCGACATTCGGGACACACGAAGTGGCTCATGTTCTCGATGACACCCAGCGTCGGCACATTTAACTTCTGATACATCCGCACGGCGCGCCGAGTGTCGGCAACAGAAACCGTTTGCGGGGTTGTGACGACGACGCTGCCGGCGACCGGGACCGTTTGGCTCAGCGTGAGCGCGACGTCGCCGGTGCCTGGTGGCATGTCGATAATCAGATAGTCGACGTTCTCCCATCGTGTGCTGCGGAAGAACTGCTGGATGACACCGTGAAGCATGGGGCCGCGCCAGATCACCGGCGAATCATCGCTCGCGAGAAACGCCATCGAGACCAGCTGGATCCCGTACTGGGTCGCCGGAATAATCTGGCCGCGGTCGTCGCCGGTCAGTTGCGTGCTGATGCCGAGCATGATCGGCACGTTCGGTCCGTAGATGTCGCCGTCAATCATGGCGACGCGGCTGCCCATCTGACTGAGCGCGATGGCGAGATTGACGGCGACCGTCGTCTTGCCGACGCCTCCTTTGCCAGCACCAACGGCGATGATGTTCTTGACGCCTGCCACGGGGGTCTTTGCGGTGTCCACGTTGGAGGTCGAACGCACCTGCGCGGTCATCTCGATGTCCACTGACGCCACACCCGCAAGTGCCGCCACCGCCTGACGTGCCTGTTCGCGCATCTGATCCTTCACCGGACAGGCCGGCGTGGTCAGCTCAATAGAAAACGAAACGGCCCCGCCCGGATCAATACGTAGATTCTTGATGAACTTGAGCGTGACGATGTCGCGGTTGAGGTCAGGATCGCGGACCGTTCGCAGCGCGTCCAGAACGGCTGACTCGGAGACCAGGGTACTCATGTATTACTGAATTGTACCGCGGTTCGCGGTTCGCAGGATCGCGGTTCGCGGTGGCGACGGATGTCAAAACCAGAACAAGAGAAACGGGAGAAACGGGAGCAAGATTTCTCTCAATTTCTGCTGTTGATCTTTTGGCAGGTTCGCAGCGTGACAGTGGACGGCCTGCCAAGGCATCGGAGTCACCGAGACAGCGAACCTGGTGGAGACGGTGCTGGTTGCTCGCGATGCATGAGTGCGCTCATCGCCGCCGCCCCGAGCACCGGGCCGGGCACCAGGACCAGGAACGTCCATTTCCAACCAACCAGAGCGGCGACCCACGGCAGCAGGCGGATACTCGCGATGGTCAGCAGAAATCCGATCGACGTCTGAAGCGTCAGCGCCGTGCCGACGTGCGTGCGCGGGCTGTACTCCGACACCAGTGCGGAGAACTGCGCGGAATCGGCGACGACCGAAAATCCCCACACGACCACAAACACCAGCAGCACTGGAGTCGGGGCTCCGAAAAACAGCCAGCTTGTCGCGGCGCACGCCGCGCTGGTGATGAGGGCCAGACGCGCGATGCGCGCTTTACCGAACGTGTCGCCCCACAGGCCCGCGGCGACGCAGCCGATCGCACCGCTTGCGATGGCGGCAAAAGCGATAAGGGATCCGGACGAACTTTCGACGGTGTACCGAGCAGCGAACGATGCGGTTGCGAAGGCAGGAATCCACGTCCACATCGCGTACAGCTCCCACATGTGGCCGAGGTAGCCGAGCGTAGACAACCGCACGCCGGCATTGCGTGCGACATCGATCACCGCCCGAGGGTCGAATGGGGCGCTCGCACTCACGTAGGGACCGTCTTCCACCATCGTCGCAACGATCGCACCTCCGATGACGGCGAGTGCCGACGATGTCCACATCAGCGCGCGCCAGGGAACTCCGTGCGCGCCCCACGCGAGCAGGTGAGGAAATGCGGAGCCGATTGTCAACGCGCCGACGACGATACCAAGCGCGGTGCCGCGCCGATCTTTGAACCATCCGGCGGCGATCTTCATTCCCGGCGGATACACACAGGCGAGCGCCATTCCCGTGATGCCGCGCAGCACGATGATCGTCAAAGGCGTTGGTGCGGTTGGGATAATGGCGTTGGCGGCCGCACCCGCCAGGCATCCGGCGGTGAAGAGTCGGCGTGCGTTGAGCACATCGGCGAGGTTCAGGACGCTGCTCAACAAGGTACCGGCGACAAATCCAGCCTGCACCGCCATCGTCAGCCATGCCGTTGTCGCTCGCGTCAACTGAAACTCTGCCGCGATCGCGGGACCCGCGGCGGTGGCGGAAAACCACAAGGTCATCCCCAAAAACTGAGCGACGGCAACACCCGCGAGCATTCGGCGCGCATACCGTGGTTTACCCGCTGAAGGATTGTCGCTACGATTGGGCACGAGGCACACACGATACATGAACATTCCGTACACGCGGCACACCCTGGACAACGGGCTCGACGTCCTGGTTCACGAGGATCATGGCTGTCCGATCGTTGCCGTGAACCTTTGGTACCACGTCGGTTCCAAGAACGAAGTGCCGGGCCGCACAGGATTCGCACATCTGTTCGAGCACTTGATGTTCGAGGGCTCGCAGCACCACGACAAAGGCTTTTTTCAACCGCTACAGGAAGCAGGGGCGTTGCTGAACGGTTCGACGAATGCCGATCGCACGAATTATTGGGAGGTCGTCCCCACCAACGCGCTCGAACTCGCGTTGTGGATGGAATCGGACCGCATGGGGTTTCTGCTGCCGGCCCTGACCGATGCCAAGTTCCAGAATCAACGCGAAGTCGTGCTCAATGAGCGGCGCCAGAACTACGAGAACCGGCCCTACGGATTCGCCAGCATGGCCATGATGTCGGCGCTTTATCCGGCGAGTCATCCCTATAGCTGGATGACGATCGGTGCGGCCGATGACATTCGCGCCGCACGCCTGGACGATGTCCGTGCGTTTTTTCAGACCTACTACCGTCCCGGCAATGCGTCGCTCGCGCTTGCCGGCGACGTGGACACACAGGTGGCGATCGATCTTGCCGCGCAGTACTTCGGCGATCTTGACGCCGGCGAGGATCCGCCTGCCGTTCAGGCCGATGCGCCCGCACCGCCGCTCGCGGAGCGGCGGCTTCTGCTGGAAGATCGTGTCGAACTGCCGCGGTTGTACATGGCCTGGCACTCGCCGTCGCTCTTCGCCGAGGACGATGCGGAGCTGGACCTGGTAGCCGAAGTACTGGCCAGCGGCAAAACGTCGCGACTGTTTCGCTCGCTGGTCTACGAGGACCGGATGGCCACCGAGATTGCCGCTTCGCAAAATTCGCGTGAGCTCGGCGGCTACTTTCAAATTGTCGCGACCGCAGCGCCCGGGCGGACGCTGGCGGAACTGGAGCGCGCGATCGGGCAGGCCCTCGAGGCGCTGATCGAGGAGGGCCCGGTCGCTCGCGAAATGGAACGCTGCCAGGCGCAGGCCGAAGCAAATTTCGTCTATCGATTGCAGACCGTGGGCGGGTTCGGCGGCAAGTCCGACCAGTTGAACGCCTACAATATTTTTCTTGGCGATCCAGGATTCTTTCACCGCGATCTCGATCGCTACCGGCGCGTCACACCGGCGGCGATGCAGCGTGCGGCCCGCGAATGGCTCGATCGGTCGCGGCGTGTGCTTCTCAGCGTGGTCCCGAGGGGACGGACAGAGCTGGCGCTGGCCGGTTCTGAACCCGTCGCCGTGTCATGATGCGCGTCGACCGTGATCGCCGGCCACCGCTCGGTGCCGACCCCTCCCTCCGATTTCCTGAAATCCGCCGCGGCACGCTGAGCAACGGCCTCCGCGTGTGGACCGTTGAGCACGCCGCCGTTCCGCTAGTCAGCTTTCTCGCGCTGCTCCCGGTCGGTGCGTCGGCCGATCCGGCCGACCGCCCGGGACTGGCGGCCATGACCAGCGACATGCTCGATGAAGGATGCGGAGAGCTCGACGCTCTGGAACTGCACGACGCGCTCGCTCGCATTGGCGGACACCTCGACTCGGAGATCGGATCGGACGCCACCATCCTGACGTTGACCAGCCTCGCCAGGCACGCCAATCGTGCGAGCGCACTGGTCGCTGACATGATCATCCGGCCTCGTCTTGATGCCGTCGATTTTCAACGGGTCCGTGAGCTGCGGTTGAACCGATTGATTCAGCTGCGCGACCTCGCGCCCGCCCTGGCGGATCGTGCGTTTTCGCGTTTGCTCTACCGGAATCATCCCTACGGGCACATGCCGCTTGGCACCGAGCCGTCGCTGCAGTCGGTGACGCTCGACGAGATCGGCCGTTTTCACCGTAGCATGTTTACGCCGTCACGAATGACGGTCATCGCCGCGGGGGACGCGTCCCACGATGCACTGGCGGCGTGCGTTGAGGCCGCGTTCGGCGACTGGCGCGCATCGAGCGAAGCCCCTGCAATCGATCCTGCCCTCTGGCCACTGCCCGGCGTACCGGCCGACCGGCTGGCGCTTCTGCATCGCCCTGGCGCAGCACAATCGGAGCTGCGGATCGGACACGTCGGACTGTCGCGAAAAACTCCCGACTATCACGCGCTGCTCGTCCTCAACACGATTCTCGGCGGCCAGTTTGTCAGCCGTATCAACATGAATCTCAGAGAGGACAAGGGATACACCTACGGCGCACGCACGTCGTTCGATTTTCGACGAGCACCTGGCCCCTTCGTGCTCACCGCAAGCGTGCAATCGGACGCCACCGTTGATGCGATCGTGGAGTCGCTCGGTGAGCTCGACGCGATTCGAGGCGCACGTCCCGTGACGGCCTCGGAGCTCTACGCCGGGCGAGCCGCACTGACTCGCGGCTACCCGCGAAATTTTGAAACGGCGGAACAGATTAGCCGAGGGGCCGCGCAACTCGCGCTGTTCGACCTCCCAGACGATTACTTCGCGACCTTCGTGCCCAAAGTCCTGTCGGTCGATGAAGCCGCGGTGACGCGCGTGGCGCAACAGCACATCGACCCCGCGCGGTTGCTGACGGTGATCGTGGGGGACCGCGACAAGGTGGCGCCAGCGGTCCATCGGCTCAACCTCGGCATCGCATCGGAGCTGGTCCCCATGTGAGCGAGTGAACCGTATGGCCATCGCCTCCGTCCAACTGACAGTTATGCGGGGTCGATGTACACTGTATCGTTCCGTATGGACATAGCCCAACGCAGCCTCAGCCTTGCGGGGATCATCGGGATCCTCACGGCCGCGTTCGCCGCTGGTTTGATTTACCTTCTGGTTACACAGCCGGTCAGCACCGCCCAGAACATCGCAAATGGCGAAGTATCGCCGATCGTGCGTGCGGTTGCCGGTGTGCTCTACGACGCGCTTCGCGGAATCCTAAAGTTTCTCTGAAAAGGCTGAAGGTCAGAGGTTTCTGTTTAGGAACCTGCAGAGAATAATCCCATCCATCCACTTGAACGGGGTGACCCCCGTGCTGTAGTGGCCGCATGGAAGCACCGCGACCTGGTGATCCACCCCGCGCCGGCGGAACTCGTCCACCAGCATCTTCGATAACGCGACCGGAAACGTCAGATCGTAGCGGGCGTACACCAGCAGGACCTCTTTTCCTTGCAGGCGTTCCAGGTAGGGAAACGGAGAGATTGGCATCCAGATCCGGCGCAGGGTGTCGAGCTGAATCTGCCCGTCGAGACTCGCGCGCACGTGTTCGGTCGAAAGCCCCTCCCAAATCACGTCGGCAAAGTACGGCGAGATGTGATTGAGGGCGGCGGTGCGTACCAGCGGCTCGTGCGCCGCGGTCAGCATGGCCAGGCACGATCCGAGACTGGTGCCGAGGATCCCGATCGACTCATAGCCTTCCCCGGCGAGCCAGGCGATCGCGCGTCGGGCGTCGAGCACCGCCTGCCGGCAGACCTGCGCCGTCCTGCCGACGTTCGAGCTCACGATGTAGTCCGCGCGGCTCAGCTCCGGCGGCATGCGCGCGTCGTGGTAGGGCAGGCTCAATCGCAGCGCGCTGATGCCAAACCTGTTCAGCAGACGGCAGAGACCGACATGTCCCTCGGCATCGGCGTTCCACTGTGGCAGGACGAGGACCGCGCGCCGGCTGCCTCGTTCGGACCGATCGGGAAAATACCGCGCATGCACCACGTTGTTCTCGGGATGCGGCGTGGTCACCGCGCTGGGAAATCGCAGGCGATCGTCTGTCAGCGTGTAGTCATCACACGACGGCAAGGCAAAAAAGGCGTCGCTGCTTGCCACGGTCTGCGAGGCCCACCCGGCAAGGCGTTCGGCGACATCCGCTGGAACCTGGTCGACTCCCTCTATCCACTCGAGACCCCATTCGAACGGCCGAACCACGCGGTTTTCTGCCGCGGCGGCCAGTTTGCGTTCCCAGTTATGGAAGACCCGCGAGATCACCTGATAACCCCTTCATCGGCAGCCATGTTGCATTTGCTGAGCACATGATCGAACAACCAGCTAAACCAGACACCCCGCAGCCACCGGACGTGATCAATCACTTGCCGCCACCGAAGTTTCCAGTGCCTCCCGGCGATCCGGCGGCTGAAGATACGCCTGATATTCATCCCGTGCCACCGCCCACTGATCCGTCGCCGCCGGTGCTGTAGCGTTCGACGGTCGCGGCGATGCGCAGCAGCTGACTGGTCTCCCCGCGAGGTCCGACCAGTTGAAGCCCAACAGGCCAGCCGTCACCCGTGGTGCCGGCTGGCAGCGCGATGGCGGGATGGCCGGTGATATTGAAGAGTTGCGTCAAACGCAGCATGGAGGCGCGTACCGGTTCGCGTGTTCCGTCAATATCGATCGTCGTCGCGCCAAGTTCCGGGGCCGGCGCGGGCTGTGCCGGGAGAAGCAACGCATCGCAGGACTGCAGCGCACGATCGACCGACGCCGCGAGCAGGCCGCGAAGGTGCATGGCGCGGACATAATCTTCCGCGAGCACATAACGGCCCATCTCGAGCCGCAGTCGAACGCCCGGCGAATACCGATCGGCGTGCGCGGCGAGGATCGGCGCGTGGTACCAGGATGCCTCCGGCAGCACGATGTGCAGGTACACGTCGGCGGTACGAGCGGCGTGCTCGATGTCGACGACTCGCACCTCGTGACCGTCCGCGGCGAGGGCGCGCCGTGTCTCCTCTAACGCCGCTCGCACGTCGAGGTGCAATCGATCACAAAAGTACGCCTCCGGGACGCCGAACACGTACGTGGGACTGCGCTCCACCGCATGGAGCGATTGTGCATGCCCGCGCATCGCATCGAACAACAGTGAAACGTCGGCAACGCTTCTCCCCATCGGTCCAACGTGATCGCACGTCGTGCTCAAGGGCACAACGCCGTCGCAGGGCAGCTCGCCGTAGGTGGGCTTGAGACCCACCGTACCGCACAGCGTGGACGGGATGCGGACCGATCCCCCGGTGTCGGTGCCGACCGAGCCGAAACACATACCTTCGACGAGCGCCACTGCCGCCCCTCCGCTGGAACCGCCCGCGGATCTCGAGGGGTCCTTGGGGTGATGCACCGGCCCGAACGCCGACTCCTCGCTCGTCGTCCCAAATGCAAACTCGTGTAGATTCGTTTTGCCGATGACGATCGCGCCGGCCTCATGAAGTCGCGCAACGACGGGCGCATCGTACGCGGGTAATCGCGGCGGTACGGCGGACCCTGACGTCGTCGGCGTTCCGGCCACATCAATCAGATCTTTGACCGAGACGGGAACGCCATGCAGCGGTCCGCGATAGCGGCCGGCGCCGATCTCACGTTCGGCCCTCTCGGCAGCACCGAGAGCCGCGTCAGCCATCACCGTGATGAAGGCGTTCAGCTCGAGCCTCGACTCGATGCGCTCCAGGCATCCGCGCACGAGGTCCACGGGAGAAATAGCGCGCGACCGAAGTCGTTCGGCGACTTGTTCGATCGAAGGAAGCGCGAGAGTCATCGACTCTCGTGGCCTCGATCGATCAACCGATCAGCGTCGCGCAGTGCCGCGGTTGATCGGGCAAGACTCTCGAGGAGCGGCTTCAACTCCGGAATTCCACGGCGCTCCGCATCCGCACAGGCTGTTCTCAACCACTCGTCAATGGACATGTTTCTCGATCGATGCCGGCGTGACCAATTCCAGAAGTCACCAATTCACCAATTGAAGAGGTTCCTCCGCCACGATGGTAAGCTAGCGATTGTTCGCAGGTCCGGCCGCTGGCGGCGAAGGCCTGCTCGTTAAAGCGTAGCGTACGACGTGACCGATCGCATTCTCGCAGCCGTGATGCCTGGTCCGAAGCGGCCGATCGAGATTCGCGAGTATGCTCGCCCCGACCTGCCGGACGGCGCTGCGGTCCTGCGTACAGCTCGATCCGAGGTCTGCGGAACCGACGTTCACTTATGGCATGGCCGTTTGGCCGGCGTGCCGTATCCAATCATCCCCGGACACGTCTCAACCGGTACTCTGGAAACCATCCGCGGCAACCTTCGCGGGATCGATGGGGCGACACTTCGCGAAGGGGATCGGGCCGTATTTTTTGACGTGCATCGAACGTGCGGCAGGTGCCGCGCCTGTGCGGTTCATCGAACCCCGACGCGCTGCCGCGAGCGGCGCGTCTACGGGATTACCGATTCCGCAGACGAAGGATTGTTCGGTGGCTGGTCCCAGGCGATCTATCTTGAACCAGGCGTCCACATCGCACGGCTTCCCGATGCGGTGTCGTTCGATCAGTACATCGGCGGCGGTTGTGGGCTGCTGACCGCCGTGCACATCATTGAACGGGCGGGCCTGCACGCGGGTGAGACGGTTCTCGTGCAAGGCACCGGTGCGGTTGGTTTGAGCACCATCGCGTTAGCACGCGTCAGCGGCGCCTCTTTGATTATTGCCATCGGCGCGCCTTTGAACCGTCTCGAGCTCGCGCGCCGAATGGGGGCCGATCATGTGTTTGACTGGACGACGACTTCGGTCGACGAGCGGCGCGAACACGTGCGAGCGCTCACGCACGGCGAAGGAGTCGATCTGGTGGTTGAAGCGGCCGGCTCTGCGCGCGCGTTCGAAGAAGGTCCCTATCTGGCTCGCGACGGCGGCCGCTACGTCATTGCTGGCCACTACACGGATGGCGGCGACAGTGCCGTGAACGTGCACGCCGCAATCAATCGCAAGCACCTGGAGATTCGCGGCTGCTGGGGAAGTGAGCCGGCACACTTTCTCCGCGCATTGACCTTCCTGCAGGAGCTCGGACCGGAAATTCCATTCGACGCCATCGGCGAGCGAACGTATCGGTTGGATCAACTCGACGCCGCGTTGTCGGCCGCCGAGTCGATGCAGATCACCAAAGCGCTCGTTGATCCCTCGGTGTCCTTCTGAAGGCTGGCATGCGGCATACCAAAGTGATCGCGACGGTCGGTCCGGCATCGAACAGCCCGCAGATGCTCGAAGCGCTGCTGCTGGCCGGAGTCGACCTGTTTCGCCTCAACTTCTCGCACGGCACCCACGACTCGCACGCGGCGGTGTACCAATCGATCCGCGAGGTCTCGAGCCGGACCGGGCGCAGAGTTGCCGTCATGCAGGATCTCAGCGGGCCGAAAATTCGAACCGGCACGCTCGCCGGCGGTCAGCCGATCACCCTTCGGGAAGGGGAGCAGCTCAGGATCGTGCCGGGGGACGAGGTCGGTGGACCCGGCCGGATCTCCACAACGTTCGTCGAGTTGATTCAATCGGCGCGTCCGGGTGATCGGCTGCTGCTCGACGATGGAAAAATCGAACTGCGGGTGACGGGTGCAGCCAATGCCGAGTTGACCACCGTGGTGGTGACCGGAGGACCGCTGGGCGAGCACAAGGGGATCAACGCGCCAGGCGTCCGTTTGCCCGCGTCATGTATTACCGATAAAGACGAAGCGGATCTGCGGTTTGGTCTGACGCTGGGTGTCGATTTCGTCGCGATCAGCTTTGTACAGACGGCCGGGGACGTGACCAGGGCGAAGCAGTTGATGGCGAACGCCGGCCGCAGCGTCCCCATCATCGCCAAGATCGAGAGGCCGACGGCGCTCGAGAACCTGACCGCGATTCTGCGCGAGGTGCATGGGGTGATGGTCGCGCGCGGGGACCTTGGCCTCGAGATGCCGCTCGAGCAGATTCCGCGCGTCCAGAAGCAGATCATCGAGAGCGCGCGTGCCCTCGGACGTCCGGTGATCGTGGCGACGCAGGTGCTCGAATCGATGCGGGAGTCGCCGCGTCCGACACGCGCGGAGGTGAGCGACGCGGCCAATGCCGTCGAGGAGGGCGCCGACGCCATCATGCTGGCCGGAGAGACAGCCGCCGGCCGGTATCCGCTCCAGGCGGTCGAGACACTCACGCGCGTGATTGAAGACGCCGAGCGCGTACCCGCGAACAAGGTGGCACTGTTGACCGGTTCGATCGAGAGCCGCCACGGCCTGGCCTTGTGCGAGGCCGCCGTCACGCTC
>Ga0222622_10000920_pt1 | contig 11686 bp, 9 predicted proteins | sample PLM2_5_b1metaG_FD_177335 | JGI IMG/M metagenome (GOLD analysis project Ga0222622, IMG submission 177335) | Groundwater sediment microbial communities from an aquifer in East River, Colorado, USA - PLM2_5_b1 | ecosystem: Environmental > Terrestrial > Soil > Riparian zone | place: USA: East River... | reverse complement strand
CAGGATAACATTCGTACTGCGCCCGAGAATGGCGCTGATCTCCACCGCGTGCAGCGGCACAATCCATTTAATGGCGAGCTGGTTGGCCACGATGCCTTCTTCGCCCGCCAGTTTTTCCACCGCTTCCCGGATTACGCCCGCGGTTGAGCCCCAACCCACAAGTGTGACATCGGCTTTCTCCGGACCAACGAGTTTCGGCGGTGCGATGTCTTTGATCGCGCCTTGCATTTTGCGGGCGCGTTTCTCCACCATCATCCGCCGCTTCTGCGGATTGGTGAATTCATCACTGATGAGCGTGCCGTCTTCATCGTGCTCGTCGGTCGCAGCAGTAAAAATGTGACCGGGCACTCCCGGCACCGCGCGCGGAGAAATTCCGCTCGGAGTGTTTTTGAAACGCAAATAAGCCTTGTCGTTGTAGCCGCTAGCTGGATTCGCGCCGTTGCCGTTGCCGTTAGGCAGAATCAATTCGCCGCGATCGATCTTCACTGCGAAGTCCAGATCATCCGGATCGATGCTCACGGTTCCTTCGGAAATCAGAAGATCGGACAAGACGAGACCGGGACATTGGTATTTGTCGCAGAGGTTGAACAACTCGGGAATCGTCTGAAATAAATCCAACTGATCCGTCGGCGCGACAACAATGCGCGGATAATCGCCCTGGCCGGCGCCCAGCACCTGCCAGAGATCGCCTTGTTCGGTCTTGGTTGGCACGCCCGTCGCCGGTCCGGCGCGTTGCACATCGATGCAAACAATCGGCGTTTCAATCATTCCCGCCATCCCGACGGCTTCGGTCATCAGTGCAAACCCGCCTCCGCTGGTTGCGCACATGGCACGGCAGCCGGTGTGGGCTGCGCCAATCACCATGTTCATCACGCCGATCTCATCTTCGACTTGCCGAACCATGATGCCGAGATCGCGCGCGTGCGCCGCCATCCACATCAAGACGCCGGTGGATGGACTCATCGGATACGCCGCGTAAAACTTCACGCCTGCGGCCGCACCGCCCATGGCGATGGCTTGGTTGCCGGTAATTATGCCCAGCGGTTTGGTTCCTCGTGACGCCTTCCAGGAAAAGGCCGTAAAATTTTGGGCCGCGTAATCGTAGCCGGCGCGAGCAATAGTCACATTTTCGGCCACGACCGCGTCGCCTTTCTTTTTAAATTGCCGCGAAATGACCGTTTCGAACGGCTCCGATTCAATCCCGAGCAATTGCAGCGTCGCACCGAGAGCAGCAGTGTTGACCGCGAGTTTGTTGCCCCTGGTCAATTCCTTCATCGGCATGGCGCAGAGTTGGACACCGTCGGCCGCTTTCCCGGGCGTGACCTTATCTTTGTCGTAAATGGCGGACGCGCCGCTCTTCAAAAGATGGAGGTGACGATCCATTGTGTCTTGGTTAAGCGGGATGAGCACGTCGATCTTGTCACCCATGTTGCGGACGGGCGCATCGCCGGCGCGAATTGTCAGAAAAGTATGGCCGCCGCGGATGATCGACTGGTAAGCGTTGTAGGCGTTGAGATGCAGCCCCCGCCGCGCAAAGATAAGCGCGAGAATGTTGCCAGTGGAAGCGATCCCCTGGCCGTTCTCTCCGCCAATGCCGACTGCGAAATCAATTTTGTTCATTACGCCGAACCCGGTTTTTGCCGTTCGGCGCGCAAATTTGCTGCGCCGGACGCTAATAAGCAAGCGAAAGGCAGAAAGGAAGGTTGATGGTCGAGAGCGTAAAGCTCCGTGGGGAGCCACGCCCCTTTGACGGAACGAAAACGCATTTCGAATTCGAACTGACGCGGTTCGAGCCGGACGGGCATTAACTTAGCCACAGATTTGAAACTCGGTCGTTTCCCATCTCCCTCGTCGCTTACCCTCGCGACTTTGCCTTCTATGTCGCTGATCCCATCAGCTCCATTCACAGATTTTCATAGATAGTTCGCGCCGCGATCAGCGATCACGGCTACAACCAATCTGATTCGTGTTCATTGGTGCCTGCCGCGCCGTAACCGTGTGCAGGCGGGTCGATTCGTGGTTACGATGCTGTTTGATGCGAGACAGCCAAAGAATAAAGGCTCTTAGGTAATGTCCCTCCCGCTCCAGCTCGGACTTGTTTACCTGATCTCGGAATTGCTGCTGACGGTGACGCGCCGCTCGCGCAGCCGCACGGGGACAAAGCAGGACCGAAGTACGTTGCGCGTTCTGTGGCTGGTGATCATGGCAAGTATTGCGGCCGGGATTTACGTGGCGAGCTATTGGCCAGCGGCTGCGCTGCCTCACGGGCGAATGTTTGCGGTCGCCGGCGTAATGCTGCTTGTCGCGGGATTACTCCTGCGCTGGTGGGCCATCATCACGCTCGGCCGCTTTTTCACTGTGGACGTGACAATTGAAAAAGACCATGAGCTGGTCGAGCGAGGACCGTTCCGTATGGTGCGTCATCCTTCCTACACTGGCGTGTTGCTTGCGTTCGTCGGCTTCGCTTTGTCGCTCCGCAACTGGGCCGCGCTGCTTGTCATTCTCCTACCGATTGGCGCGGCCTTTATTCACCGCATGAGTGTGGAGGAGGATGCGCTTTCGCGCGCGCTCGGTCGGCGTTACGCCGATTACATGAAGCGCACCAAACGGCTTGTGCCCTTCGTTTATTGAAATGACGCGAACCCTTTTGTTGGCAGGGACCCGCGAGCTATCTCAAGGGTGTAACTTTGTTCTTCGACCATGCCGCATTTCGAATTCGAACTGACTCGGAAAAGCGGTCACGATCGTTGATCTCGCTGCGCCGAAGAAAGTGAAAAGCTATCTTGGGAACTCTGGAAGCCAGGAACAGAATTCATAATTCTCCTGCTTTCCTTAGCGACCATTTCGGATCCCGGAATGACGTGGCAGAAACTTGATGATCATTGTCATCGCGGCCAATCGGCAACGCTTGAAGTTAGCTGCATGAACAAACTAATAAACGCAATCGATGAACCAGAAAACCAACATGAATCTACCTACGCGCTGCTGATGCGCTCGGAGGAAAAAAGTCGCAACCTGCTCGAGATGATAATCTATCCACTCTTGATCATCGGGGCGATCATCGCTATCTGCCAGTTCGTGCTCCAAACGGTGGAGTTGCCCTCTATAGACACAAAGGCAGGGCTGCGCATTACCAGCGTAAGCGGCTTTCATTCCTGTCCTAGTGATCGGCAATCCGGAAATTCGAGCGCTAATTAGCCGGGCTTCCAATTGGCAGAAATATGATGATAGTTGTCATCGCTGCCAGCCACTCTGTCGTGTCAAATAGATATCATGAATGAATCAACCAATGTTCTGAATGGAAGAGAAGTCCTCTATCGTGTAACGAAGATCGGCTTCATCGCTGCAACTGCTCTTTGGGTTATCGGTCAGGTTTCGGCGAATGCAGCTTCGCCCGAAGCAAGTCCGCTGAAGCCCCCGGCAAATGGAAGTATTCCGGTTGCGTTTCTTATTTCAGAAGGCGCAGTGATTATCGACTTTTGCGGGCCATGGGAAGTTTTTCAGGATGTCATGGTTCCCGGCCACCACGATCAACCCTTCCGGCTTTACACGGTTTCTGAATCAACTTCTCCGATCCGCGCCAGCGGCGGGATGCAGATCCTGCCCGATTACACTCTGGAAAACGCGCCGGCGCCAAAAGTCATCGTGATCCCCGCGCAACGTAAACCGAGCCGGGCAATGCTGGAATGGATTCGCAAAAATTCGAAGGACACTGATGTAACCATGTCGGTTTGTACGGGCGCATTTGTTCTCGCGAAGACCGGGCTGTTGTCTGGCAAATCGGCTACGACGTTTCACTCAGCATTTGGTTCTTTCGCGAAGGAGTTTCCTGATATCCACCTCAAGCGCGGAGCCAGATTCGTTGAGGATGGAAATCTTGCGACCGCCGGTGGACTCTCGTCCGGGATAGATCTCGCGCTGCGCGTGGTCGAACGCTACTTCGGTCGCGAGGTTGCCGAAAAAACTGCCTATACCATGGAATATCAGGGGGAAGGCTGGATGAACGCGGACTCGAATCAGGTTTATGCCAGCGCACCCGTCTCAACCGCCGATCATCCGCTCTGTCAGGTTTGCGGAATGGAAGTCGATCCAAAGTCCTCACCGAAATCTGTCTTGAACGGCAAGACTTACTATTTCTGCTCGGAAGACGACAAGAAAACTTTTGACGCAGCGCCGGATAAATTTGTAGCGGCAACGGAGAAGTGATGAAGACAGAATGAACAGAATTTTGCCGAATTAGAGAAATGGGATTCTGAGGATTTTGTAAATTCTGTCCACCGACTGTTCTCGAAAGAGTTATGAGAGCGGATCGAAATACTGCCAGTCCCGCTCCGGCGACGCGTCGAATCGTCTTTGTTGCCGCGCCCGAGGTCGAGATTCTCGATTTGGTCGGACCACTTCAGGTTTTTGCTCGCGCTGCCGAGCTCTTCGATCGCGAAAATCCGGGATCGCCTCCGATCTACTCAGTCGAAATCGTAACCACGTCCGCGCAACGTTCGTTGGTTGCCAACTGCGGATTGCGCATCACCGCACACAAGACATTTCGCGAATTGCGCGGAAAGATCGACACTCTGCTGGTTGCCGGTGGGAATTCGATCGAGCGTGACGAAATCAACCCGGAAGTAGTGCGCTGGCTGAGAAAAATTGCCAGCCGAATTCGGCGGGTCGGCTCGGTCTGCACAGGGGCGATGCTTCTGGCGCGGGCCGGTTTGCTGGACGGCCGCCGCGCCACGACTCATTGGAACTGGTGCGAGGTTTTGATCAGGCGAGCTCCGCGCGCGGAGGTTGATCCCGATCCAATCTTTATCCGCGACGAAAACGTTTATACATCCGCGGGCGTTACCGCGGGAATGGACCTCGCCCTGGCGCTTGTCGAGGAAGACTACGGTTCAAGTCTGGCATTGCAGGTGGCGCGCAACCTGGTGCTCTACTTGCGCCGGCCCGGCGGCCAATCCCAATTCAGCGCCGCGTTATCTTTACAAGTGACCGATCGACAACCGCTGCGCGAACTCGAGGCGTGGGTGCTCGACAATCTGAACAAACCGCTAACCGTGCCGATTCTCGCGGAACGAGTCGCGATGAGTCCGCGTAATTTCGCGCGGGTTTTCATTAAAGAGATGAAGACCACACCCGCAAAATTTGTGGAACGCCTGCGGATCGAAGCTGCTCGCCGACGGCTGGAAGAAAGTCAGAACAGCATGGAAGCGATCGCGGGAGAATGCGGCTTTGGGAACGTCAATTCGATGCGGAACGTTTTTCAGCGCGCGCTTAAAATTCCACCTGGACAATATCGTCGTCACTTTCGGCACGCGAAACGTCCGCGAAAGGTGTAACCGCTGTGCGAGGTTATCTTTTTAGCGCGAAAGGCGCAGCGAACATTGGCAGCCTGGGGCAACGCCCCAGGAATTCGTACAAAGGCAGAGCCTCGGCGCTGAAAGCGCGATTCAATTTCTGTCGGATTGGATCCATGCCACGTTCCGTGAGTTGCACCTTCAGCGCTCATTTATAATTCGGAACAGGTTCCTGGGGTGTTGCCCCAGGCCGTGATGACGTAGCGCCTTTGGCTCAGTTTGAAACTACGCCGCCAGCTTCTTGAAAACAACGCGGGTACCAGTGTCGTGAATTTTCGCAGCCCAGCCGTTTGACCTCGCGAAAGCGTGGATCCGCTCTGCGCGTTTGGGGTCGGCTACCCGTCCTAGCGGCCACACTCGCGCCAAGCTGTTTTCAAACACAGTGCAAGACATCCTTGATTCAAGTCGTTCTCGGATGTGTTTGGCGAGGGCGTCAATTATTCAATATTCGGCTATTTCCGCAAAAGAGCGATCATTTCTTCAATCGACCAAACATGATCGCTAATGCCGGTTCCATCGCTGGCGTGACGCGCAACGATTGGTGAATCCGACCGGGTTGTAAAACATCTAATGAATCGCGACAGATTTGCGAAGCACGACCGAGTAAAAACAGGCGCTCGCTGAATCAGATTGCCGGCGCAGCGATGGCGCGCCCCTATGTCACGCAGGGATCGGTGCGCCGCGCTCAGATGCCCAGAGCGGATAACAGCGTGGAATATTCGTTCACAAACGCGGCGAGCTTGGGATGAGACGCTTCGAAGTTTTCGACTGATTGTCGTAATTCGTGCGAAAGCCTTTTGAGATGTGCCGGGCGTTTCTCCTGGCGAGTCGCTTCGTGCGCGGAAGCTTCGACCAGACGAGCGATGCTCTCGGCATGTTCTGGATGTGTTTCTGAAATCTGGCCGATCGCCGGCTTCAGCTTCGACAACGCTTCCGATAGCGCAGCTTTCTTGTCGGCCGGAATATGGCCGGCAGCGTCAACGGCTGATTTGGTCTTTTCAATACGTTCTTCGCTCATACGGGTCCGCTATAGGTAACCACAAATAGACACGAATCGACACGAATTCTAGGCACCGCTGAATTCGCATTGCACTGAGCCCGTTTCGGCAAGGGCGCCGAAACCCGGTCGCCGCGGCGACTGCTCCTCAATCTCAGCGATCCGGCAGCGATGTCGGGGCGTCCTCTTGCTCTCCCGTTGACGCTGTGGCACTACACCAAATCGGATGAAGTCGGGCAACTTTTTCGCCGAACTGAAGCGGCGCAATGTCTATAAGGTCGCGGTTGCCTATATCGTCGCGGGCTGGGCGCTTGCCCAGGGAATCGCACAGGTTTTTCCAGTGTTCGATGTTCCGAATTGGATCGTCCGACTGATCGTTGCCTTAATTGTCGTCGGTTTTCCCATCGCCCTTATTTTCGCATGGGCATTCGAGATCACACCTGAAGGGGTCAAGCGCACCGAAGAGGCCGATGCGATGCCACCCTCCGCGCGACCGGCGAATCGCGCCTGGATTTATATCGTTGTTATTGGCGCCGTCGTCTCCGTGGCCTTGTTTTTCCTGGGTTACCACGCTGGAAACAAATCAGCATCACCGGACAACGATAAATCGATAGCAGTCCTGCCTTTCCAAAGCCTGAGCGAAGACAAGAACGACGCTTACTTCGCCGATGGGGTCCAGGATCAGATCCTTACGAATTTGGCCAAGGTCTCCGACCTGAAAGTCATCAGCCACACGAGTGTGCGTCAATACAAGACCGGGGCCGAACGCAATCTGCGCGAAATTGGGCGGCAGCTCGGCGTCGCTTACATCGTGGAAGGTTCGGTGCAACGCGCGCGCGATCGCCTTCGCATCAATGCGACGTTGATCGACGCGCGCACCGACGCTCACATTTGGGCCGAGACCTACGATCGCACTGCGGCCGATTTGTTCGCGATCCAGAGTGACCTCGCGCAATCGATCGTCACTCAACTGAAGGCAAAACTTTCGCCGAAGCAGAAGGCGGAAATCGAAGAGCGCCCGACGCAAGATCTGGTCGCGTTCGAGCTTTACCTTCAGGCCAAGGCAATCATCGACAGCTATATTAATGCGACAGACGTGCGGGCAGCATTGCTCCAGGCACTGAAGTCGCTTGATGAAGCGATTCAGCGAGACCCGAACTTCGTCTCTGCTTATTGTTATGCCGCGCGTGCGAACGATCTGCTGTACTTTTTCGATCTCGATCCAACCCCGGAGCGCATTTCCCTTGCCGACGCCGCGGTGAAGGCAGCCTTGCGGCTTCGGCCCGATTCAGCTGAAGCGCATTTCGCCCTGGCGGATTATTACTTCCGGTGTCTGCGCGACTACGATCGTGCCCAGGAAGAACTCGCCATCGCGCGTCCGGGTCTGCCAAACAACTCGCCGTTCTTAATCCTCTCCGGCTACATCAATCGACGGCGCAACCATTTTTCCGAGGCGGAACGCGATTTCTCCACCGCCTTCGCGCTCGATCCGCGGAATCCGAATGCCTATAATCTTCTGGGCGACACGTACGCGCTCCAGCGCCGGTTTCCTGAAGCGGTTCACGTCTCTGACAACGTGCTTGCTGCCGGCGAGCAGGTCCCAATCGTCCGGTTCCGACGCGCCGCAAACTGGTTGTACGGAACCGGCGACACCAAGCCACTCCGCGATATTCTGGCAAAATTTCCGGACATGGAATTTGCCGGCGGACAGACGCCGGCCCGCGTCTGGATGGCAATGCTCGACGGCAACTACGCCGAGGCCGAGCGAGTCCTTGCTGCTTCGCCGCGGAAAGACTTTCAAGACATCGACTTCAGCTTCTATTATCCGAAGGCTTGGTTCGAGGCAATGGTCGCGAGGGCAAAAGGTGATTCCGCCCGGGCAACCGCCGCGTTTCGCGAATGTCGAGAGATTCTCGCGCAGCGATTGGTCGTCAAACCGGAGCACGCGCGGACCATAGCTGTCCTTGCTCAGGTGGACGCGGGACTGGGTCAGAAGGAATTGGCTGTCCGCGAAGCGCAGCACGCCATCGATCTGATGCCGATCTCGAAAGACATCTACGACGGCGCTCTCGTCCTCGAAGGTCTCGCCCAGGTTTACACCTGGAGCGGTGAACCTGATCGCGCCATTGAGTTAGTGCAGAAGCTGGTATCGATGCCCAGCTATATTAATTATGGCCGTTTGAAATTACACCCGCTGTGGAGCCCACTGCGAGGCGACCCGCGTTTTGATAAAATCGTGAATTCTTTGGCCCCGAAATAAGATCGTCTGTCGTCTTCTCTTACAATTATTGAAGTACCGAATGGACACGGATGAGCCTTCTCGTTAAGCAAATCGTATGGAGTTCACTGGTGGATGCGTTTGCGGTGGAACACGATACGTGTTGAAGAGCACGCCTTTTGCCTTGGTTGATTGTCATTGCATAGATTGCCGGCGGAGCGCGGGCGCGCCTTATGTCGCGTGGGGATCAGTGCCTCGCCAAGATCTGCAAGTGACGAAAGGTAAAGCGCGCAAGATTGCGCATGCGGACCGGATTCGATCCTTTGCCGCTTGTTGCGGCACGCATTTGTTTTTCGAGGACACCAAAGACTCAGACACGGTCGACGTGACGATTGCCTCGCTTGACGACCCGGCACCATTTGCGCCACAGAAAACGATCTGGCTCGAAGATAAATTGCCTTGGGTTACGATCGACGAGTCGCTTCCGTCGTTTCAGAAAACTCCCAAGACTCAGCCTAACCACGAATGAACACGAATAGACACGAATTTTCGGACTGGAATTCTTATCCATCTGTGAAAGTTCTGCGCAATCGCTTCGCCTGGGCTTATCACGGCGTTTGTGGGAAAAACTGCTGGCATGGAAGTTCGTCTCGGCGAGGCGCCGAGACCAGCACGCGAGGCGCGTGCGCTCCCCAGAATATTTGAATTCGTGGCTATTCGTGTTCAATCGTGGCTGGGATGTCGTTTGATCTTCAACCGCATCTAAAAGGTGATCTTGTCGAGCTTCGCCCACTTATACTCGAAGATTGGGACGAGCTTTTTGCCGTCGCATCCGATCCGCTGATCTGGGAACAGCATCCTGAGAGCGATCGCTACAAACCAGATGTATTCAAAATCTTCTTCAGAGAAGCACTGGAATCGGGCGGGGCGTTTGCCGTGATAGATAAGAAGAGTCAGCAAATCATCGGGTCCACGCGATTTTATGGTCATGACCCGGAGAAATCGGAGATCGAAATTGGTTGGACGTTTCTGGCGCGAGAATATTGGGGCGGGCGCTACAACCGGGAAATGAAACAATTAATGCTCAATCACTCGTTTAGGTTTGTTGATAACGTGGTTTTCTATGTCGGCGAAAAGAATATCCGTTCGCAAAAAGCGATGGAAAAAATTGGGGCGACCAAAATCGGATTGGTCGAAAGGCAGTATGGAAATCATCCGGCGGCGCTCAACGTGAAGTACGTGATCACGAGACCACAATAGAGCCGGCGGTCAGAGACCGCCGCTACAGCATGAATCGACAGCTAGTCGTCATGATCGTCGCCGTTCCACCGTGCACCACGGTTTTCGCCTTGATCGTTGTCACCGTACTCGTCGCCCTCGTCACGGTGATATTTCTTCCATTTCACTTTCCACTTCCCGTGCTTGAACTTCGTGATGGGTATCCACCTTTCATTTGAGCGAGGCGATGGCTGCATAGACGCTAAATTTTGATTGGATAATCCGAGCGCGTTCAGTGTGCTCATGTCGAAGCGGCCGGTCGGTGGAAGTCCCGATTGCAATTGAAACTCGCGCAGGGCAAATGCTGTCCCTCGTCCATATCTGCCATCAATGGAGCCACGATAATATCCGCGACTCATGAGCTGACGTTGCACTTCCGCGGCAACGATGCGCTTGTCGACTCGACGCGGCGCCGGCTGATACAACGCGCCGGGGAAAGTCGGGCGCATATAGAGCTGACGCTCTGGCTCGCTTGGTGGCTGCGCTGACGAATTCTGCTCGACACGCGGCGTTTCAGCAGGACGAGCGTTGTTCGACTGAGCGACGGCAGGCTTTGAACTGGCCTGCGACGACGAGACCGAATTCGACTTCCCACTTACGTTGAGTGAGTTCAGAGTCTCCGCGTTGATCTCGCCAGTGACCTGCAACCCGTTGCGGATTTGGTAACGCCGAATCGCCGCGGTCGTCTCAGCGCTCTTGTCGCCGGTCACGTTGCCGTAATAAAAGCCTTGATCTTTCAGCGCTTGCTGCACGGATTGAGTCGTCTGATCGGCGCGCATCAAACCTGCGACGCACACAGCGACCGCGAAATAAACAATTGTCCGCTTCATGCCCAGAGACATTATTCAGTGCCCTCCACTTGGGATTCGCGTGCGCGTGTGGGAATGCGCGCGTTCCTGTCCTAATGGCTCAGCTTCCAGTCGTGGCTTCCGCTGCGCTGAAATTCGAGCAGGCGTCCTCGCAAAAATTTGCAAAAGATTTGCGGATTTTCATTGACGTAGAGTCCCAATCGGCTATTGTGTGCGTTCCGCGAGACGCGGACCGGCCCCATGCGTGGAGCTGGTGTTCTTCGAGGCTCAGGGTCGAGCCGACTTTGGTCAGATCGATGACGAGGTCGGGCTTTGCCTTGTACTGGGAGAATCGTCGATCTTTGACAGTTCGGTTTTGGATTTTCAACACGACGTTTCGGCGGTCATAGACCGCCGCTACAGAGGAAATTCGAAATGTGGTAGAGCAAAGTCAGCAAACATTGAATTGTGCGTTATCTGTCGATCTTCTTTGAAATCAAAGATTTAGATCGGACAAGCTCTGAAGCAGAGGCCGCAGCTAACGGCAGCGGCTACAACTTCAGGAATGAAAGTCAGATCGGTCCCGCTCACACGGGGCTTCAAACTTTCGGTCTCCCTCACGGGAACCGAGCCGTTTTAACGGAGAGTTTGATTCTGGCTCAGAACGAACGCTGGCGGCGTGGATAAGACATGCAAGTCGAGCGAGATTTTTTCCTGTAGCAATACGGGGAAAAGTCTAGCGGCGAACGGGTGCTTAACACGTGGGCAACCTGCCGGGAAGTGGGGGATAGCTCGCCGAAAGGCGAATTAATACCGCATGTGATCAGAGTGGACATCCATTCAAAATCAAAGTCGGGGCAACCTGACGCTTCTTGTGGGGCCCGCGGCCTATCAGCTAGTTGGTGAGGTAACGGCTCACCAAGGCGATGACGGGTAGCTGGTCTGAGAGGACGACCAGCCACACTGGGACTGAGACACGGCCCAGACACCTACGGGTGGCAGCAGTCGAGAATTTTTCTCAATGGGGGAAACCCTGAAGGAGCGACGCCGCGTG
>Ga0222622_10000919_pt1 | contig 11688 bp, 6 predicted proteins | sample PLM2_5_b1metaG_FD_177335 | JGI IMG/M metagenome (GOLD analysis project Ga0222622, IMG submission 177335) | Groundwater sediment microbial communities from an aquifer in East River, Colorado, USA - PLM2_5_b1 | ecosystem: Environmental > Terrestrial > Soil > Riparian zone | place: USA: East River... | reverse complement strand
CTGACGGTTGCGCCTGGCAGTGCTCCTCCCTGTGCGTCAATCACTCGTCCCGAGATCGTGCCGGTAGTTGTTTGCGCCGCGGCTGCCCCGGCGATGCTCAACGCGCCAACCACCGCGAGCATGATTCGAACACGCATACGTCGTCCCTCCCCGGACTCGTCCCGTCGACGACGGGACGGACTCCTTCGGCGATCTGCCGTGTGTCAGGGCGAGACGACGAGCAATTGAAACGCCAATTCGCGGTTGGAATTCAGCGATTCTCGTAATGAAACACCGGGTGGGAGGAAGCGTTCGATCGAAGGTACGAATGGTCCAACGGGAGATGCAAAACGTGGTGGCTGTCGCGGCCGATCGCGAGATCGTCGTGATGGCGCAGGACCTTCAGCGCCGGTTTTGCGTGCGTCGATCCAGGCGATTGGTCTGTTGCACCGGCGTTCTGGATCGGTTCGCCACCCTCCTCACGCCTGGACGAGCGCCGTGCCAAGAACACGCTGCGCGTTGGCGTAGTACACCTTCCGCAGAATCTGTTCCGGAAGACCCAGACCGTATATGCGCCAGCGTCCCTGAGGAGGCACAGCCGCCGGCGCGTAGTCGAAGTATTCGTCTTCGGTTTCAAGAAACCGGTAGTAAATCCGATAGAGATCTTCGCCGAATACCTGTTGCGGCGTTTCGACGCCGAGTGGAATCGCATCGGTACCGAACAGCACACGATCCTGATAGCGGTCGAAGAACCGAGACGCGGTGCGCGGCTGCCGGCCCAGCTCGCCGATCCGCGCCGCGATTTCGACGTTGACGTTCGGATACTTGTCGAGCATTTCGCCAACCGCGGCAAGATTCTCGGCCCAGTGCCCGACATGCAAGGCGACGAACGTGGTCTTCGGATGCCGGGCAAAGACACGATCCCGCGCGGCAAGAATGTCGCGAAAGCCGGGAAAATCTTTACCGTAGAACGACCAGTCCGGATGCGCACCGAGTTCCTCGTATCGCTCGTTGAACCGATCGATGGGCAGGAAGAACGCCTCCGGATCGCCGACATGCATCGCGACAGGCAAACCGAGCCGGCCGCACGCGTCCCACATCGGGTCGAAGCGCTCGTCGTCCACGCGTACGAGCCTGCCGGTCGGTCCGCCGTCGCGAAGGTAAAGACCGAGCGTCTTGAGAATCTTCAAACCGACAGCGCCGGCGGCTTTGGCTTTCGCAATTTCGTCCGCTTGCCACGCTGCGTATCCGGCTTCACTGGCACGCGTCCAGGCCGGCTCGGTCATCGAGACGAACCGCTGTGGAAACGCGCGATCGAAGTCGTGGATCGTGGAGACCAGCTCCTCGCCCCATCCGCCGGTCAGGTTGACCATGGTGTGCAGGTTGACCGCATCCATCGTCTTCACCAGTTCCGCCGGGGGCACTCGCGGCCGCTGGGCGCTTTTCCAGGACACGTGGCTGTGGAAGTCGATCACCGGGAACCGCGCCCGCTCGACTCGTGTTTCTTTGACGTGCAGCATGCTTTTCGGCTGGAAATCGGTCAGTCGAAGCGGCAGCCCCTGGCTTTGAGGCGCCTGCTGTACGCTGCTCCCGCCGCTGCTCGCCGCAGCGCCGCGTGTTCCGGCGCCGAGCACGGTCGCACCGGCAGCCGTCAGCCACCCGCGGCGCGTCCATCTCCCCACTCGTGTTGATGCTGCTCGATTGTCCGGCATGGCAACTCTCTCCTCGGTCCGACGGCCCGTTGATTAATCGATCGACTCGCGACAGCAGCGGCTGGGCGTGAGGTCTCAGTGGCGAAGATACACCCGGGACCCGTTCATGTAAGTCGCTTCGACGGCAGTGTCCTTCACCTGATCGACCGGACAGGTGAGGATATCGCGGTCCAGCACCACGAAATCCGCCAGCTTCCCCGGCTCGATCGAACCCTTGTGGCTTTCTTCAAAGGTGAGAAACGCGTTGTTGATGGTGTAGAAACGGAGCGCCTGCTCCCGACTCAACACCTGCTCGGGGTGCAATGGCGCGTCTTCGCCGCGCGGCCGGCGAACCATCGTCGTCCACATCGCGAGAAACGGATTGTACGGGTTGATCGATCGAAGGCTCCCGATCTTCTGCATGTGGTCGGACCCGCCGCCGACCGTCACACCTTGCTCGAACAGCGTGCGATAGGCATGAAAGTAGGCCAGCCGCTCGGCGCCAAAGTGCTGGCGCAGCGTTGATCCGTCCAGGTACAGCCAGGCAGGCTGCATATTCGCGACGATTCCGAGGGTCTTCATTTTGGCAATCGCCTCAGATGTCATGAAGCTCGCGTGGGTGATGCTGGGACGTTTGTCGTGCACCGGAAAGTCGTCGCGGTTGATGCGTTCGTACGTTTGAACCATCGCCTCGACCGCTGCATCTCCCTGAGAGTGCGCGGTGAACTGAAGATCGTTGGCCAGGGCAAGCTTCGCGATCCGATACAGCTTCTCCGGTTCGATGAAACGAACACCGCGGTATGCGGGATCGTCGATCGCATAGATGCGGCTGACACCCCATGGCTCCCGCATGAACGCGCTGCCGGTCAGCATCCCGCCGTCGAGAAACACTTTGATCCCGCGCAGCCACAGCATGTCGTTGTGCTGGTGCAGCGGATTGGCCGCCGCGTCCCGAATCGCCGCCTCGATCCGATCGAGCGGCGCCTGCGCATCGACGCCGTAGGCCATGAAGATCCGGCACGTCAGCGCATTCTGCGACAGCAGCGCACGGTACAACTCCAGTCCGCCGCGATCGGCATTGCCATCGACGATGCTGGTGATCCCGACGGAGTTGTAATCGGCGAGCAGTTCTTTCAGACGTTTGAGCCGGTCGGCGTCCGTCGGCTGAGGACCGTTCGACTGCGACCGAATGTAGCGGCCACAGTTGCGCAGAATGCCGGTGGGGCGGCCGGCACGATCACGCTCGACACGACACGGCTCGCCGGCAGGCACCCGAAACTGCGCGTCAATTCCACTCATCGACAGCGCCATCGAATTCAGCGACGCGTCCGGCCCGGTTCGAAACGCAACGGGATGCCGCGGCGCCACGCGATCGAGTTCGGCGCGGGTCGGGTAACGTTGTTCACGGAGCCGCGTCACGAACACCTGCGACAACGTAATCCACTCGCCCGGCTTGGCTTTCTCGGCGCGATCGTGCAGGTATGCCAGCACGTCGTCGATGCTCTCCATGTCGGGCACCGGCTGCTCGAACTCGTACATCGAGGCGCTGGGTGCGTGCACGTGCGAGTCAATCAATCCGGGCACAACGGTTTTGCCGCCAAGATCGACCTGTTCGGTGTTCGAGTCAGCCAACCGGACCATGTCCGCGTTGGTGCCGGTCGCCACAACGCGGCCATCGCGAATCGCCATGGCCTCGACGATGTGGAATTGCGGATCGACGGTGACGATCCTGGCGTGGTGAAAGACCTGGGTGGGAGCCGCCTCGTGATGACAGCCGGCACTGACGGACAACGCCAGGAGCAGGCATCCGAGGGGACAGCCCCCTCGGACTCGCCCGCGTGTTCGCTGCATTCAGGATCCGTAGGTCGTTCGCTTCATCAGTTCGAACGCAAATAGGCCACGATATCGGCGACATCCTGCGCACTCAGGCCAAGTTGCGCCGCGCTCATCATCTCGGATCCGAGGGGCTGCGCCCCTCGGACTCCCCTACACGTCGCTCGCGGGGGCCCCGCGCCCCGCTCCGCTCCCGTGGCTCACTCGCGCTGCTCGTTCGCTTCATTAGTTCGTTCGCAAGTAGGCCACGATATCCGCTACGTCTTGAGCGCTCAACCCGAGTTGCGCGGCACTCATCATCAATGAGCCTGGTAATCGGCGGCGCGTCGCGACGCGGTCGCCCGGAATGATCTGCGTGACGCCGCCCATGCTGCGCATCATCAGCGGATCGCCTTCCTTGAGGAGCACACCCTGAATGGTGACGCCATCTTTCGTCTTGATCTCGACGGCGTCGTAGCCGTGCGCGATCTCGGCGCTCGGAAGAACGATGGCCGTCGCGACGACGTCCGCGGACTTGCCGCGTCCCCAGCCATCGAGCGCAGGACCCACTTCCGCGCCGGTGCCGCCAATCGAATGGCACATCAGGCAGCGCGTGGCTGTGTTCTTGCCCTTTGCCGCGTCACCGTTGAGGCGCGCGATCTCGTCCACGGATAGCTTCGGAAGATCGGCAGGTGCCGGCGGCACGACTGCTTCCTTGAGCGTGATGGCGTCCGGATCGTAAATTCCCGCTGCCTTCAGCGCGGGACGCAGTCCGTACTCCGGGCCCGACCAATCGCTCGACATGCGGTTCAACAACCACCACGTCGCCGATTCACGAAGCGGGCTGTTCGGTTGCGCGAAGCTGAGCATCGCTTTGGCCGCCGCCGGATCGTCAATGAAGGCAAGGGTGTCGAGCGCCAAGCTGCGATCGGCTGGCGAGAGCCGCGTGGCATTCGCGCGCGCGGTGAGGTCGGCCACCGCGGCCGGCACGTGCAGCCGCCACGCGAGCCGCGTAAACGCGGGAGACCACGACAGCGGATCGTCCTTCACGCCGAGCGCGGTCCGGATGCGCGGGTAGAGCGCCGCCTCTTTCCCCGTCGCTCCGGTTCCGAGCGCCTCGAGATAGCTGCGATCCTGGCCGTCATAGCCGCGCGCGACGTCGACGAGAATATCGAGCGCGGCTGGCGCCGACTGATCGCGCATCGACAGCGCGACCTCGCGGCGAACACCGGCGTCGCCGTCGCGGGCAAGTCGCGCCGCAACCGGCATGATGTCGTCACCTGACCGGCGGAGCGCTCTGAATGCGGCAATGCGCAGCGCCGGATCCGTGTACGACTCAGGCGTCCCGGCTCGCTGGCGACCTTCCGGTCCCATCTGGTTCAACAAGAAGATCGCGCGCCCGCGCATATACGGATTCGGATCGTTCAGCAGCGCCGCCACGGCATTGACCGCAGACGCGCCGCGCGCTTTCAAGCCTGAGAAACCAATCGCGCGCACGTTGACCGCTGGCGATCGCAGCGCCGTGATCAGCCCGTCGATCGTTGATTCGTCGAACTTCGGCGGCTTCGAGACGAACCCCTTCGGCGCAATGCGGTAGATCGCGCCCGACAGCGAGTCGTCGAGATCCTGGTGTCCGCCGACGCGCGCATCGATCCAGTCGCTGACGTACAACGCGCCGTCAGGTCCCACCGCGACGTCCGACGGACGGAACATCGTGGCAATGGCGCGCGTGACGCCGGTTGTGTTCATGACGAAGTCCGACCCCGCATACTCGCGCTTCGGATTTGATGTCAGAAAGATCTTCTGCTCGAGCCGGAAGCCGGCACCTTGACGCGCCGGCTGATACGCGAACACCTCGTTGCGTCCGGCATCCGCCGCGAAAAAGGTGCCTTCCCATCCCGGTCCAAGCGCGCCGTTCTCGTAGAAGACATTGCCGGTCGGCGACCCGCCGCCATAGACGTCGCCAGTGGGCGTCATGCCGGGATCGTCCTGCCGCCACTCGGCCACCGGAATCGATTGGCCGGGCCGCCGATCGGCTTGCCACGTGCGCTGTCCGTCCATCGACGAGAACCCGAAATTCGCGTACTCCATGACCCAGCTCACGCGGCAGGCGGGCGGATCATCGTTGTCGTTTTGAAACACATCGCCGAGCGACGTCACCGACTGCTCGTAGCTGTTGCGGTAATTCGATCCGATGATTTCCGCGTTGGTCCCGTCCGGATTCATCCGCACGGTGAACCCGCCGACATAGACGTGACCGTCGTCGCTTGGCTTGCCGGCATACTGCGCGGGATCGTTTGGATACTTGAACGGAGGGGTGGGGTTCGGACGATACGACCCGAAGATTCGGAATGTCTTGCCTGACTTGTCGGTGAACATGCCGCCGGTGTTGCCCGAGTTGAAGATCCACTTGCCGTCCGGACCAAACGTCACCGAGTGCAGCGAGTGATCGTGGTTGATGCCCTGGAACCCGGTCAGGAGCACCTCGCGCTTGTCGACCGCCGGATCGAAGCGCTGATTGCGATCGACGTCCGTATAGACGATCAGATCGGGTGGCTGCGAAACGATCACCTTGTTGTCGATCACGGCCACGCCGAGCGGCGAGATGAGCCCTGGCTCCTGGACGAATGTGTGCGTGCTGTCGGCTTTACCGTCGCCATCCGTATCCTGCAGCACGATGATGCGGTCGCCTTCGGGCTGACGCGCCCAATGCTGGCGGTATCGAACGCCTTCGGCGATCCAGATGCGCCCGTCGCGATCGATATCCATGTTGGTCGGATTGTGCACCATGGGCGTGGCGGCCCAGAGCGTCACCTCGAACCCCTCCGGTACCTTAAAAAGATCGAGGGGAATCTGAGTCGGCGGCGGAGGTGCGGCCTCAGTCGCTTGGGCCGGCTGCTGAGCCGGGGCCTGAGCCGCCTGCATCGTCGGCGGACCGAACGTCTGGTAGGGAACTACCAGGATCAATGTGAGTACTGCAATCGAGGTGAGGGAAAGTCGGCGCATAAGGAACTCCATGGACGTCGGAGCCGCAACCGGTCAACGGAGGGCGGCGGCCTGCGGTTCTGAGGTGAGACTTTATACGCATTTGCAACCTCCGTGAACCCTCACCATCAGACAATCGGGGTCGAGCCCGGTACGTACGCGCGGGTCAGACCCCCTGCGGTAGGATCAGAGCCGCCTCAAATCTTGTGACTGACCACGGCATCCCGATCTCCACGATCGGAGTCACCACCGCAGATAGACCCGAACTGCTCGATCGATGTCTGCGATCGCTCATGCGGCAGGTTGTTGCCGCCGGCAGGCGGGACATTCGAGTACTCGTGGTGGACGCGTCGCGAGACGCCAACAACGAAGCGCTGGCGCGGCACGCTACGGCCAAGGTCGGGTCGGCCAACGGCCACCAGATTGGATTCTTCGGGCGCCGCGAAAAGCTCGCGCTTCGGCGGACGCTTCGCTCGGCGTGGGATGAATCACTCCTCGAGTTTGCCTTTCGGCCTGGCGCATCGGGTAACCGCAACATCATTCTCCTGCTGACGCGCGGTGAGCACGTGCTGTTCGTCGACGACGACATGGTGTGCGACGTGTGGCGGCCGTCATTATCCCGCCCTGAGATCGCGCTGGGTGGACACGTGGAAGAGCGGGCCATCGCGTTCTACACACGCCGGGCGGATGTCTGCAACACGCTGATACCGGCGCGGGTCGATCTGCTGAGCGCCCACCAGGTGGTGCTTGGGCGGACAATCAGCTCGGTGGTGGCAGGTCAGCAGCATCGGGTAGATGCGCGGAACGCGTGCAGCCACATCCGAGAAGCCGCTCGCGGCCAACGTCCGTCACTCATTCGCATGACCTTCACCGGCATTTCCGGCGACGCAGGCGCGACCTATCCGGATCGGTTGCTGTTCAGCACCGGCACCTGGAAAGACGTCCTCGCCCGTGATGCCACCGCGTTCAAGAGAGCGTTCCGATTTCGCGAGGTCTGCAAGGTCCCCAGCCGCTACATCATCATGCACTACGTGAGCTGCATGGCCGCCTGCATGGGACTGGCGAACTCGTCGGTCGTTCCGCCATTTCTGCCAGTCGGACGCAATGAAGACGGTCTCTTCGGCGCGTTGATGTCGGCCATGGACCGGCGCACCGCCAGCTGTTTCCTTCCTTATGCGGCCGTGCATGCGTCGAATCGCGAGGCCAGATACGCAATCGCGCGATTTCCGTCCGCATCCGAAACGCGAATGGCCGATCTGCTCATTTCGTTGATCAATTTCTGGCCGCCGACGATACGGGCCAACGACCCGCGGCGGCGGCTGGTCCGCCTCGGTGAGTGGCTCCAGGACCTCGGGGCTCTGTCACGGCGCGACTTCGTTAGCGCGATCAGCCTGGCGACGCTCAGGACCCGGGAAATGGAATTGCACTTGATAGACGCGGCGTTGGATGACGACTCCTATCCCGCGTATTGGCAGCGCGATCTTCGCGCTTACAAGAAGATGCTGCTGGCGCACATCGAGGACCCAGCCTTCCTGCTGCCGCTTGAATTTCGCGCCGCCCGGACGGCGAACGCGGCGTATGACGACGTCCGTCGTTTCGTCCGCACCGCTGGAAGGCTGATGAGCGCATGGCCGTCGTTGTGGCGTGCCGCTCGAATGACGGTCTCTCGCCGAGAGCGCGAAGATCTCTCGCAGAGTTCGCGGAGGATCTCTCGCCGAGCTCGCTGAGGACGCGGAGCGAGGATGGCGCCAGACGTCCTCTGTCGATCGTGCGCACAAGCCGACAGAGGACGTCTGGCGCCATTCTTTCTCTGCGATTCTCTGCGCGCTCTGCGCGAGGTCCTCGGCGTCTCTGCGCGAGGTCTTCAGCGCGCTCTGCGCGAGGCTGTCAGTGATCGAGCTCGGGCGTGGAGAACACCCGCAGCAGGCTGCCGGCGGTGACCAGAACGATCGGTCCGAGCACGAGACCGATGAAACCGAATGCTGCGGCGCCGCCAAGAAGCCCCAGGAACACGACCAGTCCGCTGGCCGTGGTTCGGCCCGCCAGCAGGAGCGGGCGGAGAATATTGTCGGCCAGGCCAATCCCGAACGTTCCAATCAGAATCAGGATGATCCCCCGCATCACGTCCCCCGACAGGAGGAGCCACAACGCCGTCGGCACCCAGACGAGGGCGGCGCCGACCAGCGGAATCAACGAACAGAACGCCATGACCACGCCCCAGATCACCGCGGCCGGGATGCCCAGAAGCCAGAACGTAATCCCGCCGATGGTTCCCTGCACGGCCGCGACGACGAGCCCCGCGCCGACGCTGGCGATGATCAGATCGCGCGTATCGGTCATCAGTCGGTCGCGTGCGACCTCGGGAATCGGCAACAGATCGCGAACCTGCCGCGCCAGCGTATGGCCATCGCGCACAAGAAAGAACATCGCAAAGAGCATCACGAACAGGCTGCCCAGCGTGGCGAATAAGTCGGCCACGACTGCGCCGGCCCGCGGCGCCAGGAACGAAAGGATGCGCTGCGCGCCTTCGCGGACGAGAAACGCGGGATCGTCCGGGAGCGGTGTGGGACTGCGGCGGCGGATGATCTCCCAGGTGTGCTCGATCTGGCGCGGGGCATTCAACGATGCCTGCTGGAGGTAGTCAACCACCTGCGGTGCTTCGTGCGCGACGACGGAGACCAGGACTACTGCGGGCGCGACAATGAGGACGGCGGTCATCAGGGTTGCGGCCAGCGCGGAGCGGGTGGCCCCGATCCGCGGTGTCAATTCGAGGTGCACCCCATAGAACATGATCGCGAACACCGTCGCCCACGCGAGCGGCGCGAGGAACGGACTGATGACGAGGTAGGTGAGGTAGCCGAACAGCAGGATGAGGACGTAGAAGATGACACGGGCAAATCGTTCGCGACTGCTGTCGATCATAAGAAGCCGATCGCATGCTATCGCGAATTCGTGCATTCGTTCCTGACACTCGCGGTGCCGCGGCTCGCCCGGTGCCCTCAGAAGTCGAACTCAACCAACCACGTACACAGTCACACTGCGATCGTACCAAGAGATGACAGGAGAAAGGAGAAAGGAGGAACCCAAACGTGCGTCGGCAAGGCATACAATCGGTCCACCACCTGGAGGGACCGCAATGGATCGACGCACGTTCGTCCTCGGAACCGCGGCTGCCGCCATCCATGGCAGCCGATTGCTCGGTCGATTGGCGGCGGCCAACGTCGAACTGGGATCGATCGACGGCAGCGTCGGGGGCAACAACTTCACGGCGGTGCAGTTCCTCGACTACCTCAGTTCGATCAAGCTGACATGGGCGATGGTGTCGCTGCCGCCGGCAACCCTCAGCGACGAATCGGCCATTCGTCAGATTCGCGAGCATGCCGACCAGCTCGGTATCCGGCTGCAGCTGGCCTTCGGATCCGTCTGTCCGAGCGCGCGCGCCTTCAACGCACAGCTTGGCACGCTCGAGGAACAAGTGGCGCGTGCGCTCAAGGCGTCGCAGATCTTCGGCGCGACCTGCATGCGGTGCATCCTCGGCGGCGATCCGGAGCGTCCGCAGATCGACATGCACATCGACAACATGATCAAGGCCGTCCGCACCATTCGCTCCCGTATCGTCGACTCCGGGGTCAAGCTGGCGGTGGAGAATCATGGCGGCGACCTGCAGTCACGCGAGATGAAGATGATGGTCGAGGCGGTCGGGCGCGACGTGATGGGAGTGTGTCTCGACTCGGGCAACCCGGTGTGGATGCTCGAAGATCCCCACATGACCCTCGAGATGCTCGGCCCCTACGCGGAGACGTGCCACGTGCGCGATAGCGCGGTGTGGAAGGTGCCCGAAGGAATCGCGGTCCGGTGGGTCAACATGGGAGATGGCAACGTCGACATCGACGGATGGATACGGAAATTCATCGAGATGAAACCAGGCTTGCCGATCATCTTTGAGAATCTCGTTTCCGCGGCGCCGCGTATCCACGCGATCTACAACCCGCAGTTCTGGGACAACTGGCGCAAGATGCCAGCCTGGGAGCTGAGTCGATTTCTTGCCGTCGCCGAGAAGGGCGCACCGAAGCCGGCAACGCCGCGTCCCGAAGGGAAGACGGCAGGGCAACAGCGGATCGACGATCTCGAAGTGTGCGTGCGCTACACGCGAAGCTTGCTTCAACGCATTTGAAGATGCGAACCAGAGTGTTCCTGATTGGCGCCGGGTTCATCGCCGACATCCACGCCGAGTGCTATCACCGTTTCGTACCGGACGCCGAGATCGTGGGCGTCTACTCCCGGCGCGAAAATCACGCGCGGTCATTCGCGCAGAAGCACGGCATTCCGCATTGGTCCGTGAATCTCGAGGAGGCGCTCGCCCGCGATGATTACGAGGTGGCCGACATCTGTCTGCCGAACCACCTGCATGCGAAGACGACGATTGCCGCGGCAGCCGGAGGCAAGCACGTCATCCTGGAAAAGCCTCTGTGCCTGACGATCGAGGAAGCGGACGAGATGATCGCTGCGTGCGCCGCCCATGACCGCAAGCTGATGTATGCGGAGGAATTGTGCTTCGCGCCAAAGTACGAGCGTGTGCGCCAACTGGTTCGCGAAGGTGCACTCGGCGACATCTATTACCTGCGCCACTGCGAAAAGCACTCGGGTCCACACAGCGACTGGTTCTACGACCTCCAGCAATCGGGCGGCGGCGCGCTGATGGATATGGGATGCCACGGGTTCGCGTGGTTCCGCTGGATGCTGCCCGAGAAGAAGCCGGTGAGCGTGTACTCACACATGCAGCGCGGTCTGCTCCATGGCGGGCGGACGCAGTGCGAAGAGACGGCGCTGTCAATCGTCGAATTCGAAGGCGGCGCCGTTGGCATCGTGGAGAACGGCTGGGCCAAGCTCGGAGGGATGGAGGATCGCGTCGAAGTCTGCGGCACCGGCGGCGTGATGTTCGCTGACCTCTTCATGGGCAACTCCGCGCTGACCTACAGCGAAAAGGGCTACGGGTACGCGATGGAGAAAGCCGGCAGCACACAGGGCTGGACTTTTACGAACGTCGAGGAAGCGTTCAACCAGGGCTACCCGCAGGAACTGCAACATTTCGTCGCCTGCGTACGGAACGACACGAAGCCAATCACCACCGGCGAAGACGGCCGTGCGGTGCTGGAGATGCTCAACGCGGCCTACTACTCGGCGGGGACGGGACAGAAGATCCAGCTGCCGTTCCGACGCA
>Ga0222622_10000916_pt1 | contig 11704 bp, 8 predicted proteins | sample PLM2_5_b1metaG_FD_177335 | JGI IMG/M metagenome (GOLD analysis project Ga0222622, IMG submission 177335) | Groundwater sediment microbial communities from an aquifer in East River, Colorado, USA - PLM2_5_b1 | ecosystem: Environmental > Terrestrial > Soil > Riparian zone | place: USA: East River... | reverse complement strand
CGCCCGAGCCCGATCCCCATGTCGGAATACCCGGAGAACCCGTAGTACATCTGCACCGTCAAGCTGGCCAGGCCCAACCACGCCTGGAACGCATTCAACGCGCCCGGCCGCAGCGCAAACGCCGCGTCGGCCTGCGTACCGGCGAGAGCGGCCATGACGAACACCTTCCAGGCCCCGATCAGCAGTCGCCGTACCCCATACGAGTAGTCGCTGATGCCCGGCCAACGGCGCCCGAGGTGTCGGGCCATGCCTTCGTAGGCAAGCGGTCCACCGACGATCTGGGGCAGGAGCAACAGATGCACCGCCAGCTGCCATCGGCTGCGCGCCGGGGGGGCGCGGCGGCGGTACACGTCGGCGACGTACGAGATGCCGTGAAACGCGAAGTACGAAACACCGAACGGCACCATCGTCCCGCCGATGCGCTGCAGCGGCCCGGTGATCACACCCGCACGCGAGATCGCCGCAACCATCGCGAGCTGCACGCCCACAGCAACGACGAGCCACACGCGAGCAGGCCACGAACCGGGCGGCGCGTCACGATTCCGGCCATCGGCCGCCCGCTCGATCGCGAACGCGATCCAGTGCGTAAACAGGACGAACCCGGCGAGGACCGTCGCAAACAGCGCTCCGCCCGTGACCAACGCCAGGGCGAGGCCCGCGATGGACAGAACGGCGGCGTTGTCGAAGCCGGCGCGGCGCAAGTGGCGGATCGCGAGCGACGCAATCAGCAGGACGAGCGCGAAGACAATCGGAATGAGGATCGAAAGCCAGATCGGCTCGATGAAGAGCACGCCGCTCGGGATGCTATCGCGCGCGTCCCCTTGCGGCAAGGGGATGCGGGGGGAGGAAAGTGAGGATTGCCGCTCCCGCAAGGCGTGTCATGACCTGGACGACACGATCGACAACCGACAGGTACCAGGGGCCTCCACGGACCATACTGGTGAGGTGAATGAGCCGCGTGGGCGCAGGCGATTCGCGACGACGCATTGGAGCCTGGTACTGACAGCCGGCGGTCCCACGACGCCCGCGTCGCACGACGCGCTGGGCACGCTGTGCGAGACCTACTGGTATCCGCTCTACGCCTACGCGCGGCGCTTCGGGCACGGCGTCGAGGAGGCCGAGGATCTCGTGCAGGCGTTTTTCGTGCGCCTCCTCGAGAAGCAGGCCTTGCAGCACGCCAACCCCGAGCGCGGCAGGTTTCGATCGTTCCTGCTGGCCTCGCTGAAGCACTTCATGCTGAACGAATACAACCACGCCCGAGCCGCGAAGCGTGGCGGAGGCCAGCGGATTGAATCGATCGATGTATCGGGCGCCGAAGGGCGTTACGCCCTCGAGCCGCGCGATGAGGCGAATCCGGAACGGCTGTTCGAGCGCCAATGGGCGCTGACGGTCCTCGATCGCGTCCAGGCCCGGCTGAGGACCGTGTCGATGCGCTCGGGGAAGGCGCAGCTCTTCGAGCAGCTCAAAGACTTTGTGACCGGGGAGGAAACCGACATTCCATACCGCGAGGCCGGCGAATCCCTCGGCATGTCCGAAGGAGCCGTGCGCGTCGCCATTCATCGGCTGCGGCGGCGCTTCAGAGACCTGCTTCGCGAAGAAATCGAACAGACCGTCGCCGACCCGGCGGAGGTGGAGGACGAGATCCGGTTCATGCTCATGACACTGGCTACTGACGCAGGATCGCCGCGCTGAGGGTCGCGAAGATGACGATCCGATCCGAGCTCCCGCGCGCGAGCGACGCTTTCGGGGCGGCAACGCCGGCGTTGAAGACCGCTCCCCTCCAGACCGTCATCATCTGCACGGCCGCGCCGTATTCCCCGATCGCCTTTCCCTTGAGATAGCTGCCGCGCACGCCGACTTCCCAGGCCCCTCGCACGCGAAGATCGAGCGCTCCGCTGACCGTCGCGGCGCTCTCGAGCCGGAACTCGGCGTACCGGTAGCCAACGATGAGATCCGGCGGCGCCAGATCCCAGGAACCACCCATCACAAAAGCGCTGACGGTGTTCAGCGACCGTCCCGTGAAGGCCGCGGCGCGTCCCGACAGCATCAGGGGGCCGGTGCGCGTTCCAGCGCCGACGCGCGCCTGCATCCGCGACCAGGTGTGCGAGCCGGTCAGGAACTGCGCGGCGCCGCCGACTTTCACGCCTTCCCACCGGGATCCAAACAGCTCGTCGGAAATGACGCGGCTGTACGTCTGCGCGATCTCGACGCCGGCAAACGGCCGTTTCCAGTACGCGGTGAGCTCAGGGTCGAGATCTTTTACGGGGGCGTACATCGCCAGCACGCGGTAGGCACCAGTCCACCGGGAACGATGCGCGATCTCGAGGCCGCCGCCGAGCTCCACCGAGGACGCGCTGAATTCCGCGGCTGGGTCGCGCAGGCCATCACGATAGACGTAGTGGCCCGACTGCGCGTTGATCGGCGTGACGCGCGCGAACCACAGCCGCTTGCGGGTACTGTCGATCGCGGTCTTCCGGTCGCCGCTCAGCGTCCATCCTGTCACTCCCAGGCTCCACTCGTTTCCCTCCCCGTCGGTGGACACGACCAGCAGGACGGGCACGACGAGCCGAGCCGACTCGTAATTCAGGCTCCCGAACCACAGCCGCGAATCGGCGTGAACCGCGCTCGCATGACAGACGAGCACCACGGCGGTGAGCCAGTGCAGTCGCATCACCGCCCGAGCTCCGCAGCAATGCGCCGTCCCTGATACCGCGCGAGGGTCATGATCGAAAGCATCGGGTTGGCGCCGCAGGAGTCGGGGAACACCGAGCTGTCGCAGACGACGAGGTTGCGGACGTGGTGAGAGCGTCCAGCCGAGTCGACCGCGGACGTGGCGGGATCTTCTCCCATCTTGACGGTCGCCTGGCAATGCGACGAGGTGAGCGTCGTCTGATGCGGCGCGAAGGTGAGGCTGGCGCAGTGGATGGCTTCTTCGGCGCGGCGAAAGCGAGGGGTCGACAGCGGTCCAATCGCTTCCGCGGATGGGAGCAACACCTCGCGCGCGCCGGCCGCGAACATGATCTCGACGCCGGTGCGCGCCGCGAACCGCAGTCGGTCGCGGTCGTCCGCCGAAAGCTGGTAGAAAATGCGACGCTCTCCTGTTGCCGGATGCCACGCCACGCGGTTGGCGCGGCTCGCCGTGTCCACGAGCATCACGCCGAAGCCGGCAATCCGCGAGTACTGACGCATCAGATCGAAGTGTTCGCCGCCGACGAAGGGCAGGACGACCGAACCGTACACCGGATGGCCGAACAGGCACTCGTAATAGAAGCCGTGACTCGGGTAAAAGTGATCGCTGTAGATGGAGCCGGTGATCCCGCGATAGTTCGTCAGCGGGGCGTCCATGATCCCGATAATCGGCAGGCCCGGATGGAGGATCAGGCCGCGGCCGATCACGCCGTGCGGATCGGGATGGCCGGAGCGCTGCAGGAGCGCCGGCGATTCGATCGAGCCGGCACACACGATGACGAGCGAAGCGCGGATCTGCAGTGCGCCCGGCTCGACGCTGTTCGGCTGCGATCCGGCTTCGGTCGGCCGCACGCGTGCGTGCGCGCCGATCGCCTTGAGCAGGCCGGCACGGCGCTCGAAGTCCAGCCGTTCGATCTCGCAGTGGTGGATCAGGCGCACGCCTCGGCCGATGGCGTCTGGAACATACGTGATGAGCGTGCCCTGCTTGCGATCGTAGGCGCAGCCTTCCGTGCAGAACCCGCATCCAAGGCAGTCGCGCATGTTCAGCGCGAAACGCCTCGACGACAGCCCGAGCGCCCGGCAGCCTCGTTCGAGGAGCCGGTTGTTGTCGTTGACCGCCTCGTCGGCCACCTCTTCGACATTGATGCGGGTGCGCACATCGGCGAGGCACGTTGACATGTTGAGGCCTGTCACGCCGTAGTCGTGCGCGGAGCGGTCGAACGAGAATCCAGTCAGCCCTCGTTCGCGCTTCCATCGATCCCACACGGCGGCGACCGGATCGAACGCCAGCGCATAGTTCACCGTCGTTCCGCCACCGACGCACTCGCCGCCGCGGATCGGCATGGCACCATCGGTGGTGGAGCGCGCACCGCGTTCGGCGTACAGCACGTTCATGTCCCATTCGCGCTGATTGAAGAACGCGCTCGTGTAGTGGCCCCCCTTTTCGACGAGGATGATGCTCCGCTTCGTCAGCTCGCTCAGCGTGGCGGCGAGCACGCCGCCCGCGGCACCCGACCCGACGATGAGGATGTCGCAGTCCAGACGCATCAGGCGCTCAGGTGCGCGTGCGCGGAAGCCATGGTCCCTCGTAGCCGATGGCGGTCCACACCCCCTCCATTGAGTACGCGGAAATCATGACGAGCGATCGCGCCGAGGCGTAGAACTGCTGTTTGACGAGAAAGCCGCTCTGTCGCCACAGGTCGAAATACTCGCGCTGCTGAACCAGGCGAAGCGCGCTGAAATTCGGTAAACCATCACCGCGCGAGTGCGCGAAGGCGTCGGCCAGCTGGCGATCCTGGCGGCGCATCGCCGAAACGGCCGCGCCGACGTCGAGACCTCGCTCCCGCGCGTCGCGCACGGTCAGCTCGGCATCGATCGGCGCCAGATCGGCGAACAGCTCGATCTGTTCGAAGAAGACGAGCGTCTTCTGCAGCGACAGAAACCGCGCGTCCTGTTCGAGCTCGAACAGGCGCAGCAATTGCGCTTCCACCTGCGCCGGCGTCACGGGGAAGGCGCTGCGCTCGAATGGCAGGACGGCGCGGATGATCCCGGCGAGGGCCGCCTTGTACGCGGCAAACGGAGGGTCGGACACCAGCGCGTACGCCGCACGCGTCAACGGCGACAGGCGCGCGCATCCAGCGAACGAGAGCGCCAGCGCCGAGCAGCTGCTGAGAAAGGTTCGCCGGCTGAGCGCCGCCGCCGGATCCCGGTCAGGATGCGGGATGTGCACGCACGGGCACCCTGACTGGCGGAACATCCGTGAGGTGGGCGCAGCGCAGGAGATCCGCAAACCGTGGGTCGGCGCGCAGTGGGTCCAGGTGCGGCTCGACGCTCAGAAAGTCGAGGTACGGCGAACGTTCCACGCAGCCGCGTTCGAGCTGCTTGAATGCGTCATCGGTCATGCCCAGGCCGATGTATACGATTGCGAAATGGTACGGCGGAATGTACCGGCGTTTCGACAGCGCTTCCAGGTCGGCGATCACACGATAGGCCGCCGTCCGGTCACCCTTGAGGGCGCTGACGTACCCAAAGATCGAGACAAACGGCCCCGGCGGCGCCGGCGACTGGCGCAGCTGCGTCAGCGCCCGGTCGAGCATGCCCTTCTGGACATACGTCATCGCCAGGAGCTGGCCCGCGATGAACGCCCGCGGATCGAGCTGCAGCGTCTTCTGAAACAGCTCGATCGCGCGGTCGTAGTCTCGCACGTAGTAAAAGTGCCGTCCCAGGTTGAGGGTGATGAGCGGGGACAGCGGGTCGAGCGCCTGCGCCTGTTCGAGCTGCGCAAGCGCCTCGTCGAATCGCCGTTGCGTCCAGAGGTAACTGGCAAGCCACTGGTGGCCGGTCGCGTAATTCGGATTCAGCGCGACAGAGCGCCGGAGCTCACGTTCGGCGCCCGTCCGATCCAATTCGAACCGCAGCACGAATCCCATGGCGGCGTGCGCTTCCGCCAGCCGATCGTCGAGCTCGAGGGCCCGGACGGCGGCCGCCTTGGCTTTGGGGATCGCGTCGGCAGGCGGCAGCACGTCGTAGCCGGTAGACCCGAGAAGGTTGTACGCGTCGGCCAGGCCCGCATACGCGAGGGCGTACTGGGGATCGGCGCTGATGGCCTGTTTAAAGTACTCGAGGCTGCGCATCAAGTCCTGGGGCAGGCGCTTGTTCGAGTAGTAGCGCCCCTTCAGATACAGCTCATACGCCTCGGTGCTCTGCGTGAACCGTTTTGCGAGTCGCGCTTCGGCGTCGCCCGTCAGCGTGATGCTAAGGTTGTCCGAGATTTCCTTCGAGATGTCTTCCTGAATGGCAAAAATCCCGGCGAGGGGACGGCTGTACTGCTGGCCCCAGATCTGGTGGTTGTCGCGGCCGTCGATCATTTCAACGCTGATTGACAGTGTGTCGCCGTGCTTTCCCACCTTGCCGACGAGTACGGCTTTGACGTTGAGCTCGGTGGCGACCGCGCGCGCGTCGATCGGACGTCCTTTGTAGCGCCCGACGGAGGCACTGGACATCACCTTCACACGAGGGACCTGCGACAGCACGCTGATCAGGCTCTCGGCGATCCCGTCGCTCAGGTATTCCAGCTCCGGGTCGCCGCTGACGTTCACCAGCGGAAGGATCGCAATGGCGTCGATCGGCTTCGGCCGCGCGATCCAGACGACTGGCGCCGCACCCAAGAGCACCAGCGCCGCGATGCCGAACCAGAGCCGCGCGCGCGACCTCATGCCCCATCTCGACCCACCAGCCGCGGCGCCCGGCTGCGATGTGGGCTCCGCAATCCATTTCAACTCGCTCAACACATCGCGCGCCGTCTGCCACCGCTCGTCGGGTTTCTTCGCCAGGCACCTGGCGATGACGTGATCCAGCGCGGGCGGCACATCGTCGCGCAGCTCTGACGGCGCTGGCGGCGTCCAATCCAGCACGGCCGCGACGATCCGCGCCAGGCTCGGACCTTCAAACGCCGGCCGGCCGCAGACCATCTCGAACAACACTGCGCCAAGGGAGAAAAGGTCGGAGGCCGGGTCACCTTCCTTGCCCTCCAGTCGTTCCGGCGCCATATACGCGACGGTCCCGACCAGCGTGCCTTCCGCCGTCAACGACGCGGGATCATCGATCGCAAGCGAGAAATCTCCCGATGCGGCGGGTACGAGGCCGGTGAGGCAGGCTTTCGCGAGACCGAAGTCGAGCAGCTTCGCGCCGCCGGCGGTGAGCATGATGTTGGCGGGCTTCACGTCGCGATGGACAACGCCGTGACGATGAGCCTGATCGAGGGCATCGGCGATCTCGATGGCGAACCGCAGCACGTCCTTCAGGGGCAGCGGTTGGTCGTGGCACCCGCCGAGCCGCGCGGCCAGGGTTTCGCCCTCGAGATACTCCATCACGAGGTAGTCGACGCCGTTGTGCCGGCCGACGTCGTAGATGGTGCAGATGTGCGGGTGATTGAGGCTGGAAATCGTACGCGCTTCGCGGCGGAACCGTTCACGCCGCGCGGGGTCATCTGCTGCCGCGGCCAGAAGCACTTTGATGGCGACGGTGCGATTCAGGCGGGTGTCAATCGCGCGATACACCTCTCCCATTCCACCGACGCCGATCCGCGCGCGAATTTCGTACGGGCCGACGGCGCTCCCCTCACGAAGGGTCATTGACTCATCCGCCGGCATTATAGGTCTTCTAAGTCAACCTTCCGGCCACGTCGTCATCCCACGCACCATGAGGATTCTCAAACGGACGGCATAGATGAGGTGGCCGCTGTCAGTGCGGGATTCAACAATCGGCGTTGATCTCTACGTATACATCGGTCTGCGATCGCCGAGCGCCATCCACCCCCGGATGATCCGGTAGATGAACCAGAATCCCACGAGTCCGAGCGGCAACCACGCGATCAAGATGCCGACGCCGAACGTCGCAACGATGAAGAGCAGACAGAGCGAGACCCACAGCAGGCCGAACCAGAACGTGCGGATCTGCCAGCGGAAGTGTGATTCCAGCCAGGTGCCGCGGACCTCGCCACGCTTCACGTAGTTCAGGATGACGGCGATGATCGACGGCCAGCCGGTCAGGAACGCGCCGACGACGGTCGCCGCGCCGAGGATCCCGGTCAGCAGGCTGAACGCATGCAGGCCGTAGATGAACTGGGTCCAGCTGATAAGCGATCTCGACGGCGTTGCAACTGGCGCTGACACCACCGGTTCCAGCGTGGATTCATTCATGGGCGCACCCCGATGATTTTCCTCAACCGGGCCGCGCGAAGCAAATTCTGCCGGGACCACGAAAACACGAAAAGCACGAAGAAACACGAAGAGGAACATCTGTGGTCTTCTTCGTGTACCTTCGTGTCTTCGTGGTTTCGTGGTTGCATTTGTTTTAGGGAGGCTCGCATGAACCGACGCCTTGCGATCAAACAGGGCAGCATGGCGCTCGTGGGACTCGGGCTCGGCGCCTGCCGCACGATGTCGCGGCAGGACGTCGGCACGCGGAACGCGCGGCCGGCCCGCCATCTCGCTCCGGTCCTCGCGTCGTGGGACCGTGTCCTCCGGACGACGGTCGGCCTGCGGCCGCACCGGAAGTCGGGGTTCGTGCTGCGGGCTGACCAGCTCGGCGACAAGATGCTCATCCACAACTACGGACACGCCGGCGCCGGCATGTCGATCGCGTGGGGATGCGGCGTCGTCGCATCCGAGCTCGCGCTTCAAACCGAAGCCCGCCGCGTGGCCGTGATTGGCTGCGGCTCTCCGGGCCTGTGCGCCGCGCGCCAGCTGCAGCGCCGCGGCTTCGACGTCACGATCTACGCGATGACGGTGCCGCCCGACACGACGTCCAACATGTCGCTCGCGGGTTTCACGCCGACGACGGCGCTGATTGACAAGGATCAGCGCTCGCCGGCGTGGGACGCGCAGTTCCTGCGCGTCGCCGAGATCTCCTATCGCGAGCTGCAGCTGATGGTCGGACGCCAGTACGGCGTCCACTGGATGGACGCCTACAACGCCACCAATGATCCCGCGCCGGGCGCGGGCGGTGGACGTGGCGGCGGCCGCGGCAACTACGCGACCGACGCCGAGCTGTTGCCTGATTCGCTCCGTCCGAACCGGACACGCGAGCTGCTGGGTCCTGGCGAGCACCCGTTCCCGACGAAGTACGCGACCCGCACGCTGGCCCTGTCGATCGAGCCGTCGATCTATCTCGACGCGCTCGTGCGCGACGTCCTCTTCTTCGGCGGCCGCATCGTCATCCGCAAGTTCGACACGCCGCGCGACCTGACCACGCTCAGCGAGCCCATCATCGTCAACTGCACCGGGCTCGGATCCTTCACGCTCTTCGACGACAAAGAGCTCGTGCCCGTGAAAGGCCAACTGACCGCGCTCGTGCCGCAGCCCGAGGTGGACTATCGCGCGTCAGGACCGACCGCAGGCGGCGTCAACGCCACGATGAACGCGCGCAGCGACGGCATCATCGTCGGCAACCTGCAGGACCCCGGCAACTGGTCGCTCGAGCCCGACGAGGAGGTGCGCCAGCGCAACGTCAACGCGGCGATCGAGTTCTTCTCGTCGATGCGCGCGCCCGCGCCAGGGGTGGGACTTACCCGCTCGGAACCGCCGCGTGTCGTGCCGCCGGTCGAAGCATTTTTCGACGCGGAATCCTAGAGCGCTTTGCTTTTGTAGGTACTGTCCGGCTTTGGATACGGGCCGCTACTGAGCCGCTGAGGGCTCCACCGTCAGGTTCCGGAAGTGCGCGACGGTTCCTCGATCGAGCCAGAGCGCGACCGCGCCCTTTCCCTGCGACCCCGACTTGAAGTCATTGACGATCAGCGCCGGCTGTTCCTGACCGTGGACGTAGAGACGCGCACGGTCACCACGGACGTCGATCCTGATCTTCGTCCATACTCCGGGCGTGAGGTCGACGTACGCTTCATACCTGGACGGCGTCTCCTGGCGAAGCCGGAACCACGGCCAGTCGGGATGCGAGATGTACTGCACGGCATGATTCCGTCTGTCCTGATCTATCGGCACGACCATTGGTGGGACGCACGCCGTTGGCGAAGTCGAGGCCATCGATAGCGGCGAGCTGCGCGACCTGTGCTTGTTCAGCGGGCGTCATGCCTGCCAGCCCGCGCAGGGCCTCCTCAGACATCGTGACCCGCAGCCCGTTCTTACCTTGAAGCGTGGCTGGCTCGGCGGCCACGTTGTGCAGGCGAAGGCCGTCGGTAGATTCCAGCGCGTAGCGCCTGGCCTGAGGCGCGGCGGTTGCTGGCACGCTCAACACGGCACTGGTGGCGACCGCCAACAGTGCGAATCCGACCGCGGAAGTCGGGTGATGAATGCGAAAGCGTTTCATGAAGATGACTCCGGCCCGGATGTTGAACCACATTGTGCGGGATAGTCCACGGCAAGGCTTGGACGAGCGCGGGCGCTTCAGGGTTGCGTGACCGCGAGAACCGTCCATCACGCACTATCAGTCACGAGCGGCGCAGACCTTCGTGTCCAATTCGTTGGAGAACCCGTCGCGCCGCGGCAACTTCTTGGTTTCCTGGCGCTGCCTTGACAAAACGCGCCGGTTTTCCCTGCTTCTCCGCCTTGACTTGCGCCACCGGCGGGCGTACCCTTCGCAGCGATCCTCGCTTTTTTCATTCCGCTCGCTCGGGCTTTTTAGGTTCGCCGTCGGTCCTTTGGTCGTGACACGTGTCACAGAGTCGCTCCGTGCCCGGCCGATCCGGGCAGGTCCGACTGCTCGCGATTGTGTTTCTACGGGATCTCAAGTTCGAGCGCTGCAGCCCGTTTCTCGGAAGGAGCCTTTTCCCATGCGCCGTACTCTGTTTGCAGGATTGACGTGGTTGCTTCTCTGCGCGCCGTGTGTGGCGCAAACGCTGGGCACCATCACCGGAGAAGTGAAGGATTCCACCGGCGCTGTGGTTCCCGGCGCCACAGTGACCGTGGTGAACAAAGCGACCAATGCCACACGGACGACCCAGAGCAACACGGTCGGCCTGTTCGACTTTCCGGCGCTGGCGCCGGGGAACTACACCGTGACGGGTGAGCTCCAGGGCTTCAAGACCGCGACCCGCGACCTCGAATTGCAGGTGCAGCAGACCGCGCGCGTCAACTTCACGCTCGAGTTGGGCACCGTCTCCGAAACGGCGACGGTGACGGGGGTCTCGCCGCTGGTCGAAACCTCGAATGCGACCTTGGGCACCGTCATCGAGAACCGACGCATCGTCGAACTGCCGCTCAACGGCCGGAACTATCTCCAGCTCGTCGCCCTGAGCACAAACGTCAGCGCCGACTTTGCGGGGGCCGGTCAGGCGGGGGACCGCCAGGGCGGCACCCGCGCCAACCAGCAGCTGTCGATTTCAGGGCAGCGCCGCGAATTCAACTACTACACGCTGGACGGGGTCGACAACACCGACGTCAACTTCAACACCTACATTTTTCTGCCGTCGATCGACGCGCTCGAAGAGTTCAAGGTGCAGACCGGCGTCTACTCCGCCGAATTCGGGCGTGAGGCGAGCCAGGTGAACGTGGTCACGAAATCTGGCTCGAACAATCTGCGCGGCACGGTGTTCGAGTTCCACCGTGACGATGCGCTGGACGCCAGACCGTACTCCTTCACTGCGGCGCAGGCCGCGGCCCAGAAGGCGCCGTTCAAATGGGATCAGTACGGATACACGGCGGGCGGCCCGGCCTGGAAGAACCACCTGTTCTTCATGTCGAATTTCGAAGGGTACCGGGATCGGAAACAGCTCCAGACTCCCTACAGCGTGCCGTCCGCGGCGATGCGCAGCGGCGACTTCTCGGAACTGCTGGCCAGCCTGGGAACGATCAACACACAGACCGGACAGCGAACCGGGATGATCGTCGACCCGACGCAATGCACGGTCGTCGGCACGACGCGAACCTGCAATCCATTCCCGGGCAACCTCATTCCCGCGGCCCGTATCAACAGCATCGCGAAGAAGCTGCTCGAATTCTACCCGGAGCCGAACAACGGAATCGCAGGAGTGAGCAACAACAACTACCTCTCGCTGCAGAAC
>Ga0222622_10000915_pt1 | contig 11704 bp, 9 predicted proteins | sample PLM2_5_b1metaG_FD_177335 | JGI IMG/M metagenome (GOLD analysis project Ga0222622, IMG submission 177335) | Groundwater sediment microbial communities from an aquifer in East River, Colorado, USA - PLM2_5_b1 | ecosystem: Environmental > Terrestrial > Soil > Riparian zone | place: USA: East River... | reverse complement strand
AGAGCTATAGAGTTGAAATTGAATAGAGCTTCCAGTTGCCAGCTTCCAGCTCCCAGCTTGATTGTGGGCCGACCACGGTTGGCGTAACGATGACTTAAGCGGCACGACGTCGCTCATCAGCGGCCCGAGCGTAGGCGAGGGCTGGCAGGCGGTGGGGGTGGGGCCCCACCGCAAAAGTAAAAAATGAAATTCACCATCGTCGTCTTTCCTGGTTCCAACTGCGATCACGACGCGTATCACGCGGCCAAGCACGTCCTCGGTCAGGAGGCGGAGTTCGCCTGGCATAAAGAGACGAGCCTGAAAGGCGCCGACGTGGTGGTGTTGCCGGGCGGCTTTTCGCATGGCGACTACCTGCGGACAGGCGCGATTGCGCGATTCTCGCCAATCATGAATGCCGTCGCTGCGTTTGCCGCCGCCGGTGGACCAGTGCTCGGCATCTGCAACGGTTTTCAGATCCTGTGCGAAGCGGGCCTCCTGCCCGGCGCGATGCTGCGGAACCGCGATCTCAAGTTTCATTGCGAGCACGTCGGGGTTCGCGTTGAACAGACCGACACGCCGTTCACGTCGCTGGCCACCAGAGGGCAGGTCCTGCACATTCCGATCGCGCACGGCGAGGGCAATTACTTCGCCGACCCGGAGGTGATTGCCGACCTGGAGGCGTCCCGGCGGGTGATCTTCCGCTATTGCGATGCGGACGGTCAGATCACCGACGCCGCCAATCCAAACGGCAGCGTGAAGAACATCGCAGGCATTTGCAGCGCCGCACGCAATGTCGTCGGGCTGATGCCGCACCCAGAGCGTGCCTGCGAGTCGATGCTGGGGAGCGCTGACGGTCTCGTGCTGTTTGAATCCGTGCTGTCCCAGGTCGCCGCTGATGGTCGTATGAGTACCGCAGCCTCATGAGTCCCGTCGACGCCGCGCTGCTGGAACGCCACGGGCTTACCCCCGACGAATACGACCGCATCGTCAAGTCGCTCGGACGCGAACCGACGCTGACGGAGCTTGGAATTTTTTCGGTGATGTGGTCCGAGCACTGCAGCTACAAGAGCTCGCGGATTCACCTGAAGAAACTGCCGACCGACGGTCCGCGCGTCCTGCAAGGCCCAGGAGAGAATGCCGGCGCGGTCGACATCGGTGACGGGCTTGCCGCCGTCTTCAAGATCGAATCGCACAACCATCCGTCATTCATCGAGCCGTATCAGGGGGCCGCCACGGGCGTCGGTGGCATCATCCGCGACATCTTCACGATGGGCGCGCGGCCGATCGCGTTGATGAATTCGCTTCGCTTCGGCGAAATGGACGGTCCGGACGGACCTCGTACACGCCGCATTGTCGAGGGCGTCGTCGCTGGAATTGCCGGCTACGGCAATAGCATCGGAATCCCCACGGTCGGCGGCGAGATCGTCTTCGACGATCGTTACGCGTCCAACCCGTTGGTCAACGTGTTTTGCCTCGGCATCGCTGCCGCCGATGCGCTGGTGCTCGGCCGTGCCTCCGGCATCGGCAATCCGGTCTACTACGTCGGGTCGAAGACGGGGCGCGACGGCATTCACGGCGCCACCATGGCGTCCGCCGAGTTCGACGACAAATCGGCGGAGAAGCGCCCCGCCGTCCAGGTCGGCGATCCATTCATGGAGAAGCTCCTGCTGGAAGCGTGCCTCGAGCTGATGAAGACTGACGCGCTGATTGGCGTGCAGGACATGGGCGCCGCGGGACTGACCTGCTCGACGTGCGAAATGGGATCGCGCGGCGGAGCGGGTATCGAGATTGACGTCATGCATGTGCCGCAGCGCGAGACCGGCATGACGCCCTACGAGATCATGCTGTCGGAATCGCAGGAGCGCATGCTGCTCGCGGTCAAGAAAGGCCGCGAGGCAGAAGTCGAACGGATCTTCGAGAAATGGGATCTGCACGCTGCGCACATCGGCGAGGTCACCAGCGATGGCATGATGCGGGTCAAAGATCACGGCAACACCGTCGCCGAGATTCCAAACACCGCCCTGGTCGACGCCGCCCCGATCTATGACCGTCCGACGACGCGACCGGCGTATCTGGATGAGGTGCAGCATCTCGATTGGTCGGCGTTGAATCCCGCGCTGCCGTCCGACGCGCTGCTCTCCCTGCTTGGTTCGCCGACGATCGCCAGCAAACGGTGGGTCTACCGGCAATACGATCACATGGTCCGCACCAACACCATCGTCCTTGCAGGAATGGGGGCCGGGGTCGTTCGCGTGAAGGGCACAAACCGCGCGTTGGCGATGTCAGTCGATGGCAATGGGCGCTACTGCTATCTCGATCCCCGGCGCGGCGCCATGCTGGCGGTGGCGGAAGCGTCGCGCAATGTCGCATGCGCCGGCGCAACACCAATCGGCGGAACGAACTGCCTGAATTTCGGGAATCCGGAAAGGCCCGAAATCATGTGGCAGCTCGTGCAGTCGATCGAAGGCATCGCGGAAGCCTGTCGGGCGTTGAACGTCCCGATCACTGGCGGCAACGTGAGTCTTTACAACGAGACAAACGGCGAAGCGATTTACCCGACTCCCGTCCTCGGAGTCGTCGGCGTTCTCGATGACGCAGCGAAGGTCGTCGCTCGAGCGTTTCGGGGCGAAGGGGACGATATCGTTCTTCTCGGCGACGGAATCGGTGAGCTTGGCGGCAGCGAATATCTCAAGGTCGTGCATCGGTTGGTACGAGGTCGTCCGCCCGAACTCGAGCTCGATCGAGAACGTCGGCTGATCGATCTGCTCGTTCGGGCAGCGCGGGCGGGTGTGGTTCGTTCCGCCCACGACTGTTCTGATGGCGGTGTGGCGGTCACGCTGGCGGAATGCGCGTTCGATACCGGCGGCATTGGCTGCGAGGTGGATGTGCCAATGGTCGCGAATAAAACGGGGGCGCAATCGTTCGACGGCGTCGGTGCCCTCTTTGGCGAGTCGGCGTCGCGGGCCATCGTGTCGGTGCGAGCGGCGGATCGCCCTGCGCTGATGGAGCTTGCCGCGAGCGGCGGCGTACCAGCGAACCTCATCGGCAAGACCGGTGGATCCCGGCTTGTCTTGCGCATCGGCGGCCGCACGGCGATCGATCTGCCGGTCGAGACGGCGGAGAGGGCCTGGGCAACAGCAATTAGCCGTTACTTCAAGCGCTCGGCAGCGTAGAATAGGAGTACTCACCAATAAGCGCCGAGCGGACGACCGAAGCCGTGCGCTGCGAATGTAAACGACAACGCCGCAACACCAGAGCAGGGCGCGGGTAAGACGTCGAGCAGGAGCAAGCGCGGGACATCTGTCAACACATGCTGGATAAATTCAAAGACGAATGCGGCGTCTTCGGAATCTTCGGGAACCCCGAGGCCGCTAACCTGACCTACCTCGGGTTGTATGCGCTCCAGCATCGCGGACAGGAGAGCGCCGGCATCGTCACCTCCGATGGCGCGCAGATGAGGGCGGTGCGCGCGATGGGCCATGTCGCCGACGCGTTCGACGAACACGCCTTGCACGATCTGCCCGGACATCTCGCGATCGGTCACACGCGCTACTCGACCGCCGGTGAGAGCCGGCTGGCCAATGCCCAACCGTTCTTGATCGACTGTGCTCACGGCCAGATCGCCGTCGCCCACAATGGTAATCTCGTCAATGCCCGGGAGTTGCGGGACGATCTGGTTCGCGCCGGGGCAATCTTCCAGACGAGCAGCGACACGGAAGTGCTCCTGCATCTCTACGCGCGTTCGACCGCGCCCACCGTCGAAGACGCGTTGATCGATTCCATTTCGCAGATCCGTGGGGCTTTTTCGCTCGCGCTCCTCACCAAGGATCGATTGATCGCTGTCCGCGACCCCAACGGATTCCGTCCGTTGGCACTGGGCCAAATGGGGGATGCCTGGATTGTCTGTTCGGAAACGTGTGCGCTGGATCTGATTGGCGCAACCTACGTTCGCGACGTCGAGCCGGGAGAGGTCCTGGTCATCAGCGAGGGTGGGCTCCGGTCGATCAAGCCGTTTCCGGCGTCGCCGCTTTCACAATGCGTGTTCGAGCACGTGTACTTCTCGCGGCCTGACAGCTACGTATTCGGCCGCAGCGTGAACGATGTGCGCACCGAGCTCGGACGCGTGCTCGCACGCGAAGCCGGCGTTCCGGCTGATGTCGTCGTGCCGATTCCTGACTCCGGCGTATGTGCGGCCACAGGGTTCGCAGAGGAATCGAAACTGCCGCTGCGGATGGGGCTGATCAGGAACCACTACGTCGGCCGCACCTTCATTCAACCGCAGCAGTCGATTCGTCACTTCGGCGTGAAGGTGAAGCTGAATCCGGTCCGCAGCATTCTCGAAGGCAAGCGCGTCGTTCTCCTCGACGACTCTCTGGTGCGAGGGACGACCAGCCGCAAGATCGTAAAAATGGTCAAGGCCGCGGGCGCCAGCGAGGTACACCTGCGCATCAGCTGTCCGCCCACCGTGTCGCCATGTTTTTACGGCGTCGACACACCCAGCCGATCGGAACTGATCGCCGCGACACACACCGTCGATGAGATTCGCAAATACGTCGGTGCCGATTCGCTGGCGTACTTGAGCCTCGACGGACTGCGATCCGCTGTCGGCACCGGGCACCGATCCTATTGCACGTCCTGCTACACCGGCGTCTACCCGGTTTCATTCCCGCGCGATGAACACGCATATCTGCAGCTCGCGTTGAAGGCCGTCGACTGAATCATTCATGCGCGCTGTCGTCGTTCTGTCCGCTGCCGTTGCGCTAGGCGCGGTGCTCGGCGCCGCTCAGCAACCATCGAGCCCAGGCCGATCCACGGCCGCAGGCGTCGAATCCACTCGCGAAACTCCGCTCACGCCCGAACAACTGAAGGCGGCGATCGACCGGCTCGGCACGGTCGACTACGCAGCCCGTACCGCCGCCGCGAGGGCCATCCGGCGAGCCCCGTCGGCCTCGGTGGTGCCGTCCTTGATCGAAGCCATCTCACATCACGCCGACGGATACGTCAGGTTCCGAGCGCTGGTGCTCCTGTCGGGCATGAACGATCCGCGGACGCACGACGTGATGGTTCAGGCGCTCGCGTCTCCCAACGATCGCCTTCGCGCGGCCGCCTACGAATTCTTCGAGCACAATCCAGATCCGCAGCTCCTCTCCCGTATGCTCGAGGCGCTCGCCAGCGAGTCGGCGGAAACCGTTCGCCCGGCGCTCACACGAACGCTGGCCGCCCACGCAACAGATCCGCGTGTGCGCGACGCGCTCACCGGACTCGTGATGAAGGGGCAGGACTTTTTCCGAAGCGCTGTCATCGAGGCGCTCGGCGACTACAAGGGCGCGTATGCCCTCCCATCGCTCCTTCAGGTCGCGAAGCTTGACGGTCCACTTCAGCAGGATGCGGTGTTGGCGGTTGGAAAGATTGGCGACAAGAAGACCGTCGAGGTTCTCGCGCCGCTGCAGCGGAGTGCGTCCCGCAACTCACAACCGACGATCGCCGCCGCCATTTGCCTCCTCGGCATCAACTGTTCGTCGCACCAGAGCTTTCTGGAGCAGTCGTTGAAATTTTCGATGGAGACCGACGGCTACCGCGATCTGCTTCGCGCGTCGACCGGGGGGCTGGCTGCGCTCGCAATGGCCGGCAACGAGGAGGCGCTCGCAAAGCTGTTCGAGTACGGCGGCCCCAGCCGCGATCCCGGCCGTGCAGCGATCGCGCTGGCATTGGGCGCCGTCGCGCTTCGCAACACGCCGCTGTTCTTGAAAGTGCTCCAGGCGGAGCGCGATCCGGGTCCCGCTATCGCGCTGCTCGGGGAATCGTTCGACATGCTCGAGGAGGATCTCGAAGAAGAGCGGTTCTACGTGGCCGTCCGCCGCGGCTACTGGGCGGCGCCCGCCGCGTCGCCGGCACGCAAGATTGCTGAAACATTGATCCAGACGCTCGATTTCTGATGGATTACAAGCAGGCTGGCGTCGATATCGAGGCGGGTAATGAGGTGGTGCGCCGGATTCGCGCGCTCGCGCGCGGCACGTTTACGCCCGGCGTGCTGTCCGAGATCGGATCGTTCGGTGGATTGTTCCGTCTCGACTCGGCGGGCGTGACCGATCCGGTGCTCGTTGCCAGCGCCGATGGTGTCGGCACCAAGCTGCGTATTGCGTTTCTCACCGGCATCCATCGGACGATCGGAATCGATCTCGTCAATCACTGCGTCAACGACATTCTCGTTCAAGGAGCCGAGCCGCTTTTCTTCTTCGACTACCTCGCCACCGGCAGATTGAACCCGGACGTCGCGGTGGAAATTGTGGAAGGGCTTTCCGTTGCCTGCCGCGGCAACGGATGTGCGCTGCTCGGTGGCGAAACGGCGGAGATGCCAGGGTTCTACGCCGACGACGAGTACGACGTTGCCGGCTTCATCGTCGGGGTAGTGCCGCGCGATCGCTTGATCGATGGTCGCAGCATTCAGGCCGGTGATACGTTGATTGGCATCCCCTCGTCCGGCCTGCACACCAACGGTTATTCATTGGCGCGTCGCATCGCCTTCGACATCGCGGGGCTGGGTGTCGACTCGCAGGTCGCCGAGCTCGGCTCTACGATCGGTGAGGCGCTTCTGGAGCCGCACCGCTCATATCTGCCTCTTATTCGTCCCTTGCTTCCTACCGGTTTGATCAAGGGGATGGCCCATATTACCGGCGGCGGGATCACCGACAATCTACCGCGCATTCTGCCCGACGGTACTGGTGCGGCGATCGATCGTGCCTCGTGGCAGGTGCCGCCGATTTTCCGCTGGCTGCAGGAAACCGGCGGGGTGCCGGATGACGACATGCTGCGGACCTTCAACATGGGGATCGGTCTGATCCTGGCGTGCGACGCGAGCGAGGCGGATCACCTAATCGCCGATCTCGCTCGAGCAGGCGAACCAGCGGCTGTTCCGATTGGCCGAATTGTGTCCGGCCAGAAGAGTGTCGAGTACCGTGACGGATGATCGCGGTTCCGAACCCGGATCCCGCGTAGCCGGGCCCGCATCCCGGCGACTCGCGGTCCTCATCTCGGGTCGTGGCAGCAATCTGCAGGCGTTGATCGACGCGATTAGCAACGGTTCCCTGAACGCGACGATCGCGATCGTGATTTCCAACAAGGCTGACGCCGCCGGCCTGGAGCGCGCGCGTGACGCCGGAGTCGAGACGCTCGTTCTCGACCACCGCGCCTACCCTTCGCGCGCCGACTACGACACGGCGATCGCGCAGGAACTGCGTTCGCGACAGGTGTCGCTCGTCTGCCTTGCCGGGTTCATGCGCCTGATTGGCCCGAAACTGCTGGAAGCATTTCCGCAGGCGATTCTCAACATTCATCCGTCGCTGCTACCGGCGTTCCCCGGTGTGGACGCGCAGCGTCAGGCGCTCGAGCATGGCGTCAAGATATCCGGTGCCACGGTGCACATCGTGACGGGCGAGCTCGACGGAGGCCCCATCGTCCTGCAGTCCACCGTCCCGGTGCGCGACGACGACACGGTTGATCTTCTGTCGGCGCGAATCCTGATAGAAGAGCACCGCCTCTATCCCGAAGCGGTGCGAATCATTCTCAACGGTGGATGGCGCGTCGACGGCCGCCGATTCATCCGCACACCGGACTGACGATCACCACACGCCAGGAATGAGGCGGTGAGGCACCCGTTGGGCGTAGGAGATGTAGCCGTCCAGGTGCGTCCGAAGAAATGCGTCCTCAAACAGCACTCGTCGTATCACCATCAACGAGATAACCCCGCCGATCCCGGCGGCGAGCCACGATCCCAGTGCGAGACCGCTCAGCGGTGGCGCCAGGATCAGTCCCGCGTATCCCGGGTGACGGACGATGCTGTAGGGACCGCTGTCGACCACGCGATGGCCGCGGTCGGTCTGGAGTCGTACGACGGAAGAGAAGAAGCGGTTCTCTCGCATGGCGCGGTAAAACATCGCCAGTCCTGTGGCCATGCCGGCCAGCGCTGAGGCGCGCAGGAAGGACGGCACCGCCGGGGTCAGATGCCATCGTCCCGCGTCCAGTGCTCCGACGACGAGGTGGGACAGTGCGAAGAGGCGTAGAAATCCCATCGCGACGCCGTCGGCGCCGGCGGTTGGCGGCCGGAACCGTTCTTTGGCCAGTTCCTCGTCCATCCCGAGCAAGGCGTAGGCGGATGCCGCCGTCCAGACACCGACGTACGCCCACAGCCACACATCCCGCAATGTGCCCGCGAGCACGAAAACCAGGCCCGCGACGATGGACGTTGCGAGCGCCCAGCGCTTCAGACGTTTCGCCATATGCATGCCTCACTCTATAGTCGTCGATACTTGAATTTTGATTATTCAAAATTTAACATGGCCATTATGAACTTGCAGCTGGGCAAATGCAACCGGTCTTACCCTTCGACGGGCCGGATCGTCAAAACGGCGACTTCGGGCGGACAGTTCAGACGAACCGGCACGTACACGGTTCCGACGCCGCGGCTGACAAAGATCCGCGTGTTCTCGCGACGTCCGGTTCCAGCAATGACGGGGAATTCGCGCGCCGCAACGGCTCCAATCCCGGGCAGGACGATCTGACCGCCGTGCGTGTGGCCGCTGAGGACCAGCGGAACTCCGAGCGAGGCCGCTTCAATCAGCCGCATCGGGGTGTGCGCCAACAGGATCAAGTTGGGGGAGCCGCCGCGCAGGACGTAGGCAATTTCCGAGGGCTTTCGCGTCCAGTAGCGGATCCCGGCGAGATCGAGCGTTTCACCGCGGATGAGGAGCCGGGTGCGCGCATCACGTAAAACCACGAAGCCCTTTGCGGCGAGCGCCGGCGGCATGTCGTGATCGTTGTCGTGATTACCGAGGACGGCGAACACACCCTGCGGTGCGGTGAGCGGCGCCAGCGCGTCGGCGGCCGCTCCGACGAACCGGCGATCCCCCCACGTCACGTAGTCCCCGCCGAGAATGATCAAGTCAGGAGACTCGGCCAGCAGTATTCGCACCGCGCGATCGATCAATTCATGCGTCACCGTGTCGCTGCGGTGGATGTCGGTGATGAGTCCAATCCGCAGGCCGGATAAGGCCGGTGGCAACCCCGGCATGTTGATCGTCTCGCGCGTCAGGCCTATGCGGAACCGTTCGTAGAAATACCCGTGTGCCACCGCGCCGGCGCTCACCCCAATGCCGGCCGCGGCGAACCCCTTGAGGAGGTCGCGCCTGCTCACGCTGCGAGCGGATCCGGTCGGGGGCATCGGGCGCTATGTTAGCGCGGCCCACGCCGATTGCCGGAGGGCGAACCAAATTGTCGGCCACCACACCGCACGATCGCGCCGCGTTCGCGACCATTCCTCTCGCGATATAGTACGACCCCGACGCGACGACATGATGGACATCTACTCGGAACTCGAATGGCGCGGCATGCTCTCAGAGAGTACGGAGGGCGTTCGCGAGGCGCTACTGGCTGCCCCGCTGACTGGCTACATCGGCTTCGACCCGACCGCCCCCAGCCTTCATGTCGGTTCGCTGTTGACCGTCATGGGCCTGGCGCGACTGCAGCGATTTGGTCACAACCCGATTGCCATCGTCGGCGGCGGCACGGGAATGATCGGCGATCCAAGCGGCAAATCTCAGGAACGCGTGCTGCTGTCGAGTGCTGACGTCGAGGCCAACGTGGCAGGGATTCGGCAGCAGCTCGAGAAGTTTCTCGATTTCGACTCGCCCAGCAATCCCGCGCGCATCGTGAACAACGCCGACTGGCTCGGAACGATTGACGTCCTCTCGTTCTTGCGCGACGTCGGCAAGCACTTCACGGTCAATTACATGCTGCAGAAGGAGTCGGTCGCGCGTCGCCTCGAAAGCGAAGAGGGCATCTCCTACACCGAGTTCAGCTATCTGGTCCTGCAGGCGTTCGACTACCTGCAGCTCTTCGATCGCTACCACTGCACGCTGCAATTGGGCGGCAGCGATCAGTGGGGCAACATCACGGCCGGCATCGAACTGATCCGAAAGTTGCGCGCCCAGAAAACGCACGGCGTGGTATGGCCGCTGATGACGACGGCGTCAGGCGTGAAGTTTGGAAAGACGGAAGCGGGGGCGGTATGGCTCGATCCGGTTCGCACCACGCCGTTTCATTTTTATCAATTCTGGCTCAACACCGACGACCGGGATGTCGTCCGCTATCTGAAGTGCTTTACGTTCCTGGAGCGCGACCGCATCGAGGCGCTTGTGCGCGCAACCCAGGAGAAGCCGGAAGCGCGCGAGGCGCAGCGCGCGCTGGCGCGAGAGGTCACAACGGTGGTTCACGGGGCTGAGCATGTGGCCCGCGCCGAGCGAGCGGCGTCAGTGCTCTTTACCGACAACCTCACGGCGGCGGATGTGGATGACGTGTTGATGGTGCTGGCAGACGCGCCTTCAACCGAGATGGCGCTGCCGGATCGAGGTATTTCACTGGTCGAACTGCTCGCCACGGTCAAGCTCGCGGCTTCCAAAAGTGAAGCCCTGCGACTCATCAAGAGCGGCGGCGTCTACGTGAACAACGTGCGCGCGGCGGATGAAAAGGCGGTGGTGTCGTCCGCTGATGCGATTGGCGGTCAGGTAATCGTGCTGAGGAAGGGCAGACGAGAACAACACGTGGTGCGGCTTCTCAATGTTCAATGTTGAATGTTCAATGTTCAATGGCAGAGCCCGAGGTGATGGGAGTATTGAGCATTGAACATTGAGCATTGCCGCGGCGCAGTGAACCATGCCGCGGCCGCGGCCCGACTCGACCGTATTGAAAGAAAAAAGATTCGTCGAGGGTTGACACCACCAAGGTGCCCGCGTATATTGGTTCTCACGGAGCGCGACCCGGCTGGTGAGGCCGGATGATTTGCTCAGGTCATCGAGCAAATTTTTTTTCCGCTAAGAAAGTCCTTCAGACTCCGCAATCCCCTAGCCGTTTTCGGCGGCCACCCCAGTGCTCGATGAGCGCTGCTCGGCTGTCGGGCGAACGAAAAATCAGCGGCGAGGGATTGACACGAGTCGGAAACTTCTAGTAAGATTGGAAGGTTCCCCTGAAGGAGAAAGACTTGGCGGGAACGCTCGGCTTCGGTCGACCAACCGAAGCTCTCCCGGTTCTTTGAAAACTAGATAGAACGTGCAAGCACTTGTCTGCCGGAGCCGCAAGGCGACGGCAGATGAAAACCCGTCGAGTATCAGCGGGTGGCGCAGTGATGCGCAGGGCCGCAAGGCCTCGCGATGCAACGGTCGTGTGGGGTGTAGTTCACCACGCGCGGACGGCTGCGAACCACCCATAACTTGACGAACTGAACAACGTTAGAGAGCCAAGTCAAGCAGGCTATCAAGCGTTAAAGGGATGCTCCGTTCGGGTCCGCCTTCGCGCCTCACGGCGCTTCGGCGAGACTTTGGCGGACGACCAATTTAACTTGAGAGTTTGATCCTGGCTCAGAATCAACGCTGGCGGCGTGCCTAACACATGCAAGTCGAACGCGAAAGCCCCGCAAGGGGTAAGTAGAGTGGCAAACGGGTGAGTAACACGTGGGTGACCTGCCTTAGAGTGGGGGATAACGTCCCGAAAGGGACGCTAATACCGCATAACATCCTGCCTTTGAAGAGGTGGAGATCAAAGCCGGGGACCGCAAGGCCTGGCGCTTAAAGAGGGGCCCGCGCCTGATTAGCTAGTTGGTGGGGTAATGGCTCACCAAGGCAACGATCAGTATCCGGCCTGAGAGGGCGGACGGACACACTGGGACTGAGACACG
>Ga0222622_10000911_pt1 | contig 11732 bp, 10 predicted proteins | sample PLM2_5_b1metaG_FD_177335 | JGI IMG/M metagenome (GOLD analysis project Ga0222622, IMG submission 177335) | Groundwater sediment microbial communities from an aquifer in East River, Colorado, USA - PLM2_5_b1 | ecosystem: Environmental > Terrestrial > Soil > Riparian zone | place: USA: East... | reverse complement strand
TCCGACGCTATAATCGCTGTTCGCTGTTCGCGATCCGGGATGCGCGATCCGGGATTCGGAAAACCGCTGATTGATCGATGTCTCGGATCCCGCACCACGGATCCCGCACCGCGGATCACGGATCCCGACAATTATTTCTAGAGGGCACATGAAAAGCTTGATAGCAGCCGTACTCCTCCTCGTCTCTCCTGTCGGAGCCTTGGCCGCCGACCGCGTCAAGACGGCCAACGGCACGGTCGAAGGCACGACCGAGCCGAGCGGGATTCGTGCGTACCGGGGCATTCCGTTCGCGGCGCCGCCGGTTGGGGAGCTGCGATGGAAGGAGCCGCAGCCGGTCAAGAACTGGGAGGGCGTCAAGGCGGCGACCCAGTTCGGTCCGCGCTGCATGCAGGCGTCGCTGTTCGGCGACATGGTGTTCCGTTCGAACGGGATGAGCGAGGACTGCCTGTACGTGAACGTGTGGACTCCGGCGAAGTCCGGCAACGAGCGTCTGCCGGTGCTCGTGTACTTCTTCGGCGGAGGATTCGTCGCCGGCGACGGATCCGAGCCGCGTTACGACGGCGAGAGCATGGCGAAGAAAGGAATCGTCGCGCTCACCGTGAATTACCGCCTCGGCGTGTTCGGGTTCATGGCGCATCCTGAGCTGACCAGGGAATCGGCGCACCACGCGTCGGGCAATTACGCCCTGCTCGATCAGAATGCCGCGTTGAAGTGGGTGCAGAAAAACATCGAGGCATTCGGTGGCGACCCGCGAAAGGTGACGATTGCCGGGGAGTCGGCCGGATCGATTGCGGTCAGCGCGCAGATGGCGTCGCCGTTGTCGAAGGGGCTCATCGCCGGCGCGATTGGCGAAAGCGGCGCGCTCATTGCCCCGACACTGCCCGCGGTCCCGCTCGCGCAAGGAGAACAGGAGGGCGTGAAGTTTGCGGCGAGTGTGGGCGCGAACACGCTTGCCGACCTGCGCGGGATGCCCGCCGAGCGGATCCAGGAGGCGGCGGCGAAGCTGCCGATCGGCCGGTTTTCGTCGACGATTGACGGCTACGTCCTGCCAAAGTCCCCGGCAGAGATCTTTGCCGCCGGGGAACAGGCACACGTTCCGCTGCTGGCCGGGTGGAACACCGAGGAGAATAGCGCCAGGTCGGTGCTGGCCGCCAGCGAACCGACCCCCGAGAACTTCACGAAGGCGCTCGGCACCCTCTACGGCGAGCGCGCTGGTGACGCCGCCAAGGTCTACGCCGGTTCGACAACCGACGACGTGCGTCAGGCGGCCACCGACCTCGCCAGCGACCGGTTCATCGCCTACAGCACGTGGAAGTGGATCGATCTGCACAGCCGCACCGGGACCAAGCCGGTGTACCGCTATTTGTATGCGCGCGCGCGGCCCCAGACCACGGCGACGCCAGCGGCGGGCGCTCCTCGTCCACCTGCTGCGCGAGGGGCCGTGCACTCGGCGGAGATCGAGTACGCCATGGGCAACCTTGCGACGAACAAGGTCTATGCCTGGTCGGACGACGACTACAAGGTGTCGAAGGTCATGCAGGAGTACTTTGCGAACTTCGTGAAGACGGGGAACCCGAACGGTTCCGGTCTGCCGCAATGGCCGGCGGTGAACAGTGGCGCCTCACAATTCATGCGCATTGATGTCGATACCCATGCCGAGCCCGACAAGACCCGCGACCGTTACCTGTTCCTCGACTCGATCTATGCGGCGCCGGTCAAGTAATGGGTGAAGATAGGACATGACCACCACACTACGAATCCTGGTTCTCACCCTGCTCGCGACGATCGGCTCGGCCGATCCGGCCAACGTAGCCGGTAAGTGGAACGTGACGCTGCAGCTCGAATCGATCACCGGTCATCCGGTCATTCTGTTGAAGCAGGATGGAGAGAAGCTGACTGGCACCTACGAAGGGCGCTACGGGCAATCCGATCTGAAGGGTTCGATCAAGGAGAAGGAGATCGAGTTCTCCGTCACGTTTGTCGCAGAGGGCATGCAAACCCAGGGCGTGTTCGCCGGAAAAGTGAACGGAGACACGATGGGCGGGGACGTCGCGTACGAAGGGGCTGGCGACGGCACGTGGTCAGCGGCTCGCGTCAAGCAGTAGCCGCGCGGTCGACGATTCATTACGGAACGGCGCACATTCGCACGCGCTGCAATCGCACAGCATGGCGCGCACATTTTTGTGACCGGGCGACAGAACCGTAACGCAGTCGTTCGCGATTGTCATTGTGTCCGAATAAAATCCCACGGCTGAGGCGGTACGTCGATTGCCCCGAGCGCCCTGATGCGCCGGGTCCCCTCCATCGCGACACTGACCGTTGTCCTGCTCATCACCGCGCTCGGCGCCGCCGCCGTGTCTCAGGAGCTTCCAGCGCCGGAGGCATGGGCGGCCTTGGAAAAAGGGGACGCTGACAAGGCGGCGGCAATCTTTCGCGAGGAACTGGAACGCAGCCCCGGAAATGCGGCGCTGAATTATGGTGCGGGATACGCCGCATTCACCCTGGGCCGCACTGATGCCGCCATCTCACATCTGAAGCGGGCGATCGAATCCAATCCTCGTTTCGTGCAGGCCATGGTGCTGCTGTCGCAGGTCGCCTATCAGGCCGCCGATCTCGATCTCGCCGTGTCGACGCTCGAAAAGGCCGCCGCCATCGCCCCGCGCGATCGCTCGATCGCACAGCAACTCGAGCGGTGGCATCGAGAAGCCGCACTCCACAGCCATTTCGAAGAGCGAACCACGGCGCGCTTCAAGGTGTTGTTCGAAGGGGCGGAGGAGAAGGTCATTGGGGATCAAATCGCCTCGATCCTCGAAGCCGCGTACTGGCGCATCGGCAAGGCGATGAACACGTACCCGTCCGAGACCTTGAGCGTCATCCTGTATACCAACAAACAGTTTCAAGACATCACGCGTGCGCCAGGCTGGGCGGGCGGCGGATACGACGGCCGCATTCGCCTTCCGGTCGGCGGCGCGCTCCGTTCGCCCAAAACACTCGAGCGCGTCGTCACGCACGAATTCGTCCACGCCGTGATTCACAACGCGGCAGGGCCGGCCATTCCAACCTGGGTCAACGAAGGTCTGGCGAGCTACATGGAATCGACCGACCGCACCTGGGTTCAGCAGGTTCTCAGACGTGCGGACGGTCGCATCGGCATCGAGGACCTCTCCGACGGGTTCGGTGAGTTCGACAGCGGCACCGCTCTCGTCGCCTACGCGGAGAGCCTCGTTGCCGGACAGCTGTTGTGCGAGCGCCTGGGTCCCAACCTCGGTCCCTTTCTCCAGATGCTCGGCAGTGGCCACACCGTCGATCAGGCGCTCAGCGTGCACAACGTGGTGCCAGAGCAGTTCTATGCCGAATGGCGCCGGCGCATCGGGGCGCGACAGGCCGCGGAAAGGCATTAATCACTGATCCCGAATCACTAATCACTGATCCCGAATCAACATCCCGAATCAGTAATCGTTGACCCGAGGATCCGATGATGAGTGATTCGGGATGAGTGATACGAGACGAGCAAGAGAAGCGGAAACGAGTTTTGAATTGCGGAAGAAGACATAAATGAGTCAGAACTACACGACAGCGCCTACCGAAACGCAGCCGCAGGAGGACTACTACGATCTCCTCCAGGTCAGTTCCACGGCGGAGATCGAGACGATCCATCGTGTATACCGTCTCCTGGCGCAGCGGTTTCATCCGGACAATCATGAAACGGGAAATGCGGCGCGCTTCCGGCAGATTAGCGAAGCGTATGGGGTGCTGAGCAATCCCGAGGAGCGGGCGCGCTACGACATCGTGCATGCGCAGCAGAAGCAGGGACGCTGGAAGCTCGTTTCCACGGGCGTTCATGCGGAGAATGATTTCGATATGGAGCAGATGGTGCGGCTGACGGTGCTCGAAGTGCTCTACACCAAGCGTCGCATGGAGCCGCGGGAGCCGGCGATCTATTCGCTGGATCTCGAGGAGATGATTGGCCGCGCGCGCGAGCAGCTCGAGTTCACGCTGTGGTATCTCGGTCAGCGGAAATACGTCACCCGCGACGACAACTCACGGTTGATCATCACCGCCGACGGCGTGGATCACCTCGAGGCCAACTACCGCGCGAATACCCGCCTGCGATTGAAGTCCGCATAAAAAAAGGGGCCAGACGATTGTCTGGCCCCTTTGGTCTTCCGGATCCCGGATCCCGGACCCCGGATCGCGGTGTTATCGCACTCTTACACGTTCTTTGGCACGACGAATGGCGTCCGGTACTCGCGCGTCAGCATCTTGTTCGCCTCCGCGTCGTTGAGCACCGTCATCGTCTTCGCGTCCCAGTGAAGCGTGCGGCCCAGGCGATAGCTGATGTTCGCCAGGTGCATCAGGTTGCATGACAGCGCGCCTTCCTCGACTTCGGCGTTCAGGTCCTCGCGCCGGCGGCTGCGAACGGCGTTGATGAAGTTCGCCCAGTGCTCGTCCTTCTTCGTGTCGCCCGGACCGGGTTTCTGGTCCTTTCCGAGGAAGGAGTAATACTTGTTGTAGTTATCGATCACCAGGTAACCCTTGGAGCCATAGAACTGGTTCCCGATCGTGTTGCCCGGTTTCCCCTCATCAATGCCGGCTTCGTGCGGCGAGATCCAGTGCCGCACTTCGAACGTCATCATCTTCTTCTTGCCGTTGACGTCGAACTCGTAGCTCGCGCTGACCGTATTCGGCGTCTCCTGGTCGTCGTCGAACATGAACTTTCCGCCGATCGCGCTGACCTTGGTCGGGTGCGTGACGCCCAGGCCCCACCGTGCGATATCGACTTCGTGGATGCCCTGGTTGCCGAGATCTCCGTTCCCCGTGTCCCAGAACCAGTGCCAGTTGTAATGGAAGCGGTTGCGATTGAATGGACGTTTTGCCGCCGGACCAAGCCACAAATCGTAGTCGACGTTCGACAGATACGCGCTGTCGTAGCATGGTTCCGGTCTGCCGCCGACGGTGAACGCGAACGTCTCGCCGCTCTTCATCGGGCCGTCAGGATATCGTCCGATCGTGTCGCGCCATTTGTAGCAGAGGCCGCGCGCCATGTAGACCTCGCCCAGTTCGCCGTCGCGCATCCGCTGGACGGCTTCGCGCAGTGCGGGTGACGATCGGCTCTGGCTGCCCTGCTGGACGAGGCGGTTGTATTTGCGCGCGGCGGCGACAATCTGCTGCGATTCAAAAATATTGTGCGTGCACGGCTTCTCGACATACACGTCCTTGCCGGCCTGCACCGCCCAAATCGTCTGAAGCGCGTGCCAGTGATTCGGCGTGGCAATCGACACCGCATCGATGTTCTTGTCTTCGAGCATCTTGCGCATGTCGACATACGTCACCGGTTTTTTTGCGCCCTTGCTTTCGAGATACTTCAGTTTCTCGTTGATGCGGAACTGATCAACGTCGCACAGCGCGACAATTTCGACGTTGGGCATCGATGACCAGGCCGACACGTGGCTCTGGCCGCGGCCGCCGCAGCCGACGACGGCCATGCGGACGGTGTCGTTCGGGCTGGCCAAGCCCTTGACTGTCGCCCCGGCGGTCATCACTGCCGTGCTCACGAGGAAGTCTCTGCGGTTCATCGTCATAAAACTGGCTCCTGATGTCGTGATGCGGACGGTCGGGTCAGCAGGGAAGGCGGCCATGCCGCCGGCCCGGGACCGGCGCGCCGAAATGCTGTGGGGGAGGATACCACGCCCGGGTGCGTCCGGCGGTGCCCGACGCTGAGCTTACGCGATGCTCCCTGCAGCATGGCGGCAGTATGATGCGCGCACGTCTCCGGCGAAGTGTTCGTGCGCTGTGGTGACGGTGAAAGGAAAATTCCACATGAGTCCAGCCGTTACCGTGGTCGCGCTAATCCTGGCGCTGCTCATTCCGAACGCCGCGGCGGAGCAGACCGCGGGAGATCGTCCTCTGCGTCTGGCAATTGCGGGTCTCGTCCACGGCCACGTCAGCGGATTCCTGCGCGGAGCGCAGGGCCGGCAAGACGTCGAGATCGTCGGTATCTTCGAACCGGATACCGCACTTCTTCAGCAATACGGCGATCGCTACAAAATTCCGGAAGCCGCGCGATTCACAAACCTGGACGACATGCTTCGACGCACCACGCCGGATGCGGTCGCTTCATTCACCAATACACTCGACCATCCTGCCATCGTCGAGACGGCTGCCGGCAGACACATCCCCGTGATGATGGAGAAGCCGCTTGCCGTCAGCAACGCCGACGCCCAGAGGATCAAGCGCGCGGCGGAGCGTGGCGGAATACAGGTGTTCGTCAACTACGAGACGACCTGGTATCCGAGCCACGGCGAGATTTGGTCGCTGATCAAAGACCAGAAGGCAGCCGGCGACATTCGAAAGATGGTGGCAATGGACGGGCACCAGGGACCGAAAGCCATCAACGTGCAGCCGGAGTTCTTCGCGTGGCTGTCCGACCCGATGAAGAACGGCGCGGGAGCGCTCTACGACTTCGGCTGCTATGGCTCGAACCTGATGACGTGGTTGATGGATGGCCAGCGTCCGATTGCGGTGACCGCCGTCACCCAGCACTTTCAGCCGTCCGTGTACCCGCGTGTCGACGACGAGGCCACGATCGTCCTCGAATATCCGAATGCGCAGGGCATCATCCAGGCATCCTGGAACTGGCCGGCGAATCGTAAGGACCTGGAAGTTTACGGCGAACGGGGATACGCGATTGCAACCGGCGGCAACGGCCTTCGCGTGGCGATGTCCAGCAAGCCAGAGCAGACGATTACGCCGGCGGCCCGCGCAGCCGACGAACACGACTCGATCGCGCACCTGATTGCCGTCGCACGCGGACGGCGCACACCGAATGCCCTCTCGTCACTCCACAACAACATGATCGTGACGGAGATTCTCGACGCGGCGCGCGAGTCCGCTCGCACGCATCAACGAATTGCGTTCAAATAGGTTCGCTATTTCCGCTTTCGCGAAGCTAGGCGGACCGCGCCGAAGCCTTGGCGGAGGCGGGCGCTGTTCGTCCTGAGCGAGCGGATTGTTCAGGCGAGTCGAAGGGCTATCTGGCGAGCAAGACGACGAGGGCTGTCACATACGCGGCGACAAAGTAGGCGCTGACGATCAGCGCTTTTCCCGGTTTCGATACTCGACGCCAGGCGGCAGCGGGGTGAAGGCAGCAGGCCAGCGTCCGTCCAATCACTACGTCGGCGGTCATCGTCATTCCCGTTCAGCAAAACGAGATCCGCGGCTGCGCACGCAAATTGTCTAGAAATGCGTGCGGCCACTGATCAAAAGGCGCAGTTGTTTCCGGCCTTTGTCGCCACGTTACCAGACTTTGCCCTTGCAGTACCTACGAACGCGATTTCGGCACGCCCGCTGCACACTCCTGGTCGGCTCGTAAAAACTAAGGGCTTTTAAAGAAAAGTACCGCGACGACCGACCATTTTTGTAAGCTAGTGTTCCGATTACGGCCGGGCTTACGCGGATCTGCGCAAAACTGTGATCGATCGCCAGGAGGCTATATGACCAATCTTCGACGGTCGCTCGGCGTGCTTGCAGTCCTTGTCGGCTTCGCGACGCCGGTGTTCGCCCAGCAGGACGGGGGTCCTGCAGGCCGAATCAAGACCGTCACGGGCACCGCGTTCATCGTCCGCAACAACGCGCTGATTCCCGTGCAGGCCGGCCAGCTCGTTTACGAGGCCGATTCTCTTCGCACCGGAGCTGACGGCAAGGTTGGTGTCACGCTCAAGGACGACACACGACTTGCTCTTGGACCCAGCAGCGAGGTTCGTCTCGAACGCTTCTCCTACGCTCCGGGAACCGCCAGTCTCGGAATGGTGCTGCAGTTCGTGCGCGGCGTCACTGCCTACGTGTCGGGCCGCCTCGCCAAGCTGGCACCCGAGTCTATTCGTCTCGAAACACCGTCGGCGATTGTCGGCGTTCGTGGGACCACGCTCGCCATACGCGTTGAGGGGTAAGGATGCGCAGCGCTTCGGTCGCGATTGCTGCGGTGTTGGTCGCGGCGCTGGAAGTAGCGTGCGCGGGTAAGCCCCATCTTCCGGCGCCGCCCGAAACCGCACGAACGCTGGTCGTCCTGCTGCCGGATCCGGATACGGGCGTGACGGGCCGCGCATTTCTGTCCAACAAGTCAGGGTCTACCGACTTGAATGCGGCCCGCGAATCGTCCACCGCCACGCCATCGTCGACACCGACTGCGGTTCGGACGATGAGCGAAGCAGAAGTTCAGCAGGTGTTCGGCGATGCGCTCTCCGCGCTGCCACCTGCCCCCGTGCACTTCACGCTCTACTTCAAGTTCGAATCCGACGAATTGACCGACGAGTCGCGAGCCCTGCTGCCGCAGATTCTCACCACGGTGAAGGAACGCGCCTTTCCCGAAGTCCTCGTCGTCGGCCATACCGATACGATGGGCACACCTCGCGCGAATATAGACCTCGGCCTCATCCGCGCAAACAGCGTCCGCACGATCCTTGTCCAGGTCGGGCTCGATCCGGCGACGGTTGAAGCGCGCTCGCATGGCGAAAGCGACCTGCTGGTCAAAACGCCCGACGAGACGCCAGAACCTCGCAACCGCCGGGTCGAGATCTCGGTCCGCTGATTTTCTTGTTCGATGACCGCACCAGCTGACGCCGCTAAGCGCCGGGGTCGAGTCTTTCTCTGCGGGTTTCTTCCCGTCCTCGCCACCGCGATCCTGTCGATCTACAAGCCCGCATTTTTGCCCCGTCTCGACGACAGCATTTACGACACGGTGATGCGATCGGGCAGCATCGATCCGCCGGGCAAACGGGTCGTGATCGTCGACATCGACGAGCGAAGTTTGACGACGATGGGGCAGTGGCCGTGGCGGCGCGACGTCATCGGCCGTTTGATCACTCGACTGCGCGACATGGGCGCCGCGGTGATCGGGATGGACATCATCTTCGCCGAAACCGACCGCCTCGAGATCCGCGAAGAAGGATCCGCGCAGGCAAGTCCGGATCAACTGCTGGCCGATGTTCTTCGACAAGGCAAAGTGATTCTGGGTTACGGCCTGACGTTCGATCCCGCCGGCCGGGATCGCACGGACTGTATCCTTCACCCCGCAGTCGTTGCCGTGGTCCACCCACCCGAGGAGACCGAACAACTTCCATACTTTCACGCGACCGGTGCGGTGTGCAGTCTGCCTCTCCTGGCCGAGGCGGCCGGCGCATCCGGCTTCCTCAACGCCGCACCCGATCCGGATGGCATCCATCGCCGCGTGCCGTTGATTGCGGAACTCGACGGGCGACTGTATCCGAGTCTTGCGCTCGCATCGGTCAAGGCGGCGACCGGTGCGCGCGACCTCACGCTGCGCGTCGATACGGTCAACTCGTCGACATTGACCGTCGACACAGTTGTCGTCCCGGTTGACGGGAAAGGCAATCTGCTCGCACGCTACCGGGGCAAGAAAGGCACCTTTCCGCATCTGTCGGCGGCCGATGTGTTGAACAACCGTCTGCCGGCGGCAGCGGTGCGCGACAAGATCGTGTTCGTCGGGACGACGGCGCTTGGCACCCGGGAAGTCGTTGCCACGCCGCTCGACACACTGTTCGCCGGCGTCGAAGTTCAAGCGACCATCGCCGACAACCTCCTCGAGCACGCGTTCGTCCGCCGTTCGCCGCTTGGTTCGATTCTCGATGCCGAGCTTGTGCTCGCGTTTGGTCTGTTCCTCTCGATCGTCGTCTCCCTTGTGGGTGTGACGCCGGGGCTGCTTGTTGCGGCGATCGAAGTCGGCGCGCTCTGGGGCGGCGCCGTCTGGTCGCTATCCACGCGCGGGCTGTACATCTCACCGCTATTTCCGACGATTGGAATCGCGCTGGCGCTTGCCGTCATGACCTTCGCAAAATTTGCCATCGAGCGCCGGCGTGCCGAAACGGCAGGACGGCAGCGCACCGAAGCGCAGCGCTTGATGGTGCAGACGCTTCTTTCCCTGACCGAGACGCGCGACGCCGAAACCGGGCAGCACTCCCGCCGCACGCAGATGTACGCGAGAATTCTCGCGCAGGAACTATCAACGCATCCTGCCTATCGCGAATACCTGACGCCGGAGCGGATCGATCTGCTCTCGAGCCTGGCGCCCCTGCACGACATCGGCAAAGTTGGGATCCCCGACCACATCCTGAACAAGCCCGGCAAGTTGACGGCGGAAGAAATGGAGGAGATGCGCAAGCATCCGGCGCTTGGCCGCGACGTGATCCTGAGGGCGGAGAAGCAGGTTGGTGTCCACGACGATGCGACGCTGGCGATGGCCAAGGATATCGTCTACACCCATCACGAGCGTTGGGACGGGAGCGGGTATCCGCAAGGGCTGCGCGGCACCGGGATCCCCATTCCCGGGCGCGTGATGGCAATCGTCGATGTCTATGACGCCGCCAGCACCCGTACGTTGTACCGGCGAACGATGTCGCACGAAGACACCGTCAAATTCATCATGGCTGGAAAGGGGACGCACTTCGATCCGGCCGTGGTCGACGCGTTCGTGAACGCGTCAGACGTGATCGAGCACGTGTCGCGCGAGGAAAACCAATAAGACAGTCCGAGGGACTTGCCCCTCGGACTGCCGGACCGAGCTTCAGCCCTAGTTGGTCATCCGTTTCTTGACGGTGTCCTGAAGCTTCTTCGCCTCGTTGAGATGCGCCTTCACGACTGGATACGTCTTCGCCGCCCAGCTATTGAGCGCCATCGTTGTCGTGTTGTCGCTCTTCTCCGGCATCACCGCCGTGGCTTCGACCTTCGTCTCGACCTTGCGGCCCGACGCATCCTTGGTTTCAGCCTTTGATTTGTCGAGCGTGTCCTTGTCGACGCGAGACCCGAGCTTGTCGAGGGCATCCTGGTGATCGTCGACCATCGCGTTGATGTATTCGCGGTCGAAGTCCGCACCCTGATACTTGGCCAGCTTGTCTCGGAGGTCGTTGTGCTTGTCGTCAGGCGCCGACGGAACCGGGATGTTGTACTGCGTCGCGATCGAGGTCAATTCCTGGTTGGCCTTGCTGTGATCGTCGACCATCATCTGCGCGAATTTCTTCACGTCCGGATTGACCGCGCGATCGAGCGCCATTCTGCCGAGCTCGACCTCGGCGGTGCCGTCGCTGGCAACGTCCTTCACGAAATCCTTATCGCCGTTGCTCACATTGTGGTCTTCGCTACCGGCGGTGCCAACGGCGCCACCAGCCGGAGGGTTGGCTGCGTTGACGTCTTTGTCGCTCTTCGTGTTGCACCCGAAGGTCAACGCGGTGGCCAGCGCAATGGATAGAAAACCGTACCTCTTCATCTCTGTTCTCCTCTGATGAGCTCTGATACACACATCGCTCGATCAAGTGCAAGGAGAGTGACCTCAGCAGGCGGGGCGGTAGAGTAAAGAGAGTGAGGGCGACAATGTTCGCTGTTCAACGTTCCTAATCAAGCGTTGAACAGTGAGCATTGAGAAAGACGCCAATGGCGAACGAGTGCGCGAGTGAGCCCACGCGAACGGAGCGAGCCGACGAAGCGGCTCGCGAGAGAGCGTGTCGGGGAGTCCGAGGGGCAGCGCCCCTCGGATTAGTAAGTGGCGCGCCCTCCGGAAATATCGAAGACGCCGCCGGTCGAGAACGAGCAGTCCCCTGAAGCGAGCCAGCAGATCAGCGCGGCGATCTCGTCGACTTCGACGAAGCGTGCCATCGGGATCTTCGAGCGCATGTAGTCGATGTGTTGCGGCGTCATCTGGGCGAAGATTTCCGTGTTGGCAG
>Ga0222622_10000909_pt1 | contig 11740 bp, 9 predicted proteins | sample PLM2_5_b1metaG_FD_177335 | JGI IMG/M metagenome (GOLD analysis project Ga0222622, IMG submission 177335) | Groundwater sediment microbial communities from an aquifer in East River, Colorado, USA - PLM2_5_b1 | ecosystem: Environmental > Terrestrial > Soil > Riparian zone | place: USA: East River... | reverse complement strand
CTTCAAAGCGTGTGTACAAACCTCCTTCTCAACGCGTGCGATGCGGTCGACACGAACGGGCGGATTTCGGTTGAGACGACACGGCAAGGGGAGTGGATAGCCTTATCCGTGAGTGATAATGGATGCGGAATGACTGAGCAGTTCATCAAGAATTCTCTTTTCCGGCCGTTCCGCTCCACCAAGAAAAAAGGGTTGGGTATCGGCATGTTCCAATCCAAGACGATCGTCGAAGCGCATCAAGGAAAGATTCACGTAGAAAGCCAACTCGGCGTCGGCACAACCTTCCGGGTCATGCTGCCTCTGAAATACCAAACAGCATGAAACCGAAATTGCTCATAGTAGATGACGACGAAGCCATTCGGACCCAGATGAAATGGGCCCTGAGCGAGCATTACGAAGTCCATTTCGCCGAAGACCGCAAGGCAGCCGTTGAAAGCTTTGAGGCTAATTCGCCGGCGGTAACATTACTTGATCTTGGGCTCCCACCTCGCCCCAATGAATGCGACGAAGGCTTGGCCGTGCTATCCGACATACTTGCAATCGATAACATGGCGAAGGTCATCATCATTTCCGGACAAAGTGAAAAGCAGAATGCCATCGAGGCTGTCGGTGCGGGCGCTTACGATTTCTTGTGCAAGCCCGTGGATATGGAAGAACTGAGGCTACTCCTGCGTCGATGCATCCATGTGGTGGAACTCGAGAAAGAATATCTCGAGTTACAACAAAGCCGGCGCGGTGATGTCTTTGAAGACATGCTCGGCACTAGCCCCCAAATGCAGGCGGTCTTTGCCTTCATTCGCAAAGTAGCCGGGACAAATGCTCCGGTGCTATTGCTCGGAGAAAGCGGTACTGGTAAAGAAATGGCTGCAGCGGCCATTCATCGTCGCAGCGCGCGTAAGGATGGCCCTTTTGTCGCCATCAACTGCAACGCTATTCCCGAGACTCTTTTGGAGAGCGAGCTGTTCGGTCACGAAAAAGGCGCCTTTACCGGGGCTCATGTTCAACGCAAGGGACTCCTGGAAACAGCCAGTGGGGGCACCCTGTTTCTGGATGAGATTGGCGAGCTCCCCCCAGCCATCCAAGTGAAGCTTCTCCGGTTCCTTCAGGAACAACGCTTGCAAAGAGTTGGCGGGAGACAAGAGATTCAGGTCGATACCCGGCTTGTAGCCGCGACCAACGCTAATCTGAAAGAATTGATCAACACCGGTAAATTTCGTGAAGATCTGTATTTTCGCCTTGCCGTTGTCACTATCCGCCTGCTGCCGCTTCGTGAGCGTGGGGAAGACATCGCGTTCCTGGCCCGCGAGTTCCTACAAAAGTATGCTAACCAAAGCGGTCAGACCAAGATGGTCTTTACGCCTGACGCGTTGCGTGCGATGAGCTCTTATTCATGGCCCGGAAATGTCCGCGAACTCCAAAACCGTGTGAAACGGGGCGTCATTATGACCAGCGGATCGCGACTGAGTGCAAAAGACCTTGAGTTGGAACGGGATCGGGCAGTGGCGTCTTCAGCTGGAACGACTCTGCGACAAGCACGCGAGCACGTCGAGCGCGAAATGGTTGAACAGGCGCTTAAGAAGAACTCTGGAAAAATCACCTCCGCAGCTCTTGACCTCGGAATTAGCCGACCAACTCTTTACGAATTAATGGAAAAACTTGGTATTGCGAGAGAGCGCGCAAACACAAACGTCGACAAACATCAAAACAACCCTCGATATGCAAACATCGAAAACTCTATTTAGAATTGTAACGCTTACTCTTGCGGCTACAGCACTCGTCGCCTGCTCCAAGGAAGCCAAGAAGACACGCTTTCTCGCCGAGGCCGACAACTATTTCAAAACCGGCGACTACGACAAAGCCAAGGTGAGCTACCTGAACGTGGTACGGCTGGACCCGCAAAACGCGCTGGCATTTGAAAGAATCGGGGCGATGTGGCTGGATGGAGGATCACCTCTTCCCGCCGCTGCATTCCTCGCAAAAGCGAGTGAACTGGCTCCGAAAAACGATCAAAATCGAATGCGGCTCGCCCGATGTTATCTGGCCATCGGGCGCTTCGCCGACGCAAAAAAGGAAGCACTGAAGGTCCTTGAGCAATTCCCCGGCAACGGGAATGCCATTGTCGCTTTAACAGAAGCGGCGCAAACCCGAGAAGACATTGAGGAGGCCGCGAAGCAGCTACAGAAATTCCCAGAACAGAACAGTATCTCTTTTTATCTAGCTTCTGCGAATCTGTTCCTTGGCCAACGCAATTTGTCGGGAGCGGAAAACGCTCTTCGGCAGGCGCTCGCTGTCGATCCTAATTCAGCCGCCGCGCACAATGCGCTGGGAGATCTCAATCTGCTCAAGAAAGATCGCAAGCAAGCAGGCGAAGAATTCAAGAAGGCCGCCGAGCTTGCACCTGTTCGTTCGATGGAGCGCTTGAAATATGCTGCGTTCGCGTCCGACATGGGTGACACTGAAGAAACCAAAAGAATCGCCGCCGAAATGACCCGGAAGGCACCCGACTATCTGCCGGGCTGGACCTTGCTGGCCGAGCTTGCCTTTAAGGATAAGAAATACGACGAGGCTCTCTCACTTCTTGAAAATGTTTTTAGCCGCGACCCCGAATACGTCGATGGCCACCGCCTGGAAAGCAAGGTGCTGCTGGCAAAGGGCGACACGAAAAAAGCGGTCGAAGTTTTGGAGCGGCTCGACCAAACATATCCCGATAGTGCTCTTATCAAATACGAACTGGCTCAGGCGTATCTGAAGAACAAAAACCTTAATCAAGGGAAGGCCGCGCTGGAGCAGGTGATCTCGGCTAATCCGAATTTTGCCGATGCCATCGTGCTCCTTGCCGAAATCAATCTACGCTCCGGTCATGGCGAAGCGGTAATCGAACCGCTAACGCGTTTACTGAACAGAAATCCCGAGTTAAAGCCCGCTGCGCTGCTACTGGCAGCTGCATATGGGTCGCTTGATAGATTCGACGACGCCGCCATAGTTGTAGGCGAGCAAGCAAAGCTCGCGCCTCGCGACCCACAAGCCCAGATGGCGCTTGCCCTCACCTTGCGCCAAGCCAAGAGAAATGGCGAAGCGCGCCAGGCATTTGAAAAAGTCGCGGAGCTTGCGCCGGATAGCTTGTGGCCAGTCGAGCAACTTGTGGAACTGGATCTGCTGGAAAAGCATTTTGATGCCGCGCGCCAGAGGGTTCGGCATCAGTTCCAAAAAACACCTGATTCGCCAGCCGCCCATTTCTTTGAAGGCAAGATCCTGGCAGCGGAAGAAAAATGGGATTTAGCGGAGGCAGAGCTTCAAAAAACGCTGCAGCTGGATCCAAATTTTTCTAATGCATACGGCTTGCTGGTCCAGGCTTATGTTTCGACCAACAAGCTTCCGCAAGCGCTCGCGCAATTGCAGGCTCAACTCACGAAAAATCCCAATGATGTGTCGGCACTGACAACGTTGGCTCTCTTGTACGAGCGAACGAACGATTTCGCAAAAGCACGCGATACCTACGAGCGGCTTCTCGCAATTGAGCCTAGCTCCACTTCCGCACTAAATAATCTCGCTTACCTCTATGTCGATCGACTGAACGATCTCGACAAGGCTTACGACCTGGCGCGTAAAGCCCACGATTTGCAAGGAAACGACCCTGCGATAGCCGACACGTTTGGCTGGATTCTGTCCAGGCGTGGTGATTATCAACAAGCTCTGCCAATCCTGCAGGAGAGTGCTGCAAAGATTCCTGGCAGTCCGGAGGTTCAGTTTCACCTGGGTATGACGGCCTACATGATGGGACAGACTGATTTGGCCAGCGTTGCGCTTCAAAAAGCCGCGGGCGCCACCAAGGATTTTCCCGGTAAGGAAGAAAGCAAACGTCGTCTCGCCTTGCTAAAGAACGGTACCGCCGCTTCGCCGGAATTGTCGGTTTCACAGCTGGAAGCAATGGCGAAAGAGCAACCTAAGGACGTCATCACTCAGACGCGTTTGGGTGAAGCGTATGAGAAACAAGGCGCAGCGAATAAAGCGGCCGCGGCGTTCGAGCAGGCACTAAAATTAAATCCCCGGTTGGCTTCCGCGGCAACGAAACTCGCGCAACTCTATGCGGGGCCGCTTCAGAATAAGGAGAAAGCTCTCGCTTACGCAAAAAAGGCCCGTGAGCTCACGCCGAATGATCCCCAAGTAACCAGCATTCTCGGAAAAATTGCATACCAAAGTGGCAATGTCGCTTGGTCGTACAGCCTTCTGCAGGAGGCAGCGCGACAACGCGAAAACGATCCATCGATCCTGCATAATTTGGCTTGGGCTGCTTATGGATTGGGGAAAGTAAATGAGGCTCGTGATGCGATGCAAAAAGTCCTAACGAACAATGCTGATTCTTCCCAGGCTGCCGACGCCAAGAAGTTTCTCGCTTTGACCAAGCTGAGTGAAAATCCTAAGGAACTAATGGGCTCGGAAGCCGAGCTCCGAAAGGACTTAAACTCGGATCCCGAATATCTGCCTGCGCTCATGGCTCAGGCTGCACTCGATAAACAGCGCGGCCAGATAAAGCCGGCGACCGAGATATACAATGGTATCCTGCGTCGGTGGCCGGATTTCGCGCCGGCGCAAAAGGGCCTCGCCGCGCTTTATGCCCGGGATCCATCCGCAACCGCTACGGCCTATGATCTCGCCGCAAAGGCGCGTCAAGCATTACCCGATGACGCCGAATTGGCCGAGCTTCTGGGACAATTGAGCTACGAGAAAAAAGAATACCAGCGTGCGATCCAATTATTACAGGAAGGGGCCAGGGCAAAATCACTCAACGCCAATTCTCTTTTCTATCTGGGAATGTCGGAGCTTCAAGTCAGACAAAAGACCGAAGCCCAAGGAGTGCTAAATCAAGCCTTGCTCGCGGGCCTTCAAGAGCCTCTTGCAAGCGAAGCACGGCGAGCCCTCGCAGATATCGAGCGGGAGTAAGTAGTTGGCTCCGACAGCCCTTTGGGCGGAACTAATTGCGCCTGGCGCGCAGCGATGGCTTCGGACGATTCAAGGGACCCGACGTATCACCAATCGTCGACGATCGGTACGTTTTCCAATCATGCGTTCTAATTACCTTTGGCCGTGAATATTATACACGTCCTTTCCTCGTGCTGGTGGGCCGTTCGTCGGAATAACTTACGATTTACGGTGAAATACACAAATTCATGACTAATCGGTCGATTTTATAACTACCTACTACGCATAATCTTATAAGAGTTTTACGAAGCAGATATTCCTTTGGCACGACCTTTGCTTCTATCTCTTACAAAACCCGAAAATACCTATGAAAATAAACAAAAAATATCTAATCGTGCTTGGCTCTGTGGCCGTTTGCGCCCTGATGCTCGCGTTCACTCCGAATGCTCACGCTGTAACCAACTTGAATTTCAGTGACGCTGTCGGCACGGTAACCCCTGGAGCCCCCGCCGATGAAGCCGCCGAAGCAAGTTACATCAACTTCATGATTGCCTTGGGGCTTGGCCAATCTGGTACGTTCGACGGCCAGACCATTACACGCTCGAACAACGTATTCGCTAACCTGCCCACCGCGAACGCGACAGGGGCGGTCCGAAATAATAGCCCTGTAAATAACAATGGCCTGGTGCATATAGACCTCGGCGCCGTAGGTACCTACTCGTACTTGTATGCAAAGTACGATGGCCAAAACGACCTGACCCAAGTTTGGTACGTCGGCGATTTGGGCGGAGAGATCACGATTCCTTTCGAGGGGCCAAGCGGACACGACATGTCCCACTACACGCTGTTTGTCGCAGGAGGCAACGGTGTTCCGGACGGCGGCACCACGATAATGTTGCTGGGTATGGCGTTCGGCTCGCTCGGCATGGCCAGACGTTTTCTGAAGAAATAAGTAGCTAGATTAGTTTCCCGACGAAAAGTGGCCGTCCTTTTTAGGGCGGCCACTTTTGCTTTGTACCCAAACCCGCGATAGCATCTTGTCTCTACTGTCCTCAAGCAATCGCCGTTGGTTCGGCGGGGTTGTTTCCTAGATTCCCACTGGGTTCGGCCAGCTTAACTCTCAGTATTCAAGAGCAGAACACATATAACTTGCCAGGCGACCCTTCATTGGGCCTGCCCGAGCGATGGCTTGACTTGCTCTGGCTCCCGGCAAGGGTTGACTAGAGTTTGAAGGAAATCCGAATTTTTCCGACCCCCCCGCAAAACGCTCTGATGCTTCCGGGTCTCTCAATTTACCAGACTTTGCAAAGCCGCAGAAACGTCGTTGGAGAAAGAATGCGCCCCCAGAATTGGCGTGCGCTTGTGCTCTCTTTTTTTGTTCTGCCTTCCTCTTGATCGGAGCAAGATGGCTCAAATAAAAGTTGCGAAGTGTACACGTAGTAACCCCACTGGATAACCATTGCCGCTCCCGATGGCGGCCGAGTGGTTTCTCCAAACGGATCCGAGTTTGGTCCAAGTAGCGTAGTCGTTTCTGACGGCGACACCATAAGGATATGACCACGGCGGCACTCTGCGCCTCCGATATAACGTGCGCACCATTTTAACGCCGGGCAGGGATAAAAACGACGCGATTTTTCATTGGCCCGTTGCGTTCTGTGCCTTCTGGATGCGACTTTTCATCTAGCGTTCAGGTGTTGATACACCGGTTGGAAATCGTCGGAAGTCCTTACATCGGGGTGCAAAGCGTCGGAATAACTTACGATTCACCAGCCGCGCATATTACGGGCGTATTTTGTAACCAATTACCCCTTAGCGCCTTATATGACTTCGCAAAGGGTATTTGCTCTTGGCACGACCTTTGCTGTTAGAAGGCTTACCATATGAAAATAAGCAGAAAACATCTGATTCCGAAACTAGCGTTTGTTTCTGCGGCAGCTTTCGCCGCGATGCTCGCGTTCACTCCCAGTGCCAGCGCCCTTACTAATCTGACCTTCAGCGACCAGCACGTTGTCGGCATTACGAACCCTGGCAATCCCCCAACTAACACAAATGTAGCAAGCTGGATAAACTTCATGATTACCTTGGGCCTTGGTCAGCAGGGTAATATCGGAAACCAGACCATTACGCGTTCCATGAACGTCTTTGCCAACTTGCCGGCTGCGAACGCCGCAACAGCGGTCAGGAACGACAGCCCGGTAAACGTCAAAGGCCAGGTGCAGATCAACCTCGGCGCAACTGCGGGTACATATTCATACCTATTCGCAAAGTACGATGGTCAAAACGACATATCTCAGGTTTGGTACGTCGGTGATTTGAGTGGCATAATCACGATTCCCTACCTCGGGCCGCTTGGCCACGCCATTTCGGGCTATATACTCTTCCCCGGTGGTGCAGTGCCCGATGGTGGAACGACATTGATGTTGCTGGGTGCGGCCCTCGGAGCGCTCGGTATGGCGCGACGCTACATAAAGAGTTAATGAGTTATGGCCCCGGTTCTGGAGCCAAAAATGATTAGCCGGGCAGGGTAAAACCTGCCCGGTTTTTTTTGGCACCGAATGGGAAGCTGTCACCCGAACAGGCCGGAGACTAAATCGTGGCGGAATGGTCCATAGGCGCAAATCTTGGCTTGTTCGGGTCGTCCGCTCTCTTGCGACCGCAGCGCTTCCGGGCTTCTTCGAATATCGTCGGAACCCTTTACGGAATGCTGGAAATGTCCTCGGCAATGAAGCTTATAACATATCTGATTAAGCTCAACGTTTTCAACATGTTATGCTGTAGGATTGAAACGGGGCCCAGCATTGGTACAATGCTTGCTCCTATTGTTCAGCATGAAGAGCATCGCTTTAAAGCATAAACTCTCGATTTGCACGGCCGTGTGCGCAGCTTTTCTAGCGCTCAGTCACAACGCCAGTGCCCTAAGCGTCGGCGACTCCCATGAGTTGGGCTTCCTCTGGCCCGGCCTATCCATAGGTAACCAGAACAACGCGACCTATGTAAACCACTTAGTTGGAATGGCTCTTGCCGCGTTCGACATTGCCAATGGTCAAATCTATTTTCGATCGAACAACACCTTTGGTTCCTTGCCTGCTGCCGTCTCCGCGTTAAACGGAACGGGCACAACAATAAATCTTGGTGCCGGCGGGGTATACACCTACTTGTTTGCGAGTTACACCGGGCTCGGTGCCGAGATCTGGTACGTCGGTGATCTGCATGGGGTCATAACGACTCCCGGAATCTTTAACCTGTGCGGCCTAACTAAATGGACGCTTTTTGGCCCAGGCGGTCAGGGGGTTCCAGATGGCGGCACTACCGCAATGTTGCTCGGCACGGCTCTCGGCGCACTGGGCATGGCGCGGCGGTTTCTAAAGCGCTAACTAATCTAGGAAGTTTCCCAACACAAGGGTGGCCGTTCCTTTGGGGCGGCCACTTTGTTTGTACGCGAGATGCGAGAGGCGCGATTTCCCAGAAATGCCTTTCTTAAAGGCTTGTTTCTTGATATGGGCCAAGAGAGGCCGAATTTTGCAGATTGAAGTCTCCGCTCGATTACGGAGGACCGCTGAATTTGAGATAGTCGGCAATGCACCCGGTAAGCTCGCCGACGAAAATAACGGGCGCAAGGCAGCGTTATGCGGCGAGCACTTTTGCCATCGAAACTTCCATTTCCACACACCGCCCAAGAAAATCGAAAAGGACGCGGATCCGGTCTTTTGCTGGAAGTAAATGAGTAACCACAACGTCAAGCCCTTGGAAAGGTCCGTCGACGATTTGAACCGATTGGCCAACTTTGATGGAGCAATCGAGGGTCACGATCTCTTCCGAACCCACTCTCGATTGGAGCGCTGTCACAATATTTTCAGGCAAGGTCGCCAGTCGATCGCCAAAACGGACAATCCCAGAAATTCCATGAGAGGCCTCTACGGCGCGATGTTGCGTCGAATAGGTAAATTTTGCGAACAGATAGCCAGGAAACATGGCCTCTACGAACCAGACCGGGCCCCGTTGGGTCATTTTTCGGAAACGCAATCGAGGGGAGAAACACTCGACGCCAAATTGACGCCGGAGTGCGGTCGCGGCCAAATGCTCGCGCTTTGGCTGCGTCCTTAGACAAAACCATACCGGTTCAGGAACCAGAGCGAGTGAGGCGGATGACTGGGTCACACTCCGAACTACGGGATTGACGATTCCAAGTTCCAAAAAATCGTAAAGTTTTCCGTCGAATTTTTGAGCCGTGGCCTGAGGCGAAGGCAGCTGGCCGGCTGAAATCCGCTGGAAGGCCAACACCCGCAGCAAATTATGGGATAATCGATCAAGGAGCGGTTCTGACGTGGTCGACTCGCCGTCCGGTTAACGACTCTGCAAAATGGAAATTGGTGACCAAGCACCGAGCACGGCAATCCACGATCAAGGGCCTGCCTGTTCGAACCGTGCTTGTAGATTCGTGCGCTTCCAGATGCGGGGACTTCATGCTGAAAAATTCAAAGTCCACTTTTTAGACCCGCAGCGAGCCACGGAATGCCCTGGCGCCGTAGTAAGACTGCGCACCATTGTGATACACAAAGACATGGCCGAAGCGGCGATCACCAAAGAGAGCGCCGCCGAGTTTTCTGATAGCAGCAGGTGCTTTCACCCAGCTCGACGTCTTCGTATCGAAATTTCCAAGTTTCTGCAGCTCTCGATATTGTTCTTCCGTCAAAAGCTCGATGCTCATGGCCGCTGCCATATCGATAGCGTTATTTTCCGGTTTATGTTCTTTCCTGGATTCCTGGCCTTCGCGGTCGTAACACACGCTTCTGCGGCCGTTAGGACTTTCTGCTGAACAATCAAAAAAGATGTATTCACCCGTCTTCTTATCATGACCAACAACATCCGGTTCACCGCCGGTTCTTTCCATTTCACTGAGTGACCATAGTTTTTCCGTCTTAGCTTCCAGCTTTGCTTTTACTTTAGCCCATTCGAGACCTTTATGGCGGTTCATATTTTTTTCAAAGCGGGCTTTCAATGCTCCCAGGAGTTCTTCACGTTGTTCCGGTGACAATGTCTTCCTGGTTTCAGCGCCTTTCATGGAGGTCTCCTTTTATCGCTGTGTTGTGTGAAGAGTTGACCCCGATTAGGCCGATCTTTTCGATTGTCGCGCACGAATCACCAACCAAGTCTTCCGCGCGATGAATAGCGTGACCAGACTCAGGATAGCTGCCCCATATCCAGATAGGTAACATGTACCCAGCCATAGTGCGACGCCAATGTTGGCGAAGAATACGCCTGCGTACATCCAGAATCCCGAAAGGATAAGCACAGGAACGAAGACAAACCGAACAACCGGGGCGTAATTTGGAAGTTCTTCAAACGGACTATAAACATAACCGAGTATCGGAATGGTAAAGATGAGATGAATCCAGCGAAGAATCGAACGTTTGGTGGCACTACTAATCATTCAACCCCTTTCCATCAAGGATCTGCCGCGTACATTTTTCAACTCTTGACTCTCGAGTTTTGGGTTGTTTGGCTCCAGAAAAATAAAGGATGTACGCTCTTTGCCTTCCAGGAGTCAAAGCATCAAAAGCGGCTTTTAAGGCAGGGATTTCATCTAATCTCTTTTGAAATTCTTCAGGAATAGGTTCTGGATTCTTTTTCAACTTCACTTCCAACCCGGCTTTTTCCGCTTCTATGGCTTCATGAATATAGGTTCTCAAAATGGGTTCCATCTCACCTATTTCTCGAACATTGGTGAACGGAATCCGGCGTGCCGCCTGCCAGCCAAATTTTTTTAGAATACCCTTGGGATCCTTTAACAAGGCACCTTTGCAAAACAAGAGCGCACAGAACTCCTTAAATCCTTGTATTATGACGATGTTGCTTTCTTGAAACGTGTAACAAGGTTTACCCCACTTCAATTCTTCGGTCAGTCCACAGACCAAACTGATCTGTCTCAATTTCTCCATTTCTTGCTGCCATTTTTTGGCTTTTCTCAAATACTCATCAACCTTGGGATTCATACTGTTGATTTATTGATACTGTAAAGTGAGATAATATCTTGATTGGTTGTTTGGGAAACTGGCAGAATTTGTAAAATAGGCTGTGGCCTTCGGACGTAGGGAAAGAAGGCGAAGACCCCGCTTCGCGAAATCCTCATTACCAGCATTTTTACAATGGTGCGCGGTACAGGGTTCGAACCTGTGACCCCTACCGTGTCAAGGTAGTGCTCTACCACTGAGCTAACCGCGCGATGGGATCGGAAATCATAACTGATCGGGGACTAGAAACGAGTCAAGCGAGATATCGAGACGACGTAACTCAACAAAATTTTGCGTACGGAGAAGTCGTATCGTTTGTGACACCACTTCGCGACTGGACAACTTCGATGTGCAAGACGACTGTTCGCGTCTCGTGAGTGCCTTGTTTTTCAAACAGTTTTTGAAGCGACCGTTTCGGATCGCATCGATCGTCCCTAGTTCCAAGGCGCTGGTAGAACGGGTCGCCAGCAAGATGGATTTCAGCCAACCACGTGTCATTGCCGAGTACGGGCCCGGCGAAGGAGTACATTCACGCGAGATTGCACGGCGGATGTGTCCGGATTCAAATCTTCTTCTGTTCGAGTTGGACCGAGCGTTCGCGCGCGATCTGGAACGCCAGTTCGCCGGCGACCGGCGTGTCCGCGTAATTCATGGCGATGCGGCCTCGTTGCCACACGAACTGAAACGTCACGGCTTTGATTCCTGCGACTATATCCTTTCAGGAATTCCGTTCAGCATCCTTAAAATCGAAAAGAAGCGCGCGCTCTTGCAGAAAACATATGACGCGCTGGCGCCCGGTGGCAGTTTCA
>Ga0222622_10000907_pt1 | contig 11750 bp, 9 predicted proteins | sample PLM2_5_b1metaG_FD_177335 | JGI IMG/M metagenome (GOLD analysis project Ga0222622, IMG submission 177335) | Groundwater sediment microbial communities from an aquifer in East River, Colorado, USA - PLM2_5_b1 | ecosystem: Environmental > Terrestrial > Soil > Riparian zone | place: USA: East River... | reverse complement strand
GAGGGCGAAGCGGCGGACGAACTCCTCCGGCCGCCCGGTCTCCTTGTAGATCTCGATCGTCTGCCCGGCGCTCATGATGCGAAGCTCGGGATGCGTCGTCCGCACCCAAGCCTCGGCGTCCTCGGCCTCGGCCTCGACGACGAAGACTGCGTGGCTCGACCGGACCTCGGGCTCCGGCGAGCCGCCGAAGGCCTGGCGGAGCTCCGCGCCGAGACCGTCCCAGTCGTGGAGCGGGTCGGCGGAGAAGAGCGTCAGCTTGCTCGACCCGCTCGGCGCCGGGTCGCGGTAGATGGCGACGCCCGCGCTGTCGGGCCCGCGATCGCTCATCTGCTCGAGCATTGCGCCAAGGTGGCGCCCCAGCGCCTCCTCGATCTCAGCCGACTTCGCGAACAGTCCGACGATTCCGCACATATGTCCTCAATCTACATTTTGGTCAACGAGTGAAACCTTTGAAATAACCGTTTTTCGCAGATCGGATATGGAGGATTCCTACATAGCTAAAACCGCGTCAGGTATTCACGGATCTCCCACGGCGTGACCTGCTCGTGGTAGCGGGCCCACTCGTCGCGCTTCACGCGGATGAAGTAGTCGACGTAGTCCTCGTCCCGGCCCTTGCCCAGAGCCGCGCGGAGGACGTCATCGCGCTCGAGCTCCTCGGTCGCGTCGAGGAGGTTGGCCGGCAGGGTCTCGAGACCGCGTGAGCGCAGCTCGTCGTAGGGAATCGCGTAGAGGTTCTCGCTGTTCGGCTCTCCCGGGTCGAGGCCGGAATCGATCCCGTCGAGGCCGGCGCCGAGGATGACCGCTGCCGCGAGGTAGGGATTGCAGCCGCCGTCGATCGTTCTGTCCTCGACGCGGCCGGGCCCGGGGATCCGGAGCATCTGGGTGCGGTTGTTGTAGCCGTAGCTGATCCAGACCGGAGACCAGGTGGCGCCGCTCGACGTCGAGCCGACCTTGAGCCGCTTGTACGAGTTGACCGTCGGCGCAGTCACGGCGCTGTAGGCCCGCGCGTGCTTCTTCAGGCCGGCGATGAAGCGGTAGGCCGTGTCCGAGAGCCCGAGTCCGCGCGGGTCGTTTTCGTCCAGAAAGAGGTTCGTGTCACCGTCCCAGAGCGACATGTGAAAATGGCAGCCGTTGCCCGTCAGGTCGGTGAACGGCTTCGGCATGAAGGTGGCGAGGATCGTCCTGCCCTCGTCGCGGCCCTTGCGCTCGGCGAGTTGGTGAACCATGTAGCGGAAGAAGATGGCGCGGTCGCAGCTGGTGAGCGCGTCCGTGTACGTGAAGTTCTGCTCGAACTGGCCGTTCGCGTCCTCGTGGTCGTTCGCGTAGTTGCCCCAGCCGAGGTCGTTGACGTAACGCGAGACCGTCGTCAGGAAGTCGTAGTGGCGACTGAGGCCGTTGAGGTCGTAGCAGGGCTTCTCGAGCGTGTCGAGCGCGTCGGCGAGCGCGATCGATCCGTCTTCTTTGAGCTCGACGAGGAAGTACTCGAGCTCGAGCCCCATGCGGAAGTCGAGCCCCTTGGCCCGCGCCTTCTCGATCTGGCGGCGGAGGATGACGCGCGGGTCGTATGGCCACTCCTCCCCGTCCACATGGATGTTGCAGGCGAAGCGGGCGACGGACGGCTCCCACGGCACCGGCGTGAACGTGGCGAGGTCCGGGATGGCCGCGATGTCGGGATCGCTCGGAAACTGGCCGATCTCGCCTGCGGCGAAGCCGGCGAAGCCCGCGCCGTCGGTGACGAGGTCGTCCAGGTGAGCGGCCGGCACGAGCTTCGCGCTCGGCCGGGCGTACATGTCCACGAACTGCGCGAAATAGAACTCAATGCCGCGCTTCGCGGACTCCTTGCGAATGTCTTCGACGGTCGGTGCGGTCGCCATGCGGCCTCCTCCCTGTCTCCGGGTCGGGTGAGGCCGAGATTAACCAGCCCCGGCGCGCCTGCCGATGGCGGCTCTCTACAAGCGTGGGGCGCGGCTTATGTCGGCTCCGTCCGCCCCAACGCTTCCTGCAGCCGCACCATCTTCACGGCGATCTCGATCAGGAGCCAATCTTCCTTGCGTAGGTCGAGCCCGGAGAGCTCCTGAATCCGGCGCAGCCTCTGCCTCAGCGTGTTCGGGTGGACGTAGAGCGCCTCGGCCGTGGCGCTGATGTTCCCGCGGCGGCGGAGGAACTCCTCGAGCGTGCGGAGGAGCGAGGTCTGCCGCTGGCGGTCGTACTCGGCGATCTTGGTGACCAGGTCGCGCTGCGAGTCGCGGGCGGCCGAGTCGAACGACATCCGCAGGAGGTACTTGTACGGCCCGAGCTCCTCGTAGGTCATCACGTTTGGAGCTCCGCGGATGACGGAGCCGAGGAGCGCATGACCCGCCTCCTCGAAGCCCGCCTGGAAGCTCGAGGCGCCCTGACAGGCGTTCGAGATCCCGATCGAGATCGCACTTCCGACCTCGGCGTGGACGGCCTGAATTCGGGCGACGAGCGCCTCCTCGCCGACCAAGGGGACGCGGAGGAGGGCGCGGATCGAATCGTCGCGGTGGTCGAAGAGGGAGCCGGGCGCTGCTGTCGCGATCGCCTTCTCGACGGCTTCGTCAGACGGCGCCACCTCGACGACCAGGTACTTGCGGTCGAGGTCGCAGCCGAGACGAGCCGCCCGCCCCTCCACCGCGCCGAGGACATTGCCGCCCGCGAGCTGCTCGAAGAAGTCCTTGATCAGGTTCTTCTCCGTCAGCCGCTCGATCAGCTCGATCTTCTTGATCGCGACCGCGGTCTGGTTGGCGACGGCGCGGGCGAGGTCGACGTCCGACGTCCCGTCGGCGGTGACGAGCCCGAGGAGCTCGTCGTCGGCCACGATCGGCACGGCCACGCTCGCCGAGCGGCCGCTCCGTGCGATCTCGGGGCCGAGCTCAGAGAGGCTGATGGACGGCTTCGCCTCGTCTCCCGGGGGCGCAGAGGCCCGCAGGCGGAGCTCCTCCGAGCGGTCCTCGAGGAGGTAGAGATGGCACGAACGGCTGCGGAGCAGCAGACGTGTCCGCTCGGTGACCGCCGGAAGCACCTCGCCGAGCTGCTGGGCGCGGGCAAGCGTCTCGCCTAGCTCCGCCAGGTGCTCGAGCTCACCGATCCGCTGCCGCGTCTCCTCGTAGAGGCGCGCGTTCTCGATCGCGCCCGCGACGAGCGATGCCGTCGATGTAAGGAGCTCGACCTCCTTCTCGGTGAACTCGCGCGGAGCCTCCGTGTGCATCGTGATCGCGCCGATGACGTCGCCGTCGCGGCCTGCGACGGGGACCGAGAGCAGCGATTGGAACTTCTCCTCCTCGAGCTCGGGGACGAACTTGTTGCGCGGGTCGTCGACCGCGTTCTGTGTGAAGGCGGGCTCGCCGTGGTCGACGGCCCACCAGGCGATGCCCTCGCCTTTGTCGAGTGTGATCGCCCCGGCCAGCTCCCCGTAGGGCTCTGACGCGGCGCGGAGCACGAGGCTGTCTTCCTCGATCAAATAAACGAAGCACGCGTGGACGGCGCTCGCATCGGAGAGGAGGCGCACGACGGCGTCGAGCACCTCTCCAAGCTCGAGCGAGGACCCGACCGTGGAGATGATCTCGTAGAGGATCCGCTCGCTCGTCTGCGCCGCAGGAGTCCCCACGCGCGGGATCGTACGCCCAAAAGGCGCAGGATCCTAACGCGCGGCCGGCTTGAGCGCCGAGCCGACCGGCTCGACCCGCACGGCCGACGTCTTGTACTCCGGCGTCCCGATCAAGGGGTCGCCGACGTCGTGCGTCAGCCAGTTCACCTTCGCTTGCGCGAAGTGGAGCGCCATCCAGACGAGACCGGGGTAGACGCGCTCGCCGAGCGCGGCGCGGGCCTCGAGCTCGCCTCGACGCGAGACGAGGCGAACCCAGTCGCCCTCCTCGATCCCGAGGGCCCTGGCGTCGTCCGGGTGCATCTCGACGAAGGGGTCCTCCTGCTTTTGAACGACCCCTTCCTCGCGCATGGTCATCGTCGCCGAGTTGTAGTGGTAGAGCGTCCGCCCGGTCGAGAGAACGAAGGGATATTCGGAATCGGGCTGCTCGATGGGAGGCTGATACTCGACGGGGTAGAACTTGCCCTTGCCGTTCGGGCGCGAGGGGCTCGGCGCGTGCAGGAAGGGCGTGCCCGGATGCTCGCGGTCGGTGCAGGGCCACTGGAGGCCGACCTCCTCGATCCGGTCGTAGCGGATCCCGGTCCAGAGCGGGGCGAGGTCGGCGAACTCGTTCCAGGCGTCCTCGGGAGACCGGTATTCGGGCCAGTTGCCGCCGAGTGCCTTGGCCATGTCGACGACGATCTGCCAGTCCTCGCGCGCCTCGCCTGGGCACGGGAGCGCCTTGCGCACGCGGTTCACGCGCCGCTCCGTGTTCGTGAACGTGCCGTCCTTCTCCGCGAAGCTCGAGGCGGGGAAGACGACGTCGGCGAGCCGCTCGGTCATATCGTTGAGGAACAGGTCCTGCGTGATCAGGAAGTCGAGGTGCTCGAGTCCCTCCTCGACGTGGTGGGCGTTCGGCTCGGTCTGCGCGGGGTTCTCACCGATCAGGTAGAGGGCCTTGATGCGGCCGTCGTGGAGGCCGGACATGATCTGGTCGAGGCGATAGCCGGGCGCCTCGGGCACCTCGACGCCCCAGGCCTCGGCGAACTTCTGCCGGATCTCGTCGTCGTCGGCCGGCTGGTAGCCGGGGAGGTAGGCCGGGTTGGCGCCCGCGTCGTTCAGCCCCTGGACGTTGTTCTGGCCGCGGAGCGCGTTCAGCCCGGTGGACTCATAGCCGAGGTGGCCGGTCATGAGGACGAGATTCGAGAGCGACCAGATGTTGTCCACGCCGCAGGCGTGCTCGGTGATGCCGAGGGTGTAGAAGACCGCGGCGTGCTTCTCGGTCGCGTACTCGCGCGCGGTGGCGACGATGTCCACGGCCGGCACACCGGTGACCTTCTCGGCCTCCTCCGGGGTATAGCGGGAGACGACTTCGGCGACCGCGTCGAAGTCCTCGGTGTGCGCCCGGATGTACTCCTCGTTCTGGAGCCCCTCCTTGAGGATGACGTGCATCATCGCGTTCACGAGCCAGACGTCCGAGCCCGGCCGAAGCTGAAGATGGCGCTTGGCCAGCTTCGTCAGCCAGATCTTCCGGGGGTCGGCGATGACGAGCGTCGCGCCGTTGCGGACAGCCTTCTTCATCCGCAGGGCGAGCACCGGGTGCGCCTCGGTCGTGTTCGACCCGATCACGAGGAGGAAGCGGGCGTTCTCGATCTCCGGGATCGAGTTGGTGGTAGCTCCTCTGCCCAACGACCTGACCAGGCCGTAAAGAGTGGGAGCGTGTCAGGTGGCTTCGCAGGAGTGGATCGAGTTCGTCCCGACCACCGAGCGCGCGAGCTTCTGGATCAGGAAGTTCTCCTCCATCGTCAGGCGCGCGGAGGCGAGGAACCCGATCGACTGCGGGCCGTGCTCGGCCTTGGCTCGGTTGAGCCCGTCGGCCGCGGTCCGCAGGGCGGTCTCCCAGCTCGCCGGGTGGAGCTCGCCGTCCTCGCCGCGCACCATCGGCTGGGTCAGCCGGTCCGGGTGGTGGACGAAGTTGAAGGCAAAGCGCCCCTTGACGCAAAGGTTGCCCTCGTTCGACACGTAGTGCGGCTCGGAGGTCACCTTCACGATCCGGTTCGTCGCCGGGTCGACGTTCAGGTCGATCTGACAGCCGACGCCGCAGAACGTGCAGGTCGTCTTGGTCTTCACAAGCGCGCGCTCGGGCTGCTCGGTGCCTTCCAGGAATTTCTCGAAGATGGCGCCGGTCGGGCAGACGGAGAGGCAGCCGCCGCAGAGCTCACACTCGGTGTCGAGCCAGGAGCGCTCCCACGTCGGCACGATGCGCGCTTCGGGCCCGCGTCCCTCGAGCGAAAGCGCCGAGCACTGCATGACCTCCTGCGTGTAGCGAACGCAGCGGTTGCAGAGGATGCACGAGTCGGGCGTGTAGCCCATGAGGCGGTTGCGGTCGTCGTAGTCCTTCCGCTTCGCGTCGGGAAGCGTGAAGGGCGCCTCGGCGTCAAGCTCCTGCGCGAGGTCGGTCAGCTCGTTCGGGCGCCCGCCCGGATTCGGGTCGAGGTGCTCGGCCAGGAGCATCTCCGTCAGCGTCTTCCGAAACTGGGGCACCGAGGAGTTCGTCGAGACGACCATGCCCTCGGCCACACGGGTGGCACAGGCTGGGAGCGGTCGCGGCGAGCCTTCGACGCCGACGACGCACATGCGGCAGCCGCCGTACGGGTCGAGCTTGTCGTCGTGGCAGAGGGTGGGGATGAAGACGCCGTGGCGCGCGGCCGCGTGCACGAGCAGCTCGCCCTCGGGGGCGCTCGCGTCGCGGCCGTCCAGCGTGAAGCGGACCATCGCGCTCATCTTATTGCGGGTCACCCAGGGGCTCGAAGAGCTCTGGCCAGTGCTGGAAGGCATTTCGCATAGGGAACGGCGCCCCCTGGCCGAGCCCGCAGATCGAGGTCGCGGCCATCGCGTCGAGCCACTCCTCGGCCTGCTCGCGGGTCATCACGGCCTCGCCGCGGGAGAGCTCCTCGACGAGGTGGTGCATGCCGCGGTTGCCGATCCGGCACGGCGTGCACTTCTGGCAGGACTCCTCGGCGAAGAACCGCATCGTCTCGGCGAGCAGCCGCAGCGGCGAGTAGCTCGTGGGAAAGACCTGCAGGGCGGCCGACCCCGGGCCGGCGTTCCACGCGCGGAGACTTTCGCGCGTGAGGGGGACGTCGAGTGCGGCCGGCGGGAGGATCCCGCTCGCGGCGCCGCCCGGGACGACCGCGCCGATCTCCTCGGTGGCGCCGCCCGCGTAATCGTCGATCAGCTGCCTCGGCGTCACGTCGAGCGGCGCTTCGTAGCAGCCGGGCGCCTGAACCGCGCCCGTCACGGACCAGAGCCGGACGCGCGGCCAGGCCTCGCCGCCGTCGCGGAGGATCGCCGGGATGTGGGCAAGCGTCTCGACGTTGTTGATCAGCGTGGGGCGGCCCAGGTAGCCGAACTGGCTCGGGAAGGGCGGCTTCAGCCGCGGCATCCCGCGCCGGCCCTCCATCGACTCGAGCATCGCCGTCTCCTCGCCGCAGATGTAGGCTCCCGCGCCGATGACGAGCTCCAGCGTGCGGCCGTCGAGAAGGCCCGCGGCGCGAAACTCGTCCAGCCCTTGTTCGAGCCTCGCCCGCGCAGTCGCGTACTCCTCGCGGAGGTAGATGAACCCCTCGGTGGCGTCGGCGAAATCCATCGCGATGAGAGTCCCCTCGAGCATGAGGTGCGGCCGTAGCTCAATCACGTAGCGGTCCTTGATCGTCCCTGGCTCTCCCTCGTCGGCGTTGACGACGACGTAGCGAGGGGCGGCTTCGCGCGCGACCGCTTCCCACTTGAGGCCGGTGGGGAAGCCCGCGCCGCCGTAACCGGTCAGGCCCGAGGCCTTGAGCTCCTCGACGATCTTCTCCTTCGCCGGCAGGCTGCGCAGGACGGAGAGCCCGCCGCGCGCCTCGTAGCCGGCGAGTGTCGAGTCCGCCTGCTCGAGGCCGAGGGACGTGCCCGTGTTCGTCCGCCGCGTCACCTCGGGCTCGACGTCGTCGCCGCGCATGAGCACCGGGGCGAGGTCGCAGTGGCCGAGGCACTCGACGCCAACGCATTCGCGTCCATTTACACGCGCGTGCTCCTCCTCGCGCGCGAGGAGCTCCTTCGCCCCCAGGCAGTCGCACACGGGGCCGATGCACACGCGAACGGCGTTCACCGGAACTTCGAGGAACGAGTAGAAGGACACGACCTCGTGGACCTCGCCGCGGCGAATGTTCATGTGGTCGGCGAGCGCGTCGGAGAGCTCGGGCGTGAGCGGGCCGACCTCACGGCGGACACGGCCGAGGTTGTCGAGCAGCCGCGTCCGCTCCTTCGGCAGCTGGGGGAGAACCTCGGTGAGCCGGAGGACGTCTATGGTTTGCGATCATAGTGAACAAGGTTCCCCCGTACTCCGCATCCTCGGTCGAGGTCGTGCGGCTTCCGGAGGGGGAGACCAAGCCGGACGAGATCGCAGTCGAGGAGCCGCTCGAGATCCGCGTCGGCGGCCGCCCGATCGCGGTGACGATGCGGACTCCGGGCCACGACGAGGAGCTGGCGCTCGGATTCCTGCTTTCGGAAGGAATCTCGCCCGTCCGGGCCTCGCTTCCCGCTGACCTGGCGGCCAACACGATCGACGTCGAGGCCCCCGGCTTCGATTTCGATCGGCTGAGCCGGAACTTCTACACCTCGTCCTCTTGCGGCGTTTGCGGCAAGGGCGCGCTCGAGGCCGTGGCTGTCGAGGCTCCTCAGGTCGAGAGCCGGCTGGAGGTTCGCGCGGCGCTCGTGGCCGAGCTGCCCGACCGGCTGCGAGCGGCCCAACCGACCTTCGAGGCGACGGGCGGGCTGCACGCGACGGGGCTCTTCACGGCAGAGGGCGAGTTGCTCGCCGTGCGCGAGGACGTGGGCCGCCACAACGCGATGGACAAGGTCGTCGGCTGGGCTTTCGGCGCCAGGCTCCTCCCGCTTGCGGACAAGATCCTCTGCGTCAGCGGCCGGCTCTCGTTCGAGCTTGTGCAGAAGGCCGCGGTTGCCGGCTGCCCGGTCCTCGCCGCGGTGGGGGCGCCCTCGACCCTTGCCGTCGAACTCGCCCGAGATCGCGGCCTGACGCTCTGCGGCTTCGTGCGGGCCGGGCGGGTGAACGTGTACTCCGAGCCCTGGCGGATCCGGTGACGTTCGAGGTCGAGGCGCAGGTCTACGACCGGTTCGTCGGCCGCTACGGAGAAGAGCTCGGCCAGGCTCTCGCCGACCGCGTCGGCGCGAGGGAGGGAATGCGCGCGCTCGATGTCGGCGCCGGGACCGGGAAGCTGACCGGCGTCCTCGCGGAGCGTCTGGGCGAGGACAACGTCGCGGCCGTCGATCCTTCCGAGGCGTTCGTCGCCGCTCTTACTTCCCGGTTCCCGGCTGCAGCGATCCGCGCTGGCGCCGCCGAGGAGCTTCCCTTCGCGGACGGGTCCTTCGACGCGGTCTTCGCCCAGCTCGTCGTCAACTTCCTCGCCGATCCCGAACAGGGGGCCGCAGAAATGCGCCGCGTCGCGCGAGAGGACGGCGTGGTCGCCGCCGCAGTGTGGGACTACCGCGGCCGGATGACGCTCCTGACGACCTTCTGGGAGGCAGCTGCAGCGGTCGACGAGCGAGGCATCGAGGCGCGTGACGAGCGCACGCGCATGCGCTTCGGTGAACTGGACGAGCTTGTCGAGCTCTGGCGAGGTGCAGGGCTGCGCGACGCGGAGGGCGGACAGATCGTCGTCGCGGCCTCCTACGAGAGCTTCGACGACCTATGGGAGCCCTTCACGGCCGGCGTCGGCCCCGCCGGTGCCTACGCCGTATCCCTCGAGCCGGACGCCCTGGTGGCGCTCCGCGAGGAGTACCGCGGGCGGCTCGGCTCTCCGGAGGGCCCCTTCGAGCTCGAGGCGCGCGCGTGGTACGCGGTCGGGAAGAAGTAACCGGCGTCCTCCTCGTCGGCGGCGCGAGCCGGCGCTTTGGGTCGCCGAAGGCGCTCGCTCGCTTCCAGGGCGAGGTCCTCGGCGAGCGGGCGCACCGTCTCCTGGAGGAGGCCTTCGGCCGGGTCCTCGTCGTGGGGAAGGCGGCGGACGAGCTGCGCCTCCCGTTTCCTATCGTGGACGACGGCAGCGATCTCCGCGCGCCGATCGTCGGTCTCGCCGCTGCTCTTCGCGCGGCCGAGACCGATCTCAGCGTCGTCCTCCCGACCGACATGCCGCTCCTGGCTGTCGACCTGCTCCTCGAGCTCGCCCGGGGGGCCGAGGGCTTGGACGCGGCCGTACCCCAGACCGGGCCTCTCCCCGGCGCCTACAGACGCTCCGCGCTCCCGGTCCTCGAGCGCCGCATTGAGGCGGGCGAGCTCGCCCTCTACCGAGCGCTCGACGAGCTGAGGGGTCGCGTCGTCGAGCTGGACGAAAAGCTCCTCGCCAACGTGAACGCGCGTAGCGACCTGGGCTAGGCGTAGACGATCTGCTCGCGGTCGGCGCCCGTCCCGACCATGCAAACCTCGAGCTCGAGGCCCTCCTCGACGAACGCGACGTAGCGCTGCGCCGCCGCCGGCAGCGTCCCGTCGAGTGGCTCCTGCCAGCCGGGCAGGACCTCGTACACTGGTCGCGCGTGGTGGAAGTCGCTCTGGTGGGCAGGGAACTCGTCCGTCACGCTTCCGTCCGGAAGTCGGTAGCGGACGCAGACCGGGATCTCGGCGAAGCTCGAGAGGACGTCGAGCTTCGTGAGGGCGAGCGAGGTCATGCCGTTGACCCTGGCCGCGAAGCGGAGGCCGACGAGGTCGAGCCAGCCGCAGCGGCGCTCCCGTCCGGTCGTCGTCCCGTACTCGTCCCCGAGCTCGCGGACGCGCTCCTGATCGGGCCCTTCGATCTCCGTCGGGAACGGGCCCTCGCCCACGCGCGTGACGTACGCCTTGGCGACGCCGATGACGCTCTCGATCCGGGTCGGGCCGATGCCGATTCCCGTCGCGGCCGCCCCGGCGATCGGGTTCGACGAGGTCACGAACGGATAGGTGCCGTGGTCGAGGTCGAGGAGGGTGCCCTGCGCGCCCTCGAGCAGGACCTTCTGGCCGTCCTTGAGCGCGCGCTCGACGAGAAGGGAGGTGTCGGCCACGTATGGCCGCAAGCGCGCTGCGCACTTCTCCATCCGGTCGGCGAGGTCGCCGGGCTCGAGCGGTTCGTCGAGGAGGCGGTTCTTCTCTGCGAGCGCCGTCTCGAACTTCTGCCGGAGGATCTTCGGGTCGAGGATGTCCTGCACACGGATGCCCAGGCGCGCCGCCTTGTCCGCGTAGGCGGGGCCGATCCCGCGGCGCGTGGTGCCGATCTGCAGCCGGCCGAGGCGCCGCTCGCTGGCGGAGTCGCTCGCCACGTGCCACGGCATGATCAGGTGCGCGTTTCCGGACAGGCGCAGGCCGGCGGTCGAGATCCCACGCGCCTCCAGGTCGTCGATCTCCTTTACGAGGAGGGTCGGGTCGACGACGCAGCCGGCGCCGATGACCGAGGTCTTCCCCTCGTAGAGAATCCCGGACGGGACGTGATGCAGCTTGAACGTCTCGCCGTCGCGGACGATCGTGTGGCCGGCGTTCGGCCCGCCCTGGTAGCGGCAGACGAACTCCGAGCTCTGAGCGAGCAGGTCGACGATCTTCCCCTTGCCTTCGTCTCCCCACTGCGCGCCGACGATGACGGTGGCGGGCACGGCTAGGAGCTTAGAACTCCTTTCAGACTGACGCCTCGTTGCAGGCCGCTCGCAGAAGAGCACGCAGCCGCGACCAGAGCGAGCGGTTCCGCGGCTCGACCGTGATCGTCCAGCTTGCCATCTAGTGCCCCTTCAGATGATCGAGCCGCGGTTCCGGCGCGCGAAAGGCGTCCCGGACAAGGACACAGGAAGCCCGCGTATTGAAGAATACGCGGGCGACCGAGGACGCGGTCCGGGGCCGCCTTGCAGCCGCCGGAAGCATGGCTTGGATTGCGTGGAGGGGCACTTAGGCGGCCGCCAGGTCGGCGAACTTGGCGTACCGGCGAAGGAAGGAGAGCTTCACCGTGTCGGTCGGCCCGTTCCGGTGCTTGGCGACGATCACCTCGGCGAGGCCCTGCTGGTCGGACTCGTCGTTGTAGTACTCGTCGCGGTAGATGAAGACGACGATGTCGGCGTCCTGCTCGAGCGAGCCGGACTC
>Ga0222622_10000905_pt1 | contig 11758 bp, 9 predicted proteins | sample PLM2_5_b1metaG_FD_177335 | JGI IMG/M metagenome (GOLD analysis project Ga0222622, IMG submission 177335) | Groundwater sediment microbial communities from an aquifer in East River, Colorado, USA - PLM2_5_b1 | ecosystem: Environmental > Terrestrial > Soil > Riparian zone | place: USA: East River... | reverse complement strand
GCCGAAGAAGCTGGATCTGTACGAGCCGTTCAAGGTGACCGTGGGCGGCCAGAATGTGGACTTCAATCTGAACGACGATGATGTTCGGGACTTTGGGAATCGGTAATAACTAGAGATCGATAGATCTAAGATCTCTAGATCTGAAGATACACGAAGGGCCGCGCGAAGTGATTCGCGCGGCCCTTCGTGTTTAGGGCAGCGTCAGAGCGACCAACTCAGCCGGGCGGCCGGCGGCAGAGACGGAGACGACGATGTACTGCTTCTTGTTCACCATGTAGGTCATCGGCACGCCGGTGGTGTTGGCCGGCAGCAGCGTTTCCGACACGATGTCTCCGGTTGCTTTGTCGTACGACCGGAACCATGATCCCTGCTGTCCATTCACCGTCACGAGCGGACCGCGCTCGCCGGCGAAGAGCAGGGTCTTCGTCAGCATGATACCCAGGCGGCCGCCGCGTCCGGTGCGTGGAATCGTCACGCCCTTCAGACGTTCGTGGTTCTTGATGTTGTCCGGCGTATCGCCGATCGGCTGCATCCAGACGTGCTCGCCGGTGTTCATGTTGATGGCGGTCACGCGTCCGTACGGTGGCTTGATGAGCGGCAGCCCGAATACCGTTGTCGGTGGAAGGTTCGCACGGCCCGCCGTCGCGCCTGGGGGCGCGATGGCGGGCGAGCCCGGCGCACCAGCGGCCGCTTCCGCACCTTCACCTCGTCCTCCGCGCCCGCCGCCTCCGCCTTCGCCGCCGCCGCCCCCCTGAATGAAGTTCATGTTCGACCGCGACGGGTCGTTCACCAGGCTCAGCCGCGTCGGATTGGTCGTGGAGAAGATGTAGACGATACCCGTCTCCGGATCGAATGCGCCGCCTTCCCAGTTCGCGCCGCCCGTGGCATTGGGCAGCATCAGAGTGCCCGCCTTGCCACCTTCCCCCGGCGTGATCGGCGGCGTGAAGATCGGTCCGATCTTGTGGAGGCCGGCGATGCGCAGCGCTTCGGCCTTCAGTTCGGGTGTCCAGTCGATCAAGTCAGCTTCAGAGACGCCCTGCCGATCGAACGGTGCCGGCTTGGTCGGAAACGGTTGGGTCGGCGAGTACCACTCGCCCGGCACGTTGCCCTTTTCGACCGGCCGCTCGACGATCGGCCATACCGGCTGGCCGGTCATGCGATCGAAGGTATAAATCCAGCCCTGCTTCGACGGCACGCCGATCGCCTTGATCGGTTTTCCGTCGACTGTGATGTCCATCAGGATGCCGGGGGCGGGGAAGTCCCAGTCCCAGATGTCGTGGTGGATCGACTGAAAATACCAATACCGCTTGCCGGTGTTGAGGTCGAGGCTGACGACGCAGTCGGTGAACAGGTTCGCGCCGGGCCGATGGCCGCCGTAGTAGTCACCTGTGGCCATCTCAGTCGCGAGATAGACGCGGTTCGCCGCTTCGTCGATCGTAATCGCGCCCCAATTACCGGCATTGCCGGTGTACGACCACGAGTCGTTCTCCCACGTTTCATTGCCCTGTTCGCCGGGCTGCGGGATGGTGTGGAAAATCCAGAGCCGCTTGCCGGTGCGGACGTCGAAGCCGCGCACGTAGCCCTTGACGTTTTCTTTGGTGCGAGGCGCGCTTCCCGGTGTGTGGGCGGCGCCCACGACGACGACATTGTTGCCGACAGCCGGCGGCGCGTTGAGGCCGATATCGGCAGTCGTCAGGTCGAGGCCAGGCTGGTCGAGCTCGGTTTTCAGATCGACGATGCCATTGCGGCCGAAGGTGCGGACAGGTACTCCGGTCTTCGCATTCAGCGCGACGAGGTTATAGCCGGGGGTGACGGAGAAAATGCGCTCGTCACCTTTGCCGTCGGTCCAGTATGCGAGGCCTCGGCCCGACCCCTGGCGCGGCGCACCTTCGCCGCGCTTGCCCTCGTCGATGCGCCACATCCACAACTGCTCGCCCGTTTCTGGATCGATGGCTACGACCGCGCGGCGCGTTCCCGCCTGCGCGTACATGACGCCATTCACCATCAGAGGCGTCACCTGCATGTTGTAATCAGGGCGCACTCCGTAGTTGTCCGTTTTGAACCGCCAGGCGATGCGCAGGTTCTTGACGTTGTCTTTGTTGATTTGATCGAGCGGGGAGTACTTCGTGCTGCCCGGTTCGCCCGCATACGATCGCCACTCGCCGTTGGTCGTGCCGTGCTGCGCGGTCAGCGAGACGAGGGCGACGACGAGCAAACCTGCGAGCGCAAGGAACCTGCGCGCCATTCGGGAGCCTCCTGGAGTGAGTGTGGGGGGATTATAGCGGGGATCGTGGGGGATCGTGGGGGTCGTGGGGATTGCCCACGCACCCCTACGATCCCCACGACCCCTACGCTCCCCTAAGGAAGCGCGAGCGCGAGCAGCTCCGCCGGCTTCCCGACAGCAGCAACCGCGATGATGATGTACTGCTTGCCGCCAGCCATGTAGGTGATCGGCACGTTCGTCGTGTTTGCCGGAATCTGCATCTCCGACACGACGGCTCCGGTGGCCTTGTCGTACGAGCGGAACCACGATACGGTCTGGCCGTCGACCGTATCCAGCGGGCCTCGCTCGCCGGCGAAGAGCAGGGTCTTGGTCACCATGATTCCCGTGCGGCCGGCGCGGCCCGTGTACTTGGGAATGGTGACTCCCTTCAGCATCTTGTGATTCTTGATGTTCTCCGGCGTGCCGCCAATCGGCGCCATCCAGACGTGATCGCCCGTGTTCATGTTGATCGCCGTGACGCGCCCATAGGGCGGCTTGATCAGCGGCAAGCCGAACGCCGTCAGGGGTGGCGCGGCCTCGGCGCCGCCTGCCCGTCCACGGCCACCCGCCGGCGCGCTGCCTGCGGCAGCTCCAGGACCTCCACCTGCGGGACCTCCGCCCTCTTCCGACGCCGCGGCGCCGCGACCCCTGCCGCCACCACCGCCCCCGTCGATATAGTTCATATTCGAGCGCGCGGGATCGTTGATAAGCGAGCGGCGGTTGAATTCCGTGGACGAGAAAATGTAGGCGATCTTCGTTTCAGGATCGAAGGCGCCTCCTTCCCAGTTCGTCCCCCCGTTGTTGCCCGGCATCATGATCATGCCGAACTTGCCGTCCTGGCCGCGGTCGATGGGCGGCTCGAACAGGTTGTCGCTGTACTTGTGCAGGTTCAGCACGCGCAAGGCTTCCGCTTTAATCTCGGGCGTCCAGTCGTTGACGTCGCTCTCGCGAATGCCCTGCATGTCGTAGGCAGCCGGCTTGGTCGGATAGGGCTGCGTCGGCGAATACCACTCGGTGGGCACTTTGCCGCGCGGCACGGGCCGTTCTTCCATCGGCCACACAGGCTGTCCGGTGACACGATCGAACGTGTAGAGAAACGCCTGCTTTGACGGAACGGCCACGGCCTTAATCGGTTTGCCGTTCACCGTGATGTCCATCAGGATTGGCGCCGTCGGGAAGTCCCAGTCCCAGATGTCGTGATGAATCGCCTGGAAGTACCACAGCCGCTTGCCAGTATTAAGATCGAGGCAGACGACGCTCGCGGAGAAGAGATTGTTTCCTGGACGATGGCCGCCGAAGTAATCACCCGTGCCGTCTTCGGTCGCGAGATACACGCGGTTGAGCTCTTCGTCGATCGTGATCGGACCCCAGTTGCCGGCGTTGCCCGTGTACGACCATGAGTCTTTCTCCCACGTGTCGTTCCCGAACTCTCCCGGCTGCGGAATCGTGTGGAAAATCCAGAGGCGCTTGCCGGTCCTCACGTCGTAGCCGCGAACGTACCCTTTGACGTTTTCTTTCGTCCTCGGCGCGCCACCGGGCAGGTGCGCGGCGCCGACGACGATGACGTTGTTGCCGAGCGCGGGCGGCGAGTTGAGCCCGATGTCGGCGTTCTCGAGGTCGATGCCCGGTTGATCGATCTCGGTCTTGAGATCGATGATGCCGTTCTTGCCGAAGGTGGCCACCGGGATGCCGGTCTTGGCGTTGAGCTGTGCGAGGTGGTAACCAGGCGTCACTGTGACGATGCGCTCATCGCCTTTGCCGTCGGTCCAATAGGCCAGGCCGCGGCCCGAACCCTGCCGGGGCGCGGCGGCGCCGCGTTTGCCCTCGTCCATCCGCCACATCCACAACATCTCGCCGCTCGCCGGATCGAGCGCGACAACCGTGCGGCGGGTGCCGGCCTGCACGTACATGACGCCGTTCACCACGATCGGCGTCGACTGCATGTTGTAGTCGGGCCGCGCGCCGAGGTTATCGGTCTTGAAACGCCAGGCGATCCGCAGGTTTTTGACGTTGTCCCTGTTGATCTGATCGAGCGGGGAATATTTGGTGCTTCCCGGCTCTGCCGCGTACGAACGCCACTCGCCGTTCTTCGCGCCCGTCTGGGCGGTGAGCGGGAGGGTGGCGGACAGCAACGCACAAATAATCCCGAACTTTCGCAGCATGCGATCTCCTCACAGGAACCAGATTGAGAGGCGGAGATTATAGCTCGATATAAAATGAGCCCGGGAATCATGGGAGAACGAACGAAAAAGCGCCTGGTCGTCAAGGTCGGCACCAACACGCTGACGGGAGGCGAAGACCGTCTGGCACGGCCGGCCATGCTTGGTGTGGCGCGGCAAATCGCGCGGCTCGTGCACGACGGGCACCAGGTGGCGCTGGTCTCGTCAGGGGCGATTGTGGCGGGACGCCAGGCGCTGTCCGTGTCGCGGAACGGCAAGGACATTCCGTTCAAGCAGGTGCTGGCCGCGGTTGGTCAGACCAGGCTGATGCAGATGTGGGACGAGCTGTTTTCCGAGGAAGATCTGATCGTCGCGCAGACACTGCTGACCCGTGCCGATCTGGCCGACCGCCAGGGGTACTTGAACGCGCGCAACACCCTGCTCGCGCTGCTCGAGCGCCAGGTCGTCCCGATCATCAACGAGAACGACGTCGTCGCGACCGAGGAGATTAAGATCGGCGACAACGACAACCTGTCGGCGTTGGTTGCCAACCTGATTGACGCCGACCTGCTGATCCTCCTCACCGATCAGAACGGTTTGTACACGGCCGACCCGCGCCGCCATTCGACGGCAACGCTGATTCACGAGGTGCCTGTCATTACCAATGACATCATCGCGCTGGCGGCGGGAGCGGGCACCTCACGCGGGACGGGTGGGATGGCGACAAAGCTCCAGGCGGCCCGACTTGCAACCGAATCCGGGGTGACGGTACTGGTTGCAGGCGGTACGACCGACAATGTCCTTGTGAGGTCCGTCACAGGAGAGCAGGTGGGCACGCGGTTTCCCTCGAATCGCACGCGGATGGAAAGCCGCAAGCGGTGGATTCTCGCAGGGCTCGCCGGCAAAGCCGCGGCGCACATCGACGCGGGGGCGATGGCGGCAATGGGACGCGGGCGCTCTCTGTTGCCCGCCGGCGTCGTGACCGTGAAGGGCCCGTTCGATCGCGGCGACAGCGTCAACATCATCGGACCCGAAGGCAAAGCAGTGGGATGCGGTGTCGCCAATTACAGCGCCGCGGATCTCGAGCGAATCAAAGGGTGCCGATCGCCGCAGATTACGACGATTCTGGGGTACAACTTCGGGGATGAAGTCATCCATCGGAATAATGTAGTGATGTTGTAGGGTCGCGTAGGTCGCGTAGGTCGCGTGGGGGCCGTAGGGATCGTGGGGATCGTGGGCAGTGTCCGGCTTGAGCCGGACCTTGGAGCAACGATTGACAGCACCGGTAACGACAGACGAGCTGATCGACAAAGCGTCGGGGGCGAAGGCGGCGTCCATCGTGCTCGCGCAGGCGTCGACCGATCTCAAGAATCGGGCGCTTGGCGCCATCGCGGGCGCCATTCGCGCGCGCGAGGCTGAGATCCTTGCCGCCAATGCGCACGACTGTGCGAACGCGTCCCCGCGCATCGAGATCGATCGCCTTCGTTTGACGCCACAGCGCATCGCCGGCATGGCGCGCGACGTCGAGGCCGTAGCGCGTCTCGCCGATCCGATAGGGGAACAGTTCGACCGAATCACGCGCCCCAACGGACTCGCCATATCGAAGCGGCGCGTTCCTATCGGCGTCGTCGGCGTCGTCTACGAGTCGCGGCCGAACGTGACCAGCGACGTCGCGGCGATTTGCCTGAAGACAGGCAATGCGGTGGTGTTGCGAGGTGGCAGCGAAGCGTTGTCGAGCAATCGTGCGATTGCGGCGGCGATTCACGCCGGCTTGAAAGAGGTTGGGCTTCCCGAGACGTCGGTGCAGATAATCACATCAACCGATCGCGCTCTGGTGCAGCGGATGTTGAAACTGCGCGAGTACATCGACGTCATCATTCCACGCGGTGGCGAGGGCCTGATTAAGGCGACCATCGAGAACGCAACGATCCCTGTCATCGAGACCGGCGCGGGCGTGTGCCACACATATGTCGATCGTGCAGCCGATCCGGCGATGGCCGTCGACATCGTCTACAACGCGAAGGTGCGGCGTCCGACCATCTGCAACGCGCTCGACACGGTGCTGGTGCATCGCGACATCGCTCCGTCCTGGCTGCCGAAGATGGCCGCCGAGTTGAGCAAGGCGCGCGTGGAAATTCGCGCGGACGAAGAGGCGACCCGCGTGTTGCGCGCCTCGGGCGCAGCCTCCGTACCCGCCGCCGCCGAAGATTTCGGCAGGGAGTTTCTGTCGCTCGTCGCCGCCGTCAAAGTGGTGGCGAGCCTGGACGATGCGCTCGAACACATCCGGCGTCACGGTTCCGGCCACTCCGAAGCGATCGTCACCGAAGACGCCCAGGCGGCATCGCGATTTCTCAACGAAGTCGATGCCGCGGCGGTCTTCGTCAACGCGAGCACGCAGTTTACCGACGGCGGAGAATTCGGGTTGGGCGCCGAAGTGGGGATCTCGACGCAGAAACTCCATGCGCGCGGGCCGATGGGCCTGCGCGAGCTGACGACCTACAAGTGGATCGTGGAAGGAACCGGACAGGTGCGGGCCTAGAAGAAAGTACGTAGTGTCCGGCTTTAGCCGGACCGTGAAGGGCAATGATGGAAAAAGTTGCGAACATGGCTGAGAAGCGCGCCACGAACGCGCTTGCCGGCAAGTCGATCGCCTTCATTGGCGGCGGCGCGATGGCCGGGGCGATGATTGGCGGGCTCTTGAATTCGCACGCGGTCGACGCGAAAGCGATGACGGCGAGCGATCCGCACGCCGATCGCACGCAGGATCTTGCGACGCGGTTCGGTGTCGCGACGACGAGCGAGAATCTGAAAGCCGCCAAAAGCGCCGACATCGTCATCCTCTCGGTGAAGCCGCAGATGCTGCGCTTCGTGTTCCGCGATCTGTGCGGCAAGCTGCGCAAGGATGCGCTGGTGCTGTCGATCATCGCAGGTGCCCGGGTCGAGTCGATGGCGCAGGGACTGAAGCACGTGTCGATCGTGCGATCGATGCCGAATACGCCAGCCCAGGTCGCCGAAGGAATGACCGTCTGGACCGCGAGCACGGCCGTCACCCCGGGTCAGCGAGAAGAAGCGCAGGCCATTCTGCGCGCGTTTGGCAAGGAACTCTACGTCGCCGACGAGGCCTTTCTCGATATGGCCACGGCAATCAGCGGATCAGGGCCGAGCTACGTGTTCTTGTTCATGGAAGCTCTCATCGATGCGGCAGTCCATCTGGGATTTTCGCGCGAGGACGCGCGTACGCTGGTGACGCAGACGGTGCGCGGCTCGGCCATCTACGCCGAAAACAGCCCGTCGCATCCGGCCGAAATGCGCAATCTGGTCACATCGCCGGGCGGCACCAGCGCCCACGCGCTGTATCAGCTGGAAAAAGGAGGATTTCGTACGCTGCTATCGAAGGCCGTGTGGGCCGCGTTCCAGCGCAGCGTCTCGTTGTCGGCGCTGAATAGTGCCGTTCAGCCCTTCGAAGAGAAAAACGATCCGGAGGAATAGGAGCGCTTCAACACGTAAAGTGCTCAGCCGCGATCGGCACCGACGCCGGAATATGCGTCCTCCCGCAGCAGCCGCGACGGCTTCATTGGCGGCTTCATCAGCTTGAACTCTTCAATCGCATGTTTGCGGATGTGCTCGATCGCCTCATCGAGGCTGTCGGTCACCAGAAACAGCTTCAGGTCGCTCGCGCTCACAGTGCCGGCTTTGACCATGTCCTCGAGCAGCGCGAGATACCCTCGCCAGTAGGTCGCGCCCATCAGCACGACGGGGAAGTGCAGGATTTTTTTCGTCTGAATCAACGTGAGCGCCTCGTTCAGCTCGTCGAGCGTCCCGAGACCGCCCGGTAGCGCCACAAACGCGTACGAATATTTGAAGAGCAGCACCTTGCGCACGAAGAAGTAGCGGCACGTGATGACGCGATCGCAGTATCGGTTGGGCGCCTGTTCGAACGGCAGGACGATGTTGACCCCGACCGACCGGCCGCCGGCCTCGCGCGCGCCGCGGTTGGCTGCTTCCATCAATCCTGGCCCGCCCCCCGTCATCACCGTGAATCCAAGGCGTGCCAGTCCCTTACCCACCTCGACGCCCAGCTGATAGTAAGGATGGCCTTCGCGAATCCGCGCCGAACCGAATACCGTCACGCACGGACCACAGAAGTGGAACGTGCGAAAGCCGACGATGAAATCGCGGACCGCTTTCAGGATCAGCCGGGCTTCGCGAAGGCGCGAATGCGGCCCTTCGAGCAGGATGCGATCTTCAGGCTGTGAAGAAGTTTTGACCGGCTTCGGTGTCTGTTTGGGTTCGGCGGAGATGTCGCTCATTCAGGCTGCACACATCAGAATACAACCTCTTCGGCGGCGAACAGGAGCAGCGCTCCGATCAGCGCCGCCATGATGACGCCGATCATGCCGGTGATGAGGCACACCACGACCGCGCGTGCGGTGCTCTTGTAATCGAGCGCCTGCCGGATCGCGATCACCATCGCCACCAGCATCCACACCGTGGACATCACGTAGATGGTGCCGCCGATGACGGGAACCATGCCGAAAATGCGCAGGATTCCCGGTGACGCAGCGAATCCGATGGTCCGCAGCAGCTCGCCGACGTTCGTCTCGGTCTGCGGCTCGGGCATCAGATACTTGCCAACGACGTAGGTGGAGATGGCCCAGAACACCCACAGCAGCAGCGCGAGCATGACGCGATGGAGAACCGGCGCGGTATAGAGGCTCGACGTCAGGCCGATGCCAGCCGCCAGGTTCGACGCCACGACGATAATCAGCGCCTGGCCGGTGGCCGTGCGGTCGGCTTCGATCTCCTCGAAGACCGAAACCTCAAGCCTTGCCGCGCCGATCGCTCTCTGCGGAAAGGTCATCGAGGACCGTCAACTCTCTTCGCTCTGTCGCATAGGCGTCCACGAAGCTGATCGCAGTGGCCATGATGACCGGGCCCAGGACGAGGCCAAGCAGGCCGAACGTCGCAATCCCGCCAAGCAGGCTGATGAACACGAGCAGTCCGTTCATTTGCGTGCGGCCCGCCAGAAGTATCGGCCGCAGGACGTTGTCGATGAGGCTGATGCCGCCGGCGCCAATCGCCGACAGTGCAATGCCGCGTCCAACCTCACCTGTCAGCAGCAGCCATATCGCCACGGGCATCCACACGATCCACGCGCCGAGGGGTAGCAGCGAGAAGAACGCCATGATGACGCCCCAGAAGACGGGGGCTCCAAGGCCGAGAAACGCGAAGGTCACGCCACCGACCGCGCCCTGCACCAGCGCGACGATGATGCCGGAACTGATGCTGGCTTTGATGAGCTCGGCGGTTTCGCGGATGCGCCCTTCACGAAAGGACGGATCGAACGGAAGCACGCGCCGGAGACGCGCCATGATCGCGTCGCCGTCGCGAAAGAAAAAGAACAGCGCGAACAGCATGATGATGACGTTGACGACAACGACGACGATGCTCCGCGCGAGCGCGCCGGCGCCTTCCGTGACCAACCCGGCGATTCGCGAGGCGCCCATTTTCAGGACGACGTCGAGGTTGGGGATGTCTCGCCCGAATCGCTGCCGCTGCAGCCAGCTCCATGCACGCTGCAGGCGAGCGAGCCCGCGCGATCCTCCAGCGGCGAGATCGATCGCACCCAGGGTCTGCCTCGCCTCGTCGATAAACGCCATGACGATGAGGACGAAAGGCACCACGATGATGATGGCCACAGCCGCCGTGCTGATCGATGCGGCCGTCGTCTTGCCGAATCTGGCTTCGAGTTGCTTGTGCCGGGAATGAAAGAACGCCGCGAAAATGGCCGACCACGCCAGCGGCGACAGGAACGGCTGGAACATCTGGTAGAGCAGGTAACCGAGGAGGATTACGCACCCATAGAACAGCAGCGTGGTGCTACGCTGCCTCGCGAGCTGATCCGGCATCTGCTACGAATCTGACACCGACCCGGAAGTAATTCAAGTGGCAGAGCCTTGCCCCGCCGAAGCTCAGAGCGACAGTGGGTGAGCGAAGGCGGGTAGAATGTCGCGATGCGACGAGCGGATGCGGCCGCAATCGGGGCCGTGCTTTTAGCTGTGGCTACGGGCGTCTACGCCGGCCAGCAAGAGGGACGTGTCAGCTCCACTATGCGGTCCAGAACAGGTCTGACGGATGTTCCGGGGATCAAGGTCGGACAGGTCACGCGCTCCGAACGGCCGACCGGCTGCACCGTGATCCTTGCCGAGGCGGGAGCCGTCGCGGGCGTCGATGTGCGCGGCTCAGCTCCGGGAACGATCGAAACGGACCTGCTGAGTCCAGTGAACCTGGTGCAGCAGGTTCATGCCGTGTTCCTCTCAGGCGGCAGTGCGTTCGGTCTCGATGTCGCAACCGGCGTCCGCAAGTATCTTTACGAGCGGAAGATTGGATTCGAGACTCGGGTTGCGAAAGTGCCCATCGTTCCGGGAGCGATCCTTTTCGATCTCGGGGTAGGCAATCGGCCCGACATATGGCCGACGGCCGATTGCGGCTATCGCGCGGCCGCCGCTGCGACGGACGTGGATGTGGCCGAGGGAAACGTCGGCGCGGGCGCAGGCGCCACGGTTGGCAAGATGGGCAGCGGCGCGATGAAAGGCGGCATCGGCACGGCGTCGATCGGCGTGCCGGTGGGTCCGAACGCCGCACTTGTCGTGGCGGCGATCGTCGCCGTCAACGCGGTGGGCGACGTCGTCGATCCGGGCACCGGGGCGGTGGTCGCAGGAGCTCTGGCTCCCGATGGAAAGACCTTTGCGGATGCCCGCAAGCTTCTGCGGGGAGGCGCGCAGACAGCTGGCAAGGTGGGTCAGAACACGACCATCGGCGTGATTGCCACCAACGCCCGGTTGACGAAGGTGCAGGCGACCAAGGTCGCGCAGATGGCGCAGGACGGCCTGGCGCGCGCGATCTATCCCGCGCACACGATGGGCGACGGCGATGTCGTGTTCGCGCTGGCGACCGGAGGAATCGACAACGACGACGTGTCGCGCATCGGCGCACTGGCGGCGGACGCGATGGTCGAGGCGATTCTGCGCGCCGTTCGCGCTGCGACGAGCATTCCAGGGTACCCGGCAGCCGGGGACATCGGGCGCTGACGGCAAACGGTAAACGGTAAACGGTAAACGAAGAACGAACAACAAATAGAGCGTAGTGCCGGCCTTCAGGCCGGTCGGAGGAGCGTAGATGAGTGCGAAGCGGCACCGCATTGCGGTGATCCCAGGCGACGGTATCGGTCAGGAAGTCATTCCGGCGGCGTTGACGGTGCTCGAGGCTGTGGCCTCGCGCAGCGGCTTCACCTTCGATCTCGTGGAGTTTCCCTACGGCTGCGCCTACTACGCGA
>Ga0222622_10000904_pt1 | contig 11764 bp, 17 predicted proteins | sample PLM2_5_b1metaG_FD_177335 | JGI IMG/M metagenome (GOLD analysis project Ga0222622, IMG submission 177335) | Groundwater sediment microbial communities from an aquifer in East River, Colorado, USA - PLM2_5_b1 | ecosystem: Environmental > Terrestrial > Soil > Riparian zone | place: USA: East... | reverse complement strand
CCGCGCAGCCGGGGTGACTGGGAGGAGGTGTTCGGCGGCATGGGTGAGTCGTGGAAGGGTGCCTTCGTCGGCGGAGACCTGCTCGTGCAGGCGGTCACGTACGGCGCGGACGGCGAGGACGAGCGGCTGTTCGGCAACTTCCCGGACTACTCGCAGTTCCCCAGCCGGTGACCCCCGCCGCCACCCAGGGGGCCTTCCCCTTTCGCGGTAGCCACCAACAAGGACGCTGCACTGCGAAATGTCATCAGAGCCCAAGTCTCTGGATATAGTTCGATCAGCAGATACCCCCAGTGGGTATCACCAATGGGGATCCCCTTTTTCCAGGGGTGAGGTCAGGCGCTCGCGTCTGGCTCAGACGCCGTAGCTGGGCCCGTTCGCCGACCTCGATTCCCGATCTCCGAATGGCGTCCAAGGGAGGAGACCAGATGCCATCAGCAGAAGAGCTGCCAACCGGCCAGCCGCCGCACCGGCGACAGTCGCGGCGAGTTCGCAAGATCGACTTCGGTCAGCTCGATGGCCTCAGCACCAGCGCTGACCAGGAGCTGCGCGAGACCGAGGACGCCCTCGTGGCGTTCATGGAGCAGCAGGCCAAGCGCGACGCGCTCTATATGGAGTCGCGGGAGGAACTCAAGCGGAAGTACGAGTTCGGCCGGATGGACGGTGTGGCATGACTAGTGCTGAGATCGAGCGGCGGCTCAGGGACCAGGCGTACGACTCAGCGGAGGGAGCAGCCGCCGCGGCCAGTGACGCCGAGGAGGCCCTCGGCGACGTGATCGCCGAAGCCAGGGACTTCGCAAGAAGATCGCGAGCGGCGTGGTCTCGCCAGACGACGCGCGACGCGCGCTGGCTGAGCTGCGACAGCGCCACAGGCAGATCGCCCATCAGGTCCGGTCCATCAAGATCGTGTACGAGGGCGCGGTGAAGACCATCGAAGATCCTGCCGCCAGGGTCGCCGAGCTGACGAGCAAGTTCGGAAGCTTGCAGAGGTGACCTGATCATGGCTGGGAGGAAGCGCAGCCACAGCGAAGCCAGATGGGCGCAGCTGCCGCCGACGGTGATCAGGTGCAACGCCACGCGACCCAACGGCGGCAGATGCAGGCGGGAGGCTGAGGACGGCGCGGTGGTCTGCGACCAGCACGGAGGCGCCGCGCCCCAAGTCAGGCGCCGCGCCGCCGAGCGGCTGATCATGACCGCGATCAGGCGGCCCAGATACTGGTCAGGATGATGGAGGACGCCCAGGTGCCCTTCGGGGTCCGCGCGAAGATCGCCCAAGATCTCCTCGACCGCGCAGGTCTAGTGGCTGCGCAGGTCCACAAGATCGTCCCGACGACGGAGGACCCAGTCCTGCGGTTCTTCGAAGGGGCCTTCAGCGACCCGAGCAACTGGGTGTCCAACCCGCAGTCAGATCCGACGCCAGCGATCGAGAGCGACGCGACCAGCAGCCGAGATCATCACGACGCCGAGCCAGAGCAGATCGTCGAGGCTGAGATCGTCGAGCCAGAAGGTGAGCCAGCCAACGACACTCCGCCGCGGATCGCAGAGATGATCAAGGCCGGCGCGTTCGACCGGAAGGCAGGAGAATGACCGTGGGGGGGCCTGTGCCGCCAGTCGATGAGAGCCACAGAGTGATGCTGAGCGCCTTGGTGCTGCGGCCTACCAGAACAGCGACAGATGGCCCTAGGTGACACGCACCTCAGACCCGGGTAGGTAGCCAGTGTGGTCAGCCGACGCTGTGGGAGCCGCGCCTGCATAGGACGCTGCTGCACCCGTTATGTACGGGCGGCGATGACGACCGTAGCCTGCTCTCGCACGGAGCCTTGTCGCAGCGACGAAGCGTTGATACGTGAGATTGTGAGTCATGCAGATACCGGCTTCGCCGGACGAGCTAACGGCTGACTGGTTGACCTCGGTGCTGAGTCCCCAGGGCCTGGGACCCAATTGCATCGAGTCCTGCGACGCAGAACTGCTCGGCGGCGACCAGGGTATGACCGGGCAGCTGGTTCGGCTTCGTATCCGGTATCGGGACGAGCTAGCCGGACTGCCGGCGACCCTCATTGCGAAGTTCCCGGCGGCGGAACCGGCTGAGCGGGCTGTGATCAGCGCATTGGGCCACTATGAGCGGGAGGTCCGGTTCTATGAATTGCTGTCGTCTCGCACACCAGTGCCGACGCCGCATTGTTACTACAGCCACCTCGATTCTGCGACCGGTTTCGCCCTCTTGGTGCTCGAGGATCTGGCCCGCGCTCGCAACGGCAACAGCATCGCGGGATGTTCAGTTGATGAGGTCGCCCGAGTCCTGTTGACACTCGCCATGCTGCACGCGACGTGGTGGCAAGCCCTCGACCTGGCTCAGGCCTCGTGGCTGCGCCTGCGGTTCCTGGTCGCGCCCGAAGCCATGGCTGACGCGTTCAGCGACGCCTGGCCGTCCTTCTTGCAGAAGCTGAGCATCCCGGTGACCTCCCAGATCAGCGAGATGGGGCACTGGATCAAACAGAACCTTCATAACGCTGCGACGACCTTGTTCGACTCCGCCCCTCGGACGCTCATTCACAACGACGTGCAAGCGGACAACCTGTTCTTCGGTGAGGTGGACGAGGAAGTGATTTTCATCGACTGGCAGATGGCGACCTATGCCCGCTGCGTCATCGACGTCGCAGATTGGATCCGAGGGCAGCTCGAGCCAGAGGTCCGCCGAACCATCGAGTCACAGCTCCTACGGCTCTACCACGACGCGCTCGTCGCGAACGGAGTCCATGACTACACCATCGAGCAGTGCCTAGCCGACTATCGGCTGGCCACCGTTCTCGCGCGAGCTCGTCTCGCATGCGCCGTCGGCCTGTCTGAGGGACTCCATCCCCATCCCGGCGCATTCTGGGACACGTTGTTTCCTCGCTATCCCGACTGAGTCGCAGGCTGGGTCCGCGCGGCATGGTAAGGACTCCGGTCAGGTGTGAAGGTTCAGGTTCCCCGCAGCTCCGGGTCGGTCCGCACCTAACCTGTCGCAGCGCGAGTGGCGTCGGGAGTGCTGATCCCAAGACCGGGTCTATTTCTTGACGGGCTACTGCTGAATGACTGATTCGGCTGGTCGAGCCGACGTGATCGGGTCTGCGTGCCGGTGCACGATCTTCCAAGCGCCGTCTTCGGGGCGCATGATCATCGTGACCCGCAGACTGATGGGGGTGAAGGACCAAGGCCGTTGCGGCACTTCCCGGTCTGGCCACGCTTGCACTCGCCGGAGGCCCTGCCGATCGCCGAAGCTACAGCCAATCCAGACGACTTTTCCCTGGGATGCTGGTGTTAAGCATCGAGTTGGCTGCCGTTGTTGCTTTGCTCGCGATCCCGGCATGGCAACCGGACCTTGACGGTCGCCGCTTCCTGCGCCTGGTGGTTGTGCTGTGGGGTACGACAGCCTTTGGTGCCATCCACACGATGGCTGAGTACCTGGTCATGGTGAAGTTCAGCGACGCCAACTGGGACTGCCCTCCCGGCACCGGGTACCTCACGGTCGCCGTCATCACCATCTCCCCCATCCTGACCGCGATCATGACCCTACGCACGCCACATAGAAGTGGGGATGAGCCGCATCAGGACCACCATTCAGGGTCGCTCATCCTCGCCTGAGCGACCGCAGAATTCGCTGAAGTGCAACTGCGCTTCTAAAAAAGCGCAATACAGACGACGAGTGACCCTCAGACGGGCTGAACGCCGAGCCGTGTATGCCGACTGGCCGGCGCGGCAAAGCTGTCGACAGGCATCCTGAGACGGCTCTCAGCTGGCTCCGGCGCGCTGCCTGGGCAGCGAAACCTAGCGGAGAGAATTCTGGACTCCGGGTCCGTGCGCGATCCCCGCCGCAAAAGACTCAGCCGCCGATGCCGTTCCTGTGACGATGATGCTGTCGCCACCTTGATGGTGGCGTATCTGACCTGGGCCATCGAGCGGCATGCCACTGAGCCTGGGGTCGGTGAGCCGCCGACGCATCCGTCGTTGGTCCGAGAAGAATTGGCCAATTACCATCCGCCAGGCGGAAAGCTGCTGTTGGCAGAGTGCGATGGACAGCCGGTAGGCGCGGGTGCGCTCCGGACGCTCCGGATCTCGATGCCGACGCCGCGAGGGCAAGAAGCGCAACTCGATCAAGTCGTCGAAGCTCATCGGATTGCTCGCGAAGGTCGCATAGATAATGCCTCCGGCAAGGAGGAGGATGATCAAGATCAATTCAGCTCCTGTGTCCCGACATACTTCGGCTTGATCCGGTAGGTGACGCTGCAACCGGCAGAGCCGAAGCAGTGGTGTCCGTGCTGCCCAATCGCAGCAGCAGCAAACGTCCGTGCGCACAAATCACGTGGCCGCCGGGTTCCGGTATTGGCGGCTGGGACATGACCGATCCTTCGCAAGCGGGGCAGAGTGTGGCAACGATGGCCTAGAGCGGACCTCCTCGGTGTGAATACTCCGGGCATTGTGGCCAGATCGTTACGCGACGCGGCTATGACGTCGCGAGCCGTGCTCACCGTGTCCGTGCGCGATCGGAGGGCTCACTTCCGTTCGAATTCGGGAAACACATTCGCGTGAAGACGGTTTCTGGGGCACGCGGCCGTGCAGGGGCCTCTAGGAATAACTCAGTAGCCGGCAGTTCTGAGGCTGAGTGACTCTCAGAGCCTCCCCTGGCCTGACCGCCCTGTGGTTGCCTCCGCCTGGTGCTGATGTCTTCCAGAAGCCACGCTGGTGCGACCGGCAGAGGGTTGATCACGTGCCGCCACTCATACGGATGATAGATATGCACCGGTCGGCGATTTCGCTCGGTGATCACCTGCTCGAGGAAACACTGCCAGCCGAGCGAGCGTCTTCCGCGAGTCATGACTTGTCGTTCTCATTTCGTCACTGGTCGTCGGGCCAGGTGTCCGGCCTCGTCGTAGCCATACGTGTACGAGGCGCTGCCCACCTTGGAACCCCATCAGCACGGCCCTTTGGTGCCTGCGTACTTCCGGCCTTTACAGCTCGTTCAGGTCGATCGCAGTCGCGATCTTGGTTCGAGTTGTCGATCTTGCCCGCTCTGGGGTCCTGGTCGACGGGCGTAGGCTGCGGGGGTTGGGAGCGGGACCGGTTGGGCGTGCAGCCGGTCGAACGCTTGCGCGCACGTGTGCCCAGTCCCGGGTGCGGTTGATCTTGAGGCGGGGACGGCGGCGCGGAAGGGCTACGACCTTGGGAGATCGGATGAGGCAGCAGCCACCGGTTCGAACGCCGCCTTCCCTCGGCGGCCTCGATGCTACCGGGAACACGCCGCATGCGCAGTTCCTGGCGACTGAACATTGGAGCCTGCTAGCCACCCGCAGCATGACCTGGAACGAGATCTTCAGCCGGACCGGCACCTATCTGACCGTTCTTTCGGCCACCGTCATCGCACTCTCGCTGGTGGCGAACGCGACCGGCTTCGGGCAGGCCTTCAGGACGTTCGCGCTGCTGGTCCTGCCGGTTGTCCTACTCGTTGGCGTGGGAACGTACTTCCGCCTGGTCGAGGCCGATATCGAAGACGCCTGGCTGGTGATCGGCATGAACCGGCTACGGCACGCCTACCTCGAGCTCGCACCGGAGCTGGAGCCGTACTTTGTCGCAAGCCATCACGACGACACGCCGGGCATGTTGCAGACATACAGCTTTCGCAGTCGGGTCGGCCTGACCCACTGGCTGTCGGGATCCCCGGTCATCGTGGGCATCATCGACGCGGTCGTCACCGGCGTGCTGACCGCGGTCGTCTGCCAAGCCTTGGGCGCCGGGGTCGTGCTGCGAACCATCGCCGTTGTCATCGCCACTCTTGCGGCCGCGACCTTGCTCGGCGCCATAGGCTATCGAAAGGTCCACCAAGTAAGCCGCGACTACCGCCCGCGTTTCCCGAGCTGAGCGCCGGCCATGGTCGGGCCTGCCGCCGTCACGATCGGACGTAGGACGCAGGCGGCCGGCCGCGGCCTTGAAGTCCCGCACGAAGTGGGCTTGCTCGGAGCCGAGTCTCGTGCGCGGGTGTGGAGATGTTGGTCGCCGCCGTGTCGAGCCGCTCGGCCGCCTCGCGCAGCCGTTAGCGCAGGATCACCCATTTCGGCGTCACGCCGCCGTATTCGCGAGACAGCTTGTGCAGGTTCCGCTTGCCAGTCCCGTGCCGGTCGACGATGTCGTCCACCTTCAGGATCGCTCGATCGGCGAGGATGGCATCCACGAGGCCGTTGACGGTGGCGCGGTGGACGTCAGCTCCGGCCGACTTACACGCCCGAGGCTCGATGTTGCGCCAGATCGGCGCGGAGTTGGGCGCTCATTGGAGCACGCTCATTGATCAGTTCCATCGCGCGACCGGGACGATGGCAGCAGGTGGAACGGTGTTGTCTGTCGACCAATGATCCCATGCTGCGACGCTGAGCACGGTCACGTTGATAAAATCGAGCGAGCTAACGGGATGGTCATTCCCGGCGTCTCTGGTCGCGTCTAATACGTCGATCGAGGCTGCGCTCGGCGCCGAAATACGCCGAACCGGTCACGTCGTAGACAGATACCGGGCTAACAATCCCGGTCAGCAGAGCCACTCAGGCATCCCGACCAACACGTCCGAGCAGCGGTGCAGAGTGCCGTTGAGGGTTCCTATCCGGACTGGCCGAGTGCGGAGAGCCGGGCTCGTACTCGCCTGCACTCGTTCGATCTACGGATGGTTCGGTGGTGTGGCGTCAGTGCTGGCTGGTCGGGTTCCGGTTCGCGAGGTGCGCGAAAGGTCGATCGGGTTCAGGTGGCGGCGGCCGCAGCCGGTTAAGGGTGCGGTAGATCGTGGATCGTCCGACGCCGAACAGCTCGGCGAGTTCGGCTTGGGTGTAGGTGCCTTTCCGATGATCGGTCGGCGTCAGGACGTGAAGAAGCGCCGAACGTCGGCCGGCGCTTCGTCAGTCTGCTGCGCGAATTAGATGGCGCGTACGTTGTCCGCCTGGGGGCCTTTCGGGCCTTGTGTGGTGTTGAACTCCACGCGCTGACCTTCATCGAGCGACCGGAAACCGGTCGACTCGATGGCGCTGTAGTGGACAAACACATCAGCGCCGCCGCCGTCGACTTCAATGAAGCCGAAGCCCTTCTCGCCGTTGAACCACTTAACAGTTCCTTGTGCCATGAAACATCTCCTAGCATCTCAAGGTCGCACCGTACGACTCTCGACTGCTGTCGGACGCTAGACAGTGCCAACGCCCACGCAAAGCTTCCGGGGACGTAGCACTGACCACGGCACGAGACTTGCGACAGCGTGCTAAGCGTTGCACACACTGCCATCGAAACGTGCCACGGACCTGAGGTGGGAGCCGACGTCGCGGGAAGAACCAGGGCACGCCCTCCAGGGCCTGCCCCACGCTCGAGGGGCTGGTCGAGCGTGCCGCCACGGACGAGCCGCAGTCCTGGGTGTCCGTACTGGGTGTAGACCGCCATCTGACAGGTTGGACATCGGAAGATCCGCTGCGCGCTGCCGTCGTCGGGAGGTGCCTCGACCGCTGTTGGTCTCCCGCCAACAGCTGCACGCGGTCGGTCTCGATCAGCAGGTTGATGACGAGGTTAGGGCTTGGTGTTGGAAACGACGCTGCGGGCCGGGCCGAACGTCACATCCGGGCGGGGCTACTGAGGCGGGCAGCCCGGCCGTCGGTCCAGGGGTCGCCCCCTCGTCATCGTCGTCCTGGCCGGCGTCGTCGTCCGGCTGCGCTTCCTCGCCGCTGAGGCGGACATGCCGGATGAGGAGGGAATGGCTGGCTGCCATCAATGGGATGCACCACCCAGACGCGGTCCTGCTGCACGGAGCTGGGTTCGCCGGGCGAATCTCCCTGCTGCTTGATGATCGCATTACTCATGCTGGAACCCTTTCCGGCGAGTATGAGTGCTGTCCAAAGTAGAGGCAGACGGAACGCCACGGATACCCACCTCCTAGATGTGTTCGCTCGCGCGATCGGGCGATCCGGGCCGCCCGCGGTTGGGGCGCCTAACTGCGCGGGCCGCGCGGTTGCTCTGGCGTTTGCCCGCGGGGGCGCTGACGTGCTGATCAGCTATCTAGGGAGTGAGGGGGTCGATGCCGATGAGACCGTACGTTGATCGAGTCTGCGGGCCGGAAGGCCGTTCGGAGATCACTTGCGCCGCACTGCCTCGTAAACGCCTGCCACTTTGTCTGCGATTGCCCTCCAGGAGTACCCGGGTCGAACCAAGGCGTGTGCCGCATCCGCTCGCGCCAGGCGCTCAGTCGGGCACGTCAATGCGTTGATGAGAACCTCGACCAGCGCATCCTCGTCGTCGGGTGGAATCAGCCAACCCTCCGGCGAACGCATGTCGAGGTTGAGGAACGTTGGAGGCCCGCCGGTACGAGTGGCCACGACCGGCAATCCGGCTGACATCGACTCCAGGTACACCGACCCGAACGCCTCACCTACCGACGGCGCAACCAGTAGGTCCGCGCAGCACAGGCCGAGCCGGAGATCCTCATGGCCACGCCAGCCGACGAAGAACACGCCCTCAATGCGCTGCCTCGTCACCAGGGAATAGGGATGCTCGCCCTCCCACTCGCCGGGGTAGCCGCCCCAGACGAGCAGAGGCGCGACCGAACCGAGCCGGGACCTAACACGTGAGTAGGCCCGAAGCAACAGCGGCAGTCGTTTCACCGCCGTAAACCGACCGACGTACAGCAGAACCGGATGGACCCCCGTGGAGCCGGCGAAGGCGGACAGATCGGCCAAGGAGTATCGAACGGTACCTGGGCGGCCGCTCTCGTCCCACCCACGCGGGTCATCGACGAGCCAACGTCGCAGCAGTGCTAGTCGCTCGCGCGCGGTGAGGTCGAGCCGCCGGAAGTACTCCGTGTCAACCCCATTTGGTATGACGGTCACCCGATCCTCGGGTATTCCTAGGATGCGAACCGTGCGGGCGGCGTGGTCTGTGGAGGCGGCGAGGATATGCCTGCTGCGCTGAGCCGTGGCGCGCAGCCGGTCTGCCCAATATCGGGCATACCTCCACGACGCTGGCAGCCCGATCCGCGATCCCTCGCCGTTGCCACCGCTGTGCTGCTCGATCTGCTCCAGCATGAGCAACTCAGTCCCGTGCAGGTGCGTAACCACCGGCACATCAGGCCAGACACTCTCCGCGGCATCGTGTAATGGGGTGAGGTGGTGGAGGTGGAGTACCACAGGGGCGAGTGGGCGTAGCCCGGCCAGCAGGCGCCGCCAGGAGTCCACCTGCCGCGCGGCCAGCTCGGGTGAAACCCCAGCGAGAACACGGTCCGGGGCACCAGGCTTGTCCTCATATGACGCATGCAGCGGCACCGGCTGGTCGAGTGGGTCCTCGCCGCGCAACCAGGCATCTAGCGCCGGGGTGAAGTTGGCCGCCGACACCGGAAGTCCGGCGAAAAACGTTGCAGCATGGCCCGGATTTCCAGTGCCACCCACTGAGCCGGCGACGATCCATGGTGTCCAGCCGGCCTGTATCAGGGCGGCGGTCAGGTAGCGCACGACCTGCGCTGAGCCACCCCGGGGGAAGAACGAGAACCCCTGCAACACTGGGCCCGGAGCCATATGCGCACCATTCCACAACGCTTAGGTCTGTCGCATCGTGAGGTGTCGTAGGTCGGATGCCGGTTCGCCGAACGTCCCTGCTTTGGCGCCGTCCTGCGATGGTGCGCGACGAGATCAAGGCGTCCGCGTGACTTCCTCAGCAAGTCCCATGCGCCAGGTAAACCCCGATCGCCGCGTGCCGCTGCCATCGACAAATTCCATTCAGCTGGCCGACTACCGACTCGTGGCTCCACACGTGCAGATGGGTCTCATGAATGTTGCCGTAGTGGACACCTTGCGGGTACTCCACGATTGGGATCGAGAGCACGAGGTAACGGGCATGCGCGCGGGCGCTGGCCCACACCGGCAACGCGTCGGCCAGCGTTAGGTGCTCCAGCACATCGCCAAGGATCACGACGTCGTACCGGGTGGGCCAGGAGAAGTATCGGATATCCGCCACATGCACCACGTCATATTTGCGGCGCAACTCAAACATCTCCACATATGGCTCGAAGATCTCGACACAGCTCCACGAAGACCCCGGCGTGACTCCGCGAAGCAAGTCGGAATATGTGCCCTGGCCCGGGCCGACATCGAGCAGAGTAGCCGGCCTCAGACGCGTGACCTCATGTGAGATCCAGGCCTTACCGTCGATCAAGCTTCTTGGCATCTAACCCCCAGTGCGTTAGTGCCCCACTGACGAAAACGCGCCAGAGTGCGGTATGCGGCAGGGGCCAGTCCTCGCATCCGATGTGTAGTGGAACAACGCCGCCGTGGGTCCACTACAAACTCTATCCAAATGCTTTCCGAATCCAAGGTGATCGTGTCTCTCGACTCAAAGGCTCTCGAGATGGCATTAGTGCGGACTTGCACGGTTGGCGCAGCGGGTGTTGCCGCGCTCGGTGGGTTCGAGTGATCTGGTGAGGACGTGACGGGGACTTCAACGCGACTCGTAGTAGCAAAACTATTTCAGAAACCCCTATTGCCGATCATTTCGGAGTTAATTCGTTCCCCTCGTTATGCCTGTCAAATCGCCCCTACTACGCGAAAACAAGTGTCCTTTGGCACAAGGCCCTTTCCACACTCCTTAATGCTTCATAGCCGATGTGAACGTGCGCATGGTCGCAGCGGCCCGAGCATGCCTGGCGGAGATTAGGTCCATGCAGCTGTGGGTAACCGAAACCGGGGAGCACCAAGACCAGCAGACGCCGTGACTGGCGCGCAGCTAGTTCTCGGTGGTGTCTTCTACTTGTGCACTATCCCGGTCACGCCAGTCACCGTGTCGCCGCTGATCCAGACGTCGTCATCAACCTGGCTGACGTAGACCCGGCCACGCCGGCCGATGACGGTTCCGCTTGCGGCACCTCGATCGTCCTTGAGCCGGGTCGGCTAGCAGCATCACCTTGGGCCTCGGATCCGCTAGACGATCAGGCGGTTTGCGACTATGAGCCGATCGTGGTCGATCAGCCAGCGGATGCCGTCCAGCACCGCGGCTTCCGGTTCGAAGGCCGGGGCGTAGCCCAGCAGCGTGCGCGCCTTCTCGATCGAGGCGTACTGGCTGCGCGAGAGGTGCTGCCAGCTGGAGTCGGCGTACTCGGTGGTGGTGTTGGACCGGAACTCGGCCCAGCTCACCGAGCGGGTCTGGGCGGTCTGCCCGAACCAGCCCGCGGCGATGGCCAGGAAGCCGCGGGCCGTCAGCGCCGACGGGGCCACCACGTTGAACGATTCCCCCGCAGCCGCGTCACGGTGCTTGACCGCGAGCTGGAACGCCTGCGCCACGTCGTCGGCGTGGACATGGTGCATGAGCTCGGCCCCGATGCCCGGGACGGCGATCTCCTGGCCGGCGGAGACGGCGTACCAGATGTCGGGGTCGAGATTGCCCAGCGGCCCGATCGGCGGCCAGCCGGGGCCGCTGATGTGGCCGGGCTGGAGCACCGTGGTGACCAGGCCGCCGGATCGGGTCTCGGCGGCCAAAAGCTCGGCGATCGCGGCCTTGTGGGTGCCGTACTCGCCGAACGGCGGCGAGGTGTCGTCCTCCCGCATCGGCTGTTTGACGCTCACCCCGTACCGCCAGATGGTCCCGCAATGGACCAAGTGCCCGCTACGTCCGCGTAGTGCCTCCACCAGCGAGTCCGCCGAGTCGGGCGTGAAACAGATCATGTCCACCACCACCTGGCCTTGAGCGCGGCGACCCGCTGCCCGAACGTCCCGGCCACGTCCTCGGCCGC
>Ga0222622_10000903_pt1 | contig 11778 bp, 10 predicted proteins | sample PLM2_5_b1metaG_FD_177335 | JGI IMG/M metagenome (GOLD analysis project Ga0222622, IMG submission 177335) | Groundwater sediment microbial communities from an aquifer in East River, Colorado, USA - PLM2_5_b1 | ecosystem: Environmental > Terrestrial > Soil > Riparian zone | place: USA: East... | reverse complement strand
CGCGCCAACCGTTACCTTGAAGCAAAAAGCTGTGGAGCTTGGAATGATAACACTGCGCCAGGACGGCTTGCGCAGTATCTTCGCCGGCAACACCACCGTCGAAGAAGTGCTGCGATATACGTGAGGAAATGACGAAAGGCGTGCGCGATTGGTTAACGTGGCGAAGCCATTCGACTCGGATTTCCTCATTGATGCCGTTCGTCAAATCCCGGGTCTCGACACGGCATCCTGAGCTAACTAAAATCGATCGCCATGCCGCGCTTTAATTACGTAGCTCTGGACTCTCGTGGACAGGAAGCGACCGGGTTAGTTGAAGCCACGTCAACCAATGATGCAATCGGCCGGCTGCGCCAGGCTGGGTACTTCCCTACGAGCGTCTATGAGGAAGCTATAGCCCGTTCGGACGGCAAAGCCGCTCGGCAGCGCACGGCGAAGATGGCACGGATGACGAAGCCACGCGCGAAAAGCAGCATGGTTCTTCTCCAACGCACAAAAGTTAAGCCAAAGATCCTGATGATTTTCACGCGTCAATTGGCGACGCTGATTGATTCCGGATTGCCATTGTTACGAAGCCTAACTGTTCTGGCGAACCAGGAACGCGACAAAGTATTGAAAAAGACCATAAACAAACTCGCTGACTCCGTTCAGGGCGGTAACACATTTTCGGACGCGCTGGCGCTGCATCCGCGGATCTTTAACGATTTGTACGTGAACATGGTCAAAGCCGGCGAGGTTGGCGGCGTGCTGGAGCTGGTGCTCAACCGGCTTTCGGAATTTCAGGAGAAAGCCAACAAGATTAAGAACAAGGTCGTGTCGGCGATGGTTTACCCGATCATTGTGATGACGATGGCAGTAGGCATCATGGGCTTTCTCCTTGTCTTCATTGTGCCGAAATTCGAAGCGATCTTTCACGACATGCTTGGCGATAAACCGCTGCCAGCCATCACCACGTTTGTGATCGGAACCAGTAACCTCGTAAAGGATCATGGTCTTCTTGTGCTCGGAGCGGTAATCGTCGTCGTGACGGCTTACAAATTCGTTGGCCGCACGCGAGGCGGGCGATTCGTGATTGACAGTTTCAAACTGCGCATGCCGCTCTTCGGCGATTTGAATCGCAAAACGGCAATCTCGCGGTTTGCGCGCACACTTGGAACGCTGGTCACGAGCGGTGTGCCGATTTTGCAGGCATTAAATATCACCCGAGAAACCGCCGGCAACGCTGCGATTGCCGCTGCGATCTCACAGGTGCACGACAGCGTGAAGGAAGGCGAATCGATCGTTCAACCGCTGGAAGCCAGTCGCGCGTTTCCGCCCATGGTGATCAGCATGATCGATGTCGGCGAAGAAACCGGTAAACTTCCAGATATGCTCTTGAAGATTGCCGATGTGTATGACGACGAAGTCGATAACTCAGTCGCAGCCCTTACATCGATGCTCGAGCCCATCATGATCGTGCTTCTGGCGCTGATTGTCGGCACGATCGTGCTCGCCCTCTTCACTCCGCTGATCAGCATCATCACGGGCTTGCAGCAGCAAACGTGATGCGCCTGCGGCGCGAATGACGAAATCCGAATGAGGCAGAACCCCGTGATTCGTCATACCGTTGAACCGTTACATCGGATTTGCGATGCAACCATTCAGCGATTCAACGAGTTAACGCGGCAACGCCATTTGTCGTTTTTGGCTGGGAGCGGCTTCACTCTCATCGAGTTAATAGTCACCGTCACCATTATCGTTATTCTCGCCGGACTGGTTCTGAGCACAGTTGGCTACGTGCAAAAGAAAGCTGCGCGATCCCGGGCCGAGACAGAAATCGCCGCCATCTCCGCCGCGCTAGAAAGTTACAGAGCGGACAATGGAAGTTACCCGGCAAATGCGGTCGCGACAGGAGCACATGCTCTTTATCAGGGATTGAGTGGAGACGGAAATGACGCGATTGGAGGGACGACTGCGTCAACAGGGACACCGGGTTCGAGTGGGAGATCATACATGACGCTAAAGCCTAACATGCTTAGCCCGAACCCGCCGGATAGGACGACGCGCGTGATTGATCCCTTCCACAACGACTACAATTACTTGGCACCAGGCATAAACAACGCTTCCATGTTTGATTTGTGGAGTATCGCCAATGCGAATCCCACAACTGATCCAAATCAGTGGGTCAAAAACTGGTAGAAGGTTGTAGACGCCTCCTGTGTCAAGGCGCTCGAGAGCGATGTTGCTAAGGGCCACGGCGGCACAGCGCCATGACTACAGCGGCCTTACAGAGCCCGCTACAGAAAAATCCGCAATTCGAAATCGCCGATCCGCAAGTCCCGCTCACCCTTCGCTCGTGTGCACCACAACCTCTACCCGCCGGTTGGGACTCTGCTCTTCAATTGATCCGTTCGGCGACGCTCGGAATTTCGCCGAACCGAAACCACGCGTTTCGATTTGCGCCGGATTGATACGCATTGCCTCTACCAAATAGCGCTTCACGCTGTCCGCGCGGCGCTGACTTAGATCGAGATTGTATTCATATGTGCCGAATGAATCCGTGTAACCTTCGACCGAAAATGTCGCCTTCGGATTGCGCTGGATGAGAGTGCCCAGTTTTTGCAATTGAGTGATGGCGCTCCCTTGCAGCACGTCGCTGTCATATTGGAAGAGCTGATCATCCGGCAGTCGCAATTTGGTGCCGGATCCGAGCGGACCTTTTTGCGCGAGCAGTTGATCCAAATCGCTGAAACCAGGGCTGCGCCCCTTATTTGGCCCAGCGCTGTCACCGGGCATCTTGCTGGTAAAGGTGTTGGGACGCTTGATCGTGGTACTGGTAGCCAGCTCTGTTCCGCTGAGCGCAGGCTGTGGACGACCTGACTGCGAATTATTGTTCAGCAGTGATTGTTCGTGCAGCGCGTTTGGGTCGCTGGCGAGACTTTGCGCAGTCGAACGCTCAATTTCGGTTAGCACAGAATTTACTTCTGGCTGGTCTACTTTGGGTTGATCAGGCAAAACGTCCTTCATGTCGTCCGGAAGCGCCGCGCTGGCCTGAACGTCCTGCAATAGCTTGTCGAACGATTTCTTTTCATCCGGCAACTGCACATCCGTGTTGTCAGGGTTCGGTTTCGCGGCTGGATTTGTCTGATCGGCACTGCTCTTGCCGAGGTCCGAAGCGTTGATGCTCTTGACCTTGAACGTGGGTGTCTGCTCATTTTGAGCAACGAATGTTTCCACCGATTGAAAACGCGTCCTGTAAAAGTAAGCGCAGAGCGCAACGTGTAATCCCAGCGAAACGATCAATCCAAACCACAGCCAGCTGCGCTCTTTGCTGCCCGTGAGCAGTCCTTCGGTTTCGAACCGGTCAACATCGTCGAAATCGGAAACTCTCATTGCGTTGCAACATATCACATTTGAAGAGGTGAGCTATACCGTCATCCGAATGACGAGGGAGAATTTGCCGAGTTAACAAGTTACAAAGTTAGAAAGGTTACAAGGCTGACCAACTCGGGGCGCCGCCTGCCGTTGTAACGTTGTTAATCCTTTAACGTTTCAACTGTTCCGCGTTTGCTCAATAAACGCTCTGGCGGCACGCCGGATTTCATCTGCCACGCGCGCCTCGGGCGAAACAAATTTCGGTGTGAACCATGGAAAGAGTCCGATTAAATCGTGTGTCACCAGAATTTGCCCGTCGCAATGCTTGCCGGATCCGATACCAATGGTTGGAATGCCGATTGCCTTTGTGATCTGCTTTGCAATTTCCGCGACCACAATCTCGAGCACGATAGAAAACGCACCGGCTTTTTCCACGGCGCGTGCGTCGGCAACCAGTGCTTCTGCTTCAGACTGAGTACGACCCTTGATCCGGTAGCCGCCTTCCTCGCGCACACTTTGGGGCAGCATGCCGATGTGCCCCATGAACGGGATACCTGCCTTGGTGATTGCTTCGATTTGTGCGACTTGCCTCACGCCGCCTTCGAGCTTCACTGCTTGCGCGCCAACATCGACAAACTTCCTGGCCGTCTCCACGGCTTGTTTGGGCGTGTCGTACGTGTGGATCGGCATGTCCGCCACGAGTAACGCCCGCTTAACCCCGCGAGCCACCGCGCGGGTGTGATGCAGCATTTCCTCAATCGTCACACCAGTCGTATCCTGACAACCTAGCACTACCATGCCTAACGAGTCTCCCACCAGGATGATGTCGATGCCGCTTTCGTCGAGCAAACGCCCCGTCGGATAATCGTAAGCCGTTAACGCGCTGATCTTTTCGCCGCGTTGCTTCATTTGGCGAAAATCTTTCATCGGATCTGGTCGGAAGATCAGCCGCTAATTTGAGAACGCAAGCTCGCCGCGAAAGCGACGCGAGGACGCGCACGCACTCCCAAAGCTTCGCAAAAACAAAACTAGCCGTGGGTTAATTTTGCACGAAGTGCTTTCGGAGCGCGATGCGTCCTCGCATCGCTTTCGCGTTCGTCATCCACTTGCTTCAAGCTCACCAGTTGTCCATCAATCGAACACCTTCTTCAGATCCCTCAAGTTCCGCGAGTAATTGGCGGATAGTTTTTCTCTGGTTAGGCAAAATCAGATCCGGCCGGATGTCGACCAGTGGCTGGAGGACAAATTTTCTCAAGTGCATCCGCGGGTGCGGCAGTTGCAGTCGTTCGTTGTCGATCTGGCGATCACCGCAGTACAGGAGGTCGATGTCTATTGTACGCGAGACGTTTTTCTGATGATTGCGCTTCCGGCCTAACGACTCCTCAATTCGAGCCAGTTGTTCAAGCAGCTGCCCAGAATCGCCGTCATAGTCAAATTCGACGACTGCGTTTAAAAATTTTGACGCGTCCCGTTCGCAATCGACCGGTTCGGTCTCGTAAATCCCCGAAGAGAGGATGGGCGGGTGTACCTCATCAAACTCGAGGATCTGTCGTCGCGCTACCTGCAGATTCTCGAGCCGATCCCCGAGATTCGATCCGAGGGCGACGGCAGTTCTCATTCTATGGTAGCCGCGGGCGTTGACCGCGGCCGTGGTCAGCGATCCCGGCCACAGACTTATAGTCCCAGCACATCCTGCATCGAGTAAAGTCCCGCCGGCTTGCCGATAACCCATTTCGCCGCTCGCAAGGCGCCTCGCGCAAAAATTTCGCGGCTGGCCGCGCTATGCGTGAGTTCAAGACGCTCGCTCGGTCCGCTAAAAATGACCTTATGTTCACCAACGACATCACCTTCGCGAATCGATCGAATCGGAATTTCGCTCTGCATTTTCCGAGCCGCTTTCAAAACCTCAGCCAATGTTTTGGCTGTCCCACTGGGCGCATCTTTTTTCATTTTGTGATGCGTTTCGATAATCTCGGCGTCAAAATCGCCGCCGAGCTGATCGGCAGCTTTGCGCGTCAGCCAGAAGAGTACATTGACTCCGATGCTGAAATTGGATGCCAACACGATCGGCACCGATCGCGCAGTCTCTTCAATGATTCTGCGTTGCTCTTGAGAGTGACCGGTTGTTCCAATGACCAACGGCGTACTGTGCTCCAAGGCGACGCGACAAATTTCAGCGGCGGCGCCGGCCTGGCTAAAATCGATAGCCACATCGCAATTTTTCATCGGCGGTTCGATCGAATCGCCAAGATCGCAGCGCGCGGCAATGTCGATGTTCGGATCGCCATTCGCTAGAGCGTTGATTGTTTTTCCCATGCGCCCAGCCGCGCCAATCAGCAACACCCGGATTCTAGAGTTCTTCATCTGCGAAAGCCTTCACTCCGCACGGTCAGGATTGAGATGAGGCGAAGTCCGAAAATCATTTGTCCCGCTCGAAAGCCTCAAGGGTCCGACGCAGCTGCGCCTGATTTGCATCGCTCATCTCGCATAACGGTAAACGCACTTCGCCGGACATCGCCCCACGCCAGCCAAGCGCTGTCTTTACCGGCACCGGATTCGGCTCAATGAACAGATCTTTGAAGAGCGAAAACATCTTACGGTGCAGATTGAAGGCTAACTTCGAATCGCCGCATTCATAAGCCCGGACCAGCGCACAAACTTCACCTGGAAACAAATTCGAGGCGACACTAACGACCCCAACTGCACCGACGGACATAAACGGCAGCGTCAGCGAATCGTCACCACTTAAAATCGTAAACGAATCAGGCAAACGCGCGCGCAACTCACTGATACGCTCGACACTCCCACTGGCTTCCTTGATTGAAACAATATTCCTGCATTCCTTGGACAGGCGCGTCACGGTATCGGGCGCAAGATCCACCCCGCATCGGCCAGGGATGTTATAGAGCACGATGGGTAACGATGTGGCTGCGGCGATCGCTTTAAAATGATGAAACAAACCTTCCTGGCTTGGTTTGTTATAATATGGCGCGACGAGAAGCGCACCGTCAGCGCCGAGTTTCTCAGCCATCTTCGTATCGGCTACCGCGTGCTGCGTGGCGTTGGAACCAGTCCCGGCGAGAACCAGGCACCGTTTTTTCGCTGTTACGATCGACAGGCGAATGAGCTCCTGGCGTTCCTCGTGTGACAGTGTCGGCGATTCGCCCGTCGTGCCGACAGCGACGATTCCGCTGATTCCGGCAGCGATTTGGGTTTCGATCAGTTTCTCGAAAGCGGCAACGTCAATCTCGCCATGGCGAAATGGTGTAACTAAGGCCGTAAATGTACCGCGGAACATATCTGCGAATTGTAGAAGGGGCTTGGGCAATTGTCATGTCGAGCCCTTCGACTTCGCTCGGAATGACAAGGCACCCAGGTATTGCGATCAAACCTCGATTGTTCCTTCAAACACGAACTCGGCCGGACCGGTAAGCGTAACGTTGCGAAACTGCTTATCGGTCTTTTCAAATCCGACCCGCAATTCGTCCCCCCCGCGTGCAATTACGTCAATCGGACCGTTCACGTTTTCAGTGGCGGCAAAGATCAGCGCACTGGCGACCACGCCGGTGCCGCACGCCAGCGTTTCACCCTCTACACCTCGTTCGTAAGTGCGGACAGCGATCTTATTGGCTCCGCGCTTCTCAATGAAGTTCACGTTTGCGCCCTTTGGTGAAAACATTTCATGACGGCGAATGGCCGAGCCGTCCCGCGATACATCAACATCGCCGACTTGTGTGACTGGAACAACGACATGCGGCACGCCGCTATTTACGAAATGAACGATCTTTTTCTCATCGCAAATTTGAAGAGGAACACTCAATCGCAAATCGGTCGGCTCAGTCATTTGCAGAGTGACGAGGTCTCCAGCCAATTCCGCCGAAATGACGCCAGCTGGAGTTTCAAAGGAAATTTTGCCACGGGTGCCTGCCATCTGGTTTGCAAAACGCGCGAAGCAGCGAGCGCCATTTCCGCACATTTCCGCTTCTCCTCCGTCTGCATTAAAGTAGCGCATTCGGAAATCGGCGTGGTCCGACGGTTTTTCCAACAACAAAATTCCGTCCGCTCCGATACCGCGGTGGCGATCACAAAGGCGCGCGATTTGAATCCGATTTAGATGGATCTTCCCTGCCCTGTTATCGATCAGGATGAAGTCGTTTCCCGCGCCATCCATTTTTGTGAAACGGAGCATGTTTCCGTTTAGCATACGTCGGCTGGCAAAGCTACCGCCGCCACCGTGAGTGACTCGGACTAGTTGTTCACGTCCGAGCCCCTCGACTACCTCATAATGACAAGACTAAGGAGTAACCCGTTGCCAGATCGGCTTTTGATGATTACTTATTGCGCCGTGAAGGGACTGGCGACCTGGGTTTTTACTGCGGTTCTTGGACTCACTGCGGACGTGTCGTTCGCGGGCGATTACAACAGTCTGGTCCTAGAGCAGATCAAACAGATGCCTGAAGGCGGCCGTTATTCGGTTTCGCATGTCGCAAAAATCCGTCTCCAATCTTCGGCACACTTCGAGTCCGGCAAATTTTTCATTCTCCCTTCGCAGGCCTCGCCGAGTTTCTGCTCGGGGGCAACGTATCTGGTATTCATCAGGACGATCGAGGCTTTGCGCGCGCGTGCTCAACTACAGCTTGATTATTCCACGTTAGAACGATTGATCATCCGCGATCAACATGACGGTGAAGGCATCTGGGGTCGCTGGAATGCAAATGGCCCCGGCACGGCGCGCCTTTTTCATGAGCTGCAGCTTGGACGAAACTTCGATAATTTCGACCAAGCGAAGCCGGGTGATTTCATGAAGATTTTCTGGTCTCGGCAGGTTGGCAGAAACGAGCACGGACATTCCACGATTTTCCTCGGCATAGAGAATCATCCGGACGGCGAGTACGTGCGTTACTGGTCGAGTAATGTCCCGTCTGGCTACGGTGAAAAGACTGTTCCGCGAAGCAAAATCGCATACGCAATTTTCTCGCGTCTTCAAACTCCTGCCAATCTCGGGCGGATCAACAGCGCCCCATTCGTAGATACGTATTTGGCGTCGCTCCTTCGAACTCGCTCCAGCATTGCGGAAGCCAGCGCAAAGTGCGGGCTTTGAATTCGCCCCCAACGAGTCCCACCTTAAAGGTGGATCGGCTTCTCCGAAGACGATGCTGAAATGGCGCTTGCCTTCACGCGGATCGCTCTTTAGAACGGAGCGATGCTAATCGAAACCTTAAAACGTCATTGGTGGGTTCCTGTGATAAGGGGTATCGCTGCAATTGTTTTTGGAATTATTGCGTTCGTATATCCTGGTTTAACTATCGCAATGTTGGTGCTGTTTTTTGGAGCGTGGGTGTTAATCGATGGGATATTTCGCATTATCGGCGCGTTTGGACATCGTGCTTCCGACCCGGACTGGGGCTGGCAGCTAGTCATCGGCATTGTCGGAATCATAGTCGGACTCCTTACATTCCATGCACCTCAGGTAACGGCATTGGCGCTGATCATTTATATCGCGGCCTGGGCGCTCATGATTGGCGCGTCTGAGATTGTGCTGGCAATTAAGATGCGCCGGGAAATCAAAGGCGAATGGTTTCTAATCCTCATGGGTCTGGCATCTATCGTCTTCGCCGTACTGCTTCTGTGGAATCCTATCGCTGGCGCCGCCGCGGTGATTTGGCTTATCGCCTGGTACGCTGTCGTACTCGGCATTCTTGCCATCTTTTTCGGCTTCCGTCTGAAAACACTGCGGCCTTTGTAGGTTCAGCTCAGAGCCTTAAGAATCCTCTGCGGACGGGAATAGCCCGGTCCTCGCGTGCCATGTACGTCATACGGCCTCCCGCGCCTCGTACGACGATTAAACTGCGACGCTGGAACCATGAGTCCTCCAATTTTTATGCGTCAAATTCCTGCAGAGGGGAGTCCCCCGCTTGCTAATTACTTATGAAAAATCCTTCTACTCCCAGAACGCGACGGGCAAACGGATCGCGCGTTGACGGCGACCAGCTCGACACCAAACAACTACTGACAGCCTTGGTGGCATTGAGGCGCGGAGACTTTTCCGCTCACCTTCCGGACCACTGGACAGGTGTGGCCGGGAAGATCGCGGACACCTTCAACGATGTGATCCGGATCAATCAGCGCCTCACGGCGGAGTTGGCGCGCATTAGCCGGGTAGTCGGAAAGCAAGGCAGAATCAGACAGAGGGCATCGCTGGGGGAGGTGTCCGGCGCTTGGACCGAGGCATTGGGCTCGGTCAACAATCTTGTTGAGGATCTGGCGCAACCTACGACCGAAATGGCGCGCGTGATTGGGGCTGTCGCGCGAGGAGATTTATCCCAGAACATGGCGATTGAAATCGAAGGTCGGACGCTGGAGGGCGACTTTTTGCGCACAGCAAAAATCGTGAATACGATGGTGCGTCAGCTCAGCGCTTTCGCATCCGAGGTTACCCGTGTTGCACGCGAGGTGGGTATAGAAGGCAAGCTAGGTGGCCAGGCAAACGTTAAAGGCGTTGCGGGCACTTGGAAGGATTTGACGGAGAACGTCAATTTGATGGCCGGTAATCTCACCGACCAAGTCCGAAATATCGCCACCGTAACAACTGCGGTGGCAACCGGCGATTTGACCAAAAAAATCACGGTGGATGTGAAGGGCGAGTTCCTCGAGCTCAAGGACACTATTAACGTGATGGTGGATCAGCTGAGGTCGTTTGCCTCGGAAGTAACGCGCGTTGCTCGGGAGGTCGGTTCTGAAGGCATTCTCGGTGGCCAGGCTCGCGTCGAAGGCGTCTCGGGAACTTGGAAGGATCTAACCGATTCCGTCAATTTCATGGCGCGTAACCTGACCGGACAAGTTCGCAACATTGCCGCAGTCACGACGGCTGTCGCCAAAGGAGACCTGACGAAGAAGATCACAGTCGACGTGAAAGGTGAAATCCTCGAATTGAAAAACACCACTAATACGATGGTCGATCAGCTGAGCTCGTTTGCTTCGGAAGTGACGCGGGTCGCACGGGAGGTCGGCACAGACGGTAAACTCGGCGGTCAAGCAGACGTGAGAGGGGTCGCAGGAACCTGGAAGGATTTAACTGAAAGCGTCAATTCGATGGCCGGTAACCTGACAGCGCAGGTGCGGAACATCGCTGAAGTGACAACAGCCGTTGCCAGCGGGGACTTGTCGAAAAAAATCACCGTGGACGTTCGCGGTGAAATTCTGGAACTCAAATACACCATCAACACGATGGTGGATCAGCTTCGTTCATTTGCATCCGAAGTCACTCGCGTTGCCCGCGAGGTCGGCAGCGAAGGGAAACTGGGTGGACAAGCGGATGTGCAGGGCGTGGCCGGCACCTGGAAAGACCTGACCAATAACGTGAACACGATGGCAGGCAATCTCACCGCTCAGGTTCGCAACATTGCCGAGGTGACGACGGCCGTCGCGCGCGGCGATCTTTCGAAGAAAGTCACAGTCGATGTAAAGGGTGAAATTCTCGAACTGAAAAACACTGTGAACACGATGGTGGATCAGCTCAACTCATTCGCGTCAGAGGTCACACGCGTCGCGCGGGAAGTAGGCACGGAGGGGGAGCTGGGAGGCCAAGCAACAGTTAAGGGGGTTGCCGGCACGTGGAAGGACCTGACCGACAGCGTGAACTTCATGGCTCGCAACTTAACGAATCAAGTCCGTGGCATCGCAAAAGTCGTGACTGCAGTGGCCAAGGGAGATCTAAACCGGAAACTCCTTGTGGAAGCAAAGGGAGAAATCGGCGAACTGGCCGACACAATTAATAACATGATCGATACGCTCGCCATATTTGCCGATCAGGTCACCACTGTAGCACGCGAGGTGGGGGTCGACGGGAAACTGGGCGGACAAGCCAATGTGCCGGGCGCTGCCGGGACATGGCGCGATTTGACCGACAATGTGAACCGATTGGCAGCAAATCTAACAACGCAACTTCGTGCCATCGCTGACGTTGCCACCGCTGTTACGAAAGGCGACCTGACGCGTTCGATTCAGGTGGAGGCGCAAGGCGAGGTTGCGGCCGTCAAAGACAACATCAACGAAATGATTCGCAACTTGAAAGACACAACATTGCGGAATAAGGAACAAGACTGGCTTAAAACCAATCTCGCCAAGTTCACCCGAATGCTGCAAGGCCAGCGAGACTTGTTGACGGTTGCCAAACTGACCTTGTCGGAGCTCGCTCCGGTGGTTCCGGCTCAACAAGGAGTTTTCTACATCATGGACAAGTCGGGCCGAGAACCGGAGCTTAAGCTGTTAGCGAGCTACGCTTGCCACGAACAGAGCGGGATGAAGACCTCTTTCAAGCTGGGCGACAGCCTGGTGGGACAAGCGGCGCTGGAAAAACAACGGATTCTCATCACCGATGCCCCCAGCGATTACATAAAGATAAGTTCCGCTCTGGGTGCGGCCCGC
>Ga0222622_10000900_pt1 | contig 11790 bp, 10 predicted proteins | sample PLM2_5_b1metaG_FD_177335 | JGI IMG/M metagenome (GOLD analysis project Ga0222622, IMG submission 177335) | Groundwater sediment microbial communities from an aquifer in East River, Colorado, USA - PLM2_5_b1 | ecosystem: Environmental > Terrestrial > Soil > Riparian zone | place: USA: East... | reverse complement strand
ACCTGACGCCGAGCAAGTGCTCACGGCCGCCGTCAAAGCTGGAGCCCAGGGCTTCGGCGAGATGAAATTTCACGTCGCGGCCGACGGGCCAGAACTCCGACGGATGTATGCGCTGGCCGCCGATCTCGGCGTGCCAATCCTGATTCATTTTCAGGAGGTCGATCATTTCGAAAATGAAGGCACCTGGAGCACCGGGTTCGCCCGTACGTTCGAGTCGATCTTGAAGGCGTACCCAAAAACTACGTTCATCGGCCATGCCGACGCATTCTGGGCAAACGTCAGCGCCGACTATCACAACGAATCGGCGTATCCAGCCGGCCCGATCAAGCGCGGCGGCGCGACCGACAAGTGGCTGGGCGACTACCCCAATCTTTTCGGCGACATGTCGGCAAATTCCGGCAACAACGCGATGTCGCGCGATCCCGAGTTCACCGCCGATTTTCTGAAGCGTCACCAGGACAAGCTGTTCTTCGGCAGCGACTGCAGCTGCAGTGACGGGCACGGCGGTGGGGTCAGCCAGACCAACAATCCAGCCGCGACACGCATGACGGGAAAGTGCGTGGCGCGCGAGACGTTGACCGTTCTGAAGCGCTCCGCTTCACCGCAGGTGTTTCAAAAAGTTGCGTGGGGAAACGTTCACAAGCTGCTGCGAATTCCGTCCTAGGTCATTGCCGGATGCGAATCTGCACACCCGTTCGTGAGGGGACTGAAGCATGCCCGCGTTGACCATCGAACACGTTGCGTTCAATGTCGTGGATCCCGCGGCGATCGCTGCGTGGTATGTCCAGCATCTCGGGATGCGGGTTGTCCGACAGTCAGCGGTCGCGCCGTATATCCACTTCGTCGCGGACGCGGACGGCCGCACCGTGATCGAGCTTTACAGCAATCCGATCGACGCGATTCCAGACTACGCCTCGATGCATCCGCTCCGTCTGCACGTCGCCTTTGCGACCGCTGATCCGGATGGCTCGCGAGACGCGCTCGTCGCGGCCGGCGCTTCGGTGATCGACGATCTCAATCGCGACGACGGGACTCGCCTGATCATGCTGCGCGATCCCTGGGGCCTCGCCATTCAGCTCTGCAAACGGCCGCAGCCGCTTCTTTGATGTCCAAGTTGCGGCGGATACAATTCCAACCGATGCCAAAGCTCCCCGTCATGCTGCCGGCGATTCTTCTGCTGTGTTTCGTCGGATGCGGATCCGGCCGGCACTTGCAGATGACCGCCATACAACTTGGCCGATCCCTGAACTCCGATAAAACGGTGAGCGGAATCACGACCGTTTTCTCGCCAGACGACTCCATCTTTCTCTCGGTCCTGACCGGCGGAGCCGGTTCGGGCACGATCGGTGTGAAGTGGACCTACGGCAGCAGGGTGATCGACGAGCCGAAGAAGCAGGTCACATATAACCAGGCGGCGGCGACGGACTTCCGGCTGCAAAGCGCTGGAGGATTTCCGATCGGCGAATACACCGCGGAAGTGTTCATCGACGGCCAGTCAATCGGCACGCGAACGTTCCACGTCGAACGTCCGCGCTAAGACTTCGAGCCCGGCAGACCCTTCGCATCGACGACTCGGCGTGCGAGGTAATTGACGACACTGGCATCGGTGCGAATGGTTGTCAGGTACGCCGAGCGAAGCAGTTGCTCCTTGCGGCCCTTCAGCGTCTCGGTGATGCGATCGCGTAGTCCAGGCGTCGCCAGGTCGCGCTGGCCGGCAGGTTCGCGTCCGACCACGAGCACGAGCGTGTAGGCGTTGCCGACGTTCGCGACGTTCACCGATCCCGGTGCCTTGTTCAGGACGGCATCGCGCAGCGCGGGCGGAACCTGCTTCAGCTTCGAGAGCGGTACGAGGCCCATGTCGCCCCCGCGCGGCGCCGACTCCGGATCCTCGGAGTATCCGGCCGCCAGCTCGCGGAACGAGGCTCCAGCCTTGAGCCGCTCCATCAGCATGCGTACCTTCGCCACCGCCGCCTGCGGCGTCGTCGCGTCATCGCCGGTGCTGTTTGCCACCTGCTGATCGCGAACCGGCGTCACCACGATCTGCGCGATTCGATACGAGTCCTCCGGCACGTTGAACTGCGTGCGATTCGCGGTAAAAAAATCGGTCACTTCCTTGTCGCTGACGGTGATTTTCGACCCGACTTCGTGTTCGATCACCTTTTGGGTGAGCAGCTCACGCCGGAGCCCCTCGCGCATATCCGCGGCAGAAAGCTTACGGCGGTTCAACTCCTGCTGAAAGGCATCGTCGCTGAGGTTCTTCTTCGCGTTCGAGTACGCGGTGTCGAGCTCGCTCTGCGGGACATCTATTTTGAGCGGACCTGCCTTCGCGAGCAGGATCTGCTGAACGATGAGATCGTTGAGGAGCGCGAGCTTGGCCGTCAGGATCTCCTCGTCCGACAGCGGTTGCGATTCGTCCTGCGTGCGGCGATAGGCCTTGTCAACCTCGTCGCGCGTGATCGCCTGTCCATCGACGACGGCCCAGGTGTCGGCCGATACTTGCGCCGGCGGCGCTGATGCTGACTTGGCGCGACACGCGGTGATCAGGCACGCGGCGGTGAGTACGCCGGCGGTGAGCCACAGGCGCGCGAGAGGGCTGTCGAACTGAACCTTCAATGACGGCATGGTCCCCCGAGCGTACAGCCACCCCTCTATTCCCGACAAGGCCCTCTCCGTTGGAACCAGCGTTCGACATCCGACGTCTATAGGCCTACCCTTACCCCTGACTACCGCCTACCGGCCACCCGAGTCCCTGGCAAGGTCACCACCCTATGGCTGAGACCCGCGCTCCAACAACTTGGCAGCCGCTGCGACTGTGGCCCGGCGTTGTTGCAGCAATCGCCGTGTGTCTGCTGCGCTATGTCGCTCCTTTCGTTCTTCCCGACGGGTCGCTCGTCGGGCTGCTTGGCGCGATGGCGGGTGCGGCCGCGATCCTGATTTGGTGGATGTTCTTCAGCCGCGCGCCCTGGGTGGAACGACTCGGAGCGATTGCCGTGCTCGCGATCGCATTCTTCGTCACGAAGCCCTTCCTCCATCGATCGATAGCGACCGGCATGATGGGGATGATGTATGGCGTCTACGCGCTGCCGGCGGTCGTGGCTCCGGTCTTCGTGGCGTGGGCAGTCCTCACGCGTCGCTTTTCAAATTCCGTTCGCCGTTTGACGATGGTGCTGGCGGTCTTTCTCGCGTGCGCGGTGTGGACGCTTTTGCGCACGGACGGGATCATTGGAAGCGGTGCGCAGCTCGCATGGCGCTGGTCGCCGACGGCGGAGGAGCGGCTTCTCGCCAGGGCGAACGAACGTCTCGACACGGTTCCAGCACCGAAACACGCGGAGCCGGTTCCTGTTCCAGTTGCTCCGACAGCAGACGAACCGAACGCGAGCCCGACTCCTGATCCCGTCGCCGCACCGAAGACCGAAGAGATCGCGCGGCCAACAGCAGCACCATCACCGGCAGCGATGAAACCGGCGGAGTGGCCGGGGTTTCGCGGGCCCAATCGCGACAGCGCGATTGCCGGTCTGCGAATCAATACCGACTGGACGACGACGCCGCCGGTGCAGGTATGGCACCGGGAGATTGGCCCGGGGTGGTCGTCGTTTGCCGTCAATGGCGACGTGCTCTACACCCAGGAACAGCGCGGAGAGTTCGAAGTGGTCGCGGCGTATCGTGTGAGCACAGGGGAGCCGGTCTGGCGTCATAGCGATGCCGCGCGTTTCTGGGAGTCGAACGGCGGCGCCGGTCCGCGCGCGACCCCGACCATCGAAAACGGTCGTGTCTATGCGTTCGGCGCGACCGGCTTGTTGAACGTGCTCGACGCGGAAACCGGCGCGCGCCTGTGGTCGCACGACGTGACGGCTGACGCGGGCAAGAGCATCCCGACGTGGGGCTTCTCCAGCTCCCCGCTGATTATTGGCAACGAAGTGATCGTTGCCGCCTCCGGACGACTGATTGCCTACGACGTCGCGACCGGGAAGAGGCGCTGGCTCGGGCCGCCGCTTCCCGGGAGCTACAGCTCGCCGCACCGATTCACGGCCGATGGCATCACGCAAATTCTTCTGCTCACGAGCGCCGGCGTCACGAGCGTTTCTCCGGCGGATGGAAAGCCGCTGTGGGATCACGCATGGCCGGGCGGCACCACCATCGTGCAGCCAGCGCTGGTCGGAGACAGCGATGTCGTGATCAACGGCATCGGCGGGACAGGAGGGATGGGCGTGCGTCGCCTGGCGGTGACCCATGGCTCGAGCGGCTGGAAAGCCGAAGAACGCTGGACGTCAACCGGATTAAAACCGTACTTCAACGATTTCGTCGTCCACAAGGGACATGCCTTCGGGTTCGACGGCAACATCCTGTCGTGTATCGATCTCAGCGACGGTCATCGCACGTGGAAGGGCGGCCGGTTCGGCAATGGGCAACTCCTCCTGCTCGCCGATCAAGATCTGCTGCTGGTGTTGTCAGAAGAAGGGGAACTGGCGCTCGTGCAGGCAACACCGGATCAGTTCACGGAGGTGGCCCGCGTCAAAGCCCTCGAAGGGAAGACCTGGAATCATCCCGTGGTGGTTGGCGACATGCTGCTCGTCCGGAATGGAGAAGAGATGGCGGCGTTCCGGCTGTCGCTGGCGCGGGAATGACGACGAACCTTCGTCTCAGCCCTCCAGCGTCACGATTTTGCCCGTCCGCACGCTCTCGTCGGCGGCCAGGACGATACGCAGGCTGTTGACGGCGTCCTGCATATGATCCGACAGATCGACATCCTGGCGGATCGCTCGCAGGAGGAACGCCTGTTCTCGATCGCAGAGGCCCTGATGATCGGGCTCGTCCTCGGTACTGATCATTTCGTCAGGCGCGAGGAACTCGTTGTTCGCGTCGATCGCGCTTCGATGAAGACGAATGCGGTTTGTCTTGGTGTGACTGTCGATATTGTCCGAACCGGACGCCTTCGCCTCGTCGCCGTCCTTGACGATCGACACGCAACCGCCTGGACCGATCACGTCTTTGACGAAGAACGCCACCTCGCTCATCATCGGGCCCCAGCCCGCTTCGTACCAGCCGACTGACCCGTCGTCGAACGTGACCTGGAGCTGTCCGTAGTTGTACATCCCGGGTTTCAAGTCCTCGGTCAAACGCGCTCCGATGGCGCAGACCCGCACCGGCTTGGCCCCCGTCATCTGGCACATGACGTCGACGTAGTGCACGCCACAGTCGACGATCGGGCTCATCGATTTCATCAGATTGCGGTGAACGTTCCACGTCGGTCCGTGACTCTGCTGATTGAGGTTCATCCGCATCACCAGCGGTTTGCCAAGCGTGCGTGCGAGTTCGATGAACCGAATCCATGCCGGATGCACGCGGAGGATGTAGCCGATGACCAGCTTGCGGCGGCCGGCGCGCGCGGCATCGACAATGCTCTGCGCCTCGGCGACAGTTTCGGCGAGGGGCTTCTCGCAAAACACGTGGCAGCCTGCCTGGATCGCGGCCTTGGCGTACGCGGCATGCGTCTCCGGATAGGTATTGATACTGACCACATCCGGCTTCGTCGCCTTCAGTGCCTCGTAGTAATCACTGAATTCCGCCAGGCCCCCCAACTCCTGGCTGATGGCGTGCCGTGAGCCGGCGCCGCGGCTCACCACCCCGACGATTTCGAACTCGGGCATCTTGTGATACGCGCGTGCGTGGCTCGCACCCATGTTCCCGCACCCGGCGACGAGGACTCGAAGCGGACTGGTCATAGTGAAACCTTATCGTACCCCCGGTCATTCGCGGCGAGCCGGGCGCGTGATTGAGGGCCGATCGCGCTCCGGTCCATTCACGCGTCCTGAATGTTAAGATCGCGGGTCCGCACGAGCCGCGAGCACACGATGGATACCAACAATGGGTTGCCCCTTGTCGCCCCGCGAGTGATTCCTGTGCTCGACCCCGGGTTCCGTCCGGGCGTCCTCGCCGCGCATGGATTTCGGACGCTGGTTGACCAGTCCTCCGGCGCGGTGCCGGTTCGCCTTGCCCTCGAGCAATCCGATGGTTCAGTGTTTCGCTTCGACATTCGAGTGTTGCCCGAGACACATCGTCAGGCATCGGCCAACTTCACGTTTGTCGAGCGACTGATCAAGTTTCTCTTGTGGTCACGCGGCGGCTGGCGAATCTACATCGACGGTCCGGAATCGATCGCCACCTATCTCGCCTCGCACTATCGCGACACGGCAACCGGAAGATTCGATGCGCATCTGGTCGCGCAACGGATGTTCGACCACCCGCTGGAGGTTGTTCACACACGCGACTTGCCGCCCGAGCACTCCGAGACGCGGCCACTCGGCCGCCATCTTGACGGCTGCCGAATCGGATTCGATCTCGGCGGCAGCGATCGCAAGGTCGCGGCCCTCATCGACGGACGCGTCGTCTTCAGCGACGAGACGGTGTGGGATCCGTATTACAAACCCGATCCGCAGTACCACTTCGACGGCATCATGGACTCGCTGGCCCAGGCCGCGTCGCATCTTCCTCGAGTGGACGCGATTGGCGGAAGCGCAGCCGGCGTCTACGTGAACAACCGCGTCAAGGTGGGTTCGCTGTTTCGCGGCGTCCCCGAGGAGATCTTCAATACGCGGGTGCGCGATCTGTTTCTCGAGGTCCGCAAGGCCTGGCATGACGTGCCGTTCGAAGTGGTCAACGATGGCGAAGTCACCGCACTCGCCGGTTCGATGTCGCTGGGGAGCAACGCGATACTCGGCATCGCGTTCGGTACCAGCACGGCCGCCGGTTATGTGACGCCCGACGGGAACATCACTTCGTGGCTCAACGAACTGGCATTCGTGCCCGTCGACTACAATCCGGCCGCGCCGAGCGATGAATGGTCCGGCGACTACGGCGTTGGTGCGCAATATTTTTCACAGCAGTGCGTCGGGCGTCTGATGCCCGCCGCCGGCATTGAGTCGCCAGCCGACATGCCCCTGCCTGAGCGGCTCAAGCAGGTGCAGGCCTTGATGAACGACGGGGATGTCCGTGCGAAGCGGATCTACGAGACGATTGGCGTCTATCTCGGTTACGGCGTCGCGCACTTCGCGGACTTCTACGACTTGCGGCATGTGCTGGTGCTCGGCCGTGTCACCTCCGGGCCTGGAGGCAACGACATTATTGCCGGCGCGCAACGTGTCCTCGAGGTCGACTTTCCCGAGCTGGCTCAGAGAATTTCTTTTCACGTCCCCGACGAGCACGACAAGCGCCATGGTCAGGCGATCGCCGCGGCCAGCCTGCCGGAAATCGTGAGAACTGCATGAACCCGTATCACCGATACGTCTCCGAGCTCGCGCGATTGCTGAACGAGGGGCGGCGGTTTCCGCTCGGCGGATTCCCGCTTCCGGAGCACGCGGCCATTTCGCCGAACGCACCTCGTGCCCTCATCTTCTCGCCGCACCCGGACGACGAATGCATCATCGGCGGGCTGGCGCTGCGATTGATGCGCGAGGCCGGGACGCGTGTCGTCAACGTCGCGGTCACGCAGGGAAGCAACATGGCGCGCCGTGCCGGGCGCCGCGAAGAGCTGAAGGCGGCCTGCGAGTACCTCGGGTTCGATCTGATCCAGGCGGCGCCCGATGGCCTGGAGAACATCAACCTCAAAACGCGAACCGGCCTCGCGGCACAGTGGCGCGCGTCAGTCGACGCCGTCGCTGCGATCATTGCGGAGCAGCAGCCGCAGGTCGTGTTTTTTCCTCACGAGGCCGACTGGAACAGTACGCACATCGGCACGCACTACCTGTTGATCGACGCGCTGTCGCGGCAGGCGTCTGATTTTTCCTGTCACGTCGTCGAAACCGAGTTCTGGGGGGCGATGGCGACACCCAATCTCATGGTCGAGTCCAGTGTGACGGATCTCGCCGACATGATGACGGCGCTGTCCTTTCACGTCGGCGAGGTGCAACGCAACCCGTACCACCTTCTCGTGCCGGCGTGGATGCAGGACAACGTGCGCCGCGGCGGGGAACTGGTCGGAGGGCAGGGGGGCGCGGCGCCAGATTTCGCATTCTCCACGTTATACCGTCTTCGTCGCTGGGCCAGCGGCGAGCTGCGAGCCATCTATGACGGTGGTCGAACCCTGCCCGCCACTGAGAGTGCGGCGACGCTGCTGACCTGATCGCTGGGAAGCCGGTGTGTCGTGTGCTCGTTCGCACTCATTGCCGTTTCTCTGGCCCGTGACGACACTCGATAGAAGCTACTTCTTCGGAACGTCGGGCGTATGCGTGTGCGTGTGCTGCTCGGGCGTGTGCTCTTCGATTTCCCCTGGGGTCGAGGCCAGCGCCTGCCACGCGGCGTTCGTTTCCGGCGGCAATTTGTCGCTGTGTTTGATGAAGGCGATGACCTGCCACATTTCCTCGTCGGACATGATGCCGTTCCATGCCGGCATGCCGGTCATTCGCACGCCATGCTTCGTCACCCAGAACAGCCACGCATCATCGTCGTGCGGAATCCGGTTGATCAGTTGCGGCACGGGCGGATTGAACTGGTCCCGCATCGGGCTCACCTTCGCCTTGGCGCCGCCGTGACAGAAGGCGCAGTGTTCCTCGTACTCTTTTGCGCCCTCGGTCAGGTTGGCGGCGGTCAATTCGGTTGGATTTGCGTCCTTGGGCTTGTGTTTGTCGGCATAGACATCGAGGGCGCGGCTCGCCAGGATACGCTCGATGGAGCCAGGCGGGTTGTCGGCGCCAATTGGATACAAGCCCAGGTGCGTGACGGCGATGACCGTCACCGACAGCGCGAGCAGAGTGAAGATGATGCCGGTGACGAAGCGTCTCATGGTCCAGATTCTAATGAAAAAGCCGACCTCGCGCAGAATTTGGCCTGGACGCGCCGGGCCAGCCTAGTCACGCGCATGCCCGACAAGCCCCTGAGCGACCTCCTCGAGGTGGTCATAACTGATCGCGGCGCCCCGTTCCATGCCGGACTGGATCACCATGTCGCGCACCTCGCGCGACGGATAGAGCGATGTCACCGTCAGCCGAGTCTTGCCGCGCTCCTCGGTCAGGAGGGATGTCACCAGCGATCCGGCATCCGGGAATGGGTCGAATATCTCGGTGAACACGACGCGCTGAGGGGCGTCGATTTCGCGATAGACACCGTGGAATCCGTATTCCCCCCGCGGGCCGCGGCCGACGAAGCGCCACGTACCGCCAACCCGGAAGTCTATTTCGCACACGATCACCGAGTGCTGATCGTCGAGCAGCCCCCACCAGCGGCGAACGTGCTCGGGTTTCGACATCGCTTCGAAGACGAGATCGCGAGGCGCGTCGAACAGTCGCGTGAGAGTAATCTCGCGATCCGATGGCGTCGTGGATTTGAAGGTGTCGCTATTTGCGGCGCGGCTGGCGGGCATGTTTCTTCTCCTTTGCGGTCAGTTGTTTCAAGTAGTCATCGAGTCGGTCGAGGCGTGCTTCCCAGAGATGGCGATACCGTTCGGTCCAGTCGGCGACCTGTTTCAACGGCGATGCGTTCAGACGGCAGGGCCGCCACTGCGCCTCGCGGCCGCGTTCGATCAACCCGGCGCGTTCGAGCACGCGGAGATGCTTGGAAACCGCCGGCATGCTCATCTCGAATGGAGCCGCGAGTTCGGTGACCGATCGCTCGCCCGAGATCAGTCGAGCGAGGATGGCCCGGCGCGTGGGGTCAGCTAATGCCGCGAATGTGTTGCTGAGTTGATCGGAAGTAAGGCCCATTATTGAAAACCAAGTAGTTAATTAACTATATGGTTAAATACTCCGATCCGAATCGTTGTGTCAAGTCCCCTCCGGCGGCGCTCCTCGTGTGCGTTAACATCCGTGGACGGCTGGCGTCCTTGTGAACATGGGCGATTTACGGTCAAGTCTGCGAAGCCTGCGATCGATGCGCACCGTGGGGGTTGTCGTGATCGCCTCGCTCGCGTTGGGGATTGCCGGCACGACGACGATGTTCAGCGCGGCGTATGCGGCGCTCCTTCGCCCATTGCCGTTTGCAGAGCCAGATCGTCTCGTGCTGTTGTTTACGACCCACATCACGCCGCGCGAAGGGCTGGTGCTCACACGATGGTCGCGGCCCCTCATCGACACGCTGACCGCCTCCGTTCGATCCTACGAATCGATCGCCTCCTACACTCCGAGCCTGCTCAGCATCAGCGGAGGAGCCGGCGAGCCAGAGCAGATCGACGCGGAGGTGGTTTCGGCACACTACTTTGCCGTGCTGCGCGTGGCCCCCGCGTTCGGCAGGACGTTCACCGAGCAGGAAGACGGCGCGGCTGGCGAAGCGCCGGTCGCGATCCTGAGCGATCGATTGTGGCGGCAGCGTTACGCCGCTGATCCCGCTATCGTCGGACACACGGTTCGAGTCAATGACGTAGCTCTGACCGTCGTCGGAGTAATGCGGCCGGGGTTCTCCGGTCTGAGCAACAAGTCGACGATCTGGATCCCGCGCACGATGGCGCCTCGTCTCACCTACGCGGAGTATCTGACAACCCCACAACTCTTCATCGCGGTGATCGCGAGATTGAAGGCAGGCGTCACGATCGACCAGGCGAACGCTGAGTTGAGCGCGGCAAGCGCGGCGTTTCAGATTCAACAGGACAGCGAAGGCTCGACGTGGGGCGCGGTGGCGCAGACGATCGGACAGGCCCGCGTCGAGCCGGCACTGCGACGTTCCGTGATACTGCTGCTCGCGGCTGCCGGGTGCGTGCTCCTGATCACGTGTGCGAACGTGGCAGGGCTGCTTCTCGCGCGCGGCAGAATCAGGCGGCGCGAGCTGGCCATTCGAATGGCGATCGGATCAGGGCGAGCCCGAATCGTACGCCAGTTGCTCGCCGAAAGCCTCGTCCTTGCTCTCCCAGCCGGTGCCATAGGCATCGCCCTCGCGGTGTGGGGCGTCGATCTGATCTCCAGCCATGCTCCGGCTGTTGTGTGGACCGGCCGCACGACAATTTCCTCGTTCTCCAATCCCGCCCTCGATACCCGCGCGTTGTTCTTCACGCTCTTTTTGACGCTGCTGACCAGCCTGCTGTGCGGCCTGGCGCCGGCGTTTGATACGTCACGAACGCGGCTGACCGAGGCACTGAAAGAAGACGACCGCGGCGGCGGGGTTCCACGCCGCCTGTTCAAATCGATGGTGGTGTGCGAAATCGCAATGGCGGTACTGTTATTGGCGGCGGCAGGCTTGCTCCTGGAAAACGTCTCGAACATGCAGCGGCTGCGCCGCGGCTTCGATTCCGAGGGCGTTTTGACTTTCTGGGTCCGGCCGCCGACGTCCCGCTATGCGGTCTCTGAAGGCCCGGCGATTGTGGAGCGCCTGCTGACCAGTGTCGAGCGATTGCCCGGCGTCGACTCTGCGGCGGTGAATCGATGCGTGCCTTTCACCGGCTGCTCGCGGACAGTGGTGTCGTTCACCGATCGACCGAACGACCCGCAAAACCCGATCGTTGTCGGTCGCCACTACATCTCTGCTGACTACTTCAAGACGCTCGGCGTTCCGCTTCTCGCCGGCCGCGCCCTGACGCCTGCTGATCGGCCGGATCGCCCGGCCGTGACGGTGATCAGCGAGAGTGCCGCTCGCCGTTTCTGGCCGGGGGAAAGCCCCTTGGGCAGGCGGGTATGGTTTGGCAGCACGACAGGTCCGTTCTCCGCGCCCGAACACGCGGTTGAAATTGTCGGCGTCGTCGGCGACGTGAAATACGAGGCGGTCGACTGGCCCAACAGCAACGGCCGGCCGGAGTTCTACACGTCGTATCTTCAGTTTTCGTTTCCCGACACGATGATGATGGTGAAAACGCGAGGCGCGGCGTCGGCGCTC
>Ga0222622_10000899_pt1 | contig 11792 bp, 9 predicted proteins | sample PLM2_5_b1metaG_FD_177335 | JGI IMG/M metagenome (GOLD analysis project Ga0222622, IMG submission 177335) | Groundwater sediment microbial communities from an aquifer in East River, Colorado, USA - PLM2_5_b1 | ecosystem: Environmental > Terrestrial > Soil > Riparian zone | place: USA: East River... | reverse complement strand
AACTGGAAGCTGGTAGCTGGTAGCTGGTAGCTGGTAGCTAGACATCGAAGACGCCAACAGTCTCCACATGCGGCGTGTTCGGGAACAGGTCGAAGCCGCTCAGAGAGGTAAGCCGGTAACCGACGTCGAGAAATCTGCGCGCGTCGCGCGCCATGGTCGGCGGGTCGCAGGACACGTAGATGATCCGCGCGGCGCGGCGTCCCGCAATCGCGTCCACCGCTTCCCGCGAGATGCCGGTTCGCGGCGGATCGACAATGATCGCGTCGGCGCGCTCGCGGTTCCGGCTGATGAAGTCCTCGACGCGGCCGCCGACAACCCTCAACACATCTCGATACGCCTCCGCGTTTCTTTGCAAATCGCTGCTGGCTGCCTTGTCCCCTTCGACGGCAATCACGTCCCGTCGTCCCGTCGACGCAAGCGCGACAGAGAAGAGGCCGACACCGGCGTAGAGATCGACAAGGACACCGGCGGCAGGAGCGGCGTCGAGAACCGTGCCCACGAGATCCGGAAGAAGAAATCTATTCCCCTGAAAGAACGACGCGGGTTGCCGACCGAGCCGGCCTGACGCCGCGCGTCCATGCGTCAGCGTGACCAGCGGATCGGAAACGATCGAATCGCTGACACGCAGTAACGGCCCCACCTGCCCTCGCGCCGTGCAACCAGTCAAAGTCGCGGCCTCGATCGCGCGGACGAAGGCGGGTTCCAGCGCGCGCGCGTCCGGAACCACGTCAAAGTGGATTGCCCGTTCATCGCCCACGATGTTTTCGCTCAACTCGAGCGACGTCACCGACTGTCGTGATTCACCGAGCGCATCGAGCGCAGATGTCACGCTGTCCATCGCGCGCCCGCTGAGCTGGTTGGTCAGTCGCGGGTTGCACAGTGCGTGGGTTCCTTCACGATAAAAGCCCGCATCGTTTCCACGCACGTGCAGTCGCGCACGAAGCCGGTACCCGATTTCGGGAGACGGCTGCACCGTCACCGTGTCGGCCAGCGGGATCTTTCCGATTCGGACGAAGGCGTCCGCAATGATCTCCGCCTTGAGGGCGATCTGACGGGGGTACGCAATATGCGCGTAGACACATCCGCCGCACAGCGGATCGTGCGCTTCACGACGGTCAGCCGACGGTTCGTCGACGGAGACTGTGGACGCAAAGGCGAGCCGCTTCTCGACGCGATCGATCGTAACGGTGACCCGCTCGCCGGGAATCGCGCCGGCGACGAGCACGATCTGTCCCTCGTATCGCGCGATCATTCGACCGCCCGCCGCGGGCTTCTCGACGTCGACGCTCACCCTGCTGCCCGATATCAGCACGTCACTCGTAGGTCAGCACGGGCAGGTTCAGCGCGTCCCGCAGGAGGCGATCGACTGCCGCGGCACGCGCCCGTGCCAGTTCCGCCGGCGGCATTCGTGTTTTGAAGGGTGCCAGTTCAGCCTCTGCGTCAGCGGCCAGTCGCGCCGTGAGTTCAGCGTTTGCCTCGGCATGAGCAATCCGGACGAGATCGTCATCGAGCGATCGCAACGTGTCGAGGATCGATGCGCGTGCCTCGCCACGCGAACCATGCGCATCGACGGCAATCCTATCGAGTTGCTGCAGAATTGCGCCGACGCGCGCGACGAACTCGCGGCTTCGCGAGCTATTACCGCACGCCGCCAGGCGGCCCATGACGCGCTCGAGATGCTTTGCCAGGGGTGGCTTTCTCGGTGCGTTCTCTTCGATTTGGCCGTCGCCGGCCGACACACCAATCGCCCGCCGCCAGGCATCGAACAGATCGAGAATGTCGGCTTCACAGAATTCAATGCGCACGGGTCTGCGCCGCGGGCCCTTGGCGTAATACCGATCGCAATACTGATCGATGCCCCGGAACGCCACCTTCAGCGGAACACCCATCGTTGCCCAGCCACAGACCTGCTCGAATGCCGGGCCGACAATTCGAATCAGGTGGCCTTCGTTCTTGCGGCACAGATACGCTTCGATTTGCTGGCAGTACTCGGCTGGCTGCATGGCGATTCGTACGGTCCGTTGAAACGTTCGACAGACCAGGGTTACTTCTTGTTTCTTTCCCAGATCAGTCGAAGCCCCTGCAGCGTCAAGTCGGGGTCGACGCGTTCAATGACGGTGGTTTCGCCGGCGATGATATCGGCCATTCCGCCGGTGGCGACACACGCCGCCCGGTCTCCCCCTTCGAGCTCCGCGCGCATGCGCCCGACAATCCCGTCGACCATCGCCACGTACCCAAAAAACAAACCTGACTGCATCGATGTCACCGTCGTCCGGCCGATCACCGACGGCGGTTTGCGTACGTCCACACGCGGCAGTCTGGCGGCGCGCTGGAAGAGGGCGTCCGCCGAAATGCCGATGCCCGGACAGATCACTCCGCCGATGTACTCACCGGCCGCCGAAATCGCATCGAACGTCGTGGCGGTGCCGAAATCAACCACGATCACCGGCGCATGTTTCGCACGGCCGTACGACTCATAGGCGGCGACGCCGTTCACGACGCGATCGGCCCCCACGTCTGACGCAGGCGTGTAGAGAACCGGCATACCGGTGTTCGTCCCCGGATCGACGGTCAACGGCTTGTGCCTGAAGTACTGCTCCGCCATCTCTTCCATCGTCCCCGTCAGTGGCGGAACGACTGAAGACAGAATGATTCCGCCGATCCGCTCGAGAGGAATTGCGCTGCGGGCGAACAAGTGCGTGAGCAGAATCCCCGCCTCGTCGGCCGTTCGCTCCCGCATCGTCGCGAGCCGCCAGCTTTCCGCGAGACGGGCTCCGTCGAACACACCGAGGACGATGTTCGTGTTGCCGACGTCGATTGCTAGGAGCATGTGTTTCAGGGGATCAGACCCCGACGGCGTCTGACCCCAAGTATTGTGTCGTTCTACCGTATTCTTCTGTGTTGTTCCGCGGCTCTACTTCCAGCGCACTTCGCCGGAGATGATCCTCTGGATCTGCTGGCCGACGCGGACGCGCAAGGCTCCATCGTCGTCGATTCCTGCGGTAATGCCGCTGACCGGCTCGCTGGCCGTATCCCATTCGATGGCAGCGCCGCGGCACGACGGCGAGAGTTCACGCCATCGACTCAGGACCTGTGCGGAATCGCCCCGCTCTAATTGGGCACACCGTTCCGCCAACACCGCCAGGGTCTCCGCGAGCACGACATTGCCGTCTACGACGCGGCCGAGTTCCACTTCGATTGATGTCACCCGATCGGTCAGCTCGGGAGGATATGCCGCGGATCGAAGGTTGATGCCGAACCCGAGTATGACGTACTGCAGCCCTTCTGGTGTGCTCGTGGCCTCTGCGAGGATGCCGGCAAGCTTCCGCCGAGGACCGCGATCCGGTTCGACCACCACGTCGTTCGGCCACTTAATCTGCACGGGAAGTCCTGTCGCGTTGCGGATACCGTCAGCGACTGCTACCCCGCCGGCCAGCGTGAGAAATGGGGCGGCGCGGGAGTGGCGGCAGATGACCGACACATACAGTCCTGCGCCCGGAGGCGAAAACCAGATGCGGCTGAAGCGCCCGCGGCCGGCGGTCTGGCTGCCGGCGAGCACGGTCGTCCCCTGCGCCGCGCCCTGCTCGGCAAGCGACGCGGCGATGTCGTTGGTGGATCCGGCTTCCAGAAAGTAATAGAGCGGCGTCCCGAACGTAGCGCGCCGATGTGCCGTCGTGCTCAGCGCACGCGAGACGTCTTCGGGGACCGGATCGGACATCCTGCCGCTATGCTTCGACTGACGAGCCTGCTTTGGGGGACTGGTGAGGCGACGGATCGGGTTCCAGCTCGAAGCTCAGATCGACTGCCGGAGCCGAATGCGTCAGTGCGCCAACCGAGACGTAATCAGCGCCGGTGCGCGCGAGCTCGCCGATGCGATCGAGCGTCACGCCTCCCGATAGTTCGATCTTGGCGCGCCCGGCGATGCGTCGAACCGCCACGCGCACTTCTTCGATGGGCAGGTTGTCGAGAAGGATCACGTCAGCGCCGGCGGCGACAGCCTGATCGACCTGTTCGAGACTCTGCGCCTCGATTTCGACCGGCATTTCGAGCTGCGCGGCTTTCATCTTCCGGACCACCTCTGCGACGCCACCCCCGAGCCTGATGTGATTGTCTTTGATCAGGATCCCGTCATCGAGGCTTCCGCGGTGATTGGTGCCGCCGCCGGCGCGCACCGCATATTTTTCGAGCACGCGCAGCGTGGGGGTCGTCTTGCGGGTGTCCAGGATCGTGATCGCGCCGCCGGTGGCATCGACGTAACGTCGTGTGACCGTCGCCACACCCGACAACCGCTGCAGAAAATTCAACGCGGTCCGCTCCGCCGTCAACATCGCGGCGGCCGACCCGCGTACGACGGCGACCGTGGTGCCAGGTGCGCAGCGCTGACCGTCTTCCACTTGCTTGACGAATGTCGCGGCCGGATCCAGCTGGCTGAACGCCTCCGCGGCGACGTCGAGGCCGGCGATCACGCAGTCGCACTTTGCGAGGATGATGCCTTTGGCGCGGAGTAAAGGATTGACGGTCGCTTCGGTCGTGACGTCTCCCCATCCAAGGTCTTCAGCCAGCGCCCGCCGGACAGCTTCGCGGTACAGCGCCGGTTCGAGCGGCGCAAACGGTACAGACCTCATGTGGCGCGCTCCTGTGTTGCCGGCTCGGGCGGCGCGAGCGTGACCTCCACCTGCAGGCCCTCAGCTTCCGACATCTCGATCCGCTGAATCAACCCGGAGGCGCGCAAATCGCGCTCGACTTCGGGTAGCAGACTGAGCATCGCCGCGGGCGCGTGGACGATGGCGAGAGCGACAGGTGTCTTGAGGGGCCGCTGCTCTTCTGACTTCTTCTTGCGAATGGCGCCGAGTACGGCAGCGGCGAAGTTCAACGCGTCCACACCGTGGCTATCCTCGGCCCCGCCCGCTGGCGACAGCACTTCTTCCGCTGAGGGCCATTCCGCCTTGTGGATCGATCCCTCGCGCCACCAGGACCACACTTCTTCGGTCACAAACGGGAGGAACGGCGCAAACAGGCGAAGCATCGCCGACAGCGCGCTGAGCAATGCGCCGTTGGCAGACGCGGCGAGCGCGGTTCCGTGATCGCCATACCGGCGCCCCTTCACCAGCTCCAGATAGTCGTCGCAGAAAAACCAGAAGAACGTCTCACCACGCTCGAGTACACGCGTGTAATGGAATTCTTCGAGATCGGTGGTTGACTCGCGCACGATCTGAGCCAGCATCGTCAGAAGGCCGCGATCGACAGCGACGGTGACCGCGCCATGCGGCTCTGGCTTCGACAACACGAAGCGCGACGCGTTGAGCAATTTGATCGCGAGCCGCCGGCCCACTTTCATCTGGCCTGGATCAAACGCGGTATCAGTGCCCGAGCGGCCACTCGCAGCCCAATAGCGAACGCCGTCGGATCCGTGCTCCTCGAGCAGGCCCATCGGCGTCACCACGTTCCCTTTCGACTTGGACATTTTCTTTCGATCGGGGTCGAGGACCCACCCGGAAATGGCCGCGTGCTTCCAGGGCAGTGAATTGAACTCGAACTGCGATCGCAGAACCGTGTCGAACAGCCAGGTGCGGATGATGTCGTGCGCCTGCGGACGCACATCCATCGGAAACACGCGCGCGAACAGCTCCTCGTCTTCCTGCCACCGCGACACAATCTGCGGCGTCAACGACGACGTGGCCCAGGTGTCCATGATGTCGGGATCGGCACTGAATCCTCCGGGCACGTTTCGCTGATCCTCGCGGTACCCGTCCGGCACGTCCGTCGATGGATCGATCGGCAGCCGATCGTCATCGGGCAGCAAACGCGAATCGTGATCGATTGAACCATCCGCACGCACTTTGTACCAGACGGGAAATGGGACGCCAAAAAAGCGCTGACGGCTGATGCACCAGTCGCCCGCAAGCCCGTTGATCCAGTTCTCGTATCGCGCCTGCATGTAAGGCGGATGCCAGCGCAGCTCACGTCCGCGCGCCAGCAGTTCCTCTCTGAAGTCCATCGTCTTGATGAACCACTGGCGGCTGGTCACGATCTCGAGCGGGCGATCGCCCTTCTCGTAGAACTTCACGGCATGGGTAATCGGCCGCGGGTCGCCGAGCAGATCGCCGGATGCCTTGAGCTGATCGACGATGCGCGCGCGCGCCTTGACGGCGGACAGGCCGGCGAGCTGATCGTAGTGCGCCTGCGCTTTCGCGGTGTCCACCGACTCCCACCCACGCTCACCCCATGTGACCGGGCGAAACGCGCCGTTCGGCTGAATGATCGCCCGCACCGGCAGACTCAGTTCGCGCCACCACGTCACGTCGGTGACATCGCCGAACGTGCAGATCATGGCGACGCCTGTTCCCTTCTCGGGATCGGCCAGCGCGTGCGCCCGCAGCGGGACACGAACGCCAAAGAGCGGCGTCACGACATCCGTACCGAACAGTGCTTTATATCGTTCGTCGTCCGGATGCGCGACCAGGGCGACGCATGCAGGAATCAGTTCCGGCCGCGTCGTATCGATGGTGAGGTCGCCCCCGCCATCGGCGCGGGCGAACCGCAGCCGATGGTACGCGCCGGGCTGTTCGCGATCCTCGAGCTCGGCCTGGGCGACTGCGGTTCGAAAGTCGACGTCCCACAACGTCGGCGCCTCGAGCTGATAGGTGATGCCGCGACGCAGCAGACGCAAAAAGGACAGTTGAGAGATCCGTTGCGACCGTCGATCGATCGTCGCATACGTCATCGACCAATCGACCGACAGGCCGAGGTGGCGCCAGAGGTGTTCGAAGGCCTTCTCGTCCTCCGCGGTCAGCCGCGCGCACAGCTCGATGAAGTTCGGCCGCGAGACGGGAATTGGCTGCTTGCCTGGTTTCTCCGGCGCTACGAAGGAGGGATCGTACGGCATCGACGGATCGCAGCGCACGCCGAAATAATTCTGAACGCGGCGTTCGGTGGGAAGACCGTTGTCGTCCCATCCCATGGGATAGAACACGGCCTTGCCGCGCATGCGCTGAAACCGCGCGATGACGTCGGTATGGGTGTACGAAAACACATGCCCGACGTGCAGCGATCCGCTCACCGTGGGCGGCGGCGTGTCGATTGAGAAGACATCGCTGCGCGGACGCGTCCGGTCGAACCGATACACGCCGTCCGCCTCCCACCGTGCCAGCCACTTCTGCTCGAGGCCTTCAAGAGCCGGTTTTTCAGGGACGATCACTGCGCACTCTTGATTCGTTCGATCTCCTGGCGAACCAGGCGCTCGGCAACATCGAGGACCGTTTCGCGTACCACCTGGTCGGACATGCGGGCAAGGACTTGCCGGACGATCTCCTCCACGGTGTCTTCCGACACACCGGAGGACCCGACGGTCGATGCGGCAACGCGGCGTCCCTGTTCGGCAGACAGTAGCGCCGCAAATGCCTCGGCGAGCGACGGCACGGCCGCCCCGATCGAAGTGGCAGCCATCGCAGCGGGAGTTGGAACGGGTTTCGGCGCATCGGTGTCCAGCGCAGGAGCCGGCGGGCGAATGGCGATCGGCGTCTCGAAAACGGGTCGCGCCGGTGGCGGCGCAACCACTGGCGGTGTAACCGGGGTCGGCTCCGGCGGACGTGCCACGGGAACAGACTCCGCGGGCGGTGCAAGCGCAGCAGTCTCCGGACCCGACCAGTCCTGCACGTGCGCCGACGCCGCGGGAGCGGCGGACGGTTCCGGCACCGCCGATGCTGTCGAGAACGTTGACAGAGGAATCGTAGCCGCTGCCTGGAGGGGCGGAGGTTCAGCAGCCGCAGGTTCAACGGACGCCGGGGCCGCCGCGGTTCGTTGCGGATCGCCCATCAAGTCAGGGTCCCATCCGGGAAGATCGTCGGTCGACAATCCGGCAGTGGCTGCTGTCGTAGACACTGGCGACACCGATGCCGCGACGGAAGGCGGCTGGATTGTCGGAGTCGCGTGCGGTACGTGGGCGGCCGAGCGCGCTTCGGTGGCGGCCTCGACGCTGGCGAATGCCGCATCCAGCCGATCGAAGTACTCTTCCAACGATGCGGAGGACGCACCGACCGCCGCCGGTTGTGCCGGTGGCTGACTTGCGTCTGTCTCGAGCGGCGCCATCGGGCGCGGCACCTCGCGAGTGGACTCCGGCGAAGACGGTTTTGCTCCCCACAGTCCGCCCGAACGCCGGCCGGCGAGCAGATCCTTGACGCGGTTGATCACCATTTGAGGCTCGAAAGGCTTGACGAGCACTCCGTCGCAGCCGACGGCGCGCGCCCGTGTTTCATCGATCGGCTCGAATGCTCCCGTCAAAAGCAGGACGGGAATACTAGCGAGCTGGGGATTTCCCTTGATAAACGCCGCGACGTCGTAGCCATCGCGCTCCGGCATGCCCACATCCGCGAGAACGATATCCGGCCGCTCCGCCTGGATGCTGGCAATCGCCTTGTTGCCGTCGCCAACGGCGCGCACCTGCACGTCTTCGTCAGCGAAGGTCAGCTCGATCACACGCTGGATCGTGACGCTGTCGTCGGCCAGGAGGAGCTTGTGCGGCATCAGACCTGCTCCACGCGCGGCCTGACGTTCTCGGCAATGAACCTGATGATGTCCTGCATCGGACTCCCGGGCAAGAAAATCCCCTTGATCCCGATCTCCCGCAACTTCGGAATGTCGACGTCCGGAATGATCCCACCGATCACCACCAGCACGTCGTCGAGTCCTTTCTCTTTCAGGAGCTCCATCACGCGCGGGCAGATATGCATATGCGCCCCCGAGAGAATCGACAGGCCAATCGCGTCTGCGTCCTCCTGGAGAGCCGCCCCGACGATTTGCTCCGGCGTTTGCCGCAGGCCGGTGTAGATCACTTCCATGCCCGCATCGCGCAACGCGCGCGCGATCACCTTCGCGCCACGATCGTGGCCATCGAGTCCCGGCTTGGCGATGACGACGCGGATCTTTTTCATAGCTCCCAGCTACCAGCTCCCAGCTACCAGCTCGAACCTCCTTACCACTCCCAAGCTGGAAGCCGGAAGCTGGAAGCTGGAAGCTAGATTAGTGGCACTTCCTCGTATTCCCCCCACACCTCACGAAGCGCGTCGCACATCTCTCCGACGGTCGCATACGCGCGGGCGCAGTCGAGCAGCGGGTACATCGTGTTGCCGGTGCCTCGCGCCGCCTCTCGCAGTGAATCGAGCGCGCGGACGACTGCCTCGTTGTCGCGCGTTCGTTTGAGGTCTTCGAGCCGCGTGAGCTGTTTTTCGGCCGTTGTCTCGTCGATATACAGGATCGGCACCGCCGTGTCGTCTTCCTGCACGTAGTCGTTGACCCCGACGATGACCTTGTCGCGGCCCTCGACCGCTTGCTGGAACTTGTACGAGGCCTCCGCGATCTCCCGCTGGGGAAAGCCCTGCTCGATGGCCTCGACCATGCCCCCCATTCGATCGATGGTGGCAAAGTATTCCCGCGCGCCCTGCTCCATGTCGAGCGTGAGCCGCTCGAGGAACCAGGAGCCGCCAAGCGGGTCGACAGTGTTCGTGACGCCGCTTTCGTGCGCGATGATCTGCTGCGTTCGGAGCGCCAGCGTCGCGGCCTCGGCAGTCGGCAGCGCCAGCGCTTCGTCGAGCGAGTTCGTGTGGAGTGAGTTGGTCCCGCCGAGTACCGCCGCCAGAGCCTGGAGAGCGGTGCGCACGACGTTGTTGTAGGGTTGCTGTGCGGTCAGCGACACACCAGCGGTTTGCGTGTGGAAGCGTAGCTTCCAGGAACGCTCGTCCCTGGCGCCGAAGCGGTCCCGCATCACCTCTGCCCACAACTTTCGGGCGGCACGAAATTTGGCGATCTCTTCGAAGAAATCGCTGTGCGAGTTGAAGAAGAAAGAAATCCGAGGCGCGAAATCGTCGACCTGGAGTCCCGCATCGATCCCGTATTGGATGTACTCGATGCCGTCGCGCAGCGTAAAAGCGAGCTCCTGGAGCGCCGTCGATCCCGCTTCGCGGATGTGGTAGCCGCTCACCGACACGGTATTCCACCGCGGGACTTCCTTTGAGCAGAACCCGAAGACGTCGGTAATCAGCCGCATCGATTCGCGCGGCGGGTAGATGTACTCCTTCTGCGCGATGAACTCCTTCAGGATGTCGTTCTGAATCGTCCCCGAGAGTGTCCGCCAGTCGGCCCCCTGCTTCTCCGCCACCGCGAGATACATGGCGAAGATCATCGGCGCCGGCGAGTTGATGGTCATCGATGTGGTGATCTCGGCCAGCGAGATCTTGTCGAACAGCCGTTCCATATCGGCCAGCGACACGATGCTGACGCCACATTTGCCCACCTCGCCGAGCGACAGCGGGTGATCGGGATCGCGTCCCATCAACGTGGGCAGATCGAACGCCACGCTCAGCCCCGTTCCGCCGGCCGCGAGGAGGGTCTTGTATCGCGCGTTGGTCTCTTCCGGAGTGCCAAACCCGGCGAACTGCCTCATCGTCCACAGCTTGCCGCGATAGCCAGACGGATGAATGCCGCGCGTGTAGGGAAACTCTCCCGGCGAGTTCAGATCGCGGTGATAGTCGAAACCCTGGAGGTCGTCAGGCGTGTAGAGGCGGTCGATGGGACGCCCGGATATCGTGGTGAATGGAACATTCCGCTCGGGCGACTTCGCGAGCGCCGGCTCCAGCACCTCGCGCTCCCATCGCTGCTTGCGCGTGAGCGCCGCCGCTTTCATGGTTTTGATTATACAGGCCTGCCCTGAGCGAGCGGACCATCGAGGCGAGTCGAAGGGGGGAGCGAAGAGGACGGCAGGAGGTCCCGCCGTCCTCGGAGGCGAACTAGTTCGAAAACGCGCAGACGGCGTAAACGCGGAAATTAAACACGGCGTCGGTGGCCTGGTTCGATTTCAACACGACCCGCCATTTCGTTTGCGTCGGCGGGAACGACGCGATCGGATACACCGATACCACGGTATTGGATGCGGCAGTCATTTCAAAACCACCGCCAAACACTCGCTGGTTCGTCAGACACGTGGCTTCCAGCACCGTCGTCTTGTCGGCCTGAAGCGTGACCGTGACCAGGCCGGTCGAGACCACTTGCTGTCCACTGAGTCCGGGAGGCCCTTGAGGTCCCGTCAGCCCGGGGGCGCCAGTGTCACCCTTGAGGCCCTGTGGTCCCTGCGCACCCTGAGGTCCTGTCGGCCCCTGAGGTCCCGTCGGCCCCTGAGGTCCCGTCGGCCCCTGAGGTCCCGTCGCTCCTGGATCACCCTTCGGCCCCACCGGCCCCATTTCACCTTGCGGGCCGACCGGTCCAACATCTCCCTTTGGCCCTGCCGGCCCGGCAGGTCCAGTGGCGCCCGTGTCGCCCTTTGGGCCTTGGGGTCCGACCGCACCTGTCGGCCCGGACTCGCCTTGTGGTCCTGCAGGACCCATCGCGCCGGTATCGCCCTTAGGTCCCGCTGGCCCCACAGGACCGGCAGGTCCCTGAGGGCCGACCGGGCCCGTCGCACCCGCATCACCTTTGGGTCCGACTGGGCCCGGGTCCCCTTTCGGCCCTACCGCCCCGGTATCACCCTTGGGCCCGGTTGGACCCGCTGCACCGGTCGCGCCTGTGGCGCCTGTATCTCCCTTGGATCCCATCGGCCCCGCAGGACCGGCAACTCCTTGCGGCCCCGCTGGCCCCGCAGGCCCTTGCCCCGGAGAGCCGACCGACATGTTGAAGGTCCCGTGATCCTTCTCACCATTCCCTCTGATAACGCTCAAGAGGTGGGTTCCGTCGGGGACCGCACCTGGCAGATACACCACCAGCTGCGTGTCAGTCGCACTCAGCACCGTCATCAGGTAGTTTTC
>Ga0222622_10000898_pt1 | contig 11800 bp, 13 predicted proteins | sample PLM2_5_b1metaG_FD_177335 | JGI IMG/M metagenome (GOLD analysis project Ga0222622, IMG submission 177335) | Groundwater sediment microbial communities from an aquifer in East River, Colorado, USA - PLM2_5_b1 | ecosystem: Environmental > Terrestrial > Soil > Riparian zone | place: USA: East... | reverse complement strand
CACACTATTGGCCGCGCTGCTTCCCCTTACCACCGGAGCAGTAATGGTCGATCAGCTCGCCTTGGCGGGGATCAACCTGGTCGTCGGCTTGGTGATCACCGGTCTCGTGCCGGTGGCGGCCGTCCGGTCGCGTTGACCGAAAATGATCGTGCGCGTTTGACCCTTGAAGACAAGGGTCAAACGCGCACGATCTTAGAAGGCAGTCGGCAGATGCGGGGGAGACGCCGACAGATATCGACTGGAGCGACTCCGGGGCGAGCGGGTCGGGCAGTACAGCATCCGAATCAATGATCAGTGGCGGATTTGCTTTACCTGGTCTGCTGCGGGGCCCGGCAACGTCGAAATCATCGACTATCACTGAGAGAGGAGAAATTGATCATGGAACGCGTGCATGAGCCGATTCATCCTGGTGAGATCTTGCTCGAGGAGTTTCTCGGCCCACTCCACATCAGTCAATACCGGCTGGCGCAGGCGATCGGCGTTCCGCCGCGCCGGATCAACGAGATAGTGCATGGTAAGCGAGCGATCAGTCCGGATACGGCGCTGCGGTTGTCCAGGGCATTGGGCACTTCCGACCGCTTCTGGATGAACCTCCAAACTCGCTATGACCTGGATGTCCAGCTTGCACGGCACCGCGCGGAACTCGACAAGATTGCACGCCTTGTCGCTTGATCGCACAGAGGTTTGCAGATTTCAGCAGCCAGGGATGCGCCTGATCACATAGCCCTGATCCTGCAGTGTGGTGATGATCTGCGGCAGCGCTGCAACGGTTTGTGAGCGGTTGCCGCCGCCGTCGTGCATCAAGACGATAGTGCCAGCTCGCACCTGCGGTCCGGTCGCAGTCTTGACAATGTGCGTAATTCCGGGTCGGCTCCAGTCCCGCGTGTCGACGCTCCACAGCACTTGACGAAGACCAAGCTGGCTCAGAATGTGCTGCACAGTCGCGTCCGTCGCTCCGTATGGTGGCCGCACGCAGTGACTGTGAGGCCCGTGCTCCAGCTGCCATTGAATCTGACCGGGCGTCAGCTTGGTCAGGTTTGGATGGTTGTACGTGTGATTGCCAATACCGCTGCCCTGCGCTCGGATCCTGGCCGCCTCAGCCGGATATTGGGCTTGGCGGAAGCCGAGCTCGAAGAAGGTGGCTGTGGAGTGCGTGGCGCGCAGGATGTTCAGGATGGCCGGTGTGTAGGGACCGGGTCCGTCGTCGAATGTCAGATAGACGACTCCGCCTCGCTTGAACGGTGTCTTGGGGCCTGATTCGGATTGATGATCGCGGGGAGCCGGTGCGGATGGTGATTTTTTGGGCTGATGTGGGCGCGCAGGCGTAGCCTGCGTTGGTCCACGCTCACTCTGCCGGAGTTGTCCCGCACCCGAGGTCGGCGATGCTCCCGGTCCTCTCGGCGAGGTTTGAGGGACCGTATTCCGGAACGTCGACGGGGCGACAGCGGGTGATGCGGCGGCCGAGCCGGTGCGTCGGACGTCTTCCCTGTTCATCGCGAGCGCGGCTACTCCCAGCATGAGCACCATAAGCAGCAAAACCGCAGATGTGGGGAGCCGACCCATCGGGCAAGTAAACCTGCCGAAGCCACCTCGTTCCACCCTGCTTCCCGAGATCTCAGCATGCGTGAAGGGCAAACTGGACTCATGGGCCGTGATCTCGCCGAGAGCGTGCGCATCCCTACGGCCGGGGTGATCGTGGACGGCGACATGGTCGTGCCGCCGGCCGCCGCCGGAGTAGTGCTGTTCGCGCACGGTAGCGGGAGCAGCCGGCACAGTCCGAGGAACCGAATGGTGGCCGCGCGATTCCAGGTGGCTGGCTACGCAACGCTGTTGATGGATCTGCTCACCCCCGAAGAGGAGCAGATCGACAACCGTACGCGGACGCTTCGGTTCGATATCCCGCGGTTGGCCTCAAGGCTCACTGGTGCTATTCGCTGGTTGGCTGATCAGTCTGTTACGGGTTCGCTTCCGGTGGCTTTGTTCGGGGCCAGTACGGGTGCAGCAGCGGCTCTCCGGGCGGCAGCTGAGGTTCCCCAGCCGGTTCAGTTGGTGATCTCACGTGGTGGCCGACCGGACTTGGCGGGGGAGGCTCTCGAACGAGTCCGAGTGCCAACACTGCTCATCGTCGGCGGCCGGGACGTCGAGGTGCTGGCTTTGAACAGGGTCGCGGCGGCCCGACTGGCCGGGCCATCGGAAATCTCCGTTGTGCCTGGCGCGACGCATTTATTCGAAGAGCCCGGGACCTTGGATCGTGTCGTTGAGCTAGCACTGGACGCGCTGCGTCGACACCTGGCCAGGTAAGGCGAGAATGTCGCTATTGCGCTAGACGGTGTGAGGAGACGATCCGCGATGGCGAAGCTGGTCGCTTTGAACGTGGGATTGCCGCAGGATGTTTCGTGGCAAGGCCGCACAGTGCACACCGGCGTATGGAAGAAGGCCGTGTCCGGTCCGCGGATGGTGCGACGGCTCAACATCGACGGCGACGGCCAGGGCGACCTCGGCGGTCACGGCGGCGAGCAGCGAGCGGTGCTGGTGTACCAGCTGGATTCCTACCGCCACTGGGCGAGGGAACTGCGGCGCGACGACTTCGAGCACGGCCAATTTGGCGAGAACTTCACCGTCGACGGGCTACCCGACGATGAGGTGTGCATCGGGGATCGATACCAGATTGGCGAAGCGGTGTTCGAGGTCACCCAGCCGCGCGTGACCTGTTACCGCGTGGGGATTCGGATGGCTGAGCCCCGGATGCCGGCTCTGATGGTGGCGCATCGCAGGCCTGGTTTCTACCTCCGGGTGATCACCGAAGGCCAGGTAGCCGCGGGTCAAGACATCATCAAGATCGGCACAGGCCCACAGCAAATCTCGGTCGCCGAGATCGACGCGCTGCTCTATCTCCCAGGGCATCCAAAAGATGATCTTGAACGGGCACTCCGCATCCCGGCATTGAGTCCTGGCTGGAAGGGCTCATTGCAGAGCTTGGTGCAGCAGGCGGACGGCCGGGCTCGGGGTGGGGGCAATACCGGCCTTACTGCAGCTGCCGCGAGTCCGCCGCCGGCGTGGCCCGGCTTCCGCTCCCTCCGGGTTATCGATATCCAGACTGAAAGCCGCGATGTCTTCTCACTGTCCCTGGCCAGCCCCGATGGCGCGCCGTTGCCCAGCTGGCTGCCCGGCCAATCGATCACGCTACGGCTGCGAAGCAGCGATGATCATCCACCGCTCATTCGCAGCTACTCGTTGTCGAACCGACCAGGTTCGGAGACCTTCCGGATCAGTGTGAAGCAAGAGCCGCACGGCGCCGCCGGCGAATATTTGCGCGGTCACGTGCGCATCGGCGACTCGCTCGACGTCGCGGCGCCGCGTGGCACGTTCTTTCTGGACGAGGGTGACGGGCCGGTGGTGCTGCTCTCAGCGGGCGTAGGCGTCACCCCGGTGTTGTCGATGCTCCATGCGCTCGTACAGATGCATTCGACGCGCGAGGTTTGGTGGCTCTACGGCGGGCGAGACGGATCGGAGCATCCATTTGCCGTGGAGGCACGGACCCTGCTAGCGCGATTGGGGCACAGTCGCAGTGAGGTCGCGTACAGCCGACCAGCAGCTAATGATCATCAAGGGGTCGAATACGCGATACGAGGGCGGCTATCTGCCGAGTTGATCAACAACCTCGAGCTGCCTCGTGACGCCGACGCCTATCTCTGCGGGCCGGTCTCGTTCATGGCCGATCTCCGAGCGGCCCTCACGAGCTACGGTCTGGATCCGGCGAGGATCCACATCGAAACGTTCGGCGCGGAAGCCGCCCTGACGCCCGGGATCGCCGCTACGTCTTCGAAGCTTCCACATCAGCCGGTCGGGCCGCCCGACAACGGTCCCGAGGTGTCCTTCGCCCGGAGCGCCATCACGGCCCGGTGGGGTTCGCGGTACGCGAGCGTGTTGGGGCTCGCCGAGGCATGTGACGTACCCGCCCGCTGGTCCTGCCGTACGGGCGTCTGCCACACCTGTGAAACAGCCCTGCTCGCCGGCGCGGTCAGCTACGACCCGGAGCCGCTCGAACCACCAGCCGACGGGAACGTCCTGATCTGCAGCGCGCAACCGACCGAAGGGGTCATCATCGACTTGTGATGGGCTCCGATCCTGCGACGGGATCGCCGCAGAGCCATTCCTCGTATCGGCCGGCGGCCCGAAAGCCGAGTGATAGGTACAAAGGCACGCCCATAGGCGTCGATTGCAGGCTCGCAGCCCGCGCTCCGCGGCGCCAGGCGTCAGCGAGCACATGTTCCATCAGGGCGCGGGCAAAGCCGTGGCGGCGCCACTCTGGTTGTGTTCCGACCGTGTAGATCCCGCAGTCGCGCCCGTTGAGGAAGCTCCATGCACCCGCGACCGCGACGCTCTCGTGCAGCATTACCCATCCGGTGAGCCCGGGTACGCCGTCGGGTCGTTCGAGGTCTGCGTGGCGAACCGGCTCGTCGCCGGCTCGTGTCGCTGTCGCGATGGAGGTCCGAACGACGCCGTCCTGCAGTTGCCAACCGGATGACAAGGTGGCGTACATGACGAGAGTCGTCGTGTCGCGCTGCAGGCCGCCGATCTCGGGCCCGGTGTGGGGCGCGTCGAGGTTCGTGATACCGCTGCGTACCCACAATGCCCATGTCGCCACCCCCGCTGCGACATAGCAGGCGGCCAACTGCGAGACGGCGTCTTTGGCTGCCCGATCATCATGCGCGATCTGGAGAATCGCGTTGTTCAGGGGCGCCCAGGAAGGAAACACCGCCGCAGTTGTCGCGGAGGTGTTGATCATCTGGGCAGCTGGTGAGAGCTGGGTAAGTGCCGTCCACGAACCGATCAACGTCTCCTCGCCCGGCAATGCAACGACTCTGTTCATCACGTTGACTGTTCCTCCTCGGCTTCCCTGATGTGGGCCGCAACCGGCACTCAGATCCTCAATGAGGTAGTCAGCCATCTCGGCCGCACGTTACGGTCGCGACAGCATGCTCTACTGACTTAGGGGGCTCATCATGCCGCTGGCTGGCCACGGGATCGCTCGGCTCCGGGACGTCACGACCCGATCGATCAGTCCGGAGAACCTCGACGGCGGCAAGGGCGGCGGCGGCCGTGCGTCCGAGGGCACTGGGGCGTACGCCGCTCGCGATCTTGGGCCGGGCTGGAAGGTCTCGCCATCAGTGATCATCGGCGCAGGCGCAACGTTGCCGATGGCTGTGATCGACGGTCCAGGGACGATCACGCACATCTGGCTCACGACCGGCCACGAACACTGGCGCACCTTGGTGCTACGGGCGTACTGGGATCATGCGGACGAGCCGGCAATCGAGGTGCCACTCGGTGACTTCTTCGCCAACGGCTGGGGTCGGTTCGCTCAGGTCAGCTCCAGCATGATCGTCGTCAACCCGCATGGCGGCTTCAACTCGTATTGGCCAATGCCCTTCCAGCGGCACGCCACGCTCACCGTCGAGAACTTGGGCAGCGCCGATGCCCAGCTGTATTACCAGGTGACGTACGAAAACGATCTTGACGTCGATAGGCACGGTTATCTCCATGCACAGTTCCGGCGTAACAATCCGCTGACCGCTGGCGACATGCACGTGCTGGTGGAAGGCGTCGCCGGTCAGGGCCATTACGTCGGGACCTACCTCGCTTGGGGAGTGAACACTCCCGGCTGGTGGGGCGAGGGTGAGCTAAAGGTTTACCTCGACGGCGACGACGATTACCCGACGATCTGTGGCACCGGCACCGAGGACTATTTCGGAGGTGCCTGGAACTTCGACGTCCCCGGTCGCGGCTACACCGAATACACCACGCCGTACTTGGGCATGCACCAAGTAATTCGACCCGACGGCCTCTACCAAAGCCAGCAGCGCTTCGGTTTATACCGCTGGCACGTGCCCGATCCCATCCATTTCGGCAGCGACATACGGGTGGAGATCCAGGCGCTCGGCTGGCAATCCGGCGGCCGATACCGCCGGCTGCATGACGACATTGCCTCGACGGCATTGTTCTATCTCGATCGGCCGAGCACCCAGCGGCCCAGCCTGCCGTACGTCGACGCACTGCGCACTGATGTTTGACGCACGGATCGGATCGACGTCGTTTACCTCACGCACCTGAGGTTAGAGTGGTCTATCCGGCGAGCCTGCTGATGACACGGCGGTACATCCGGCACAATCGAGAGTTGCTCGTTCAGGCACAGAAATCCGGAGGGCACCAACTTGTTGTGGGGCATTGGGATTGTTCTGCTGTTCTTTGTGGGCTACTACGTCTCGTTGATTCTCCATCCTTACGCGAGATGCAGGAGATGCCGCGGCAAGCCGAGGAAAAAGGGTGCGATCTTCAGCTATTCGCACCGCGTATGCCCCAGGTGCGAAGGCACCGGGCAAGAGCCTCGGCTGGGCCGCAGGTGGTTCAAGATGGACGCGAAGTAAGAGCTACTCGTCTATGCTCCGATCATGCTTATCCTCGGACTCATCTTGTTCGGCATGCTGGTCGGCGCCGGTGCGCAGTTGATCTTGGGCAGGTCGGCCAAGGGCATCGATTGGGCCGTGGCCTTGGTAGCCGGACTTGTTGGATCTTTCGTCGGCGGGCTACTGATCAGCTTGCTGTCAGGAGATGGATTGCAGTTCCGGCCCAGCGGCATCATCGGCTCGCTGGTCGGCGCCCTGCTGGTCACCGCCGGCTGGCAGTGGTACCGCCGGCGTAACAAGGCCTCACACGCGTGAAAGCGAGACTGTCTTCCCAGATCCGCGGTTGATGGGCATCACGTGTGGACTATCGGGGTCGCCCACCGCGGCTGAATCGTAGATCACAGCGAACGCGTAACGATCTCGCTGACCTCTTGATCGGTCAGCTCAATGGGATTCCCTCGCATGCTGCTGGCCTGCTGGGCGGCCGTAACCACCTCCGCGATCTCAGCATCATCATCGAGCCCGTAGCTCGCCAATCCCGGGATGGACAGTGCGGTTGTCAGGTCTTGCAGCCAGCCGATCGCCTCTTCCGGTGTGGCGTCCGGCCGACCGGTCAGCAAGCTCGCCACCTCGGTCATCCGCGCTAGCGCTTGATGTTCAGGGGCGCGATCACGCAGCGCCCGCAGATTGACATCCATCGCAGCGCTGAGCACCGCAGCGCAGACGGCACCGTGTGGCGCGGAAAGTCGCGCGCCGGCCGCTGCGGCGAGCCCATGAACCGCGCCGAGCCCGGAGTTGGCCAGACACAGGCCCCCGAACAGGCTGGCGAGCGCTAGGTCCTCGCGGACAGCTGGATCTTCCATTCCTTCTTGGTACGCCCGACCCAGCGATCGTGCTGAGCGGCGCATCCCGTCACGGGCCAGCGCATCGGTGAATGGGTTGGCGCGCCGTGACAGCAGAGGCTCGATGAGCTGGGACAGAGCATCCATTCCACTGGCCGCAATGGTTGGCTGCGGCAGACCAATCAGCAGGTCCGGATCGACCACAGCCACCTTTGGCAGCATGAGCGGACTTCGGAGGCTTGCCTTGACTCCACCGCCGGACAGCACCGAGTTGCGAGTCACCTCCGAACCCGTTCCGGCAGTAGTCGGCACCGCGACGCACGGCAAACCCGGTCTCGTAATCGGCCGGCCGTCGCCGATGACCTCCAGATGGTCCAACGGGTCGGCTCCACTGGTGGCCAGCACCGCGACTGCTTTGCCGACATCCAGCGCGCTGCCGCCACCGAATCCCAGAACGGCGTCGCAACCCGTCTCGGCGACCAGCGCCACCCCAGCGCGTACCCGCTCGATCGACGGCTCGGTTGCGACTCCGAATGCAATGCTCGAGATGCCGGCCTCGGTAAGCGCCGAGCGCACGGCGTCCGCCCGTGCTGTGGTACGGCCGGTCACAACCAGAACGCGACTCGCCCCGAGCGCGGCGAGTGCAGCTGGCACCTCGCTGACTCGGCCAGCCCCGAAGCGTACGTCGGCCGGGACTGCCAGATCGATGCGGACCACTGGATTACCAGTCAGAGTCCTCGGGGGATGTGTTGACATATCGAGTCGCCTGGCGAGGTCTTGCCATCATGGGCGCCACAATGTCGCGCCACCGCTGATAGTGACCGGTCTCCTTGTGCGCGGCGGCAGCGTCCTCGTCTCGATATACCTCGACAAGCACCAGGTGAGCAGGATTTGTGCGATCGCTCAACACATCGAATCGCACGATCCCTGACTCGCGCCGACTTGCCATTGCGTTCTCCTCAGTCGCCGCGAGGAAACCCTCGACAAAATCGGGAATGACCGCAACATCAACATGGACTATGAGCAGGCTATTCGACACGAGCTGACCCTATCCCGACCATCCGGGATACCGCTCGCGCGCGTGATCACAGCCTGAGTTGGTTCAGGTGCGGGGCGATCTGAGCCGCAGCCGTGACGCCGTACGCATCTTCGAAGCGAGTCAGGAATGTCCCGTCGAAGCGATACTCCTGGGTGCCGACGACCTCGATCGCATAGGTTGCCAGCAGCGAGCCGAGTTGCGCGCATCGTTCCAGCGGCACCTTCCAAGCGAGCCCAGCCAAGAATCCTGCGCGATAGGCATCGCCCACTCCCGTGGGGTCGACCCGTGCGACCTCACGCGCAACAGGAATGTCGAGCCGAGGTTCCCCTGCAATCTCAACACTGGATCCTTTGGCGCCGCGGGTGATGACTCGAACGGCGACCCGCTGCAGGACTTCCTCGTGCGACCAGCCTGTTTTCTGCGTGATCAGGCCGTCCTCGTAGTCGTTGGAGAAGAGGTACGTCGCACCGTCGATCAGCCTTTTGATTTTTGGGCCGTCAAGCCAAGCCATTTGCTGGGAAGGGTCCGCGACGAAGCCGAGTCCGCGGCTGCGGCACTCGTCGGTATGTCGCAGCATCGCCTCTGGATCATTGGGAGAGATCACGACCAGATCCAGGCCGTCCGCGCGCTCGGCAATCGGTTGCAACTCGATCTGGCGGGCCTCCGCCATCGCACCGGTGTAGAAGGACCCGATCTGCGCATTGACCGAATCGGTCGTGCAGATGAATCGAGCGGTGTGCTGCGTTTCCGAGACCCATATTGGCCAGGTGCGGACGCCATGCCGCTCCAGCCAAGCGCGATAGTCGCCGAAGTCCTCGCCGACTGACCCGACAAGCAGAGGTTCCAGGCCCAGCGCCGCGAGGCCAAAGCAGATGTTGGGCGCGATACCGCCGCGGCGGATTTGCAGATCTTCCACCAGGAAGGACAGTGATACCCGATCCAGCTGCTCTGTGACGAGTGATTCCGAGAACTGCCCAGAAAACCTCATCAGATGGTCCATGGCTATCGAACCGGTGACCGCGATGCGCACGGGCTGAGGGTAACGGCTGCTGCAGCGGCCCGAGCCCATCACGCGGAATCGCGGTGGATCGTCTGTGGCGACGCTAGATCGGCCGTGATTGTTTGACGCGCAGCCTGATAACTCGATAGATCATCCCGACACCAAATATCAACGTGCCACCGATCACCGCGTTGAACGGCAGCGTCAAAACCAGAATCCCGCAGCCGGCGACGCCGATGACCTGCAGGACGCGCGGGAATCGGCGCTGATCGGGCGATTGTGTGTACGCGGCCATATTGGCGATCAAGTAGTACAGCAGGACGCCGAAGGAGGAGAAGCCAATCGCGCCGCGCAGGTCTGTCAGCAAGATCAAGACGCATACCAATCCAGCGATAGCAATGTCGGCATGATGCGGCACCTGGTGATGATCATGGACGGCGGCCAACCAGCCCGGAAAATCACCGTGTCGCGCCATTGCCAGGGTTGTTCTGCTGACGCCGGCGATCAATGCGAGCAGCGCGCCAAGTGCCGCGGCCGCCGCGCCCACCCGTACCAGCGGGCTCGCCCAGACCCAGCCCACCGCATCCACGGCTGTGGCTAGCGGCGTACGGCTCGCGGCCACCCCGGCCGGACCGAGTGCGATCAAGATCGAGACGCCGACCACAAGGTAGATCAAGACCACAACCGTGAGTGACGTCAAGATCGCTCGGGGGATAGTGCGTTCGGGCTCGCGTACCTCTTCACCCATGGTGGCGATCCGGGCATATCCGGCAAAGGCGAAGAACAGCAGGCCGGCCGATTGCAAGACGCCGTACCAGCCACCGGCCAGCAAATCCCAGGACCCAACCGATTCTCGCTGTGCGCCACTCAAGGAGGCAGCCACAACCAGTGCGAGCGTCGCGAGCACGAGCGTGACGATGATCTTGGTCAGCCCCGCAGTCCGGGTAACCCCGTAGTAGTTGACCGTCGCCAAAATGATCACAGCCGCAACGGCGATCGGCTTCTCCCACCACCCGGTTGGCGCGACGTACGCGGCAAAGGTCAGCGCCATCGCCGCACAGCTGGCTGTCTTCCCGATCACGAATCCCCAGCCGGCGAGGAAGCCCCACCACGGTCCAAGTCGCTCCCGGCCGTAGATATAGGTTCCACCAGACGTCGGATACTGGGCGGCCAGCTGTGCCGAGGCGGTGGCGTTGCAATACGCCACCAACGCGGCGACTGCGAGCCCGATCAATAATCCTGCACCGGCCACCCGAGCAGCAGGGGAGAAGGCGGCGAATACCCCGGCGCCCAGCATTGATCCCAGTCCGATGATCACCGCATCGCGCAGGCCGAGCCGTCGCGCCAGTTCAGGCTGGGTCACCACCTGATGCAATCACACGACGTCACCAGGGATCTTTGATCCATCAGTTGTGGGCAACACTAGGTCGTGTCCAATTGCTCGCTCCGCTTGCTGCGGGAGATCGACGCCACGCTGGTTGCCCGGCTGGTCGGATCGCAGTTCCCGCACTGGTCCGGCCTCCCGATTACTGCAGCCGAGCCGAATGGCTGGGACAACCGGACTTTCCGTCTCGGTCCAGAATTGTTGGTGCGCCTGCCTAGCGCCGATCGTTACGCCGCGCAGGTCCGAAAAGAGCACCGCTGGCTCCCCGTGCTTGCGCCGCACTTGCCGCTGCCGAAGCCAGGTTGCCCCCAGGGCGGTCTCCCATACCGCACAACTTCTTCCGCGCCGGCCCGCTGGAAACCTACGACGCCGAAGATCACCTTCGCGGGAAACCTTCAAGCCGACCAAGCCGCGGCTGCGACGGCTCGCCGGGTGATCGATGAGGTACTTGACTAGCATGTCCACACCGTCTGACCTGCTCCCGCACCTGCGCCGGGCACGCGACCTGATCGACAGCTGCTATGCCGATGACCTCGATGTCGCGGTCATTGCGCAACGGGCCCGCGTGTCGAAGTACCACTTCATCCGCAGCTTCAGTGCGGCGTACGGCCAAACCCCTGCCCAATACCTCGCACACCGCCGTATCGAGCGCGCTCAGGATCTGTTGCGCGCCACCAACCTGACCGTGACCGAGGTGTGCATGTTGGTTGGCTACACGAGCCTTGGATCGTTCAGCGCGAAGTTCCGTGCGCTCGTCGGCGAGACGCCGTCGGCGTTTCAGCAGCGCTACGGGGGGAAGGGCGTCCCGCACATTCCGGGATGCTACGTCTTCATGCGCGGCCTGCAGGAGAGAGCAATTCCGGAGAAGCCTGGTCGTGGGTTCGAGGGCTAGCGTTCCAGTCATGATCACGAACGTCTCCCTGGTAACCGTCTATGTCACGGACCAGGACGAAGCCAAGAAGTTCTACACCGAGGTACTCGGGTTCGAAGCCCGCGCCGACGCGACCTTGGGCGACTACCGCTGGGTCACTGTCAGCCACCCCGACCAGCCTGAGCTCGAGGTCACGCTGATGGTGCCGGGCCCTCCGTTGGATGACGAACTGGCCGAGGTTGTACGCCGCGCGCTCG
>Ga0222622_10000896_pt1 | contig 11808 bp, 7 predicted proteins | sample PLM2_5_b1metaG_FD_177335 | JGI IMG/M metagenome (GOLD analysis project Ga0222622, IMG submission 177335) | Groundwater sediment microbial communities from an aquifer in East River, Colorado, USA - PLM2_5_b1 | ecosystem: Environmental > Terrestrial > Soil > Riparian zone | place: USA: East River... | reverse complement strand
TCTTTTGCCAGAATCTCGCGATACAGGGCGATAGCATCGTTCGATTTCCCAAGTGACCGGTCCATTTCGGCCAGGCCTTGCCGCGCCTGTAAAGTTTCGGGATCGAGCTCGACGGCCTTTGCATAGGCGGCGGCAGACTCCTCAAGCTGGAAATCAACACGGTTTGCCAACCCGAGCATTTGGTATGCCTTCGCCGAGTTGGGTTCAAGCTTCAAAGCACTTTCGGCAAGGCGTTTTGCCTCGGAGCCGCCTTCGATACTGATATAAAAACTGGCGAGGTCAAGCAATTGAGCAGCATTGCCCTCAGCCTTTTCTTCTAACTTTTTGGCTATCTCGAGACCCGGCTCCCTCAGGCCGCGGAAAAACAAATTTGCCGGGAATTTAGAAAGCACATCAGTATAGAGCTTATCCGGAATCGGTTTTGGAGCATCTTTGGCCGCAGCCTTAAAGTAAGCCGCGGCTACATCAGTATCACCGACGGCGAGGCTGTCATTTCCCAGGCCGCCCTCATCCGTGACAATTGTAGTGAGAGCTTCTGGCATCCTGGCCGAACGCGGATATGAAGCAATAAAGTTTTTCAACGCGGCGACCCGCTTTTCCGGATCGGTTTGCCCTATCGCTTTATCCCAAACGGTCTGCTCGCTGGCGGCCGCCTTTTTTTGTGGTGCCGCAGCGGGATTTGTTTTGACGGGTGTTTTCTTGGGTTTTGTTTGAGAAAAGGCTGCAGGGACCAGCAAACAAACAAACAGGATTATTACAAAAGATCTCATAACCACGTGTCGCAGATATTCAAGATTTTACCACGTTATTGCCTTTTGACGCCTTGCGTCCTATCCTCGGCATATGACCGAACTCGATCAGGTCTGGTCCGAAATGCTGGGCGATGCTTATAAAAACGCCGCCGCTTCCGGCCGTAACTCGGTCGCAGATTATCTGCGGCTGAAAGCGACGAATGACAGTATCAGGGCCGTTGGCGTTAGATGGCTCTTCGACACATTTGTCGAACATGCCGGGCTGGCCGTTCGCCAAAACGCCGCCCTTGCCATGGAGCGCCGCGAGCCGCACAGTTTTAAAAACGGCAACTCCAACATGGTCGGCTCCCTGCTTTCAATAAGTCACGGTGTGAGATGTTTGACCATCGAGGCGGGTTGGACGCGAACACCCGGTGACGGTGTAATGCGGGGCGGAGCACTTGCGTTTGCCAGGGTTACGCATTTTGGTATGCCCCGTTCGGGGGAGGAACTGCGGCTCGTCCAAGCCAAAATTTTTCCGCGATGGGTGGGCGGTAAGGGTGAACCGATCACGGGTCCCGAGCTTCGCCGGCATCTCGACCTCCTGCTTTCTGGTTGATCTAGAGGCTCCGTTCGCTTTGGTTTCGTGATGCTTATGCGATAATGTTATTGTTTGGCTTTATAGGACGGGAGAAATAATTAGTGATAGCAGAACTTGATAAATTAATAGATCTACAAAAGACCGATAGTAACCTCAGGCACCTGAAACGGTCACTTGAGACAGCAGACGAGAGGCGTGCAGCGATCGAACAAGAGTTTGAACAGCACGCCTTTTCTATACGCGAGATCCAGAACCGCGGCGACGAGCTAAGGGCAAAACGGGCGGAACTCGAAAAACAGATCGCCGATAACAAGACGTATCTCGAACGAGCCGACCGGAACCTCAAGCACGCCCAAAACTCGAAAGAGTATGAAACCGCAATGCGAGAGACCGATGCCCTGCAAAAGCAGATATCGGCATTTGAAACGCAAGTGGTAGAAGCCATGGAAGCTCTCGAGTCGGTCGAGAAAGAGCTCGAGGAGCGTGCTGACGAGATAAACAGCCTTGACGAAAAGCGTAATGCAGCCCTCGCCCAGTTTGACGTCGAAACCGCTGCCATTAAAAAAGAATTTGACGCGCAGACAAAACATCGGGCTGAGGCCTTTGTGACACTGCCGACAACGCTCGCGTCCGTCTACAATCGGCTTGCGCTGCGCAGCCGCGACGGTATCGCCGTCGCTGAGGTTGTTAACAGCTCGTGCAGCGCCTGCTATATGCAGCTACGCCCGCAGGTCATGGTCAATGTGAAAAAAGGCGACGAGATCATCCTCTGTGAGAGCTGCTCGCGGATACTTTACGTTCCGCAAAAAGGAGCCGAAGCAAGCGCGTCATAGCAACTCTTTAAGTTACCTCCACCTCTAGGTATCCATAGTCTTCCGCGCGTCTCGGCTCGGCGTTCTCTCCGTTGAAATATTTAACGCAGAGATGGCCGAGACCTTTCCATCATTCATCATCCATCATTCCCTGTAACTGTTCCAACAGTCCGGGAAAAATCGGCTATAATCGATGAAATCAAAACGTTAACTACAAGGAGGTTACCGATATAAATGCTCACAGAAACGCTGTCATTCGACACCGCTAACGGCCCGACGACCGCCCATGTTGCTTTTCCCGAGGGCGGCAATGGAAAAGCCGTGATCGTCATCCAGGAATATTGGGGGCTGAACGATCATATTAAGGACATTGCCACCCGCTATGCTGCCGAGGGATTTACGGCGATCGCTCCGGACCTGTATCGCGGCAAGATCGCGGCTAACAGTGAAGAGGCGTCAAAGCTGATGCGTGACCTTGATCTGAACGATGGGCTCGAAACGATCGAAAAAGCGTTGAATACGGCGCGGTCCAAATACGGCCTCACGCATTTTGGCGTAACCGGATATTGCATGGGCGGGACGTATGCTCTGCGTTCGGCGTGTGTGATCGAGGGATTAAGCGCGGCGGCCGCCTTTTACGGAGACGTCCCTGAGGATGATGTGCTGCAAAAGCTGACCACGCCAACAATCTTTATCTCGGCCACAAAAGACGCCTGGATCAACCCGCAAAAAGTCGCCGCTCTCGAGGACGCGGCCGAGAGGTTTGAGCTGCCCATTCACAGTGTTAAATACGAGGCGGACCACGCGTTTTTTAACGACACGCGGCCCGAGGTTTACGACGAAACGGCGGCCCGCGATGCCTGGGCCCTCGTTATAGGCTTTTTCAACGACAAGCTGTGAAAGAAAAGGTTAAGGACGGCCCTGTACGATCACTTTAATAACAACGCTAATTCCGGTTTCACCGGAAGTCCTGCCCGGGCGCCGTCCCGGCGACATTTGAGAGACGCAACAGCGTTTGCAATTTGAGCGGCTGTTTCCACGCTCTCGCCGGTGAGCACACCGTATAGCAAACCCGCCCGAAAAGCGTCGCCGGCACCGGTCGTGTCGCGGCATCCGCCCGGCACATCGAACGCCGGTGTTTCGATAAATCGATCGCCGCAGCAGATCAACGAACCCTTACCGCCGATTGTCACTGCCGCGACCTTGCAACCGAAACGCTTAATGATCTCAGAAAGGCCTTGCCGCGTGTCGTTTGTTCTTGTAACTTTTTCGACAAAGCCGGTCGTCGCAGCGAGTATGTCGACAAGCGGCAGCAACCTATCGGTATCCGTAAAAACGTTATCGGCATCCAGCGATACGATCACGCCTGCTTCTCGTGCCGCCGACGCCATGGCAATGCATGCTGCCGTATCGTGTGGGGTCATGTGCAGGATCCGGGTTTGGCCGACCAGCCCGAGCGGAGCGTCCACGGCTGAGTATCCAAGCCGTTCATCCCGATGCCACAGTACCGTCCGCTCGCCTGTGCTCTCATCGATCACGATAAAACCAACTTGTGTCGCGCAGTCAGCCCGCGTTACATATGAAGTGTCAACACCCTCGCCGTCCAGCGACTCGATCCCAAAAGTTCCGGCTTCGTCCGATCCATAGCGGCCGGCATACGCGGTTCGACAGCCTAGTCTCGTAAGGCCGACCAATGTGGACGCAACCTCGCCGCCGGCTTGGCGGTCGTACGACGATATCTCGAGCTTTGAGTCGAATTGCGGATACGCCGGTACTCTGATGAGATAGTCGACAGCATTTGTGCCAAATCCGGCTACCTCGAATTCAGCATTGGGCAGCAGATCGAACGGAAATTTCATACACGTCAGGCCTCAGGCGGCAGCAAACATAGGGTTCAAAAAAACTTTACGGCTATGTCTTGCCAAATCGCCACCATTCAAGTTAGATTGAGAAAAGTAGATTTTCCTGTGTTATCGCGTCAATCACAAATAAATTTTCATGTTTACGGAGTACGATAATTAATGCCCACATCCATTTGCCCCGAATGCAGCGAAGAAGTATTTGTTGACGCCGAGATCGAACAGGGCGATAATGTTGCTTGTGACGAGTGTAATTCCCGCCTCGTTGTTGTGGGCCTAGATCCCATCGAACTTGATCTTCAAGAAGAATCTGACGCTGAGGGCCTACCCGTCGATGACGACGTTCATAATTACGATTACGACGACGATAGATATTGAACGGTCCTCTTCGAGCTCTCGATACGCTCACGTCAATTTGACCGTAATTCGATCTAGTTGATCTTCAGTTTGTCGGTCCTGTTCCCCCTAATTTGTTGCCAGCATCAGAATTCCTCAGGTTTTAAGGCCTTTCGAGTATCTTCCGCTTTGGCACGCCGTTTGTATTAATAGTGTTTGGGTTTGTCTGCCTGATCAGCATTCGACCGATCTAAAAGGGACCTTTCTTATATCGCTGCAAATAACTCTCCCACCTATTTAAGATATCCCCTTTGTATCCCACCGGTTCTCAAAAAACATGGATCTAGAGCTCAATAAAAATAAAACATCCACGACCATATTTTTGGTAGCTCTGGCTGTGGGCGCAGGGTCCGCGATACTCTGGGCAGTAATATCGAGCTTAGGTCTTCCTCTCCGAAGCCTTTTTACCCTCGCCATCGCTGTCGTCGTCTCGGCGTTCGTCGCCAGGTTTCAGCTGCGATTACCCCGTTATCCTGAGACCTTGCCCGTCGGCAACCTTTTCGCGGTGTGGGCGGTGCTTTGGTTCGGCCTGCCGGCGGCGATAGTTGTGGGTGTGATCTCGCTGTATTTGAATTATTGGCCGTCGCGCCGCACGGACAGGCAGGCACTTTTCACGATTTTTGCGCGCATGGTCTCCCTTATTGCATCCGTCTCGACCCTGGCCTTTGTGTTCGGGTGGATCGCTCCGCCCCCGGAACGATTTGAAGGGCTGAACCAGGGAACCTTAAAAGCGATAATCGGCGGCGCCGCAATGGTCGCTCTCGTTCACGTCCTTGTCAAGATCCCCCTCTATATGATCTTTCACCTTCTGGAAGGGGATCATCAAAGACCGAACGCCATCGTCACACGCCTGACCCAGCAGTCTATTTCTAATCTCGTCATTGCGGTCGCAACGGTATTCATCTGCCTGCCGTTTGCACACTTTGGTATCGAGTTCGGTCTCGTTTTTGCTCCGGCCGCTATTTTTGCAAATCTTGCATACAGCATTCACTTAAAGAGGCTCGAACAAAAAACACGGCAGATCTCGGAAGCCAGCCGTGTCCATCTTGCTACCGTCGAGGCCCTCGCTACGGCCATAGACGCCCGAGATCAGATCGGCCTCGGCCACGTTCGACGTACACAGATCTATGCTATCGGTATCGGCGAACTGCTCGGACTCGGCGAGGATGACATTAATGCTTTGAGAACCGGTGCCTTGCTGCACGATATCGGCAAATTGGCGGTTCCCGACCACATTTTAAGCAAGCCGGGTAAGTTGACGCCCGGTGAGATGGAAAAGGCAAAGATCCACGCAACGGTGGGGGCGCTTATCCTCGAGAGTGTCGATTTTAAATACCCTGTTGTGTCGGCCATAAAGTACCACCATGAGAGGTGGGACGGTACCGGCTATCCCGACGGCTTAAAAGGCGAGGACATTCCTCTCACGGCGCGAATACTTGCCGTGGCAGATTCGTACGACACTCTTCGTGGAGCTCGTCCCTATCGCCCCGCTTACGCCAAAGATAAAGCCCGTCAAATAGTGTCAGAGAATGCGGGAACGCGCTTCGACCCGATGGTCGTCCGGTATTTTCTCAAAAATCTGACCCGGCTTGAGGCCGAGGTAAACTCCCAGGGACTGGCCTATTCACAGGACGATCATGCGAGCCCGAACGTGCTCAGCCCAAACAATTACGTCGAACAGATCAAGCTGGCCAACCGCGAGGTATTTACACTCTACGAACTGGCGCGTGAGTTTAGCTCGTCGGTGGAACTGCAGGAAACGCTCACGCTGTTTACCCGAAAGGTAGCCGAATTTGTTCCTTTTGTTACATGTGCCGTGTTCCTGATGGACGAAAAGAACACGTTTGCCACCGCAGTCCACGTTGACGGCGAGAATAAATCTGTGCTGACCTCGCGACGCATCAAGGTCGGTCAGGGTGCGACCGGCATCGCACTCAAGAAAAAGGCAGCGATACAAAACGTAAGCCCGGACCTTGATTTCTCTTTCTCCCATGTTGAGCTGACCCAGCAATATTCCACGATGGCGTCGGTTCCTCTGATCGCCGATGACGTGTTGATCGGGGCCGTTTCGATATATGCACGGGACATGGAAAGCTATTGCGAGGAACACCTGCGGCTTTTTGAGACGATCGCCCGGATCGCAGCCGAAGCCATCGGAAAGTCGATGCAGCACAACGAGGTAAAGGCACACGCCCTTACCGATCCGATGACCGGCCTGCCAAACGCCCGATCTCTGCAGATACAATTTGAAAAAGAGGTAGGCCGGGCAAGCCGCTCCGGCAGCTGCTTCCAGCTGCTGATGCTGGACCTCGATGGGTTTAAGGCGGTCAACGATTCATTCGGACACAAAACGGGTGACGACATCCTCCGCGAGATCGGCAAGGTGATCCGTGAGCAGCTGAGAGAATACGATTTCCTGGCGAGGTACGGCGGCGATGAGTTTGTAGCTCTTATCCCCGACACCACAAACGTAGACGTTATGGACCTTCGCCGTCGGATAGAACAGGCCGTGTGCGAATTTAAACTGCCGCTAGAGGACGACAAATTTGCCTCGGTCGGCGTCAGTTTAGGATCGGCGGGTTACCCTGCCCAGGGTGAAACATTTAATCAGATGATCATCGCGGCGGACAAGGAAATGTACGAGCGTAAATCAAGCCGTAAGCTCGTTGAGCCCATCCTGCAAGCCGAGGCCGAACCTTTGCCTGAGATAATCGAGGTCGATGCAATTGTGGAACCTGCCGACACCGACGACGCGTTCATCGTCGAGCTGGACGAGACCCATGTTCTGGTCTCATCCGGGCCACCAAGTTAGAACGCCTGCGAGAACCGGAAGTGGAGATGCCCCTGGTGAAGGCGATAGATCGCCGGCGGACCTGCTGCTTGCGGTATGAGAAAGCTGGGCGGATCTAACAAGAACCCGTAATCTACGCCAAACTCGCCGCCGACGGGCGTTTTCAAACGCAAGCCCATACCGATCGTGTGGGTCCAAACGGCTCGTTGATTGAATTCAGCAATATTGTCGGGCACCACAGCAGGCTTATGAAATATATCGCCTGCCTTTCGAAAGACATTTCCCCCATCGTAAAACGGAACCGCCCGCAGAGCATTGCTTAAAGGAATTCGCAGCTCGAGGTTTGCGACCGCCAGCCCGTTGCCGCCAAACGGTATCGTAAAAGGATCGAGAACTATAGGGTCGCCGTTACTCTTACGATATACCCCTGTCGGAACAATGACGACGCGGGGCCCCGCCTCTTCAAAATCAAACCCTCTAAGCGTATTCGCTCCTCCGGCATAGAAACGTTCACTGATCGGCAAGAGACCATTTAGAGCCGGATATCCGGCATTGTTATATCGGGTGCCGCCTGAAAAAACATGCCCCACGCCCAGAATCCCCCGGGCGGCAAGTGTCATATGCTTAAATGCGGAAAATGAATAATAGTAGTTATAGCTGAGCTGGAACTTTTGAAAACCGATATTCGCTCCAAGGGCCGGCAGCGAAATACTATAGTCGGCCGTCAGGTAATCACCGTTGGTCGGGTCACTCGCGTTATAGCGGCAGCCCTCTGCCGCTTCGCCTTTGGCGATCAGATCGAGCAGCGAATATTTGATGTTGCAGTTTCGCCGAGTGTCCCGGACGAATGTCGTAGAAAAACCTGAGATGCGGTTGCGGGCGTCTGGACGCAAAAGTTCCTTGACCAGCAGGCTCTCGAATTTAAATAGACGCACGTCTTCGAACCGGTAGCGTAGAAAAAGTATGCTGCGGTTCTTTTGGCTGATCGTCCGGTTCGTCTCAACGAACAGCGATGCGCGGTTTATCGTCGGGTCACCGGCAGGCTGTCCGAAATCATCGATCGGAACGCCGTTAGGGTCCAGCCGTTGAACAATTCCAAAGGCCCCTTTATCCAACGCCGATTGAAAGAATCGGGTTACCGTCGAATCGCGCTGGTATTCCGTCGTCAGCGTCAGCGGCGCCCAACGTTTCTTGCCGTCACGCATGAACCGGGGGTTAACGAAGGCAAACTGGACCAGTTGCTGCCGTTGGCTCATCTTGATCCTTGCTCCGCCCTGCCAGAGTTTCCCGAGAAGGTTGACGTGACGGATATCAAAAGAACCGCTCAGGCCATAGTCGGTCGAGAAGCCGCCGCCATATGTCATAAGGCGCGGCGGTTGTTCCTCGACGTTCACGATCAGGTCTGTCAGACGACTGCCGTCGGGCCCATCGCCCGCCGCCTGCGGCTTTATTTCTACGCGTGAAAAGGCGTCCGATGAATACAGGTTTTGCTCACTGGTGTAAATGTCAGCGGACTTTAACAGTTCTCCCGGCACCAGCGTCAATGCCCTCAAAATTGCGCCGGTTTCGGTTGATTCATTTCCGTTAACGAGGATACGGTTGATCACGACCTTGCGGCCTTCGCTCTCGATCTTGAACTCGATCTTTACGTTGTCGTGTTCACCGGTGGGATCAACTCCTAATTCGATAATCGACGGGATCACACGGGCATCGTAATATCCCAGTTCCGAGTAATACTCCGAGATCTTGCGGGCGGCGTTCCTCATTCGAGCACGTGAATAATTCAGGCCCGTCAGTCCCGGCAGTTGTGCCAGGATCTCGTCGGTCGGGACGGCCTTGTTACCGGTGATACTCAGCTCGGCAACCATCGTAGGAATACCCTCTTCGACCTCGAACGTGATGATAAGGTCCTCGCCGTTCGGCGACACACCCTGAACAACGTGGACCTCAGCGGCCCTATAACCCAATTCAGACATCAGCGACTTTATCGTCGCGGCGTCGTCGGCCAGAATGGACGCACTGGTATATCCCCGACCATAACCAAAAAGCGGGATGATACCGAGAATGTTGGCCTCCTGCGAACGCAGAACGGTTCGCACGTCTTCGATCGTGAGTTTATTGGTGCCGCGGATGCGTATTTCAGAAAGGCGAAGATGGCGGTCGAGGTTGACCTTGTACTTTACCTCGACCTCTCTGCCCGAGAGGTCCTCGCCGCCAAGATACGAGCAGAGAAATTCGGACTCATTGGGTATGGGAGTATTTTCGGTGTCCGAGATCGGCGGCTTTACGGAACAGACCGGCGTCACATCTGCGAAAAAATAACCGTGTTCCTGAAAATAATTCTCAAGCCGGCGTTCCCCCTCGACTATCGCCGAGTAATCCAACGTCCCCTCGCGCTTAACCGGTAGCAAAGTTGTCTGTGTATCACCCCCGACCTTGTCGCTCTCCACAACGATCTTGACCGTCGCCCCGACCTTGCCGGTCAACTCGACCGCGATGGTATTTGTGTCCGTGTCATACGTGACCCGCGGTTCGTCCAGCTCCGGGGCCAGGTAATTGTCCTTTTTCAGGATGTCACGGACCTTTGCGACGTCAGCCAATAATCGTTCGCGGGAATAGTTGCCGCCTTTTTTTAATTTCAGAGAATCTTCGGGTATAGGCTTGTTGTAGCCCTGAATGTTGATAACAAAATTGGACACCGTCGTCTGAGCGTTAGGCGTCACTTTAAACGTCACACCGACCTCATTCTGGTTTTGCATACGATGCACCTCGTATGTCACCTCCGACTTGTAAAACCCCCGTTCTCTTAGGTAGTCCAGTATCTCGTCCGCGTTGTTTCTGAGCGTTTGCTCAGTGATCGCCGTGCCCGGCGAAAGAACATTTAACTTAAATAACAATTCCTCCTCAGTGATCTTGTCGCCCTCGGACGGCGCTATATCGATCGCGACCTTTTGGACCTGGGTCTTTGGTTTTATGACAAAGGTCAGATCGACAGTCCCGGCCGCGTTCAATGATGCTGTGACCGTCACCGTTTCAACTCTCTTTTTGCTGTAGATGGCCTCTATGGCGTCTCGGATCCGCGGAGTCGAGTAGACGGTGCCGAGCGCCCCGCTGGCGATCAGCCGGTACTCCTCTATCGATGCATTGTCCTTATCAACGCCGCTTACCTGAACAGCGACGCTGCCTATGGTCTGTTTGTCGTATTTGTTCTGGGCAGCCGCCGGGATCGCCTCAATGAGAAAGGCGACTATCGCGAAAAAACAAAGCGGCCGGACTATAAAAAGTCCGGTCGCGATCACTTTTGCGAATATCCCCCTTTTTGATCTCATCGATTAGCCGACCCGCGGTCTAGAACCTCTTGCGGAATCGGATCTCAAAACTAAAATTGTCACGGTTCCTCGTCACATTACTCAGGGAACGCTGTTCGTACTGGGCAATAAACGAGAGTTTATTCGAAACTCTGTACTCAAATGCCAGTACCTGATTTTGGTCCTGCGACAGATTGGTCGAGTACGTTACCCGTAAATTGTTATTGATCTGCCGGCCGACCGTGAGTCGGGCCAGGGGGTTTGACTGCTGTCCCGAAATGATCGGATCGATCTCGAACACATTTAATCCGAACAGCTTGTCGGTCGCCTTGCGGGCCGGGTTATTTATTATCGTATCGGTCAGGATCTCGGCCGCCGTATTTATCCCGGTCTGGGCAAGTGTCGGTATGCCGCCGCTGCTGTTTGCCAAACTGCCCGTTGTGATAAGTGAGACAACGTCGGCCTGCGGCAGTGCCGGGCTGGACCTGACCGCCGCCGAGAGCAACTCGGAATCCTTGAGCGGCCCAGCTAGATTAACAAATATCTGATAGCCCGCTATCTCGGTCTCAGCCTGAAGATTGATGATCGGATCGATCGCCGTATCTGGCGGAAACTCAAGCACGCCCCGCTGCACGTCGTAGCGGTCTTTGCGGAAAAATATTGTTCCCTTTTCTGCCGTTATACGTCCGGCGAGACGCGGGTTGTCGGCATCACCTGTCAGCGTGAGCGAAACCGAAGCGGTAAGATCGGCGATGTTGTTCCTGACGATCAACGCATCGCGCCCTTCTATCACCAGGTCAAAACGCGGAGCGCGGAGAGAACTGCCGCCGCCGCTCAGAACCGCGTCGCGCCTGGCACCCACGATACTTGCCAGATCTATATCTTTGGAATAAATACTTCGACGAGCGAACACCTGGCCGGCGATAGTCAATTGCAGGTCCTCACTCGGATCACGTCTGATGCCTGTGAGCTCGAGATGAGCGTCACCCGTGGTGACGAAATCCTGGGGCAACGGGACGGTAATGTTATTTCCATCGAGAGTGAACCGGAAAGCCTTGATGGCGAGCCCCTCGAGTATTCCTCCGCCGCTCCCGCTGAACTTGCCGCCGCCGAGATATCCATTGGCCTCCTCGATCTCGACCTGGTTTGTCGAGAAGATCACGCGTGCCTTCAACCGGTCAACAGTAAACCGGTCAGAACCCAGGAACATAGCAACCGAACCATTAACGACGTTCGCCGTACCGGTGAGCTTTGCGGTTGAGTTCGGCCCGTAGAGCCTGATCGAGGTGTCGGCAAATCCGGCAAAGAAA
>Ga0222622_10000894_pt1 | contig 11814 bp, 7 predicted proteins | sample PLM2_5_b1metaG_FD_177335 | JGI IMG/M metagenome (GOLD analysis project Ga0222622, IMG submission 177335) | Groundwater sediment microbial communities from an aquifer in East River, Colorado, USA - PLM2_5_b1 | ecosystem: Environmental > Terrestrial > Soil > Riparian zone | place: USA: East River... | reverse complement strand
CGAGCAGGAGGTGCGCGCCAAACTCGATGGGCGCGTCAATGGCGACATCGCCACTGTCGCGCAGGCAAAGGCACAGGTCGCTACGGCCGCGGCCAACGTGAAGGTCGCCGAGGCGCAGGTGGCGACCACGCAAGCGCAGCTCGAAAATGCGCGCTGGGATCTGCTCCAAACCACCATCCGCTCACCCGGCAACGGCCGGATGGTGAATGTCATGCTGCGGCCGGGCTTTTTCGTCGCCGGCATGCCGTTCAACGAAGTGATGACGTACGTCGACGACGAGTACCAAATCTTTGCTTTGTTCAATCAGAACGAGCTGCATCAGGTGGAACCTGGGGACGAAGTGGAGATCACGCTCGACACCTACCCCGGGCGGATCATCAAGGCACATGTCGATTCGGTGATCTGGGCGCAGGCGCAAGGACAGATGGAGGCATCGGGCGACCTCCAGCGGACGTCATTGGTGACACCGCCGGGACGATTCCCGGTCAAGCTCGTCGTGGCGGAAGGAGAAAAAAATCTGTTCCTGGCCGCAGGTGCGCGAGGCGACGCCGCGATTTACACCGAGCACATCAAGCCGGTTCATTTAGTCCGGAAAGTTCTGCTCCGCGTGTCGTCGTATCTCGATTACATCATCCTGAAACACCTCAGTTTTGGTGGCGGTCATTGAGGCGGCGTCCCCCGCATGTCGGCGCCGGACTCGCAGCCGTTGCGCTGACGCTGGCGACCGGCTGCGTCGTCAAGTCGCCACCTGATGCGACCGCGCTCAAAGGCGAGTCGATGCCCAAGGTTGTTGTCCCTCCAACCTGGAACGGCACCGTCGCAACCCCGGGTGAAATCGGCGATAACTGGTTGGCGAGCTTTCAGGACGAACAGCTGAATGCCGCCGTCGCCGAGGCGATCGCCAACAATGCCGACCTGCGCGCGGGTGCCGCTCGCGTCGAGCAGGCGATGCTCTACGCGAAGCTTGCCGGCGCCAAGCTGTATCCTTCGGCCGACCTGCTCGCGCGCGGCGGCGGCAAGATGTCGGGCGACAACTCGGGACTGCAGGGCGCGGTGCTGTCCTTCTCGTGGGAAGTCGATTTGTGGGCGCGCGTGCGGTATGGCAAGGCAGCGGCGTCCGCCGACGCCGCGTCAGCGCAGGCCGACTTCGAGTACGCGCGGCAGTCGATGGCGGCATTAGTGGCAAAGAGCTGGTTTCTTGCGACCGAGGCGGGATTGCAGGCGGAAGTCGCGCGCGCAACGATTCGCGGAAACGAGCAGCTCGTCAACCTGGCGGAAACACGCGCGCGGGTTGGCGTCGGCAACGACGAGGAGATCTACATCGCGCGCGCGACGGTCGCCACCTATCGCGACACACTGCGACAGGTCGAACTCGCACGCGAACAGGCCGTGCGCGCACTGGAACTGCTGTTGGGCCGCTACCCAGCGGCGGCAGCCGGCATCGCGCCACAACTCCCCGGGCAGCCAGGCGCTGTGCCGGCGGGTCTCCCCTCGACGCTCCTCGAGCGGCGGCCGGATGTCATTGCCGCCGAGCGCCGCGTCGCTGCAGCCTTTCACCGGGTGCACGAAGCCAAGGCGGCGCGGCTTCCGGCGATCGCACTCACCGGCGGCGTCAGCTCGATCTCGAGCGATCTATTTGTGTTGAAGAGTCGTGACAATCCGATTTGGAGCCTCGGCGCCAACCTGCTCATGCCCGTGTTCCGCGGAGGTGCGCTCAAGACGCAGGTTGAAATCCGCACCGCGGAACAGAAGCAAGCGGTCGCCGAGTATGCCTCGATCGGACTGCGTGCGTTCGGTGAAGTCGAGAGCGCGCTGTCGGCGGAGTATGCGGCGCGCGAGCGTGAACAGATTCTCACAGAGGCGCTGGCCGACAATCAGCGCGCCTTCGATGTCGTGCAAACCCAGTTCAAGGTGGGCAGCACCGATCTGCGATTTGTCAACCAGCGGCAGCTCGCCCTGGATGCGACGCGCTCCGCACTGGTCCGCGTCCAGGCCGAACAGCGCGTCCAGCGCGTGAACCTCCATCTGGCCCTGGGCGGCAGCTTCGAAATTCGACCCAAGTCCTGATTCCTCGCGGACAGGGCGAGGCGAACGAGCGCGCGAGTGAGCCCACGCGAACGGAGCGAGCCGACGAAGCGGCTCGCGAGAGAGCGTGTCGGGGAGTCCGAGGGGCGAAGCCCCTCGGAGTAATTACGGCGTGCCCGCCACGATCTTTCGGGCCACTCCGGTTAACGTGAGCGGCTGTTCCGCGTAGTCGTCAACCTGGACGCCGGTTTCGCCGCCCGGCTTCACTCGCGCGGCCGCGGCCATTTCTCCCGAACCCATGCCGGCGTTGTCGACTTGAATGCGTATCAAGCCCACTTCGTAACCCGCACGTGCCTTGGCATTGGCGCGTGCGCCGCCGAGGAAGAACATTGGCTGATCGGTCACGACGACGATGGTGCGGCCTTGCGCGGATGGCTGTTCGCGCGCCCAGCGAATCGCCCATTTCTGGGTACCGAGGCTGACGGTGCCGACCTCCGGAGCTTTTCTCAGCGCGGTCAGGAATGCCGGATACCCTCCTCCTTTGAGCGCAGCCTCAACGGCCGTGCGTTCGGCGTCCGGCGTATAACGGCGGATATTAATCTGAATTGATGCGGCCGCCGACGCGCCCGACGCGGCCGTCGCCTGCACGTTCGCCGTAAAGAGTTCCGGCGCGCCGCGCTGTTGTTGTGAGAGGACACTGACGGGCGCTGCAGCAAGGATGAGCAGCGCCACGGGCGCGAGCATCTGAACGCGCATCACACATCTCCTTTTGAACGAAACGACGGACGGCCGCCCGCGGCGCACCGGCACGTCGAGCACCGCTCACGCAGGGGTCGTTCCAACTCCGGCCCGCGCCGACGGCGAGAGTAGCACTAAGGAATGAACGGCTTGCGGGTTATTCAGGGGCTCGCCGGACACGCCCAGCCCCCGGATCCACATCGCCGCCTCCGGAATGCCGGAGGCTGAGCCCGTACTCCAACTTGCGAATCCCAATCCCGTGACCAACGTGTCGGAACGATTGGCCGCAGTGGGCCGGCGGGCCCAATCACGCCTACTTGGCGACGTACATGGTCTGCGACGGGAACGCCATCGCCGTCCCGGCGCGGCTAACGATCTCCGTGACCGTGAACAGCAACTGCTCCTGGATTTCGAGAAACTGGGCCCAGTCGGTTGCGATGACGTAAGCAAAAATCTCGATGTCCAACGAAAACGCGCCAAGGCGAGTGAGCCGGACCCGCACCGACTCGCGCGCGACCGACGAGTGCTGATCGAGCATCCGCCGGATGTCCTTCATGACCTGCTCGAGTTGCTCCGCCGTCGTCTCGTACCGCAATCCGACGACAGGGTGGAACCAGAACTTGTCGCGGGCGGACAGGGTTTCAACCGCCGCGCTCGCGATCTGGCTGTTGGGGACGATCACCACGGTGCGATCGAGAGTGCGGATCCGCGTTGAACGAAGCCCGATCTCGTCGACGGTGCCAACAATCTCCCCGACTTTGATCGAGTCGCCGACGCGCACCGCCTGATCGAAGATGAGCGACGCGCCGGCGATCACGTTCTCCAGTGTCTTCTGCGCTGCGAGCGCAACGGCGATCCCGCCGACGCCCAGGCCGGCAAGCGCCGGTGTCGGATCCACGCCAAAATGGCGCAGCGTCGCGAGCAACGCGGCAAGCACGATGAACGCGTCGCCGATTCGGCGCCCGACGCGCAGCAACGAAACCGAGGCCGTGTTGGACGTCGGCAGCCGCCGCAGGACAGACGCTTCGATTTCCTGTCCGAGGTACATCAGCAGCCAGGCGACCGCGGCGATCGCCAGCAGTGTCATCAAGCTCGAGAAAAACTGCCGCGACAGCAGCGACAACGGAAGAATCGAGAGCAGCCATTGGCTTGCTATCGCCAGCAGCAGCAAGCGCGCAGGCGTGGCGAGCGCGTTCCGCTCACGAAATCGCGCCTTTCCCATCATCCGTCCGCCGATGAACTGCACCACCGGCGTGAGGATTCGGTTGAGCAGCCCGGTCGCGAGGAACAGCAGCGGGATCGCGACGAGCATGCCGAGCCACTCGAAAACCGCAATGCCGCTGATGCGGGTGTCGAGGAGAAACCCCGGCAACCGCGTCGTGGCGCGGCTTCGGAGGACGCCGTCGTATACGGCCGGCACCGCATCGACGGTTCTCGACGAGAACAGCCAGATGGCCCCGCTCTTCGCCGGCTGTACGCGCTCGAGAACCACGTCTACGCTGGCATCGCCCTCCGCAAGCGTCGCAATCCGCTCATCGTCTGGCGACGAGACGTTCGATCGCGATCCTTCCGGTACATCGATCACCGTGGTGAGGCGGGCCGGAAGCTTCGCATCGAGCACCACGAACAACTGCTCCGCGCGTTGGGTCGCTGCGGCTTCCGCCAGCCTGGTGTTCAGGTACTGGCGCGCAAGCTGGTAATCACCTTTGCGGGCGGCGCTCAGGAATCCAAGCACCGTTCCTCGAGGGGTACTGCGGCCGAGGGCGTCGGGAGGTGGGGTGGCCGGCTCGGACGGGGCATCCTGGGCGACGACCGAGGCCAGGCCCGGCAGTAAAAGCACGAACGCGATCAGACACCGCACACGGGTTTTAGACCGCATCCCTCTCACCTCCTGACAACAGGGTGCTGGACAGAGACGAGTGAACTGCCAACCTCGTGCCCGGCGGTCAGTGCTTCGCGTCATCAACTTGCCGTGTTCGGCGCGCGCAAAACCCGGAATGCCGGAGGTTATCCGACATGCCGGGGCGGTTTGAGGACCTTCCGGCTAAGGCCGGCCGGTGATCTTCCGTCTAAAGGCGGAAGCTACAGGTGAGGCGGTGGCAAATTCGGTGCAGTCGGGTGAGGAGATGCACAACAAACTCCTCGCGTTGGTGGTCGCGTTCCTGACGATAACGCCGTGCTTCGCGCGAGCACAGGAGACCGCGACGCCGAACCCCGATCCGAATCAGGAGAAAGAGCGGAGCACTGGCCTGCCGCCAAGCGTCAAGTGGACCTTCAACTTCGATGCGGGCTGGGGCACGTTCGGTTTCGCGAACTCGCTGTACAACAATCCGAAAGAGCCGGGTGTGCAGGAAAACCTGAGCGATCAGTGGTTCGAAGGCTACGTCAAACCCGCTCTTTCCGGACACTACACGCTGGCGTCGGGAAGCGAAGTCTACGGCAAGGTAAGCGCGGTGGGCGAGCGGACTTACGGCTCCGTCCCCGAGGCCTTCGGTCAGGACGTGTCTTCGTTCGGGCCCGAGGATCTTTCAGTCGGCTGGCGTTCGGGAACATCGCTGACGATCGGCGAGAACGCACTCGACTTCACGATCGGACGCAGTCCCTACCAGCTTGGTCATGGCTTTCTCCTCTACGACGGTGCGTCGGAAGGCGGCACGAGAGGCGGCTACTGGACCAACGCGCGAAAGGCATTCGAGTTCGCCGCCATCGGGCGATTCAAGCCCGGTCCTCACACGGTTGAATTGTTCTATCTCGACAAGGACGAGCTCCCCGAGAACGACAGCGGCACCCGATTGTTCGGGGTCAACTACGAATACCGAACCGGGACCGACGATTCGACGACGATCGGCGCGACGTACTTGAAGCTTGCCGCCACACCGGCGGTCAGTCCGGAGCGGGATGGATTGAATGTGATCAATCTGCGCGCCTACACCGCACCGTTCATCCAGGCGCCCGGACTCGCGTTCGAGTTCGAGTATGCGTCGGAGCGGAACGGCGCGGCGCTCGATGCGAACGGGTGGACGCTCCTTGGCGCCTATGAGTTCAAAGACATCTCGTGGACACCGAAGCTGTCGTATCGCTACGCGTTCTTCGACGGAGACGATCCAGCAACGGCGACGAACGAGAACTTCGACCCGCTGTTGCCTGGTTTCCACGACTGGGGCACATGGTGGCAAGGAGAAATCGCCGGAGAGTATTTCATCTCGAACTCGAACCTGACGTCGCACCAGATCCGCGCGCACGTCACACCGAGTGAAGCGGTCGGAGGCGGACTGATCTTCTACAAGTTCAGCCTCGATCATCCTCAGTCCCTGGCACCACAGGTCAGCGCCAAAGACGTCGCCTCGGAACTGGACTCGTATATCGATTGGAAGGTCAGCGACAACCTGACCATCAGTGGGGTGGGCGCCTACGCCGATCCTGGTAAGGCGGTGCAGCAGTTCAGCGGGCGGACGAAGAACTTCCTTTACGGAATGGTCTACATCGGTTACAGCTTCTGACCGCCGCCCGGCTACCCGCCGAGCGCAATGGTGACACCAACCAGGACGACTCCCACCAGCGTCATCGCGAGGCCAGTCCACCACGGATTGTGCCCGCCATGGCGCGCCAGCACCCATCCGGTGATGAACAGCATCGCCAGGGCGATGCCGTTGGAGACACGCAGCGCGAGATGAAGGTTTCCAATCAGCAGGAAGGGAATCACGATCGGAAACGTCGAGAGAAAGACGAGCAGGAACACCGCGAGCGCACCGGTCCAGTCGGCCTTCGTCAGCGACGGTTTCGCAGGCACTTCAGCGATTCCGAGCAGGCCCGCTCGCACGCGTTCCAGATCGTCGCGGTTGAACACCGAAGCGACGAGTGGCGGCAGGACGCCCACAATGACGCGATGTGCAGCATCCGGCGTCTGAGCCCTCTGCACAGAGAGAAGCGTTTGAATCCCGTTCCCGCGCTCACTGAGCGACGACATCAGGAACATGACGGCATCGACGAGCCCCCACGCAAGATTGCACCCGATCACGCCGATGAGCATCGAGCGAAGCTCTTCCCGGCCAGCGGTCGCGGCGCTGAATGTTCCGGTGAACGTGAGCGCCATGATGACGCCGAACAGAATTTCCGAGACGCGCGCAATCGGATCCAGTACGCGATCCCTCGGCTCCGCAGGCGTCCGCTCATCCACCGTTGTGCCCAGCACCCCGCGCAGTTTGGTCTGGTCGAGGGCGTGCTGACCACCGCCGGTGGTCGTGGTCATTGAGCAATCTCCCAGGACGCATCAGGGTTGTACTGCGTCATCTTCTTCGCTTCGTCGCCTGCTCCCGGCCCGAGATCCTTCTGGCGCACGACACCCTCCTGGTTGACCATGAATGTCATGACACCGGTCGCGTCGTACTGAGCAGGCCACGCGACCAGCGCGAAGCCACCCGACATTTTGTTGTCAACGATGTAATCCTTCGTCCCCCCAGGCGCAGCAGGACCTTGCGCCGTCAAAATCCTGAAGTAATAACCGTGAAACGGCGTCGGCTCCGGGCGATCCCGATCAAGCTGCGTACCTTCCGTGGCGGCATACGCCACAAGTTCTCCCAGCGGACTCCGTCTTTGTCCACGAGATGTCGCCCAGTAGAGGCCGTTCTCGCGTCCGCTCTCGCTGCGGAACGTCCTCGCATAAATTCCCGCCGGCTGGCCATCATGTCCTCGCTGCGCGTACAGATGTTGCGCGTTCACATACGTGCGGCAGATCTGAATCGCCGCCAATTCGTTGCGCCCGATCCGTCGGGCGATCACTTCTTCTTTCCCGGCCGCCGCATCGAAGCGCCAGCCATTGGCGTCCTTCACAAGCGGAATGGGAAATGGCCACGCTTCATTGCCGACGACCAATGTTCTTGCGCTCGGACCCTGATCGACGAGCTGCCAGCCCTCGGTCATGGCCACGGCGAACACCTCGCGGTTTCGCCGGGACGTCGAAGGATCGGAGGTGTCGACCACTTCCTTGCCCTCTGGACCAAAGACGGCGATCACATCCTCCGCGCGTCCAGCCTTGATGGCGGTATCGAGCGCGCGGACCGCCTCCTCGGGAGTGTTGAACGTTCGCGCGCCTGGTTCCGCGTGCTTCGTGCAAGACTGCGTCGCCACTACGGCAGTGACACACAGGATCGGGATGACCACCTGGCGCGAGAGTGACGCGAACCGAGGTGTGTTCATGATCGACACGTGAAGAGTCATCGTCGTCGCGACCCCCCGCTTCGCGAGCTGCCACGGCTTGACTGGCCGCGCTGACTGGCGGCCCGTTCGGACTTGCCGCTCGAATAACCAGAGAACGCGTCGGATTTCGTGCCGCTGCGATCGCCAGTCGCCTTCGGCGTGTTGCCGCTGTATCCGCGCGATTCCTGATTTGTCGTGCGGCCTTGCGCTGCCGTCTGAGCCTCGGTCCGCCGCTGCTCGCGCTCGGCCTGCGTCTTCGGGTTCTCCTGGCGGTTCTCCTGCCGGTCGGTGCGTTGTTCCTGCGTCTTCTCCGCACGATCGCCGCGCTCGTCGGCCATGTCTTCGCGGTGGTCTTGCCAGTCTTCGCGCGCATCTTCGCGTTCGTCGAAGTAGTCATCCCAGGCGTCGTTGTACATGTAGCCGCCGCCGTGCCACCCGTACGGCCCGTAGTAATAGTTGTTGTCCATCGCGGCGCCGATCGCGATGCCCGCGGTGAAGCCAATCACACCTGCCGCGATCGCGGCGCCGTCATTGCTTTCCTGCACAACCACAGTCGAGGGTTGGGTGTACACAACCGTCGGGTTGTACTGCGGGACATACACGACCTGCGGGTTGGTCGGCTCGATGACGATCACCTCGGATCCGGACGAGGTCTTCTTCGTTTCAACTTCCTGCTGCGGTGTGCTCTTGAGGTTGCCGGCATTTCGCGCTTTCGTGCGAAGCCGCTGAACGCTGTCGAACACAGCGGAGCGGTTCTCGGAAAACGCCTTCCCCAGCTTCGTGGTCCAGTCGATCTGCTCGGCCATGTAGTTCACGACCTGCGGGAACATCACCAGGGCGACGAAACTCTGATCGAAGCCCGACTTGGCTGCCGCATCCTGCAGCTCGGTGCCTTTGAGCGACTTGTTGCTCAGCAGCCACTCCGCAAGCGCACCGACCTTTGCCGGGTTCGCCGCGCAGAGCAGCATGTGCGCCAGCAACGAGTCCGGATACAGCGCGATTGGCGCGAGGAGTTGATCGAGTTGTGCTGCGGTAGGCGCAGCTTGAGAAGTCTTCGCGGTTTGCGACGGTTCGGAACCGCCACCGATTGGCGGCGCGTACCGATCTGCACCGGCGTTGGTCGACGCGACTATAGCGGCGAGGGCGATGACGAGCACACGCATGGAGCGCAGCCTCCTTGGTATTGGCCCCCCGAAATGAATCGGGCCCAAAAGCAACTGCGGATAGGAGCAAGCCGTGCACCGCGACGGCAGCCTCGGGCGACTCAAGCGAAATGATTGACGCGCAGAGACTTAACGGACTGATTAGGAGGGATTGAAAGCGGTCGTCCGGAGCGTGCCTCCGAAAGGCCGGAGGTTCTCCGGCGCGCCGGACGGCGAATCGAGGACCGAATTCTCTCGAAGCAATTAATGTCGTGCTCCGAAGGCGCGCTTCAACCAGCGCGGCCGGCCCGTGGGGATCGCCGCTGCGGGTGTTTCGGATTGATCGAGCACTCGTCGAGGCAGATGGATCTTCAATTCCATGTCGCCCGGCGGTTCCGCGCGCATCCACAAGTGGCCGCCACACTCGCTGACGAGCGCCTGCAGAGCGCCGAGGTCGACACCCGGACTGTCGCCGGTGAAGGTGGAGACAGGATGTGATTCAGTCGGTGCCGCGCGGCGCTGTTCGTTGACCGTCAGCAGCACATGTTCTCCTGGACGGACATTCGGATGCTTCGCCACGAACTCGCGATCGACCACCACCGAATCGACATCGATCATCAACCGCCCGCCCAGCGGCATACGTTCACGTCCGTAGGCGGCGACGTTCACCAGCATGCGCTCCACGGGCCGTGCCTCGACGTCGAGGTTGAGCGGTGACGAGGCGTTTGGCAGCACCACGTCGATGTTTTCCCCGGCGACGCGCTTGAGCACTGGCGCGAGGTCGCGCAGCACTTTCGTCACATCGACGAGTTCCGGCGCGCCCTGCTGCTCCTCGCTGTAGGCTGCGAGCTGCGCGAGATACGCAGCCGCGCGGGTGACCTCCTCGAGCAGAAGCTCGCCGCGATAGCGCACCGTGTCGCTGTCGACACCAGCGAGCCACTGCTGCCCTTCTTCTTTCACGTGGGTGAGCAGACCCTGGCAGGTGACCGCGACTTCGGATCCGTAACGGGCGACGGCCTCCATGCGCTGCGCGTTGCGCAACTTCTCCTCGAGCTCGCGGAGGTGCGTGATGTCTTCTGCCACGAGATCGACCGTATCCGCACCGGCCGGGACCGCAACAACCCGAACGATCATCCGCCGGCCATTCTTCCGTTTCCAGGTCGTCTCGATGGACTGTGTAGAAAGTGACGCGAGCGACCGATCGAGAATCCACCGCAAGTCTCCCGCCGACTCGAACACCGCCGCGCCGAAGTCAAGCTGCTGCAGGTGAGCCGCATCGTAGCCGAGCAACCTGGCAAGGGCACGGTTCGCTTCAGCGACCTTGCCGGATCGATCGCAGCGGCACCAACTCGTGGGAGTGGCGTCGAACCGGCGACGGCTTTCGATGCTGATCGCTTCGATCTGGTGCTCGAGTTCCGGGATACGGTCTGTGGCCGCACGAAGGACGTTTCCTTCGGACCGTGCCGCTTCAAGTTCGCGACGGACCGACTCGAGTTCAGCGCCGAGTTGCTCGGTCGACTGCTTCGCGCGATCGCGGGCCGTGGTCATGTCGCCCAGGCGCTGCTCGGTCTCGGCAATTCGTTGCGAGGCCGCCTGCTCGGATGACTGCAGGCGAACGCCCAGATCTTTCAGCTGCACGTTGAGGTCGGCGATGATCGCTTCGAGCCTGGCCCGTTCCATGGCGCGGTCCTGAATCATGCGGCCGAGTGTTTCGTCGGCGGTCGCGCGCGTGTGATCCAGAGCATCACGCAGCGTGTCGCGCTCGGTCTGCATTTTGATCAGCTGATCGCGAGCATGCTGTGCCGCAGCCTCCAGCGTTTGCTCCAGGCGCCGGCGCTCTTCCTCTGCCGCGGCTCGGGTCTCCGACAGCTCGCGCTCGACGAACCGGCGGTGTGACGTTTCGCGGGCGAGCGCCTCTTTGAACTGGGCGTGGCGTTCGGCCGCTTCAGCCGAAGCCGCCTGACGTTCCGCCGAGGCCTGCTGGACAACCCGATTGAGCGCGGCGATCGCTTCGACCTTCTTGCTCTCCGCAACCTTGATCGACGTCGCCGCCTGCGTCAGGCGCGCGCTTGATTTCTCTTCCGCCTCGTGCAGCCGCGCCGCGGCCGCGGCCAGCTCTGTCGCATGCTGCTCCACAGCGGCGTCAAACGCCGATTGCGATTGGCGCAGCGCTTCGGCAACTGCCTCGCGCGCGGCACGTGCGTCTGCAAGTTGTAACTCGAACTCCTTCTGCTGCTCGGATGCGCGCGCGGCCGCAGTTTCTCGCTCGGTCACGGTTTCGGCACGCGCGTCGGCGAGCTGAGTCTCGGTCTCCGCGAGCCGTAATTGAAGATCGTTCGCGACCGCAGCAGCCTCGGCGAGCCACATCTCGGTGTTCTCGTCGTGTTGCGCGAGCCGGGCGGCGGCGTCCGCCTGATCCATTTCGTGACGCACGGCGGCGCGATCCCGGGCCGCTTCCGTTGCCATCAGCTTGTCGTGGAGCAGCGCGATGGCCGCATCCGCGTCCGCCACGCGGGCGGCGGCATGCTCGCGAATCTCCGCGAGCGCGCGCGCCGCCTCAGCGACTTCCGCCTCGTACCGCTCGGTCGCCTGTGCGAGCGCGTGCTCCGCGTCGGCACGCGCGGCCTGCAGGGCGGCACGCGACTCGTCGCCCCGATGCTCCGAGTCGTGCAGCGCCATGGTGAGAACCGCGATCTGCTGCCGCAGCTCCGCG
>Ga0222622_10000893_pt1 | contig 11815 bp, 10 predicted proteins | sample PLM2_5_b1metaG_FD_177335 | JGI IMG/M metagenome (GOLD analysis project Ga0222622, IMG submission 177335) | Groundwater sediment microbial communities from an aquifer in East River, Colorado, USA - PLM2_5_b1 | ecosystem: Environmental > Terrestrial > Soil > Riparian zone | place: USA: East... | reverse complement strand
CGCCGCGGCGGTGCAGGCTGAGGGCTGGAAGTTTGACCCTGCCAAGGCGAAGGACATCTTGGAGAACGATCTGAAGGCCAAGAAGGGCTCAGACGGCATCTACGAGCTGCCGGATGGCACCAAGCTCGGCGGCTGGAAGTTGATCACCCCGACCGGGTGGACCGACTGGAACACCGCCTGCGAGATTGTCGCAAAGTCGGTCAAGGAAGTCGGTATCGACATCAGCACCGAATTCCCGCAGGCCCCGACAGCGATTTCGAGGTGGCAGAACGGCGACTTCGACTTGTGCATGAACTCCTACACCGGCGTGAGTCCGGCCAGCCCCTGGATCCGCTTCCGGGATGCACTGGACGATAGAGGGGTACCTGACGCTGGCAAGGCCGCGTTCTGGAATTATGGCCGGTTCAAGAACCCCGAGGTTGCGGCCTTACTGGATGCCGCTGCCGGGGCGAAGTCCGATGCCGAGGCCAAGACGGCGTACGCCGCCCTCGACAAGATCTATCGCGAGAATGTGCCGGCAGTGCCGCTGATGTACCGCCCGCTGAGCTTCTATGAGTTCAATGCGAGTAACTGGGAGAACTTCCCGACCGAAGAGAATCCATACGCACCGCCTATGTGGTCAGGCGCGGGTATCCAGTGGCTGTTCAAGATCAAGAAGGTCGGCACATAGATCCCCCATAGGCCCGACACATAGGAGCGAAGGCGGCAGACATGGCGCTAACGAGATACATCGGACGCAAGGTGGCATGGACCCTCGTGGTCTTCGTCGTCGCCCTGCTGCTGAACTTCCTCCTTCCTCGCCTCATCCCGGGCAATCCGGTTGACGCTATCGTCGGCCAGCTTGCTCAGGGTGGGGGCGCCGGAGGTGAACAACTGCAGCAGATCCACGAGCAATACATGAAGGAGTTCGGCCTCGACAAGCCGTTGTGGCAGCAATTCTTTATCTATATCGGCAATGTGTTCCAGGGCGACCTCGGCACGTCGTTTGCGCAGTATCCGGCCTCGGTCAACACTCTGATCTCACAGGCGCTGCCCTGGAGTCTCGCGATCATGCTTCCCGCGATCCTGATCGGCTGGATTGTCGGCAACCTGCTCGGAGCAGTGGCCGCGTTCAAAGGCGGCTGGCTGGACCGAGGTGCCTTCATCGGGTCACTGTTCCTCTCCAGCGTCCCGCCGTTCGCGCTGGCCATCATTCTGCTGTTCCTGATCGCCGTGAGGGGAGGCGTCCTGCCGGTCGGTGGAGCCTACTCCTTCGGTTTGACGCCGGAGTTCTCGCTAGCGTTCTTCGGTGACGCCATTACTTACTGGTGGTTACCGTTCTGGTCGCTCGTCTTGGTCTACATCGGAGGCCAGGCGGTAGGCATGCGGTCCATGGCCATCTACGAGCTCGGCTCGGATTACGTGAACTACAACCGTGGCCTCGGCGTCAAGGAGGGCCACACGGTCCGCTATATCTTCCGCAATGCCATGCTGCCGCAGTTCACGGGCCTGGCGCTGTCCATTGCCGCCCTGATCACCGGCGGCCTGATCACCGAGCTGGTGTTTTCCTACCCCGGCCTCGGCAGTTTGTTGTTCGCCGCCATCGGCCAGAACGACTACCCGGTGATTTCGGCGATCACTCTATTGATCACGATCGCCGTGCTCATTGCCAACCTTGCCGCTGACATCCTCACCGGCTTCATCGATCCCCGGATACGGGCAGTCCAGAGCGGAGAGCGCTGATGAATTTACGTGGACTGAGTCCTAGGTTTTGGGTGGCTGCCGTACTGGTTGCCTTCGTCGTCCTCGTCGGGTTGGTCGGACCACTGATCGTGTCGACCACCCCCGATGCCACTGTCGGCGGGCTATACGAGCAGCCGCGGTGCTGCGGCCCCCTCATCCTCGGTGCCGACAATGAGGGCCAAAGCGTCATTTCCAATCTGGTCTACGGTACCCGGACTTCGCTGATCATCGGCCTGCTGGCCGGCCTCATCGGAACCGCGATCGGCCTGGTGGTCGGTCTAGTTGCCGGTTATCGCGGCGGTTGGGTAGACGATGTGTTGAGCGCCATTGTGAACGTGGGCTTGGCCATCCCGGTGCTGGTGATCATCATCTTGGTTTCGGTGTCACTCCCGAAACGCAATCTCTACACCCTGGCTCTGGTGATCGGATTTACTGCCTGGTTCTGGGTGGCTCGCGCAGTACGCGCACAATCCAGCAGCATCCGAACCCGCGAACACATCGACGTGGCGAAGCTCTCCGGAGCCGGATTCTGGTCAATCCTGCGCCGCGACGTGCTGCCTTACCTGCTCTCGTATGTCGTTATGGCGTGCATCCTGCAGATCTCCGGCGCCATCTTGTTCGAGTCCACGCTGAGCATGCTCGGTCTGGGCGCCTCGAATACGACCAGCCTGGGCACCATGCTCTATTGGGCCATCCAGTGGGGGTCGGTACGGACCGGAGCGTGGTGGGCGTTCGTCCCGCCGACATTTATGCTGACCTTGATCGTTTTCTCCTTGCTGCTCCTGCAATCCAGCCTCAATGAGGTGTTCAACCCGCGGCTACGTCGCGGTCGGGCGGCACGGAAGAGGGCTAAGGACGAGGGCGAAGAGCTCGAGGAAGTGACGGTCGAGGGCGAGGATGCCGGTCCGGTGGGGAGCGGTGGCTTCTTGGAGACGCCGGTCTCGGCAGGACGTGGGGAGTCGCGCTAATGGGAACCCTGGTCAATGCCGAGAACATCCGTGGGGTGTATTACACCGAAGGCAAGGATGTGGTGGCTGTCGACGATGTGTCGATCAAGATCGAGGAGGGTGAGGTCCTCGGGCTGGCTGGCGAGTCTGGAAGTGGTAAGACCACGCTCGGCTCGATCATTTCGCTGATCGCTCGGCCGCCGCTGCATGTGGAGCACGGCACGCTGGAGATCGACGGCAAGGTTCAAGAGCTAGGTGGCCATGCCAAGATTCCACGTACCTGGCGTGGGGCGGTCGTTTCGATGCTGCCGCAGGGCGCAATGAACTCGATCAGCCCCACCAAGCGGATTCGTTCGCTGGTCTACGACGTGATGCGGTCACACGAGAGCAAGATCTCCAAGGAAGAGGCGCTCGACCGAGCTCGGGACCGGCTTACCGAGTTGGGCCTACCCGCACGGGTCCTCGACGCGTACCCGCACCAGCTGTCTGGTGGCATGAAGCAGCGCACGGTGACGATCATCAGCACGCTGCTCAATCCGCGGCTCCTAGTTGCCGACGAGCCAACTTCGGCACTCGATGTGACATCGCAGAAGATCTTGATCGAGATGCTGCTGGAGATGCTCAAGGAAAGGATCATGTCCGGGGTGATCTTCGTGACCCATGACCTTCCGGTGCTTCGCACTGCGGCGAACAGGATTGCCGTGATGTATCAAGGCAAGATCGTCGAGCTGGGGCCAACCGAGATCGTGGTCGAGAGGCCCGAACATCCATATACGCAGGCACTCATGAGTTCGGTGCTGGCGCCGGAACCGGCGTACGCCAATACCAGAATCGAGGGCATGAGCACTTTCGACCGCTCCCTCTTCGACGCACCGGCGGTGTTTCACTAATGACCGAGGAAATTTACAACGCAGAGCACATCGTCAAGACCTTTGGCCACGGCAAGAACCAGGTCCAGGCGGTGAAGGATGTCTCATTTGGCCTGGAAAAGGGACAGGTCACCTGCATCGTGGGCGAAAGCGGTTCAGGTAAGTCAACTGTGGCCAGAATGGTGCTTGGGCTGATGCCCATCACATCGGGCAAGCTGATCTTTCAGGGTAAGGACGTCACAAACCTCAAGGGACGGGCTCGTACCGAGTACTGGCGAGACGTGCAGGCAGTCTTCCAGGACCCGTTCTCCGCCTTCAATCAGTTCTTCACCGTGGGCAAGCTCCTCGACCGCTCGATGCTGATGGTCGGCAAGAGCGTGGGCCAGGAGCGCCTGGAGGAATCGCTGGGATATGTTGGCATGGACCTCAGCGTGTTGGCCCGCTATCCGCACCAACTCTCGGGCGGACAGCGGCAGCGGGTCATGATCGCGCGGGCGCTGATGATGCGACCGGAGCTACTGATTGCCGACGAGGCAACATCGATGCTCGACGCATCGCTCCGGGTCAACGTTCTCAATGTCCTCAAGGATCTCCGCGACCAACTCGGCATGACGGTGCTGTTCATCACTCACGACATCGGGCAGGCGTGCTACCTGGCCGACCGGGTGCTGGTTATGGAGCACGGCGTCATGGTGGAGCAGGGCAAGACTGACGAGGTGATCTTCAACCCGCAGCACGAGTACACCAAACGCCTACTCGCCGATGTGCCGAAACTGCACGAGGAGCTCGAGCTGCACGACCTGCGTGAAGAGCTGCAGCAGGCGGGCGAACTGGCCTAGCAGGCGAACCCGGCCGGGAGATGCTGCGCACCGATTTGCGCACGGGATGGACCGTGCGCGCCATTGTGGGGGACTGGGACGGGCGAGCGCCCGGGAACTATCCGGCAGAGGTGCCGGGCTGCGTACACACCGATCTGATGGCGGCCGGCGTCATTCCCGATCCGTATCTGGACGGGAACGAGGCTGCCCTGACGTGGATGTATGACATCGACTGGCGGTACGCGACGACGCTTGATCCCGATGCACTCGACCTCGAGTCACCCGCTTCCGATGAGCGCGTTGATCTTGTCTTCGAGGGCATCGACACCATCGGCAGCATTCGAATCGGAGGCGACGCACACCGGGTCGAGCTGGGACGCACATACAACATGCACCGCTCGTACCGCTTCGACATCTCTCCGCATCTCGATGGCAGCTCGGTGGACATGGAAGTTGATCTTCAGTCCGCGACCGGGTACGTCGAGGCGGAGCGAGACCGCCTCGAGGATCGTCCCCGGGCGTACGGTCCGCCGTACAACTTCATTCGCAAGATGGCCTGCAGTTTTGGCTGGGATTGGGGACCTGACTTCCGCACGGCTGGTCTGTGGAAGCCGGTGCTGGTGGAACGCTGGAGGGTTGCGCGGCTGGCCCAGGTACGCCCCATCGTCACACTCGACGCCGCTGGCACCGGCCGAGTCGAGCTCCGGATCGACCTGGAGCGTCTGGATCCAAACGCATCCCTCACCATCACCGCCGACATTCTCGGCCACCGCGTCGAGAGGCCCGTAGATGCGGGGGCTGGCACCGCAACGCTGGTCATCGACGTCCCGGACGCGCCCGTGTGGTGGCCGATCGGCTACGGCGAGCAGCCGCTGGCCGAACTCACCGTGGCCCTCTCAACAGATGATCAAGAACTCGACATATGGCAGCGGCGGCTTGGCTTCCGCACAGTCAAGCTGGACACCTCTCCGGATGAGAACGGCACTCAATTCACTCTCTCGGTCAATGACCGGCCGCTGTTCGCCAAAGGCGTCAACTGGATCCCAGATGATCATTTCTTGACCCGGATCACTGCTGAGCGCCTGGAACGCCGGCTCGACCAGGCTGTCGCCGCCAACGTGAATCTGCTTCGGGTCTGGGGCGGTGGCATCTATGAGACCGAGGACTTCTATCGGGCGTGTGATGAGCGCGGGCTGCTGGTGTGGCAGGACTTTCTGCTGGCCTGTGCGGCGTACCCGGAGGAGTCGCCACTGTGGAACGAGATAGAAGCCGAAGCCCGGGAGAACGTGGTGCGGCTGATGCCGCATCCGTCACTGGTGTTGTTCAACGGTGGCAACGAGAACCTCTGGGGACACGAGGACTGGGGTTGGCAGGAGCGGCTGGACGGTCGGACGTGGGGAGCCAGGTACGCCTTCGAACTCTTCCCTCGCATCGTGGCCGAGCTTGATCCAACCCGCCCGTACTGCGACAACAGCCCTTACTCGCCTCGGGTGGACGGACGGCAGGCCCCTCCGAACGATCCCGACCATGGCACGCACCACCAGTGGGATGTCTGGAACAAGATCGACTACACCGCGTACCGCAGCGAGATTCCGCGATTCTGTTCGGAGTTCGGTTTCCAGGCACCGCCGGCTTGGCGCACCTTGATCGATTGGGTGCACGCGGTTGACGGTGGTCCGTTGGCTGCGGCGAGCGATCCGAAGAACGACCCGAACTTCCTGCTGCACCAAAAGGCCGCTGAAGGCAATGGCAAGCTCGATCGTGGCCTGGATCCGCACTTAGGGGTGCCAGCCAACTTCACGGATTGGCATTGGGCCACGCAGCTCAATCAAGCACGCGCTGTCAGGTACGCGATTGATCACTACCGACGATGGTGGCCGCGGACCGCAGGCGCGATTGTCTGGCAGCTCAATGACTGTTGGCCGGTCACCTCCTGGGCGGCGATCGACTCCGAGGAGCGTCCCAAACCACTGTGGTACGCGTTGCGTCGGGCATTCGCGCCACGCATGGTTGTCTTCGCTATCGCGGACGGGGTCGTTTCGGCCGTGCTCCTCAATGACACCGACGAAGTCTGGCAGGGTGAGCTAGAGCTGAGCCGTCAGAACCTCGGGGGTCTGGCGCTGGCGAATGCGAGCTTTGAGGTCGACATCGAGCCGAGAACCGTGGCCTCGATCGCGCTTCCTGTCGAGCTCTCGATGCCGGGGGACTCGACTGCCGAAATCGTGGTCGCTCGGGTCGGCACGCTGACCCAGGTGCACACCTTCGTCGAAGACCTTGAGCTGGCGCTGGATGCGAATCCGATCGACGTTGAGGTCATGGAGAGCGAGAGCGGCTACGCCGTTACGGTCACGGCCCGCTCGCTTGCCCGCGATGTCACACTGCTCGCTGATCGAGCGGCCGCCGATGCCACAGTCGATGATGCGCTGGTCACCTTGCCTGCAGGGCAAAGCACAACTTTCCAGGTTCGTACGAGCGCTCGAGATCTTGAGCAGGTGCTTGGTCGGCCACCGGTACTTCGGACCGCCAACGACCTCCAGCACACTAAGAGTGGTGTTAAGCGCGGGTGAGATCGTCGTGCCGGCCGAACTGGCTGCGCTGCACGAAAAATACTCGGGTGAGGCCGGTCGTGTCTGGATCGCTGGACTGCCCGCGATGGCTGCTGCCTATCTGGATCGATGGGAGTTGGTCGGCGACGGCCAGGTTGCATCTGGTGCTGTTGCACTGATCATTCCGGTCGCCCGTCGCGATGGTTCCCAAGCCGTGCTCAAGTTGCAGCCGGTTGATGATGAAACCGAGGGAGAGCCGGCTGCGCTGAGGACCTGGGCGGGACGGGGGGCGGTGCGGCTGCTGGAGCATGATTCCGGTTCGGGGGCGATGCTGCTGGAGAAGCTCGATGCTTCACGAGACCTGGACACGATGGAAGACGATCTTGCTGCCGCCCAGATCATCGCGGAGCTGCTAGTACAACTCAACTCCGTGCCTGCGCCTGCGGGCATGCGCCACCTCAGCGATGTCGCCGCGGCCACCCTGGCGGGGACGCCGGAGGCAATTCGGCTGGTCGAGGACGCTGACGAGCGTCGAGTTTTGATCAACTGTGCAGCCCGCGTCCAGGAGTTGATCACCGATCGTCTTGATAATTGGTTGTTGCATTGGGATCTGCACTACTTCAACACGCTTTCGACCCTGGACGACCCTCAGCAGTGGAAAGCGATCGATCCTAAACCGCTCAGCGGCGATCCTGGCTTCGAGTTGTTGCCTGCCTTGTGGAACCGTTGGGACGATCTCGTCGGGACCGGTGACCTACGGCGGGCCCTATTGCGCCGTTTCGACCTGATGACCGAGGTCCTCGGACTGGACCGATCGCGCGCCGCCGGCTGGACCCTGGGACGCGTACTCCAGAATGCCGTCTGGGATCTCGTCAGATTCAGTGAGGGCCACATCGACCCCACCCACCGCACCATCGCCGAGGTGCTGATCGAAGCACGGCACTAGTGCCGCGGAGTCCACGTCTGTTTACGCGTCACCCGAAGAGATGCTTCAGTGGGGGCATCGGCTGGCTCGACTTGCGGATGATGATCATCGATGTACCAGAGCATGCACTTGCTCATCAATTCCATCGACGTCAATAAGGAGCGCATGATCATGACCTTTCGATTCGGACTCAACCCGCTGCCCTGGGTGCTGACACCCGACGGCTTCGAACTTTCGGTTCCGGTGCTGCGACGGGCGTTCGGTGAGATCAGCCAGACTCCGTTCGTCGGTATCCATGCCGACCCACCTGCCGATCTCGACGCCGACGGTTACCGGGAGTTGCTGGCGGAATACGGGCTCGTACCTGCTCCCGGGTACTTCTCTGCCGATTTCGCCGACGAGGCCGGCAAGACAGTGGTCGAGGCGGCCAAGCGGCACGCGGGAGTACAAGCCGCGCTTGGTAATACCGAGGCCTTTGTTGCAGCCGGGATCGCGCCGGCCCGCCGCAACACGCCTGCCGCCGGGCATGACGCCGACGGCAGCCGGCTGCAACGCGTGATCGACCGTGTCGGCGCGGCTGCTGAAGCGATCACCGCGGAGGGAGTGCGGCCGGCTCTGCATCCCCACGTCGGTACCTGGATCGAGACCGAGCCGGAAGTCGATTCAGTCCTGGCTGGGGTGCCTAGCACTGTCCTGGGATTCGGACCGGATACCGGTCACCTGACCTGGGCAGGAATGGATGCCGTCGCCGTGATGCGCCGATATGCCGACCGGATCGCAGCTGTACACGTCAAAGACGTACGCCTCGGCCAAGCTGAGGAGGCAAAGGCCGCCGGTGCCGACTACAACGGCTCGACTCGCGGTCCCAACCAGGTATGGACCGAACCGGGCCGTGGTGATGTTGATCTTGTCGGCGCTCTCGCCACATTGCCAGCCGACTTTACCGGCTGGGTGATCGTGGAGGTCGACGTGCCGGAGGCACCCAGCAACCTGGAATCGACCCAGATATCGGCGCGCTGGGTTCTTGATCATTGCGGCCCCGACGCCTTCTGAACCACGCAGCTGTGGTCAGCAGCCAGCTTTCCGAGTCACTGGATGAAGGCGCGTAGCGAGGCGGCGAGCTGGACGGGCTTCTCCTCCGGTCTTGACCTCGCGCAGCGCGGCGAGGTAGTGGCTGAGCTCGGGCGTCGACAGATCAGTGGTGGATGTGGTCGAGGTGCAGCATCTGCTCGAGTACGTGGTCGAGCTCTTCATCGTTGAAGATCGACTTCCAGTCCTCCTTGATGATCTTCTCGCGTCCGTAGTCCATGGCGATCAGACAGGCGTCGGAGAACGGGTTGTCGCCGCGCAGTCCGTTGGCCAGAGCGACTTGGACGTGACCCATCAACATGGCACGGGCGGCGGGTTCGGGCACCCCGACGGTGTGGATGGCCTCTTGCAGCGCGTCGTTGAGCAGGTCCCCGACCATGCAGGCGACAACCTCGACGAGGGTGGGCTCGAGGTAGGCGAGCTGCTTGACCGTGACCCAGTGGACGTCGACGACTGGGGCGTACATCAGCCGGATCACCGTCTCAGCGGCGGCCTGTTTGTCGACGTTGCCTGACTCCAAGGCAGCCACGACGTCTTGAGGTGCGGCGATGCCGCCGAAGGTGTCGTTGAGCTCGGCCTCGGTCTTGCGCTGCAGAAACACGGACGGGTGGCAGGGGTGCGCGACGGCGTACTCGATATCGGGTCGCTGGTAGAGCAGGTTGGCGTACGCCGCGGCGGGGTCGAGGGTCAGCACGATGGTGCCGGGCTGGAGCTGTGGAACCAGCTGCTCTGAAACCGGGCCTAGGGCGACGTCGGGGACGGCGAGAATCACCACATCGGCGTCGCGAACCGCCGTGTCGGACTCGGTGAGACTGCGACCGGCATCGCGGGTGCGTTGCTGGCCGGCGGGCGAGTTTTCGACATAGCGGACGTCGTGGGAGCTGCGCTGCAGGTTGTCGGACACTCGGATGCCCATCTTGCCCCCAGCTCCCACCACGGCGATCTTCAGTTGCTGTTCGGTCACGCTGCTTGGCTCCTTAGGTAGTCAAGGTTGTGGAGGTTCCAGTCGTTTTCGGTGCGGATGGTGCTGGCGCTGTCCCCCTGCCACGGCAGCCAGTGCTCGATGATCTGGCTGAGACCCAGCTCGCGCGCCTGGGTCGTAGTGATCAGGTGCCGATAGTCGAGCAGGCCTTCTCCGAGCGGGCAGCCCGCAAGGGTGAAGCCGACCCAACCGTTCTGGCGACTGAACGCGAAGTCTTTGACGTGAATGTTGCGCGCGTACGGCGCGACGGCCTCCACGGTTGCGGTTGGTAGCTCGAGCGCGGCGACGCAATTGGCGGGATCGACACAGATGCCGATCGACGGGGCGCCGACGCGGGTCACGATGTCGACCAAGGTGCTCACCGGAACCTGTTCATAAGTCTCGAGTGCGATCGTGACGCCTGCCTCTTCGAACACTGGCGCGACCGATGTCAACAGCTCCACCGCTTCATCGGGACTCGGACGATGGTCCGCGGTGTTGATCATGCTTCGTACCAGCGTGGCGTCGAGGCGGCGGGCCATCTCGAGGTAGCGCCGAAGGTGCTGGGGCTGCACTCCGCGAGTGCCAAGCTCCAGTCGAACCCCCCGCTCGGTGGCGCGGACTCGTAGCTGATCAAGGTCACTCGTGTCGTAGGAGTCGATCGCCGGGTAGTCGCAGATCTGGAAGAGGCGCACTCCCAGGTCGGCGGTGCGATTCACCATGTCGATCATGGAAAGGGGTGTCTCGGCGGTCGCGTGCCACTGCCAGAAGAACGCGTAGGTGCCGAGTCCGATGGTCACGTCACCGCTCCTTTCAGGCTCGCCCGTCAACCTCGACCTCGTCAACCACCGCGGCCAGTGCCATTGGGTCGGGTGCCAATCGGCCGAGGAACAGTACGTCCACGCCACCCGCGAGGAGGCTCAACCGCCCAGGCTGTGCACTTCCGCGCCCATTGTTGTCAAGGGTGATTCACTTGTCAACCGGTTAACCAGTTGCGGTCTGCGCCAAGGTCAGCTGAGCCGCTAGGTGGCCCGAGGAGCGTCGAGGGAACGCAGCAGCCGGGCCTTTGCGCTATCCATGTGCGCGCTCATGGCGGCCGCGGCGGCCGTGGAGTCGTGGGCGCGCACCGCTTCAAGGACGGCTCGATGCTCTGAGCAGGTGAGCTCGGCATGTTGAGAGTCGTTGAGTGCCCGCTCGACCCAGACCCGGATCAACGAACGGACGGTCTGCAGTAGGTCCTCCAAAACAGCGTTATTGGCCGCACGAGCGATCGTCTGGTGAAAGCGCATGTCCGCGGCCACGAACACGCCGAAGTCGGCCCGGCTCGACTCCATGTCCATCAGCTGGTCTTCGAGCTCGGCGACGACAGTCGAGCTTGCGTGCTCAGCTGCGAGCCGTGCCGCTTGCACCTCGAGTCCGTGCCGGACGTCGATGAGTTCGCGGGTCTTGGGTTCACCGATCAAGATCCCCCACGACAGGGTCTGGGGCAGCAGCTCGGACGCTCGTCCCCGCAGATAGGTGCCCGACCCTGGGCGTACGTCCACGACCCCGAGCACCTCCAGCGCGGCCAGCGCCTCACGGACCGCTGAACGTCCGACCCCCATCGAGCTCGCGAGCTGGCGCTCGGGCGGAAGCCTGTCGCCGGGGGCAACCGTGCCGGTGGTGAAGAAGTCCAATAGCCGCCGGGTGACCTCGGTGACTGCTGTCGTGCTGGCGATGCTCCCGCCCAGCGCCGTCAACTCCTCAAGTGGGGGGAGACGTTCGTCGGCCTTCGGACGGGGCATGGCCGCAGCCTACAGCGAGCAACTCGCCAATTCGGTCAACCGGTTGACATGTTGGCAACTCTCGTGCACGATTACGCCCGTAAGTCGCTCTCGGGCGGAGCTTTGACATGTGGCTCTCTCGCCGGACATTAGCCAGCCGCCCATGTAGGCGTCT
>Ga0222622_10000885_pt1 | contig 11864 bp, 10 predicted proteins | sample PLM2_5_b1metaG_FD_177335 | JGI IMG/M metagenome (GOLD analysis project Ga0222622, IMG submission 177335) | Groundwater sediment microbial communities from an aquifer in East River, Colorado, USA - PLM2_5_b1 | ecosystem: Environmental > Terrestrial > Soil > Riparian zone | place: USA: East... | reverse complement strand
ACACTCGGCGACGTGATGAAGGAGTCGGCCAGCGCGGCGTTGAGCTATACGCGCTCGCGCGCAGCGGCGCTCGGCGTCGAGCGGGACTTTCACAAGACGCGCGACCTGCACATCCACATCCCGGCCGGCGCGACGCCCAAGGACGGTCCGTCAGCCGGGATCGCCATCGCTGCTGCCGTCGTCAGCGCGCTGACCGGTGTGCCCGTTCGTGGGGACGTTGCGATGACGGGTGAAGTGACGCTGCGCGGGCGCGTGCTGGCGATCGGTGGGCTGAAGGAGAAGTCAGTTGCGGCCCATCGTTATGGCATCAAGCACGTGATCATTCCACACGGCAACGCGCGCGAAGTCGAGGATCTGCCCGAGGAGGTGCAATCGGGCATTGTCTTCCATCCCGTGCGAACGATGGACGAGGTGCTCGCCTTCGCGCTGCGCAGTCAGCCGTCGGCCGCGCGCGATGTCGTACGCGCCGCCGCGACAGCGCACTGATGCTCGACCGCCTGAAGTCACCGCACGACGGTGACACCGAGCCGAAGATACCGCCGGTGCCGCACGGCGATTCGTTGCCGGGCGGCCAGGATGCCCCAACCGAGCCGCCACCGCTCGTCATTCGCGAGATCGAGTATCTCGGCCCGATGGCGACGCCGAAAGGATGGCGTCCGACGCACGCGTATCCGGAAATCGCCTTCGCCGGGCGCTCCAACGTCGGAAAATCGACGCTCATCAACACGCTCGTCCAGCGAAAGAAGCTCGCGCGCGTCAGCAACACGCCAGGCAGAACGCGCGAGATTCACTTCTTCCGAGTCAACAAGGACTTCGTGCTGGTCGACCTGCCAGGATACGGCTACGCACGCATCGCCAAGGAGCGCCGCGCCGAATGGAAACCGCTCATCGAGACCTTCCTCCGGGACAGCGCGGGTCTTCGCGGCATCGTGATGCTGCTCGACGTGCGCCGTGATCCGTCCGCCGACGACGAACACATGCTCGATTTCCTGGCGGACCTGGGCCTGCCGGTGATCGTCGCCGTGACGAAGGTGGACAAGCTCGCGCGGAGCGAGGTCGCAGAGCGCGTGACGGCGATCGCGAAATCGATCGGCCTCGACGAGGAACAGGTCATTCCGTTCAGTGCCATCTCCGGCATCGGACGGAAAGAGCTCGCGGAAGCAGTCATGTCGCTGCTCGCCCAGCAATCGTGGAGAAGCTCGTGAGGTCCGTCGGGTTGCGCGTCGCGACGCAATCGTGCGGTGCGGCGGCGATGTTGATCGTCGCCGCGTGCGGCGGTGCGGTCCCGTCGACCGACCCCGCGCCGGCGCCCGCCGTGCCGCGCCCTGCTCCGCCGCGTCAGGACAGCGCGACGACGATCGTGCCGGCCGGCTACGGCACGCTCAGACAGGAGGATGTCGCGATCCGGATGCAGGTCGGGCAGGTGCAGGTGCGCGCCATTCCGCTCGACGAATCGGTGATTCGGGTGCTCGCTCCGGACTCCTACCGCTCATTGCACGGACTTCGGGAGAGCCGGCGCGACGCGATCGAGCGGTTGGCAGGGCGTTATCTCCTCCGCGAGCGCAATGTCTGGCTGGTGAGCTTCTACGGTCTCGCGCCCGACGCCCGGTTCTCGCCAGCTGAATTGACGCTCACCGTCTCCGGGCGCGACTACCGGCCGCTCGAGGTGCTGCCCCTCAGCTCGGGGTTCGGCGAGCAGCGGCTGCAGCAGCACGAAACGCAGACTGCCCTCTATCTCTTTCCCGACGGCGTCAACCTCTCACAGCCGCTGACCGCTCGCATGGAGAACGGGCAGGACGCATCGTGGGCGGAGACCGTGCGTCGCATCGACCAGGAGCGCGCATTGATACGCGGCCGCGCATCGCGAAGTACGACGTCGCCGTAATTGTCATCAATCGCTTCAGAGCACGCGCAGCACGTCCTCGACATCGCCGGCATTTCCAGCCGCCAGGATTTCGGTGATCTCGCGCAGCGCCGCGCGCTCTCGCGGCCATGCGAATCGTTGCAGCGCCTCGGCCACGGAGAGCCACGCGTGTGCTTGATGCTCGTCGCCGAGCACGATGTTGGCCGGCTCGGCGACAAACGCCGCGAAGACGACGGCCATCTGTACCGTATGCGACGCGTGGAGGTAGAAAGGCTGCACCGTCACGTTATAGAGCCGGTCCGCCGTTAGGCCCGTCTCTTCACGTACTTCCCTTACGGCCGCCTGTTCGGGCTCCTCGCCGGGTTCGATTCGGCCGTGCACGGTTTCCCACGACGTCGGGCACCGTGTACTCCGCCCGCGCTGAAGCACGAGAACACGCCACTCCGGCTTGAGCGGGCGTATAACGTAGACGTCGACGGTTCCGATCGAGAGTTGTGGCATGGCGGGCGGATGGAGAGCGTGAAAGCTATCGCGTCCGCTCCCGTCGTCGTCAGCCCGGATCCGTGAGCTCGAGTGCGTCGATCGAAGCCATGACGACCTCGACGTCGAGCGCCCGCAACCTCTCTCGCACGGTGCTCCGCTCCGCTGCGCGCGCGCGCCCCGGCACGACCGACTCGCCGCGTCGGCCGGCATGGGCGGCGCGGGCCAGCGCCTCGGCAGCCGGAGGCAGCGGAAGCTCCAGCACGCGCAGCAGCTCCGCGGTCGACGTGAATCCCGCCTCGACCTGTTCCACGCCAGCGTCCCACAGGCGCTGCATGCCTCCCTCGTGCGCGACGTGCTCTATCTCTACTGCCGCGGCGCCGTGCGCGATCGCCTGTTCCACGGCCGACGTCGACTCGAGAACCTCGAGCGCGGCGAGCCGGCCACGATAGCCGGTGCCGCCGCAGACGCGGCACCCGCGCTCACGCCACCTCGTTGACGTCTCGCCGAAGTACCGGCCGAGTGCAGGACCGAGCTCCGCGTCGTCCACGGTACGGCACGAGGCGCACAGCCGACGCAAGAGCCGCTGGGCGACGACGCCGCGAAGCGACGCGGCGATCTTGTACCGATCCACGCCCAGGTCGTCCAATCGTGCGATCGCACCCGCTGCATCGATCGTATGCAGTGTGGACAGGACGAGGTGGCCGGTCAGCGCCGCCTGAATGGCGATCGTCGCCGTCTCGGCGTCCCGGATCTCACCGACGAGAATCACGTCCGGATCCTGCCGAAGGATCGATCGCAGCGCGGCCGCGAAGGTGAGGCCGGTCCGCGTGCTGACCTGGACCTGCACGATCCCGGGGAGCCGATACTCGACCGGGTCTTCTACCGTCACGACGTTGAGTCCGCGGCCAAGGATCGAGCGCAGGGCGGCATAGAGTGTCGTGGTCTTGCCCGATCCGGTGGGGCCTGTGACGAGGATCATCCCTTCTCGCGCGTCGATCAGCCTCGTGAGAAGAGCTAGCGCGTTAGGCGACAGGCCGAGCGAATCGAGAGTCACGCCGCCGGCCCGAGCGTCGAGGACCCGCAGCACGACTTTCTCGCCGTGCGCGGCGGGTAGCGTCGAGACGCGAAGATCCACCTGTCCTGCACCGAGCGACACGGTGAGCCGTCCGTCCTGCGGCCGCAGTCGGTCCGCGATGTCGAGACCCGCCATGATCTTGATCCGTGATACCAGCGGAAGTCCGGTCTCCGGCTCGAGCGTACACACGTTGCGCAGCACACCGTCGATGCGGTGGCGCACGGCGACGGCGTTCTCTTCGCGCTCGAGATGGATGTCGCTGGCCCGGGCGGCGATCCCGTCGGCGATCAACGTATCGACGAGCGCGATGATCGCGCCCTCCACCGGCGCGTCGGCGGCGCGCTCAGCGGATTCCATTGACGCGGGATCGGCGCTCGGTGGGGCGGACCACGCCGACGCGGCGGCGTACAGCTCATCGAGCCCGCGAGCGATCGTCAGTGGTGACGCCAGGAGGGCGCGCACCCTCCGTCCAGTCGCGAAGGCGAGCGTGCGCTCGCAGTCCAGATCATATGGCGTCGGTGTGGCGATCGTCAGCATGGTCTCGGTCAGCTCGACAGGCAGGACTGCGAACCGTCGCGCCCACTGTTCCGGCACGGCGTCGCGCATGCTCGCCGTCGGCCGCGCTCCATCCCATGTCTCGATCCCCAAGTGCGCCGCCCCCTCGCGCAGAACGACGTCATCATCGATCAATCGGCGGCGGACCGCCGCCTGCCAGAGGCCACCGCCGCACGTAGCCAACAATCGCGCGAGGTCCTCCGGGGCGAGAAGACGCTGCAAGACCGGGACGAGCCACCGGTCGCGGACGGATGGGGAGTGCGTGTCGGTGGACATCGCTGTCATGATGGCTGCCGACCGCCCGCACTCCCGCATCATTTTAGCGCACGTCGTGGCCAACGCACCCGTGGGCGCGCGGACACCCAATCACAGCACGCTCCAGAACTCGCGGGCGACGTCGATCGAGAACGTCCACCGCCCATCGCGCATGCCGCGCGCGACATCCAATCGGAGCATGTCGAACGGGGCGAGCAGGCCGACCCCGATTGCGGGGTAGACACCGGCTCGGCCGCTTGGCGCTCGACGGACGCGATCCACAGCGACGGCGTGGACGAACGGCGCCAGAGTCGCTTGCCCCGGTGCGCGACCGAACCGGCCTAACGGTATCGCGAAGAACGGAACCGGCATCCGCAACTCGATGCGCTGCGAAGCGCCACGCTCGGCGACGAACGCGTCGGACTCGTATCCGGGACCAGTCGTCGGGCCGCCGAGATACACGAGATCCTGCGCGGAGAGCGGCTCCCTCGAGTCCCCGATGGCAACCGTGGTGTGCAGCACCAACCTCGTCTCGCCTAACGGGCGTTCGGCATTCAACCCGGCGCTGCCTCGAATTACCCTCGTGCGCGCATCGCCGGCTATGGAGCCCAATCCTCCTCCGCCTTCCTCTCCTCGCATCGACGCGAAGCGCAGTTCGCCGCGCGCGCTGTTCTCGAATCCGAGCCAGCCAAGCGTCGTCGGGTGCTCGAGCGAAAGCGTGAAACGAGGCCCCCGCTGTCGGCGCGCCGCGATCGTCGGCTCGTATCGGCCGGCGGCCGGCGTCGCGTGCACCGCCAGGCGTCGTTGACGCTCGTATCCGGCGGAGACGTGCCACATCAGCGACGGACCTTGCGCCCACGTCAGGCGCACACCTGCTCCGACTACACCGAAGGGCTGCGTGTAATCGCTGCCGAACTCCTGGGCGGCAATGCTATTCCGGGCGAGGGACGCCTCCGGCTCGTCGCGTGCCTCGCGAAAATCGTGGAATCCGAAGACTTCCGCGCTGCTCCCAGTCGCTCGCCGCCATCCGAGCGACACCGCGCCTTTGCCGCGCTTGTCATCCACTCCGTAGCGGCCCCCAGCGGTCGCAACCACGCCGCGTCCCATCCGCCGCGCCACCGCTGCCCCGATCGCCAGGCCTTCGACTCGATTGACGCGCGCGATGTCGGAGATGCCGCGCGCCGAGACTCGCGCGTCGCGACGTGTCTCGAGCGCCTTCTGCCGTACGAGTGACCGCGCTTCCTCCTGGACACGTCGTACATCCTCGTCGGTCACGGCGCGCACGTCGCTCGGCAGGGAATCGAGAATGCGGCCGATGAAACCCTTGTTCAGTTGCGCGCGCGGAGCGCTGAGCGCGATCTCCGGCCCGGCGAAGAGCGACATCGGGAGGCCGGTGTTGACCTCGTAGCAGCAGATCTCCCATCGACCACGGATGATGCCTCGCGCCGGAAAATCCAACACAGTCCCCGTCCGGCGGATCTCGATCTCCTGGCGGCTCGGAAGCCAGAAGCGTCCGTCCACCAGGGTGCTCTCCAGCACGACGGAGATGTCGTCGAGGTTCTTGTCGCGGAACGCAGCGCTCGTGAAGGAAAACGCCATGCGCACGACCTGCGCAGTCTCGCGCTCGACGAACACCGCGCCCACGACCCGCGGCTTCGTGTCGTCCTTCGGGCGTACGCGGATGACATCGACGGTGATCGTGCGGCCAGGAATCTCTATGCCGAGCGAGTCGCCGACATCGAAGTCGTACTCTTTGAGCCCGTTCGCCGAGAGCGGATGCGGAACGTCGATCACCTCGTCGCCGTCGCCGAGCCGGATGATGCTCGGAAAGTTGTTCTGGACGATTCCGAGGTGATCGCGGTGGTAGGTGATGTCTGTCGGCAGCAGCAGCGTGTCGCGGAGTCCGACGATGCGCTGCTTGCTGAGGTCCGGCGACTTCCAGTAGACTTCCAGCAGTAGCTCGTCCGCCTTTACGATTCGTGGCGGCTCGCGAAAGCCTTCGCCGAGCTGGCCGAGGAAGGTCAGATAACCGTGCGCGCGGGCCTTGTAGTCGACCAGACCCGAATCGGCGAGTTGGCGGGCGCGCCGTTCGGTCGCCTGACGAACGAGCATCAGCGAACGCTCGTCGTTCCATCCCTGCGCCGCGCACGATTGAGGCGCGCCGATCCATCCTGACACCAAGAGCGCGGCCGTCGCCGCAAGCATCCACCGCATGATTCGCGAATATCGCGGGCGTTTCATCGAGCCACAAGCGTTCTTCGTCTGCCGGCACGGTCGACTGATGGTCAGTCGGCCGTGAGCTTCGAAGACTTCCTCCCATTGGCGCAGCACGCCGCAGCCGAACGTCCGGGTCTTGTTCCCGTATGGCGCGATTGTCTGCTCGATGCCGACACGCCGGTTTCAGCGTTCGCCAAGCTCCGGCGCGGTGCGTTTGCCTTTCTGCTCGAGTCGGCGCCGGCAGGTAGTGAGACGTGGTCGCGGTACACGTTCCTTGGCACCGAGCCGCGCAGCGCGTGGCGACTGCGAGACGGCATCGTCGAGGACTGGACGCTCGAGCGCGGCTGGCACGGTGCGCGGCAGCCTGCCGATCCCCTCGAGGACTTGCGCGCACTCGTCGACGCTTATCAGCCGGCGGACGTGCCGGAGCTGGGTGCGTTCTGGGCGGGCGCTGTCGGATTCCTGAGCTATGACGTCGTCCGTCTCATCGAGCGTCTGCCCAGTCCGCCGCCACGGGGGCTGGACGTGCCGGACGCGCTGTTCGTCTTCACGCGCACCGTCGTCATTATCGACAATCTGCACTCCCAGGCGAGGATCGTCGTCGGCGTTCCAGTCGATCCGAAGGCGAGCGACGCTGCGCTCCGCGCGGCATACGTGCGCGCCAGCACGGAGATCGACGAGACGATCGGCCGGCTTCGCGCGCCAAGTAGTGTTGCTCCTCTGGATCTCGATCGGGACGCGGCGCCGGCCAAGGGCAGATCGACTTACGAGCGCGCGCGCTTCATGGCACACGTCGAGAGGATTCGCGAGTACATCGCGGCGGGCGACGCGTTCCAGGTTCTCCTCGCACGGCGAATCGTCGTGCCCCACGACTTTTCCAGCGAGTCGCTCTATCGCGCGCTACGCGTGATCAACCCGTCTCCGTACATGTACCATCTCGTGCTCGATGGCGTGGAGCTGGTCGGCAGTTCTCCAGAGCTGCTCGTTCGCGTCGCCGGCAGTCGCGTCACCGTGCGTCCGATCGCCGGCACGCGGCCCCGGGGCCGCACGCCGGGCGAAGACGAAGCGCTCTCCGCCGAGCTTCTCGCCGACGAGAAGGAGCGCGCGGAGCATATCATGCTCGTCGATCTGGGCCGCAATGACGTCGGGCGCATCGCACGTTATGGCAGTGTCGAGGTGACGGAGCTGATGGTCGTCGAGCGCTACTCTCACGTGCTCCATCTGGTGAGCGAGGTGCGCGGTGCGCTTCCTCCGGATGCGAGCGCGGTCGACGTCTTTCGGGCTGTCTTTCCCGCCGGCACGATGAGTGGCGCACCGAAAGTGCGTGCAATGCAGATCATCGACGAGCTGGAGCCGGAGCGCCGCGGTCCGTATGCCGGCGCGGTCGGCTACATCGCGGCGGGCGACCGTCGCATGGACCTGGCGATCACGATCCGCACGTGTGTCATCGCCAACGGCGAGGCCTCGGTGCAGGCGGGTGCTGGAATCGTCGCCGACAGCGTTGCCGAGCGCGAGTGGGAGGAGACGGAGAGCAAGGCTCGCGCGATGCTCACAGCCATCGGTCAAGTCCGCGCAACGGGCTTGAAGGGCGGTCGGGGCTCGTCGAAGCGAGCCGGGAGCTAGGCGGGGGACCTACGCCACGCCATATTTGTTCGCGATGACGTACAAGCTGATCAGCACTGAAGGGGAACAGACCTTCGAGCTTCGCGCCGGCGGTACGCTCGTCGTCGGGCGCGCGCTCACGAGCGACATCCCCGTTCTCGATCCCACGATCTCCCGGCGACACGCGGAGGTCATTGGCGACGAAAACGGCGTGTTCATTCGCGACCTCGGATCGAGCAACGGCACGTTCCTCAATGGCGTGAAGATCGAGGAGAGCCGCATCCAGCCGGGCGACGTGGTCACGTTCGGCAAGGTGCCGTTTCGCCTGAAAGAGGTCACGTCGGACATGCGGGCGGGCACTGTGCAGACGCCCGTCTCCCCGGACATGAACACGCCGCCCGGCGCCACGATCGTCCGGGCGCTGCCCGTTCGCGACTCGCGCCAGACGTTCGCGCGCCGGGTGAGCGGTGACAACGACGCCGTCACCGACGAGCGCGCGGCGGCTGTCACGCTCCAGGAGAAGAACGAACAGAAGCTCGCCCTGTTGCTCGAGGTCTCGAAGGGGCTCACCCGCGCCGCCGACGTCGATGCGCTGCTCGACAAGATTGTCGGCGAGGTCTACAAGATCCTCGACGTCGATCGCGTCGCAATTCTGCTCGTTGATGCCCAGGGCGACCTGCAGCCCAAGATCGCGCGAGACAAGCGCGGCGTGACGGCGGGTCGGATGGTACCACAGTCGATCGTGCGAAAAGTCGTCGAGGAGAAAGTCGCCATCCTCTCCGACAACACGCTCGAGGATCAACGCTTCGGCGGCCAGTCGATCGTCATGCAGCGCGTTCGATCGGCGATTTGTGGACCGCTCATCGGCAGCGAGGAGAAAGTGCTTGGCGTCCTCTACGTCGACAACCTCACGACGGCCCACCGATTCAGCGAAGAGGACCTCGAGTTCCTGATCGCCTTCGCCGGCATTGCCGGCGTCGCCATCGAGAACTCACAGTTCTCCGAGCGGATACGCAGGGAGACGCTGGCTCGCAGCAACTTCGAGCGGTACTTCGCGCCTGGTCTCGCCGCGCGCATCGCGAGCTCGCCAGACGCGGTGAAGCTGGGCGGCGAGAAGCGGCAGGTCGCGGTGCTCTTCAGCGACATCCGCAATTTTACGGCGCTCTCCGAGTCGATGACGCCGGACGATATCGCTTCGCTGCTGACCGAGTACTTCACCGAGATGGTCGAATGCGTGTTCAGAAATGGCGGCACGCTCGACAAATTCATCGGAGACGCGGTCATGGCGCAGTGGGGCGCGCCGATCGGTGAGGTCGACGACGCCGATCGCGCGATTCGCGCGGCAATCGAGATGATGGAGGAGCTCGAGAAGCTGAACGCGAAGTGGCGCGCTGCCGGGCGTCCTGAGATCGCCATCGGCATCGGCCTCAACTACGGTGAAGCGTTCGCCGGCAACATCGGCTCTGAGCGCCGACTCGAGTTCACGGTCATCGGGGACACCGTGAACACGGCCAGCCGTCTCTGTTCGGCCGCCGACGGCGGCGAGATCCTGCTCTCGGAGGAGTTTCGCCGTGCCCTGCGCGACGCGCCCCCGCTCGAGGAGCGCCCGGCGATGGATCTGAAGGGCAAGAGTCAACGCGTTCCGCTTTACCGCGTCACTGTTTCGTGAATGTTCGAACGGCCGTGCCGCCACGCGGCTACGTGGCCGTGCGCGCGCGCCATGGCACGGCGATCGTCAAGGAGAGCGAATCGCGCGGCGTCGCCGAGATCCTCGAGCGCGGCACGTTGTACGCGCACGCTGCCACTCATCCGGATTCGACGCGCTATCGGGGGAGATTGCCCGCATTCGGCATTCCTCTGCCCCACAGCTCGACGCGCGTCGTCGTCAGGCATGCAACGCACGGCGGCATGCTTGCATGGATGACCGGTGATCGGTTCATCGGCGCTGGTCGCGCCCCCCATGAGCTCGAAGTCGCGCACGCCCTGCGCGACGCGGGCGTTCCAACACCGGAGCTCGTGGGGTACGCACTCTATCGGGGTGACCGCTTTTTCAGCCGGATCGACGTCGTGACGAGCGAAGTGCCCGATGCACTGGATCTCGCGACGGTGCTCGGCGAGTCGCCGAACGATCCGCGCCCCGCGCTCGAGGCGACGGCGCGCTTGATTGCCGCGCTGGCCAGCGCGGGTGCTCATCACGCCGACCTCAATCTGAAGAACGTCCTTATCGTCCAAGGTCCAGGTGGAACGACGGCCTCGGTCCTCGACGTGGATCGCGTCACGCTCGGCCTGAGCCGCGGCGATGCGATGAAGCGCAACCTGGCGCGCTTCGAACGCTCGGCGAGAAAATGGCTCGGCAAGGGTGCGCTTGCGGTGTCCGAGCTCGATCTGCGCTGGCTCGCCGGCCGCGCGAAGGAGCTCGCCGCATGATCGCAGCGCTCGACCGCATTGCAATCGTGATGATGAGTGCGGTCGGAGACGCTGTGCACGTGCTGCCCGTGATCAACGCCATCAAGCGCGCACGGCCGCAGAGTCATATTTCGTGGATCCTTCAGCCAGGTCCGGCCACACTTGTACGCGGCCATGAGTCGGTCGACGAGATCCTGCAATTCGACCGCGCCAGGGGCCCTCGCGCGTACATCGACCTGCGAAACCAGCTCGCTTCCCGCCGCTTTGATCTCGCCCTCGCGTTGCAGGTCTATTTCAAGGCCGGGCTCGTGCTGGCGATGACGCGTGCGAAGGTCAAGCTCGGGTTCGATCGTGCTCGCGCGCGTGACCTCAACTGGCTGTTCACGTCGCATCGCGTGCCACCACACCCGATGCAACACGTTCAGGACCAGTATCTCGAGTTTCTCCGGCCGTTGGGCATCGACCCGAACCCCATCGAGTGGAAACTTGGGCCGTGGCCGGACGAGCGCCTATGGCAGCGCGACTTCTTTGCGGCCATCGCGCGTCCCGCGGTGAGCATTGTCGTCGCGACGAGCAAGCCGGAGAAGGACTGGATGCCCGAACGCTGGGCTGAGGTTTGCGACGCTCTTTACTATGACTTGGAATGCAGCCCGTGCTGGTCGGCGGTCGGTCGCCGCGCGAGCTCGCCGCCGAACGCCAGGTCCTCGAGCGCGCGCGCTGTACGCCGGTCTCGGCGCTCGGCAGCGGTCTTCGCCGACTCGTCTCGATCCTCGATGGATCGTCGCTCGTGCTCTCTCCCGACACGGGGCCGCTGCACGTGAGCGTCGCCCTCGACCGGCCGGTCGTCTCACTGATCGCCTATTCGAACCCGAAGCGCGTCGGACCGTATCGCAGGTTTCGCGATCTGATGATCGATGCGTACGGCGAGCCTGGCGAGGATTATCCGGTGTCGATGGTGAATCGCCCGGGACGGATGCACCGCATCACGGTTCGTGACGTGCTCGAGAAGATCGAGCGGTGGAAGCTGCGTTACGCCGAAGGTACGGCGATCAGCCGGCCGAACTCGTAGCGCACGCCGACTCGCGCCATCAGGCCGATCAGCCGGGAGAGCGCCAGCCCCATCACGGCGAAATAGTCGCCTTCGATGCGCTCGACGATCGTCGCGCCGTATCCCTGGATCCCATAGGCGCCAGCCTTGTCCATCGGCTCGCGCGTCGCGATGTAGGCGGCGATCTCCGCGTCATCGAGCGCACGGAACGTCACCAGTACGCTCTCGACGCCCGACTCCACTCTCCCCTGCCTGACGACGGCAACCGCGGTCAGCACGGCGTGCGTCCGCCCGCTCAACGCTCGCAGCATTCTCGCCGCGTCGTCTTCGTCGCGTGGTTTCCCGAGAATGGCGTCGTC
>Ga0222622_10000881_pt1 | contig 11887 bp, 9 predicted proteins | sample PLM2_5_b1metaG_FD_177335 | JGI IMG/M metagenome (GOLD analysis project Ga0222622, IMG submission 177335) | Groundwater sediment microbial communities from an aquifer in East River, Colorado, USA - PLM2_5_b1 | ecosystem: Environmental > Terrestrial > Soil > Riparian zone | place: USA: East River... | reverse complement strand
ATCGGAGTCGATGTAGTCACGGAACGAATAGCGGCCGTCAGGCACGCGCTCGGCGAACGCCTTGCGCAGCGCGCGCTCGGACTGGTCCAGCATGCCGGCAAAGGCCGCCTCGACGGCACCGGTGCCGAAACGCTCGGCGATCTCCTCCATGCGGCGCCCGCCGAGCCGGACCGCCGCCATGATGGCGGAGAGATCGCCGCGCACCATGTCGGGGAAGCGCGTGTTGCGCACAAAAGTGCGGATCAGTTCCTCGTTCCAGACCCCATCGCGCAACACGCGCGAAGGAGGAACGACGATGCCCTCCTGGAACACGTCGGTCGCGGCCGGCGAGATCGAGCCCGGCACCATGCCGCCGATGTCCCAGAGATGACCCCATGCCTCGGCGAAGGCGACGATGCGCGCCTCGCTGAACACCGGCGCGATGAACACCATGTCGTTGTTATGGGAGACCGCGCCGTGCGAGCCGTAGGAGTCATTGTATAAATAGAGGTCGCCTGGTCGCATGTCGTCGCGGGGATAGCGCTCGAAAATGCAGTCGATGAGGTTGCCGGCGGCCATCGGCAGCGCGGTCGAGACGACCAGGCGCCCATCGCGATCGAAGAAGGCGGTGAAGTAATCCTTCTTCTCGCGGATGAACGGGCTCATGGCGCTTCGCTCGATCAGCGCCTCCATTTCGACGCGCGCCGACTGGATGGCGCCCTTGATCAGTTCCAGCGTGAGGGTGTCGAGATTGCGCATGCGTCAGCCCAGCCTGATGATCAGGTTGCCGTGGCGGTCGACCTCTGCGGTCTGACCAGGAAGGATAAGGCTCGTCGAGTCGAGCTGATCGACGACGGCGGGACCGGCAATCCGATGGCCAGCGCGCAGCGCGTCACGCCGGTAAGCGGGAACGCCGGCATGTAGAGCGCCGTCGAGCCTGACGGCGCGGCGCTCGTATGCCTCGGGCTTCGAGCCCGCCGCGGCAGCAAGTTCCGGCAGCGCAATCTTGTCGACGAGGCCGATGGCGCGCAGGCGCAACGTCACGATCTCCACCTGGGTCTCACGTTCGGCGAATGTATAGAGCCGCTCGTGCTGCGCGTGGAAGGCCTCTACGAGGCGCGCCGCGGCCGCCGCATCGAGCGTGCCCGGCGCCTCCAGCGTCAGCTCAAAACCTTGCTTGGCGTAACGCAGATCGGCGAGGCGCATGAAACGGCGGCGCTCGGGGGGAATGCCCTCGCGCGCAAGCTCCCCATCCGCTTCCTGCTCAAGCTCGCGCCAGATCGTATCGACGGCGGCGAGGTCGTAGTCGGGGCCGCGCTGAAGCGCGGTGCGGGCGTAGTCGTATTGCAAGTCGGTCGCGAGCAGGCCAAGCGCGCAGAGGAGGCCCGGATAGCGCGGCACCAGCACGGCGCGGCAACCGAGTGCGCGGCCGAGTTCGACGCCGTGCAGCGGACCGGCGCCGCCGAATGCCACCAGCGTGAAATCCTTCGGATCATAGCCGCGCTCGACCGAAACGACTTTCAGCGCGCCGGTCATGTTGGCGTTGATGATGCGGATCACGCCCTCGGCCGCATCCTCCATGCTGATACCGAGCGGACGGGCCACGTCGCGCTCGATGGCTTCGCGAGCCTTCTGCACGTGGAGCCGCATCTCGCCGTCGAGCAATGCCGGCGGCACGCGCCCCAATGCGACATGTGCGTCGGTTACCGTCGCCTTGGCGCCGCCGCGGTCGTAGCAGGCGGGCCCCGGGTCGGCGCCGGCGCTCTCCGGCCCGACCTGCAGGCTGCCGATGTCGGTGACGCGGGCGAGCGATCCGCCGCCCGCGCCGATCGAATGGATGTCGATGATCGGCAGCGCGAGCGGAAATGGTCCAAGCTCGCCTTCGGTTGTGGTGGCCGGCGCGCCGGCACGGATCAGCGAGACGTCCGCGGAAGTGCCGCCGATATCGATGGTGACGGAGTTGTCGAAGCCGGCCGCGCGCGCGACGAAGCTCGCGCCGATGACGCCGGCGGCCGGACCGGACAGCGCCATGTTGATCGCCTGCCGGTCCGCCTGCCGCGGGCCGAACACGCCGCCGTTCGATTTCATCACCAGCAGCGGTGCCGCGACGTTGCGCTTTGCCAACCCGGTCTGGAGTCGCCCGATATAGGTGCCCACAAGCCGCTGAACATAGGCGTTGAGCGCCGTCGCCATCGAGCGCTCGTATTCACGAAACACCGGCAGCACGTCGGACGAGATCGAAATTGCGGCTTCGGGGAATTCCTCGGCGACGATCTCGGCAGCGCGGCGCTCATGCGCCGAATGCGCATAGGAATGGAGAAACACGATCGCCACTGCTTCGACGCCGAGCGCGCGCAGCCGCCGCGCCGCCGCGCGGCATTCGCCCTCGTCAAGCGGCCGCTCCACACTCCCGTCGAGCAGCACGCGCTCGGGCACTTCCATGATCAGGCGCGGCGGCACCGGCCGCTTCGGTTTGCGCCAGACGAAGAGATTCTCCTTGCGGGGAATCTCGTGCCGCCCGATCTCGAGCACGTAGCGGAAGCCGGCCGTCACCAGCATGCCGGTACGTGCGCCCTTGCCTTCCAACACGGCGTTGGTCGCGATGGTGGACCCGTGGAATACGGCTGCGACATCGGCCGGCGCGGTGCCGGCGAGCCGCAGAATCTTCTCGACGCCGTCGAAGAAGCCGTCCGACGGATCCCTCGGCGTCGATGGAGTCTTGGCGGTCCACAGGGCGCCCGACGCTCCATCGACCATGACGACGTCCGTGAACGTGCCGCCGATGTCGAGCGCAAGCTGAAGCCGCCCCATGTTGCCCTTTCGATCTGGATTTGTGATCAGGATACGCGCGGTGAATAGTCGGACATGCTCGGCGTCAGCGCAAGCGCCGTCGCGGCAAGCACATAGGGGGTATTCCGTCGCATGATCACAGCCGATCTCACCGGGCGTATCGCGTTGGTAACGGGTGGTGCCTCGGGCATCGGGCTTGCGACCGTCAGGCGACTGACCGCCTGCGGCGCACGCGTTGCGATCAACGATCTCGCCAGCAATCCCAAATTAGCGAACGCCGAGGCGCAGCTGAAGTCCGAAGGGTTCGACGTGATTGCGGTACCCGGCAGCGTCGGCAATCCGGACGATGCCAACGCGGCGGTCGACGCTACGATCCAGCGGTTCGGTCGTCTCGACTACCTGGTCAACAATGCGGGAACGTCGGAGACCGCCGCCCCGATCCCGCCGCAGGACCTCGATCGCCTGGGCGAGGATTTCTGGCGCGAGATTCTCTCTGTCAACCTGGTCGGGCCGTTCCGTTGCACCCGCGCCGCCGCACCGCACCTGAAAGCCGCGCGCGGCGCCGTCGTCAACACCGCTTCGACGGCCGGTTACGGTTATCCTGGATCGAGCATGGCCTACGCGGCTTCGAAGGCCGCTCTGATGAACCTCACCACCAACCTCGCGCGCGGGCTGGCGCCGGAAGTTCGCGTCAACGCGGTTGCACCCGGCATGATCCGCACGCCGTGGACAATCCGCTTCGGCCAGGACTGGGAAGACCGCTCGGTGGAAATGACCTGTCTCAAACGGGTGGGAACGCCGGACGACATCGCGGAAGTCATTTTGTTCCTGCTCGCCGGGGCCGGCTACGTGACCGGCCAGACGATACGCGCGGACGGCGGCATGGGCTGATCGAACGCTTGCATTGCCGGATCGCAGAGCATCTGCGCGCGACATACTATCTCGGCCGATCACAGCGTGCTTGTCGCGACGATCGAAAGGGTCTCATAATGCCTTAGCCCGGTGGGGCCGCAGCATCTTCGCCCCGTCTGAACACGCGGACATTTCTGTCATAGTGCACATCTGGGAGACCAAGCTCATGCGCGATCGGCACAACGATATCCTGGATCTCTCGCGGCGCGAATTGATGGCCTATGCGGGCGCCGCCGCGCTGACCGCAGGCACTGTCGGCTCCGCCACGCTCGCCAACGCCCAGGCCAAGACACGGTTCGTCTTCGCCAACGAGAGCGACTACGACACCGCCGATCCGCACGCCGCGTTCGACGTCGGCCGCGTCGCCATCCGGCTCAATATCTATGACGGCCTGATGCGCTGGCAGAACAATCCCGCGGTGCTCGAACCGTGGGTCGCGGAAAGCCACACGATCTCTCAGGACGGGCTCACCTACACCTTCAAAATGCGCAAGGGCGTCAAGTTCCACGACGGCACCGAAGTGAAGGCGCAGGACGTCGTTTACTCACTGGAGCGCATTCTAGCCGTCGGCAAGGGCGCAGCCTCGCTGTTCAAGACCATGATAGGTCCCGGCGCCGCCAAAGCGATCGACGACTATACCGTCGAGTTCAAGCTCGCGAATCCCTCGGCGATTTTCCTCTCGATCGTCCCCGAGATTCACATCGTCAACACCGCGCTGGTGAAGAAGAACGAGAAGAACGGCGACAACGGCGAAGCCTGGCTGTCGAGGAACTCGGCCGGCTCCGGAGCTTACAAGATCACGCAGTTCGATCCGGCGATCGGATTTGTTGCCGAACGCTGGCCGACCCACTTCAAGGGCTGGGGCCCGAAATGGATCGACGAGATCGAGTTCCGCGCCGTCAAGGACACCAACACCCGCGTGCTCGGCCTGATGCGCGGCGATTTCAACGGCATCGGCGGCTATCTGCAGACCGATCAGCTCAACCGCATCAAGTCCAACCCCGCCACGCAAGTGCTCGAGGCGGAGTCGATGCGCGTGATGATGGCGCAGATCAACATGACGCGCGCGCCGTTCAACGACGTCCATATCCGCCGCGGCATCAATTACGCATTCGACTACGACGGCTTCAACAAGGAGATTCTCGGCGGGCTGGTCGAGCGCAATCCGACCCCGCTGCCGAACACGATCTGGGGCGTGCCGAAGGACGTCAAGGGCTACAGTTTCGATATCGAGAAGGCGAAAGCCGAATTCGCGCAGGCCAAGGTCAAACTCGACAAGCCGATCGAGCTTGCCTACCTGACCGGCTTCCAGCAGTCCGAGCAGGCCGCCCAGTTGCTGCAGAACGGACTGACCAAGGCCGGCGTGCAGTCGAAGGTCGTCGGTTATCCCTGGCCGACGATCGTGGAGCGGTTCAAGGACCCCAACACCACGCCGGACCTGTCGATCTACTGGATCTCGACTTACTACGCCGATCCGCACAATTGGGTCGGCGAGATGTTCTCGTCATCGACCGCCGGAACCTTCAAGAACGCCTCCCACTACAAGAATCCCAAGGTCGACGATCTGCTGGAAAAGGCGCTGCGATCCACCGTTCAGGCCGACCGCGCGAAGATGTACGAGGAGGCGACTCGCATCGTCGTCGACGACGCGGCGGGACTGTGGATTTACAACACCAAATGGTACGGCCCCTATTCCAGCAAGCTCAAGGGCATCGTGTTCTGTCCGATCGGATCGGCGCAGGAAATGCGGACTGCGTATTACGAGAGCTGACGTTGAAAGGACGCGGTGTCGATGGCGTCTCGGCGCACCGGCGGCCGGATGCCATCGGACAGGTATGTGTCGTGACTGGACCTGACGCATGGCATCCTTCCGGCAGGCAGGATGGCACCCGGTGCCGCTGAAATGAACGCGACATAATGCGGATCTTGGCGCTTATCCTTCAGCGCATCGCGTGGCTGGTTCCAACGCTTGCGGGCCTTGTCGCCGTCGTGTTTTTCATCTCGCGCGTCATTCCGGCCGACCCTGTCTCCAAGCTGGCGGGCGAGACGGCGTCGCGCGCGCAGATCGAGCTCCTGCGCCAGAAGCTCGGTCTCGACCGGCCGCTGCTCGTCCAGCTCGCCGACTATTATCGGCAATTGCTTTCGGGTGATCTCGGCACCAGCCTGTTCACCACACGGCCGGTTTGGGACGACCTCTATGCCCGCCTGCCGGCGACCATCGAGCTGACGATTGTCGCGATGATCATTGCCGTGGTGATCGGGATTCCGCTGGGCGTCGTCTCGGCGCTTTACCGCAACACGATCATCGACCACCTGTTGCGCATCATCACCGTGGCGGGGCTCGCGGTGGCGAGCTTCTGGCTTGCATTGGTGCTGCAGCTCTATTTCGCGATGGATCTCGGCTGGCTTCCCTTGCAGGCGCGGATCACCGGATTCCCGCCGCCATCGATCACCGGCTTCTACATCGTCGACACGCTCATGGAAGGCAACTTCACGCGGTTTCGCAATGTCGTGGCCCACCTCACCCTCCCGGCGTTCACGCTGGCGTTTCCGGCGCTGGCGACGGTGGTGCGCTTCACGCGAGCCGGCGTGCTGGAAACGCTGCAGAAGAACTTCGTCGTCTATCAGCGCGCGATGGGCATCCCGTCCGGCCTCATCGTATGGAAATACGTGCTGCGCAACTCGCTGATTTCCACGGTGACGCAGATCGGGCTTCTGTTCGGCATCCTGCTCGCCGGCGCAGTCGTGATCGAGACCGTGTTCCAGTGGCCAGGTATCGGAGCCTACGCGTTCGAGGCGATCCTGCAATCCGACTACGCGGCCGTGATGGGATTCACGGTCTATGCCGGAGCCGTGTTCGGCATCGTCAATCTCGTGGTCGACATCGGCCATGCCATTCTCGACCCGCGCGGAGCCGGCGCATGAGCACCGCCATCGACGTCCTGCGCAAGCTGCTGCGCGATCCGGCTGCGGCCGTCGGACTGCTGATCATACTGCTGCTTGTCTTGATCGCGATTTTCGCCCCGCTGCTCGCCACCCATCCGGAAGCGATCTGGGACATGAATCCGCGACAGCGATTGCTACCGCCTTCTGATATGTATGTGTTCGGCACCGATCGCATGGGGGCCGACATCTACAGCCGCATCCTGTTCGGCGCTCGCATCACGATGGTGATCGCGAGCGTGGCGGTGGGCGCCGCGCTGCTGATCGGCGTGCCGATCGGATTGATCTCGGGCTGGACACAGAACTGGCTGGGCGAAGTGCTGATGCGGGTCTCGGACATTTTCCTGGCGGTGCCGCAGATCGTGCTGGCGATCGCCATTTCGCAAACCCTCGGGCCATCGATCGAGAACGTGATCCTCGCGCTGTCCGTCACCTACTGGCCGTGGTTTACCCGCCTGGTCCATGCCGAGGTGCGCTCGCTCAAGAACGAGACCTTCATCGAGGCGGCGATTGCGCTCGGGGTTCCGACCTGGCGTATCATTCTGCTGCATGTCCTGCCGAACGTCGCCTCGCCGATCATCGTGCGCACGTCGATCGGCATGGGCTTCACCATCCTCACCGCCAGCGCACTCGGATTCCTCGGCCTCGGTGCGCCGCCGCCGGCGCCGGAATGGGGGCGGATGATTGCCGAGTCGCGCGAGTTCCTCCCGCAGGCGTGGTGGTATGCACTGGCCCCCGGGCTTGCGATCTTCCTTGTCGTGATGGGCTTCAACCTGTTGGGTGACGGCCTGCGCGACGTTCTCGATCCGCGGATTAGACGTGCCGGCGCCCGACGATAATCTCCTCGACGTGGAGAACCTGCGGGTCTCGTTCGGCACCGAACGCGGGGTCGCGAAGGTACTCGACGGCGTGAACCTCACGATCCGCCGAGGCGAGATCATGGGGCTGGTCGGCGAATCCGGTTGCGGCAAGACCACGCTGGCGCGCGCCATCCTGGGCATCCTGCCGTCCAATGCGCAGCATGAGGCGGGCTCGATTCGCTTTGGCGGCGAGGATCTTTTGAAGATGCCGCACCATCGCGTCGACGATCAGATCCGCGGCCGGCGCATCACCTTCATCCCGCAAGACCCGTTCGCCTCGTTCAACCCGCTGTTTCGCATCGGATCGCAGGCGCGCGAAGTCATGAAATGGAAATCGCCGCGTCGGCCCGAGAATGCCGGCCGCGGCCTGTTCGGCTTTTTCAGCCGCTACCCGCGGGCGCGCCGCAAGGCCGATGAGGCGGATGCCGTCGAGATGATGCGGACGGTGCAGATCCCGCGCGCCGACGAAGCCTTCGACAAGCTGCCGCACGAATTCTCCGGCGGCCAGCGTCAGCGGCTGATGATCGCGCTCGCGCTGATGCCGCAGCCAGACCTCGTGATTGCGGACGAGCCCACGACCGCGCTCGACGTGACCATCCAGGCGCAAATCCTCAAGCTGCTGAAGCGGCTCGTCAAGGAGCGCGGTGTGTCGGTGTTGTTCACCACGCATGACCTCGGCACCGCATATGAAATCTGCGACCGCATCACGGTGATGTATGCCGGGCAGGAAGTGGAGATGGCGCCGGTCGGTGATTTTTTCCAGCGGCCGAGCCATCCCTACACGGTGCGGCTGCTCGAAAGCCTGCCGAAGCCGGGCCGCGAACTGCGCGAGATCGGCGGCGAAATTCCCGGCCTGATCGACCCGCCGGCCGGATGCCGGTTCCATCCGCGCTGCACGCATGCGACCGACATCTGCCGCATGGAGCGCCCTGCAACGACGAGCGTCAGCGCCGCACACGCTTTGCGTTGCTACCATCCTGTCGGCGCAACGGTGCTGCCGTGAGCGTCGTGCCGATGCGCGAAGCGCCGATCCTGAAGGCCGATTCCCTGTCGCGCTATTTTCCGGTGCGTAACGCATTCGGGATAAAAACCGGTGCGGTGCGGGCGCTCGACGGCGTGTCGTTCGAGGTCCAGCCCGGCGAGACGCTTGGCATCGTCGGCGAATCCGGCTGCGGCAAGTCGACGCTCGGCAAGGCGCTGGCCGGCATTCATGCGCTGAGCGGCGGCGCCATCGCGTTCGAGGGCGAGGAGATCAGCCGGTTGTCTGTGCGCGAACGCCGCGCCGCGGCGCCCCGCCTGCAATATTGTCACCAGGATCCCGGCAATTCGCTCGATCCGCGCTGGACGATCCGCCGCTCGCTCGAGGAGCCGCTCGTCGTGCATACCCGGCTCAAGGCAGCCGAGCGAGTGACGCGCATCCGGGATCTGTTGCGGCAGGTGGGTCTGCCGCAAACCCATCTCGATCTTTATCCGCACGAGCTTTCGGGCGGGCAGCAGCGCCGGGTCGGGCTTGCGCGCATCCTCGCGCTGCATCCCCGCCTCGTCGTGCTCGACGAGCCGACCTCCGGGCTCGACATGTCGGTGCAGGCGACGGTGCTGAAGCTGTTCAGCGAACTGCGCGAGGCCTTTGCGCTGACCTACCTTTTCATCTCGCACGATCTGTCGGTGGTACGCATGATGTGCGACCGGGTGGCGGTCATGTATCTCGGCCGCATTGTCGAGATTGCGCCGACCGAGGACCTCTTCCGCGCGCCGCAGCACCCGTACACGCAGTCGCTGCTGGCGGCCATTCCCGACATCGGCGGACGGCGTGTCACCGATACGTTTGCGCTCGAAGGCGAGCCGCCCGACCCTGCGCGGCTGCCGAGCGGCTGCCGCTTCCGCACCCGATGTCCGCGCGCAGTTGCGGTCTGCGCCGAGACCGACCCTGCCTTGCGCCCGCTGCTCCCCAACCATGCGGCGGCCTGCCTGCTCGCGGGATAGCGCGCGCAGGGTTTCGCGCTACGCCGCCCGCTCCTGCCCGCGAATGGCCTTGGCGTCGAGGTATTGATACCACCGCGCGACGATCTGCATGCCCGGAACGCGCAAGGCGTGGAAGGGAATCGGATTGAAGGCATTCGCGCTCATCGGGCCGGCATCCACCGCCTTGCCCTGTACGAGTTGCGCAAGATACTTGCCCAACACATTCGCCAGCGCGACGCCGCGCCCACCATAACCCATCGCATAGGCGACGCGCGGCGAGAGCCGCCCGATATGCGGAAAATCATCGAGCGTGATGGCGACCCTGCCCGACCAGCGATGCCTCACGCCGACGTCGGCGATTGCCGGAAATGTCTCTGCGAGCTGGCGTTCAAGCTTGGCGTAGACGCTCGGATCGTCGCTCCGCCCGGTGATGTCGCCGCGTCCGCCGAAGATCAGGCGATTGTCGGGCAGCATGCGATACCAGTTCATGATGTGCTTGGTATCCGCGACCATCCTGCGGCCCGGCAGCACTGCGCGCGCCCGATTGCCGCCGATTGGATCGGTGCAGATCACCGAGGTATTGACCGCAACGATGCGCCGCTCCAGCCCGTCGGGCGCAAAGCCGGTCGTATCGGTGTAGGCGTTGGTCGCGATCACCACCTGACGCGCCGCGATCGTGCCGCCGGGGAGGTCGAGCCGCACGCCATCCGGTTCGTCCGCGAGCCGGCGAACGGGGCTTCTCACGAAGATCGGCACGCCGCGTTTCTGCAGCGCGGCGGCAAGACCGCGCACATAGTTCAACGGGTGAATCGCGGCGCCTCTGGGATCGAACCAGCCGCCGACGTGGATGTTGGCGCCGACCTCGTCGATCATCTCCGTCCTGTTCAGGATCCGCGCGGCCCGATCGCCGGCCTCCGCCGCCATCCAGGCGCAATCGCGTTCAAGCGAAGCAAGATGCACGTCGGAATGCGCGGCCGTGATCTGCCCGGTACGGGAAAATCCGCAATCCAGCGCGCAATCGGACACGATCGTCTCCACCGTATCGACCGCCTCATGGACGATGGCGTGCAGCCGGCGCGTGGTCTCGTTGCCGTAGGTCTTCGCGATGCTCGCGAAGCCCTTCTTGTAACGCGGCGGCAGCATTCCCCCGTTGCGGCCGCTCGCGCCCCAGCCGACGTCCTCGGCCTCGACCACGATCGCGTCGATACCGGCCTGGGAGAGGTGGTATGCGGCGGACAATCCGGTGAAGCCGGCGCCGATGATGACGACATCCGCCGTCCGGTCGCCGGAGATGGCCGGCAAAACCGGAGCCGGATTGCCGGTCTCGACCCAGTAGGAGTCCGGATGCTGCGTGCTCGGCATGGTGTGCTCGTCAAGCCCGAATGAAACGATACGTTCCTGGCCGATTCAGGTTATCAAACCAGCGGGCCTTGTCACTTGTCGGACGGAAACTGAAGCTTCACCTTCGCGGAGCATGTCAATGATCGAACGCGTTCATCCGGTGGCGCTCGTGACCGGGGCTGGCCGCGGCCTCGGCCGGGCGATTGCCGGGGTGCTGCACGAAAGCCGGTACAAAGTCGCGGTGACCGATGTCGATGAAGGCGCGGCTGTTTCAGTGGCCCGGTCATTGTCGGCGGACGGAAGCACGGCGCGTGCGTACCGGCTCGACGTGAGTTCGGCTCAACAGGTTGCCGATGTCTTCGCCTCGCTCGCCCGCGATCTCGGCGTGCCGGACGCTCTCGTCAACAATGCCGGCGTTTATCCGAGCCATTCCATTCTCGATATGCCTGAAGCCGCGTGGGATTACGTTCTCGACATCAACTTGAAGGGCCCGTTCCTTTGCAGCCAAGCATTCGCTCGTATGCGGCTTGCGCCCACTGGCGGTGTCATTGTCAATGTCGCATCAACGGCCGCTTTCTCAGCCAGAGTCGGCGCCGCCCATTATAGCGCGTCGAAAGCCGGGCTCGTGATGTTGACCAAGTCGTTGGCGCAGGAATTCGGCCCTTATGGAATTCGAGTCAATGCGGTCGCGCCCGGTCTGGTTGAGGTCGACGAGGGGCACGTTTCCGCCGACTACAAAGAGATGTTTCTGAAAATGATTCCGCGCGGCAGGATCGGCCGCCCGGAGGACGTTGCGGCAACGGTTGGGTTTCTCCTCACGGATGCCTCGAATTACATCAACGGAGAATGCATCGTCGTCGATGGCGGATTTCTGACCGGCCGCTCCCTCTTGCGATCCAACCCAAGCGTTGAAGGTTGAAACCTTCGCGGCGCGCTGCAGGAAGGTCAGCACCGGCTCACCCGTATCCGACACCGACTTTGAGCGTGAGTTCGAGCTCGACCCATTCTGGCTGCTGGTCAACAGCAACTGCGGCCTCTAGATGGGAAGTCAGACGCTTTTATGTGCCCAGCCGAAACCACTACTCGGACTCGCCACCTGC
>Ga0222622_10000880_pt1 | contig 11903 bp, 9 predicted proteins | sample PLM2_5_b1metaG_FD_177335 | JGI IMG/M metagenome (GOLD analysis project Ga0222622, IMG submission 177335) | Groundwater sediment microbial communities from an aquifer in East River, Colorado, USA - PLM2_5_b1 | ecosystem: Environmental > Terrestrial > Soil > Riparian zone | place: USA: East River... | reverse complement strand
GCACCAACGTCGCGCTGCATCCAGGCGGCAGCGGCAACGAGACCCACACCGGACTCGGCTTCGAGGTAAAAGACCTCGACGCGGCGCTGCAACGGGTGACTGAGGTCGGCGGCCGGATCACGAGCCCACCTCGCGAGAGGCCTCAGGAGCGGATCCGGGTCGGGGAGATTGCCGACACCGAAGGCAATTTGATCACCGTTGCCAAAGTGACTGGCTAGCTGGCTGAGTCACGGAAAGACACCCGTCGCGGCCTGGTGCACATCGTCCGGCGCTGAAATGAGGGCACGGATTTGACCGTCTGGATTGGGCGCACCTGCGCTTCACTGCGCACAAGTCGGCCTAGGTGGTGAGCAGCGCGCGAACCGCCTCTCGGGCAGAACTTGGCGAGTCTGAATCACAGGCCGCCCGCGCCGCTCGTCGGCAGACATCGAGAGTCACCGCGGCGAGGCTGCGACTGATCTCGGCGAGGGCTCCGGGTGCCATTGAGAGGCTCGAAACACCCAGACCGGCGAGGACCAATGCCAGCTGCGGATCGGCCGCGGCCTCACCGCACACTCCGACTGGCTTGCCGCTGTCGGCCGCTGCTCCGGTCACCATCTCGACCATCCGCAGCAGCGCTGGCTGCCACGGATCGTTCAGTGAGGCAAGACTCGCGGAGTGGCGATCCGCGGCGAAGGTGTACTGGGCTAGGTCGTTGGTACCAATGCTGACGAAGTCGACCTCGGCCAAGATCAGCTCGGCCTGTAAGGCAGCAGCCGGGGTTTCGATCATGACGCCGATGATCGGCAAGCCGGCATCGTCTGCGCCTTGGGCAAAGCTCCGGACTTCGTCGACGGTGGTGATCATGGGCGCCATGACCCAGACCTCGGCAGTCTCGGCCTCGGCCGCCACCTTGATCGCCATCAGTTGATCATGAAGCAATTCGGGGTGGGATGCGGCCGTGCGGAATCCGCGTACACCCAGGGCCGGGTTGGGCTCCTCGACGTAGCCCAAGAACGGCATCGGCTTGTCAGAACCGGCGTCCAGCGTGCGCACCACCACTCGACGCCCGGCGAACCGTGAGAACACCGCGCGGCACGCATTGACCTGCTCGCCAACCGATGGCGCCTCGGTTCTGCCCAGGAAGTAGAGCTCGGTGCGGTACAAACCCACTCCCTCGGCGCCGCACTCGAGGGCCGATGCTATGTCACGAGCGGATCCGATATTCGCAAGCAGGGCGACGCGGTGGCCGTCCGCGGTGCTGCCGGGGCTCATCAGCTTCTCTCGATGTGGCCGGAGGACCGGAGCAGTTGCCGCTTGTTGATCAACCGTGGGTTCTTTGATCACTTCGCCGGTGATGCCGTCGACCAGCAGCAACGTTCCATCGGGAATGGCGGTTGCTCTGGGTACGCCGACGACTGCCGGAATGCCGAGCGACCGGGCGATGATCGCGGTATGCGAGGTGGCTCCGCCCTCCTCCGTGACGATGGCCAGGCAGCGGGCTGTATCGAGTCCGGCGGTGTCTGCAGGTGCAAGATCAACTGCGAGCAAGACGAAGGGATGTCCGGGATCAGGCACGCCGGGAGCAGCGCGCCCGGTGAGCGAGGAGACCATGCGGTTGCGGATGTCGTAGAGGTCGGAAACCCGTTCTGCCTGGCGGGGTCCTGCTGCACCGATTGTGTCGGCGACCGACCCGATGGCCTCCCATGCGGCACGCTCTGGTGTGAGACCGCGGTCCCGGATGCGCAGGGACGCGTCCGCAATCAGATCAGGGTCGGTGGCCATCGCGGCGGTGGCCTCCAGCAGCTGGCCCACGGTCCCAGCCGCGGTACTCCGACTCCGCAGCTGCTCAGCTGTGTCGGTGGCCACATTGGCGAGCCGTTTGATGGCCGCCGGCCGTTCAGCTTCTGGGACGCGGATCGTCGGATCAGGCTCGGTGATCGGATCGGGCATCCGCAGCGCCGGACCGACCACCCGCCCGGGGCTGACTCCGATCGGATGCGGGCTGAGCCGGTCATGACCGACGGTCTCCCGGCCGAGTCTGTCGCGGCCCGCGAGCTCGGAGAAACCATTGCGTACCAACGCAAGGATGCGATCAACCGCGACCGCGGCGTCGGCGCCGTCGGCTTCGACCCGGAGCACATCACCCGCCTGGGCACCGAGTGACATCAAGGCCGTCGGGCTGCGCGCCGAGCGATCGGTGGCGACCATCACCCGCGCATCTACGAAAGCGAGTGCCTCGACGATGAGCGCCGCGGGTCGCGCGTGAATGCCGTCGGGGTTGACGATAGTGGCCTTCGCGACGATTGCCGCTGGAGCGATGATCGAGTCGGCCGCCTCTATCGGAGGTTGCGTTTGGCCCAACTGAGCAGCCTTGGCCTGGAGTGCCTGCTCCGCATCCCGAGCCACAGCGTCGAGTTCAGCACCTCCAGCTGCTGAGATAACGGAAGCAAAGATCCCTTCGACAAAGGCAGCGGGAACCAGCCGGGTCTGGATGCCAGGCTCTGGCACGAGCTCGAGAGCGAGCTCAGCACTTAACACGGCCGAGCCGAGATCCATGATCACGACGACGCCTCCGCCATCCTCAGCCGCGACGATCGCCTCCGCCACGCGTGCCGCGTCGGTGCCGAGGCGATCATCTGATGTGCCTGCCGCGATTTCGATGCGCGGAGCTGGACCGTGCACCATCTGCAGCGCCAGGTTCACGGCCGCACGGGCTAGGTCCGGGCTGTGGGAGACAACAACGATCCCCACCATCGAGGTCAATCCGCGCACTCAGCCGCAAGTGCGTCGAAGAGCATCGACATGGAGGCAGCACCGGGATCCATATGCCCAGCGCTGCGTTCACCCAAGTAGCTCGCTCGTCCCTTGCGGGCCACCATCGGCACGGTTGCGTCCCGGCCAGCCGCCGCGGCATCACGCCCGGCCGTCACCGCGGCGACAAGATCACCACCCTTCTTGATCACCGCTTCCATGGCGTCGAGCGCCGGCGAGAGCGCGTCGACCATGGTCTTGTCACCAGGCTTAGCTTTGCCGCGCTCCACAACGCCGGTCAGCCCAGCGCGCAGTGCCGTATGTAGAGCTTCGGCGTCAAGTTCGATCGCCGGTCCGGTCGCGCCGGCGAAGCGCAGGAAGAACGTCCCGTACAAGGGCCCGCTGGCGCCACCGACGGACATCACCAGCGTCATGGCAACCGTCTTGAACAGGTCGTTGACGCCTGCCGGCTGCCCTCCGTCAAGCTTGTCGATCACCGCGTTCATGCCCCGAGCCATGTTGATGCCATGATCGGCATCGCCGATCGCTGAGTCCAGCTCGGTCAGCTCAACTTGGTTCTTGATCACTAGCTCGTGAAAGCGTCGCAACCAGCCGGTCAGCTGGTCGAGGGTGACCACGGCGTGCGACACGGTCCTATATTCCCCACCGAAGGCCCGCGGTGCTCACCGGGGCATCCCACAACCTGATCAACTCCTGGTCCGCACGGAGCAGGGTGACCGAGCAGCCGGCCATCTCCAGCGAGGTGATGTAGTTTCCGACCAGATTGCGAGCGACCGTGATCCCCGCCTTGTCGATGATCTTGGCGACTTCGCCGTACATCAGATACAGCTCGAGCAGCGGCGTGCCGCCCATGCCATTCAGCATCACGATCACGGGGCCTGATGTGAAGTCAAGATCAGCAAGGATCGGCTCCAGCAACTGCTCGGCAATCTCGCGCGCGCTCGCCAACCGGACCCGGCGCCGACCGGGCTCGCCATGAATGCCAATGCCGAGCTCCATCTCGTCCTCGGCAAGCTCAAAGGTCGGCTTACCTGCGGCCGGCACCGTGCAGCTGGTGAGGGCCATACCCATCGAGCGGCCGGCATTGTTGATCGCTCCCGCTAGCGCTACGAGATCCTCCAGCGGGCGACCTTCCTCGGCGGCCGCACCAACCAGCTTTTCCAGCAGCACCGTCACACCCACACCGCGCCGACCGGCCGTATAGAGCGAGTCCTGGACGGCGACATCGTCATTGACGACGACAGTCTCGACGGTGATGCCGGTTTCGGCCGCTGCGAGCTCGGCCGCCATCTCGAAGTTCATGACGTCACCGGTGTAGTTCTTCACAATATGCAGTACGCCATTGCCCGCGTCGACACCTTTGGTCGCCTCGAGCATCTGATCAGGCGTCGGCGACGTGAAGATCTCTCCGGCACAGGCAGCATCAAGCATGCCCAACCCCACGTAACCGCCATGCAACGGTTCGTGGCCAGAACCGCCGCCTGACACCAAACCGACCTTGCCCGCCTTCGGTGCGTCGCCGCGATAGATGATGCGGTTGGTGTGGTCGACGCGCACCTCGGGATGAGCAGCCTCGATGCCGATCAGGGCCTCCGCGACCACATCCTGCGGGTCGTTGATGAGCTTCTTCATAGCCGCGACCCTAGATCACGCATGAAGGCTGGCGGACCACCTTTCCTCGATGCGGCCGTACTTCCACACCATGATGGCCGCCAGCCAAGTGACGATAAACAGCGCGACGATCGAGTAGCCCACGAGGTCCAGGTTGAGGTTCGCGATCGCCGCCAATGGTCCTGACGTGATGCCGGTCTTCTCGGTCAGGATAGAGATCAATTCGATGGTTCCGATGATCAAGGCCACCGCGACGGAGAGCCCAGTGACCGTGATGTTGTAGTAGATCTTGCGAACCGGCTTGGAAAAGGCCCAGCCGTACGCGAAGTTCATGAAGCAGCCATCGATGGTGTCCAGCAAACTCATGCCGGCTGCAAACAAGATCGGCAACGTGAGGATGGCGTACCAGGGCAGGGCGAATGCCGCTGCGCCACCGGCCAGCACCAGCAGCCCAACCTCGGTAGCCGTGTCGAAGCCGAGTCCAAAGAGCACTCCGATTGGGTACATCTGCCAGGGCTTGGTCACTGTCTTTGTCGCGCCGGCCAGGATCTTGTTCATGAAGCCGCGGTTGTTCAGCTGCTGCTCGAGTGCCTGTTCGTCGTACTCGCCCCGGCGCATCCTGCGAAATACCTTGACGATGCCGATCAAGATCACGAGGTTGATGATCCCGATGATGTACAGAAACGTGCCGGAGACCGCGGTCCCGACTACTCCGGTGATCTGTTGTAGCAGCGAGGAATCATCCTCAACCTGCCCAGCCAGAGCGCGTACGCCCATTGCCAACAGCGCGACCAATGCGAAGACGATGGTCGAGTGGCCTAGGGAGAACCAGAATCCAACCGAAACCGGGCGCTTGCCCTCAGCCATGAGCTTGCGGGTGGTGTTGTCGATCGCAGCAATGTGATCGGCGTCGAATGCATGCCGCATGCCCAGGGTGTACGCCGTGAGCCCCAGCCCCACGCCCAACACCTGGGTCGAGCTGACCTGATAGTGCTGGGGTGCCACGATTCCGACGAGTACGCCCCAGCCGATTACGTGGAGCATCAAGATGAAGCTCGCCATGCCGGCGATCGAACGCCACTCCTGCCGGGTGAGCCTGCCGCGAAGTCGCGCGGGCATGCTTCGGACAGCTGCGATACCTGGTGCTGACAAAGCCGGCCTCCCCCAATACCAAAATTTCGGCGCGCTCGTTCCAGATGCGACATTATCGCATGTGCTCCTAGATGCGATAGTGTCGCAAGTACTTCGCGGGCCACGGATTAGCAGGAGAATCAAGAGGTGCAGCCCGGAATGAGTTCGGCAGGATCGGCGTCTCCGCCACGAGTCGAGGCCGCGCTGGGCTTGCTGCGTGACCAGCACGAGCGCGTGACCAGAGCTCGCCAGGCCGTCATTGAGGTTCTCGACGGCACAAATGAGCACCTGGCCGCTGACGAGATCGTCGCGCGGGTCGAAGCATCGGCTCCTGGGGTTCACCGGGCGACCGTCTATCGCGCCTTGTCGACACTCGGCGAGCTTGGGCTCGTCACCCATACTCACGTCGGTAATTCAGCCGCGGTCTACCATCTCGCCCTGCCTGCGCGGACCGACGAGGCCGCGTCGGCCCCGCATGCGCATCTGCAGTGCACCAACTGCCAGTCCGTGATCGACATCCCCGTCGACGTTCTTGATTCGTTGATCAGCCGGGTCGACCGCGAGCTCGGCTTCCAGGTCGAGCCGCATCACGCCGCGCTGCTGGGCCTCTGCGCCGACTGCCGAGTGTCACAACTGCCGAAACCGGTCAGAGACAACAAACCTAGAACGATTTAGCTTCGGCACTATGGCAACCTGTTCGCTCCGACGACTGCAGGAGCCTGCGGTGCAAGAACGATGAGATGAATGGCGCCCGCAGCACCGCAGGCGACGAAGGAGTCGGAACCCCGCGAACAGCTTGTCAGAGTGCCAATCAGCTTCGGCACTATGACGAGCTGTTCGCTCCGACGACTGCAGGAGCCTGCGGTGCAAGAACGATGAGATGGATGGCGCCCGCAGCACCGCAGGCGACGAAGGAGTCGGAACCCGCGAACAGCTTGTCAGAGTGCGAATCAGCCCGGTCGCTTGCGACCACTTTCGGCAAGGGGCGAGCCGGCGTGTGGGGCTGTAGGTGAGGCCGCGGGTGGCGGAGTGGGAGACGTATGAGCCGACCCGCTGGCTTGCGCGGGCTGCGTGAGCTCCTCGAGGCTGGTTGCGCCCGGCAGCCGAACGGTGAACTCGGCCCCACCCTGGGCTGAGCGGCCCGCGCGTACCCAACCTCCATGCTGGGTGATCGTTTGGGCAACGATCGAAAGACCTAGCCCAGTCCCGGAGGTTTGCCGTGCGGTGTCGCCGCGGTAGAAGCGATCGAAGATGAACGGCATGTCGGCCTCGGCAATGCCGGGACCCTGGTCGGCCACGCGCAGCCGGTCACCTTCGAGCTGCACCCGGATCGTGCCACCCGGCGGACTCCACTTCACCGCGTTGTCCAGCAGATTGGTGATGGCACGCTCCAACGTGTCGGAGTCGCCGACGACGTAGAACGGATTGAGCTCGACGTCGAAGGGCAGCCCATGTGCCCGCAGTCGAATCCGATCCAACGCCGAGTTCACCACATTCCTGAAGTCCAGCGGCTCCGGTGAGGCGGCGGTCTCGTCGCGCGCGAGCTCCACCAAGTCGCCAATCAGGTCGGTGAACTCCACAAGCTGAGCCTTGACATCGGCCAGAATGTCGATCCGATCTTGCTGCTTCAACATGCCACTCGAGGCATCGGCCGCAAGCAGTTCGATGTTGGTGCGCAGGCTGGTGAGCGGCGTCCGCAGCTCGTGACCAGCGTCGGCGATCAACCGCGCCTGCTGTTGCCGGGATGAGGCGAGCGATCGAAGCATCTGATTGAACGACTCGGCCAGCACCGCGATGTCGCTCGGGGCCTTGATCGTGATCGGCGTCAGTTCCTTGGTGACGCTGATGTGTTCGACGGCAGCGGAGAGTTCGCGCACCGGTCGCAGGCTGGAGCGGGCCACGTACGCGCCAACCACTGCGGCAATGATCACACCTCCCACTCCGAAGATGATCAAGACCAACCAGAGGGAGCTCAGGATGTCATTGGTCGGTTGCAGCGGCCGACCCAGAACGAGGGCGTAGTTTCCGAGATCCGTGATCGGCACCGCCACGATGCGGTACGGCTCACCTCCCGTCGTTACGCCGGATCGCGCCGAGTAGCTGCTCTGCAACCGAGCGACCGCCAGTTCCTCGGCACCTAGGACGAGGTGATCGCGCTCATCGGGCACGTTGAAGATCGCGCCGTCGGTTCGGATCGCGGCGACGCTGACATTCCCGGCGCGTAACGCGCGCTCGGTGAGACCGCCGAGGGTTCGAATGTCTTGGGCGACCGGTACGACCGCCAGCGAGGTGGCCGTCTCGACCATCTCCGCGTCCAGTGCGCTGTACAGCGAGATCCGCAGCGTGACGTAGCCTGCCACGCTCGTCACCGCGACGGCCAAGGCCACTGCGACCGTGGTCAGGTACGCGACCCGGCGCTGCAGTGGGAGCGCGCGCAGCCAGCGTCTCAGCCGAGCCACCGTGCACTCTCCGCCGCCCGTCGCGGGCTGATCATGGTGGTGTCTCGCGCAGCACGTAGCCCACACCGCGGACGGTGTGGATCAGCCGGGACTCCTCGCCAGCTTCGGTCTTGCGGCGCAGGTAGCCGATGTAGACCTCCAACGAATTGGCTGTAGTCGGGAAGTCGAAGCCCCAGACCTCGTTCAGCAGCCAGCTCCGCTCCAGCACCCGCCGCGGATGGCGCATGAAGGCCTCGAGTAGCGCGAACTCGGTGCGGGTCAGGTTGATCGGTCGAGCCCCGCGCAACACCTCGCGGGTCTGGGTGTTCAAGACAAGGTTGCTGAACGAGAGGTTTTGCGCCGACGGATCGGTTGAGTCTGCCACTGTACCGGCGCGCCGGACCAGGGCACGGAGTCGCGCGAGCAGCTCGTCAAGCGCAAACGGCTTGGCCATGTAGTCGTCGCCGCCCGCGTCAAGACCGTCCACCCGGTCGCCGACCGCGTCGCGTGCAGTGAGCACCAGAATCGGCACATCATTACCTGCAGCTCGCAGCATCCGGGTCGCCTCCAGGCCATCAAGCCGCGGCATCATCACGTCCATGATCACCGCATCTGGCCTGATAGCAGCCAGCCGCGCCAGCGCCTGAACTCCATCCTCGGCCCCACTCACCTCGTAGCCGTTGTACTCCAGAGACCGCTTCAGGGAGTCGCGCACGGCTTGGTCATCGTCGACCACCAGGATGTGCATGCACCCAGCGTGCCAGACGCATCGGGTTCCACGCCTGCCCTAGGCCGCCCGGTTTGCGGCCAGGGCGTTCAGTGCCCTCGGCCGCGGATTTTCCTCCGGCAGTCCACGCCAAGCCGCGCGGACTACGGAAACGATGAGATCCGGGTGGTACAGCAGTGCGGGCGTCGCCATGAGGTGGTAGACGCGGGCAAAGGCAAGGTACGCACTGCGATCACCATGCGCGGCGAGCTGCGCCAGCCGGCCGGTCCAGAGACCGACCAGTCGCTGGATCGGTGACTGGGTGTCGGGGCTGCCCGAGTGACGCAGATCCTCGGTCGTCGCGACCGACCACGGCAAATCCGTCGTGGCACCGATCCGCCGTTGCAGCCGCCTGGTCGACAGCAGTCCGTTACCCGCTGGCGGGCGGTCACGCTGCAGGGCATCCCGGATCAGCAGTGCCTGGCAGGCGGCCACGGTGATGCCCTGCCCGTACACAGGATCGAAGGCACAGTACGCGTCGCCGACCGCCACGAGGCCGGGTGGCCAGCTCCGGGATCGCCCGTAGCGGTTGCGCCGGTTGCCAGTCTGGCGATAAATGGCAATATCACCGACCGGCTCGAGATGCTGGGTCAGGTCGGCGATGGCGGGATCGGGCAGCGCCGCTAGGAATTCGTCGAACTCCGCGGCCTTCCGTGATGGTCGCCGATCACCGTAGCCGGCGGCAAGCACTAGCCAGTTGCCATCTTCCACTGGGATCGCCAGCGCACCTCGGCCGGTTTGCGGAGTGGCGGCAATGATCACAGCGATCTCGATCGGTGGCTCCCCAACCACTCGATAGGTCCGGCAGGCATACCCCAGGCGAGCATCCACAGTCAGCGGCTCGCTCACCGGAATCCCCAGCTCACTCAACCACTGCGGCAGCCGCGATCCCCGTCCAGATGCGTCAATCACCAAGTCAGTCTCGACGGTGGTGGCGTCCTCGCAGACCACCTGCCAGTGTCGCGCGCTCCGGTGCAGCTCGGTGACTCGTACGCCGTCATGCAGCGCCACGCCGGCGAGGCGGCATACCCGCTGGCGTACCAGGTGCTCAAGCAGCGGCCGGGTCGCTGAGACAGTCTCGTATGCGGGAATCCAGGTGGGCGACCATCCGTACTCACCCAGCCAGGCCCAGGTGCCAGTGTCAAACGGTACGGCGCCGTGACTCAGCAGGTTCTCGCGGATGCCCGGGACCAGCTCTTCAGCAGCCAGCAGGCCTCGATGCAGCAGGACATGCGGCTGCCGGCCCTGCGGCACGCCCTTCCGCGGAACAGGGCGATCGGGCAGCACATCGCGCTCGACGATCATCGCCCGGGCGCCAGCAGCAGCCACAGCGGCAGCAGCGAACAGCCCCGCGAGACTCGCGCCGATGATCACCACGGGCCGTTGCTCGGAGGTGATCATGGAGTGGGCAGGCTGATCCTTTGACTGCCAGTTGGTTCCAGAGTCAACCGCGTGGCGTCCGTGCCGAGGACATCAGGCATCTCACCCCCCGGGTACGGTACCAATGCAAGATTCACCAGGGCCATCGTGACCGACACGACAGTCGCGGCCAGCAGCCAGCCGGCCAGCACATCTGTCGGCCAGTGATCGCCGAGATAGACCCGACTCCAGCCGATCAGCAGCGCGAGCACCCATCCGATGATCACGAGCAGGCGGCGCGCCAGCAGCCTCCGGTAGGTCAGCGCGAGCATCGAAGCTGTCAGGACGACGAGCACCGAGCCATCGGTGGTGTGGCCAGACGGAAACGCGGCGTCCATGAGCGGAGTGCCGATAACCAGATCGACCGGTGGCCGAGGCCGGTTCAGGGTGAACTTGATGATCGTCACCAGGCTGGCGGTCGCCGCCAATGCCCCAAGATACGCCGTGGGCATCAGAACCCGGCGCGTTCGCAGCCACAGCAGAAGCGCTCCGGCAATGCCGACCCCGATCACGAGCTGCGCCGATCCCAGTCGGGTCACAGCGCTTGCGAACAAGGTGAGGTCGGGACCTCGTACGCTGATCACCGCGGCCTGAACGGGCTGGTCGAACTGCGCGAGATCGGCACCGAGCACCAGCAGCAGCGCGAGGACGACGAAACCGACCACCGCGGCGGCACCGGTCGCCAGCCACTGCCCCCAGTGACCTGACCGGATTTCAAGCCGTTGCAGGTTTGGGGCGGTCGGCTCCAGCATCGCGCTGCTCCCCTCAGTTGCTCGCAGATCGGCCGTCCACGTTCTAATTGGTCGACGCACGCTGTGCTGAAACTGAGAAGCCAACTGCGACGCGTGAGCGACTCAGAAATTCCAGCTGCGAGCGTCCGAAATCGCGCGCCGCCGCCGGAGCCAGGCTGGCGCGCCGCTGTCCTGGACGAACGAGCGAGCAGACACGCCTTTCGTCTGCGAGCGAGCGAGGAAGGCAGCGGCTACCAAGCGCCAGCCTCAGCGAGCGGAGCGAGCAATATGCAAGAAGGGAGCAGAGGCGTTCTTTCCTCTGCGAACGACGACGACGGCGGCGGGATTCTCGATGTTCGCGCCGCCGATCTCAAAACAAGAGGGCGCGAGCGTAGCGAGCACCAGCCCCAGCGGCGAGCTGTGTGCAGGAGGAGATGGCGGAACAATGCTTTTCCGTTCCGCCAGATCCGGCGAAGGAGGCGGCAACCCAGCGAACATCGCAGTGAGCGGAGCGAGCCATCAAACACAGCGCGATGCGCGAGCAGCTGCAAAATGAAGGCGTGCGGGTACTGATCGTTGAGGACGAGAAGGGCTTGGCGGAGTCCATGCGACGCGGGCTGGTCCGCGAGGGCTTTGTGGTCGACGTTGTCCACGATGGAGTCAGTGGCCTCTGGGCAGCGACTGAGTTCAGCTACGACGTGGCAATTCTCGACATCATGCTGCCGGGCCTGAACGGCTACCAGGTCCTCAAGCAGATCCGGGAGCGGGAGATCTGGACGCCGGTGATCATGCTCACCGCGAAGGATGGCGAGTACGACCAAACCGACGCTTTCGATCTTGGCGCCGATGACTACCTGACCAAGCCGTTCAGCTTTATGGTGTTGGTAGCGCGGCTCCGAGCGCTCATCCGCCGCGGCGCACCGGAGCGACCTAACAAGATCACCGTCGGCTCCCTCGTCTTGGATCCGGCGCGGCGAACGGTCACCCGCGACGGCGAGCTGATCAAGCTGACAGCGCGCGAGTTCAGCTTGCTTACGTTTTTGATGCGTAGCG
>Ga0222622_10000879_pt1 | contig 11910 bp, 15 predicted proteins | sample PLM2_5_b1metaG_FD_177335 | JGI IMG/M metagenome (GOLD analysis project Ga0222622, IMG submission 177335) | Groundwater sediment microbial communities from an aquifer in East River, Colorado, USA - PLM2_5_b1 | ecosystem: Environmental > Terrestrial > Soil > Riparian zone | place: USA: East... | reverse complement strand
CATTGTCATTCCACCCACGCCGTCCTCGGTCACCCACCGCACGACCTCTGCGAAGCTCGAATCTCGCTCGTTGGTGTAATCGCCGAGAACCCAGACGTTCACCATCTGCCCGACGCGCTGCCGGAGAGAGAGCGACGCCAGAGTGCTGTCTACCCAGCGCTGCTGCTCGGACGCGAGTGGCGTATCAGGCGACAGAGCTCCGGCGCCGAGCGCAGTCGGCGGAGGGATAGTGGTTGGAGGCGGAAGTGGAGTCGGCGCTTGAACGCCGTGGGTCGAAGGCGTGCAGGCGACCGCTGCGAATAGAGCGAAGCGCAAGAAGCTGCGACGCATCACGCTGGGGCTGAAGTGGCTTGTAGAGCTGAGGGCGACGGGCGTCGCGATCGCATGAAAACATATATTGACGCACGCGTGGCCGTGAAATGCGGCGCGAGCACGACCGCACGACACGTCACCTGGGGAGGACGTCAGCGTGCGGGTATTCCTGTCGTGCTCGACTGTCCGCGCATACGTCTTGCACGCTGCATCCGCGCGCGCCCGTTCGGTGTCGCGAATTATTCCCCTTAGTGTACTTGGAGGCGATGCATGAAAGCTTTCATTGCCGCAGTGATGCTGGCGACTTCCGTCGCCGCGTGCGGTCCACGTCAGGTTGAAGTGGGAAGCGCGCCGGCGACGGTGGCCGAGGTCGCGGTGAATGTGACGAACAATCTGTCCGAACCAGTGAACGTCTACGCGCGCGTGAATGGCGAAGACATGTTCCTCGGGCAGGTCGGCGGCGGCAGCGCGATGTCGCTACCGGTGAAGGGAATCTCCACCGGAACGACCGTAGAGCTGCGTGCTGCGCGCATGTCGGACAAGTACACGTACAGCAAGTCGGGTGTGGTGCTGAGCGGGACTTATCTCTGGCAGGTCCCATAAAGAGCGCCGCGTCGACAGAGCGGCAGCGCGATTGCACAGGTCCATCGCTGAGCGGTTGCTAGCGCCCGCCACGACGCATAGTTTCAGGGGCCGGAGCTGACTGCTCCGGCCTCTTTGTTTGCGCTACGCTGCCCGTCGCGCGCCGGCGCAGCGCAACCTCGGTGTTTCTTCCCGCCTCCTGACGGCATGCATCGTATCTGGGACTGGATCAAGAAGGGCTACCTGCGCATCATCGATCCGGTCGCTGACTGGCTGGTCGCCAGTGGCGTGCATCCGAACACCATTACGACCATCGGTACGCTGTGCACGCTGATCGGAGGCATCATCTACGCCTCCGGTCACATCCGCACCGCAGGCTGGTTCCTCGGTCTGACGGCGCTGTTCGATGTACTCGACGGCACGGTGGCCCGCCGAACGGGTCGCAGCTCGGTCTTCGGCGCGTTCTACGACTCGGCGCTCGACCGCATCTCCGACGGCGCGGTGCTCGGCGGGTTGGTTTACTTCTACGCCTTCAACCCGCGCTATTCGAGTCACGCGATGCTGGTCGTGACTCTCATCGGTCTGATCGGCGCGTACATGACGTCGTACACGCGCGCTCGGGCCGAGGCGCTCGGGATCGATGCCAAGGTCGGCGTCCTGCAGCGCCCGGAGCGTGTGACGCTCCTCTCGGCGCCGCAAGCGTTCTTCGGTCTTGCGCTCGGCGGTTGGGTGCTGGCCGCCATCATCGTACTGCTCACCGTGACTGCGTGGATCACGGTAGTTCAGCGTTTCATGTTCGTTCACGCCGCGACGAAGGTTCCCGCCATCGACGCGTCGCGCGGTGAGTCGGTACCGGTCGCCGCGCCGCAAGCGCTACAGCGCCGCGTTCCTTCCTGATACTGGAGATTTTCTACGTGAAGGGTTCTACCTCAGGGCGTGCTTCGACCATCCGTCCGGCGACGGGCAAGCTCGGCATCATCACACCCGGCCTCGGTGCCGTGGCGACGACATTCATGGCCGGTGTCGAGAGCATTCGGCGCGGCCTTTCGAGCCCCGTTGGATCGCTGACGCAGATGGCGACGATCCGGCTCGGCAAGCGCGCCGAAAACCGGTCGCCGCTGATCAAGGACTTCGTTCCACTCGCCGATCTGAAGGACATCGTCTTCGGCGCATGGGATCCGATTCCGGACGACGCGTATACGGCGGCCAAGAAGGCCGGCGTGTTGGAGGAGAAACACCTCGAGCCAATCGCCGACTTTCTGAAGAAGATCAAGCCGATGCCGGCCGTCTTCGAGAACAAGTACGTGACGCGCATCCACGGCACGAACGTCAAGACCGGCAAGACCAAACGCGACCTTGCCGAGCAGCTGCGGCAGGACATTCGCGAGTTCAAGTCGAAGAACAAGTGCGACCGCATCGTCATCGTGTGGTGCGCGAGCACGGAGATCTTCATCAAGGCCGGGCCGCAGCACGCGACGATCGAGCAGTTCGAAAAGGCGATGGAGCGCAACGACGACGCGATCGCGCCGTCGATGCTCTACGCCTACGCCGCGATCATGGAGGGAGTTGCCTTCTGCAACGGCGCGCCGAACCTGACGGCCGACATTCCCGCGCTGCTCGAGCTCGCGAACGCGAAAGGCGTTGCCGTGAGCGGCAAGGACTTCAAGACGGGTCAGACGTGGATGAAGACCGTCATCGCGCCCGGACTCAAGGCGCGCATGCTCGGACTCGCCGGCTGGTACTCGACGAACATTCTCGGCAACCGCGATGGCGAGGTGCTCGACGACCCCGCATCGTTCAAGACGAAGGAGGAGTCGAAGCTCAGCGTACTGCACACCATTCTGCAGCCCGAGCTCTATCCTGAGCTGTACAAGGGCTTCTCGCACGTCGTGCGCATCAACTATTACCCGCCGCGCGGCGACAACAAGGAAGGCTGGGACAACATCGACATCTTCGGGTGGATGGGCTACCCGATGCAGATCAAGGTGAACTTCCTCTGTCGCGACTCGATTCTCGCGGCGCCGATCGTGCTCGATCTCGCGTTGTTCTCGGATCTGGCGCAGCGCTCCGGCATGAAGGGCGTGCAGGAGTGGCTATCGTTCTACTACAAGAGCCCGATGTCGTCGCAACCATCACTCCAGCCCGAGCACGATCTGTTCATTCAGCAGACGAAGCTCAAGAACACCCTCCGGCAATTGATGGGCGAAGAACAGGTGACGCACGTCGATCTTCAGAGCTGAGGATTCGCCATGACGCGTGCCCGCTTTGTGTTTGTCTCGATGCTTGCGTGCCTCACGTTCGGTTCGTGGGGATGCTCATCCGGGCCGCGCACGCGCGAGATCCGCACCTACTCCGAGCATTTCGTCTTTCGCATCACGTCCGACCCGATGCCGCCGCGCGCGCGGGAAACGGTGCTCTACAAGATCGTCGTCCAGGACAAGGACACCCGGCAGCCGATCGAGGTGGGCGAGGGGCGAATCTTCGCCAACAACCGCGAGGGAACGAGTACGTGGGATTCCTTCCAGGCCGGACAGGAAGTGGGTACGTACTACGCAAAGCTGCGCTTCGTCACCGCCGAGCAGTGGGCGATCGGAATCGAGTTCCGGCGCGACACGCTACCGACAACCAAGATCGAGCGCGCGACCGACTATCAGCAGGACGTCGCCCCCGCGCGAGAGCCCTAGCATGAAGCATTTCTATCGCAGTCACATGATGCCGGCCGACGTGCTGGTACTGGCGGACCGGTTCTTTCCCGAGCTTGGGCTGACGCAGACGGTGACCGGCTTTCGCTCGCGCAGCTACCAGGGCGCGCTCGGCGCGCTCAAGCTGTCGGTCGAATCGGAGGGTGGTCACTACACGCTCATCGAGGCTGACACGGACCAGATGGGGGAGAGTCGGCTCGACCGCAACGTGAAGAAGTTCTTCGTGCAGTGTCACAGGAAGGACGACCCGTCACACACGCTGGAAGCGGCCTACTGATGGCCACGCGCCCGAAGGGCGGGCGCGGCGCCGCTGCCCAGCGGGTGTCGTCGTCGGAAGGGGTCGGCAGCGCCGCGGCGTTGCTGGCGCGCGACCAGAAGATCGAGCTGTACTACTGGATGCGCCTCACGCGGTCGCTCGAGGAGCGGCTCGTGAACCTCTACCGCCAGACGAAGGTCGTCGGTGGCCTGTTCCGATCGTTAGGCCAGGAGGCCGATGCGGTCGGCAGCGCGTTCGCGCTCGACAAGGCGAAGGGCGACGTGCTTTCGCCCCTCATCCGCAACATGGGGGCGATGCTCGTCCGCGGGGCCCAGCCGACGGAGATCATCCGCCAGTACATGGCGAAAGGCGACTCTCCGACGCGCGGCCGAGAGCTGAACATCCACTTCGGCGGTCCCGAGCGGGGCTTCATCGGCCAGATCTCGCACCTCGGCGACATGGTGCCGGTGATGGCCGGGGTGACGATGTCGTTCAAGATGCGCGGCGAGGACCGGGTCGGTCTCGTCTACGTGGGCGACGGCGCGACGTCGACCGGTGCGTTCCACGAAGGGATCAACTTTGCCGCCGTTCAGCGGTGCCCGCTCGTCGTCATCGTCGAGAACAACGGGTACGCGTACTCGACGCCGACGTCGAAGCAAACGGCAGCTGAACGTTTCGTCGACAAGGCGGCGGGCTACGGTATACCAGGCGAGCGCTCTGATGGCAATGACGTGTTGGCAACATATGACGTGACGAAGCGCGCCGTCGATCGCGCGCGCCGAGGCGAAGGCGTGACGCTGATCGAGCTCATGACCTATCGACGGAAGGGGCACGCCGAGCACGACAACCAGTCGTACGTGCCTGACGGTGAAATCGATCGCTGGGCGAAGGAGAACGACCCGCTTGACCGTTATGTTCGGCGCCTGACCGGCGACGAGGGTGTGAAACTGGCCGAGCTCGAGGCGGTCGACGCGCGCGTGCAGCGCGAGATCGACGAGGCGACGGACGTTGCCGAGCAGTCGCCGATGCCCGAGCCGACGGATGCGCTGGTCGGCATCTATGACGACCCGCCAGTCACGGAGCCGCTCTGGTTCCGGGAGGGCGTGAAGAGCGCGGTCGAGAAGCACGAGCGGCCGGCCGGGTGGGGGACGTACGATGCCTAACCGTCTTGAACAACGAGGGACGAGGAAGCAACGCGAGTCAGGTGGAGGGTCGCAGGCGGTGGGGCTCGAGGAGGTCACCTACCTCGAGGCGATCCGTCAGGCGCTGTTCGAGGAGATGGAGCGCGATCCGAACGTCTTCTGCCTCGGCGAGGATATCGGTGGCTACGGCGGCGCGTTCAAGGTCACAGAAGGGCTGCTCGAGAAGTTCGGCGAGAATCGCGTCATCGACACACCGATCAGCGAGATCGCGATCGTCGGCGCCGCTGCCGGCGCGGCGCATATGGGACTGCGCCCAGTGTGCGAGATGCAGTTCATCGACTTCATCTCGTGCGCGTACGACATGCTCACCAACTACGTGGCGACGGCGCGCTATCGCGCCTTTCTCCCTTGTCCGATGGTCGTGCGTGGCCCGAGCGGTGGCTACGTGCGTGGCGGACCGTTCCACTCGCAGAATCCGGAAGCGGCCTTTCTGCACACGCCGGGTTTGAAGATCGTGTACCCGGCCACTGCATCGGATGCCAAGGGGCTGATGAAGGCGGCGATTCGCGACGAGGACTGTGTGCTGTTCTTCGAGCACAAGTACCTCTATCGCCGGGTGAAGGAGCGCATGCCAGCGGGCGACCACGTCGTACCGATCGGCAAGGCACGCGTGGCGCGCGAGGGGACGGATCTCTCGATCATCACCTACGCGGCGACGGTCTGGAAAGCACTGGAGGCGGCCGACAAGCTCGAGGCCGAATTCGGACTTTCCGCGGAAGTGATCGACCTGCGCTCGCTCCTTCCGATGGACGATGAGGCGATCGCGGCGACCGTGAAGAAGACGAACCGCGTCATGATCGTGCACGAGGACACACGGACGGGCGGCATCGCTGGCGAGATTATGGCCCGCATCAACGAGCTCGCCTTCGAGTGGCTCGATGCACCGGTGATGCGTGTCACGGCCGCGGACGTGCCACTCCCGTATTCACCACCGCTCGAGGACTATGTGCTACCACAGACGGCGGACATCGTGATGGCGGCGCGACGACTCGCGGCATATTGAGCGTGTCCGAACCGGCTCAGGACGATCCACCGCCGCTGAACCCGGCGGTCCGGATCGTGATGGTGGGTTGCTTGACGGTCGTTACCGGATTCTTCGCCGGCGGCATGATCGCCATCTTCATCGGGAAGATCGTCGAAGGACTGAGGGGTTGTACGCCGGCAGAGGGACTGCCGATCTGCCACTGGCACGTGTACGCGGCAATCGGCATGGTGATAGGAGCGACGCTGCTGCCCGCGGTGGCGCTGATGAAGCTGCGGCGCGCGCGCGCCGTGAAGCAGAACTCGAACCGAGGTTAGCGCAGTGGCACGAATCGACGTAGTCATGCCCCAGATGGGCGAGTCGATCGCCGAGGGCACGCTTTCGAAGTGGCTCAAGAAGGTCGGCGACGAGATCAAGCGCGACGAGCCGCTGTTCGAGATCAGCACGGACAAGGTGGACGCGGAGATCCCGTCCGCCGCCGCCGGCGTGCTCGCCGAAATTCTGGTCACGGAAGGACAGACAGTCCCGGTGCAGACGGTGGTCGCGCGGCTGGAGACGGAGAAAGGCGCGGCGGCGTCCGGCGCGCCGGCAGGTACGGCAAGCGGCGGTGCGAGGTCTGGCGGTAACGGGGCGACAGTTGGCGCGGGGGGCCCCCCCCAAAAACAGAATACCGCTGTTCCATCCGCGGCCCCGCAACGTTCCGCTGCGCCCCTAACCGCTTCGTCGCAAGCGTCGCCGTCGGCAGCACCCAGCGCGGCTGCGAATTCCTTCGAAGGCCGCCTGCGCACCAAATCGTCACCGCTCGTGCGCAAGATCGCCGCCGAGCACGGAATCGAAATCTCTGCGCTGAGCGGCTCAGGCATCGCGGGGCGCGTCACGAAGCGAGACCTCGAGCAGCACCTGCAGTCCGGAGCCCCGATGAGCGGCGTGTCAGCGGGTCACGCCCCGTCGTTCTCGCGCGAGTTGCCCGGCCCGGTACCAACGCCATGGCCCGGCGATCGAGTGGAAGCGATGTCAAAGATGCGTGCGCTGATCAGCGACCACATGGTCGCGTCGCGCCGCACGTCGGCTCACGTCACGTCGTTCTTCGAGGTCGACCTCACGCGCGTCGCGCGAATCCGCTCGCAGTTGCGCGCGCAAGTCGAGGCGCAGACGGGCCAGAAGCTCACCTTCCTGCCGTTCATCATCAAGGCTGTCACGGAAGGGTTGCGCAAATTCCCGGTGCTGAACGCTTCGGTTGCCGGCACGAGCGTCATCTATCGCAAGAGCATCAACATCGGCGTCGCCGTCGCGCTCGAGTGGGGGCTCATCGTTCCAGTCATTCGGGGCGCTGACGACCTGTCGTTAGGCGGGCTCACGAAGGCGCTCAACGACCTGGCCGCCCGTGCCCGTGCGAAGAAGCTGGCACCGGCCGAGGTCCAGGAAGGCACGTTCACGATCACCAATCCCGGCGTATTCGGCTCCCTCATGGGCACGCCGATCATCAACCAGCCGCAGGTCGCGATCATGGGCGTCGGCGCGATCGAGAAGCGTCCGAAGGTAATGACCGGAGCGGATGGCGAAGACACGATTGCGATCCGCACCTGCGCCTATTTTTCGCTCTCCTTCGACCACCGGATCGTCGACGGGGCTGACGCGGATAGATTCATGGCCTTCATCAAGCAGTACATCGAGTCCTACCCCGAGACCGCCGCCTGAGCATGCCCAAGGTTCTGACGATGCACCGCAAGATCGTTCCGCCGCCGGAGCGCAAGAAGTACATGGAGCGGTTGCGGGCGAAGCGAGACTACTACGGCCGCGCCAACTGCCGCTTCTGGGCGTGCGAGGAGACCGGACTTCAGGGTGCGTTCCTCGAGTTCTTCGAAGCTCCCGACGCGCCGACGCTCACCGCGGCGCACGCCGCGGCGCCGGAGCCGATCGTCGATGCCGGTCGCATCTACAAGGAAGTGGAGCTCTAGCATGCCGACTCGCTCGATCACCATCGACGGCAAGGCGTGGCGCGTCTATCCGTCCGGCCGCGTCACCCCATACACGATCGACGAGTTCGCGCTCATCTTCGTTCGCGAACCTAACGGCGAGCGCGAGGTGCGCGTCACGCGCTACTCGCCGCACGGCTCGCGCGGGCGTGAGGCGTCGCTCGGCGAGATGAGCGATGCCGATCTGCGCGAGCTGTTCGCTCAATCACAGCCGAGCTTCACGTCGCCCGAAGCGGGATACGCGTCGTGAGCGCCGGCGCGGGCGGTAGCTCGACGCCCGTGCCGCGCACCGTCGACCTGCACATGCACTCGACGGCGTCCGACGGCGCGCGGGCGCCCGAGGACGTGGCCGCGGCGGCACATGCCGCGGGACTGACCGCGATCGCGCTCACCGATCACGACACCGTCGCCGGCGTCGAAGCGGCCCGCATTGCCGGGGAGCGCCTGAGCCTCCGCGTGATCACTGGTGTCGAGCTGAGCGCCGACGACGAGGGCCGCGAGATACACATTCTCGGACTCCACCTCGAGCGGCTCGACCTGATCGAAGTCGCGATGACGGAGTTCCGCGCGACGCGGATCGACCGCGCGAGACGGATGGTCGATGCGCTGAACAAGCTCGGTGTCCCCGTCACCTTCGAGAGTGTGCTCGCGCAATCGCGCGGCGGAGCCGTCGGAAGACCTCATGTCGCGCGCGCCGTGGTCGAAGGAGGCTGGGCGTCGGATCCGCGGGAAGTCTTCGACCGCTGGCTCGGAAACGGCCGGCCCGCGAACGTGCCCAAGCAGCGCCTCGACGTCGCCGACGCGATTCGCCTTGCTCACGAAGCCGGAGGGTTGGCCATCGTCGCACACCCCGGCGTCGACTGCAACCGTATCCGCATCGAGCGACTCGTCGCGTTAGGCCTCGATGGTCTCGAAGTTCGCCATCCGGGCCACTCGGCCGACGAGATCCGCCGACTTGGTGCGCTGGTCGAGCATTTCCGGCTGGCGCCAAGCGGCGGCTCTGATTGGCACGGTGCGCCAGAAGGGCCGCGGTCCATCGGATGCATGCAGGTGCCATACGAGGTCCTGCAGCGCCAGGAGGATCGCCTCGCGGGCCGTACGACCGCACGGAGCGCGTGACGTGGACCCGCACGGGCGTGTCGCACTCGTCACCGGCGCCGGCCGTCGCGTGGGCCGTGCGATCGCGATCGCCCTCGGCGCACAGGGGATGCGGGTGGCAGTGCACTTCAACGGCAGCGCCGAGGGCGCGCACGAAACAGCCGCGCTGATCAAGAAGGGAGGTTCCGAGGCGCACGTGCTGCCGGGGGACCTTCGCGATCCGTCCGTCCCGGCGTCGCTCGTCCGGGCGACAATCGATCGCTTCGGCGCGCTCGACGTGCTCGTCAACTCGGCGGCGGTCATGGAGCGCACGCCGTTCGGCGATGTCACCGCGGAGCAGTGGGATGCGATGTTCGCATTGAATCTTCGCGCTCCTTTTCTGCTCTCCCAGGCGGCGGCTCCGGAGCTCGCGCGCCGCGAAGGCTCGATCGTCAACATCGCCGACCTCGCCGCATTCGAGTCGTGGCCGGCATACATCCCGCACGGCATCACGAAGGCGGGCGTCGTGCAGATGACGCGGTCGTTGGCGCAAGTGCTCGCGCCGCGCGTGCGCGTCAACGCGGTGGCGCCTGGTGCCGTGCTGCTGCCTGACGATTGGGATCAAGCCAGCCGTGACCGTATTATCGAAACGACACCGTTACGGCGACTCGGCTCCCCGGACGATGTCGCGCGCGCTGTCGTCTATCTGATCGAGGCTGACTACGTCACGGGCGACACCCTGTTGGTCGATGGTGGGCGTCATGTCCGACGCTGAGGGACTGATCGCCGCTCGCGGTGCCGCGATAGGATCGGCCGGGGAAGACGATCTTCGAGCGGCAGCGGCGCGCGAGGTGCGCCGCGATTATGGGACGATCGTCGTCATCGGCGGAGGCTGCTACGGCAGCTACTACGTTAGGCAGCTCGGTCGCGCGTGGAGCGCTGGCGCGCTGCGATGGCAGCGCCTCGTGGTTGTGGACCGCGATCCCCAATGCCGCGTCGCGCGCGCCGGCTTGGCCGGCGACGCAGGGAGCCCGCACATCATCGTCTCCGACTGGTCGGATTATCTCGACCGGTATCTCGCCGATGCGGCATTAGATCCGCCGGGCGCCGAACGTGACGCCATCGTTCCTTCGCCCCTCATGCCGCATCTGGCTTTCGAGTGGCTCGAGCGACGAGCGAGGGCACGTTGGCCACACAGACAGGTGGCGCGCCTCCCGCTCGATCGTGCGCCCGAGGTGCCCTGGCAGCGCCCCGGCACTGACGGTACGCACTACGTGAGCTTCGCGGAGTGGATGTGCCCAATCAACTGCATCGAGCCGGCCCGCTGTCCGGCAACCCGCGGTCCACGCAGTTGGAGTATGCCACCAACGGTGCGCGCACTCGTTGCGGCTGAGCGGGAGCGCGGGATCGTGCTTGCTGGGCCGTTGCTCTTTCATTGCGTCCACCGTGCGTTCGGCGTCGGCATGTTCGACTCCGCTGACCTCCTGGCCGCCGACGCCGTGGTGGCCGCGAGGGCTGCAGAATCTGCCGCCCAATTCCTCGTTGGCACCGTCTCGCACTGTCACGGGGCTCTCGGCCGCTTGTCCATTGGTGAGTGAGTGTCAGTCGGATTTCGCAAGACGTCCCGGAACGTTGTAGCCGCTTCCATCAGTGCCGCTCGTGCCGTTACGATTCAGAACCGGGCACGTTGCCCGGACCACCAGCGTTGAGCTTCATAGTGACGCGTGAACGGCATTTTGACATCGTTATTATCGGTGCAGGGCCGGCTGGCATGACCGCCGCGCTGTACGCTGGCCGTGCCATGCTCAACACCGTCGTCATCGAACGCGGAGAGCCGGGCGGGGAATTGCTGAACACGGAGTATCTCGACGACGTGATCGGCTTTCCCAAGATTCTCGGCCGCGATCTCGCCGAAAAGTTCGCCTCCCACGCGCAGCAGTTCGGCGCCGAGTTCGTCGGTTTCACCACGGTGACGAGCGTCAAGAAACTGCCTGACGGCCGGTTCGAGACCACCACTGACGTTGGCGACGTGTATTACTCGCCGGTTGTCATCGCCACGGCGGGCGGCACACCCGTCAAGCTCGGAATCCCCGGCGAGTTGGAGTATGCCGGACGCGGAGTCTCGTACTGCGCCATCTGCGACGCGAACTTCTTCAAGGGGCAGGTGATCGCCGTCGCCGGTGGCGGCGACGCCGCGTGCGAGGAAGCGGATTACCTGACGCGATTCGCGCAGAAGGTCTACCTCATCCACCGTCGCGACAGCTTCCGCGCCTCGGCGATCATTCAAAAGCACGTATTCGAAAACCCGAAGATCGAGGTCATCTGGAACACCGTCGCCGAGGAAGTGATCGGCGAGCCGGGCGTCAGCATGACGCATCTTCGTGTGCGCGACGTACTGACTAACGAAGCACACACGATGGACGTGACGGGGCTCTTCGTCTTCATCGGGTTCCGGCCGAACACGGGCATCATCGACGGGCACTTCGAGCACGACGACATGGGGTACATGATCACCGACGGGGCGATGATGTCGTCCATCGCCGGGCTCTTCTCGGCGGGGGACCTCCGCTCCCAGCTGACGAGGCAGGTCACGACGGCGTGCGGCGACGCGACGACGGCCGCCATCGCCGCCGACAAGTACATCAAGGGTCTGCGAGAGGCCGGGCCGTCTGCCTCCCCGGCGGCGCGCGAGGCAGAAGCTGTGGAGTCAGCGCACATCCGCGCCGGCGGGTACACCTGACGGCGCGCATCCAAGTGGCTTCGTGAATCAGTGAGAGTCTCCTCGCACACGGTCGGCGCCTTTCAGGAGAACTGCTATCTC